>Ga0315288_10004866_pt1 | contig 17096 bp, 12 predicted proteins | sample YL17G11_20_MG_FD_203454 | JGI IMG/M metagenome (GOLD analysis project Ga0315288, IMG submission 203454) | Sediment microbial communities from Yellowstone Lake, YNP, Wyoming, USA - YL17G11_20 | ecosystem: Environmental > Aquatic > Freshwater > Lake > Sediment | place: USA: Wyoming | collected... | reverse complement strand
CACCACCCTGCCACCACGCAGGGCGGCCGCCGCGTGCGAGCAGCGCGGGGCGGGCCAGGGGGCGGCGGGGGCGGGGGCGGGGGCGGGGCCGCCCGGCCCCCCAGCCACCCTCTCCCACCGCCCGCCCCCTCCCTCGCCGCCCAGCCGCAGGCGCCACAGGTCGCTCACCATGCCGCCCCGCTTGGGGGCGCCGCCAAACAGGAGCAGGGTGGCGGTGCCGTCGTCGCCGCCTGGGGAGGCGGGCGGCAGGGCGACCAGGGTGGCTAGGCCCCGGGCGGGCGGGGCGCCGGCGGCCGGGTCGGGGCGCACGGCCACCGTCTCCCAGCGCGGGGGGGGGGGGGGCGCGCCACCACGACCGCCGCCCGTGTGCAGGACCAGCACGGTATCCCCGCACCGGTGCGTGAAGACGACGATGCGACCGTCGGGCAGGGCGGCCGCGGCGTGGCGGGAGGCCGGGCCGCCGGGGAGCGGCGCGGCCGGGTGGGGCGTCCATCGCAGGGTGAGGGCGCGCAGGGCGCCCTCCCCCAGGTCGACGCTCCACAGGTCGTCCAGGACAACCCCGCCATCCCCGCGCGGCCCGGGGTCCCACCCGCCGATCAGCCAGGCCGTGGTGCCGGCGGTCGCGCCCGCGGCCGCCAGGCGAGGGGGCGGGGCGGGGGACGCGCTGGCCAGGCGGGCCACGACCGCGGGCCGCCCCGCCCGCCCCGCCCGTACGAGCAGAGCCTCGCCCGTCGGGGCGCGGGCGGGCGGCGCACTACTGGCCGCATCCTCTGTGTAGCCTCCGACGAGGACGAAGCCGTCCGACGGGAGCGGCAGGGGCAGGGCGGCCCCGCCGGAGCGGGGCAGCAGGGTCGGCGGGAGGCGCGTGGTGAGACTTTGCCAGGACGCGTGCATTTTGGTCACTTTCTCCTCCACACTGGCGCACTTCCTTTACTGAGCGAGGGGTATGCGCTGTCTGAGAGTAGCGGGAATCGGCGTGGAGTGGGACGGTGCGAGGGGGGAGAGAGAGAGAGAGAGGAAGAGCCAGAAGCCGATGCAGAGAGAAATGAGAAATGTGGGAATGGCAACAACTTCTCGCTTTCTCACCGCACAACCTCGGCACCCGCCACCTTAGTGCCCGCCAAGCACTCCTCAAACCCCTCCCGCAACAACCCCGCATCCAGCTCCCGCCCGATGAACACCATGCGGGACACGCGCTCCTCGCCCTCGCCCCACGCCTTCCCGGGCTCCCCGGCAAACAGGGCGTGGACGCCCTGGAAGACATATCGGTTGGGGTAACCGTCAATCGCCAGGATGCCCTTGAACCGGTACAAATCGTCCGCCCGGACCTCCAGCAGGGCGCCCAGCCAGGCATTGACCATGGCCAGGTTCATGGCGCCGGGCAGGGTGAGGGAGACGGAGGAGACCGAGTCGTCGTGGGAGGCGTGGGCGGCGTGGTCGTGCGCGTGCGCGTGGTCGTGGTCGTGGTCGTGGTCGTGGTCGTGGTCGTGCTCGTGCTCGTGCTCGTGCACGTGGGCGGCGCCGCCGTGGTCGTGGGCGGCCTCCCCCTGGCCGTGGTCGTGCCCACATTCATCGGCGCTCCCGCACACGTGCCCGGCCTCCCCGTGGGCCGGGTTGGAGTCGGCAGCGGGCGAGGAGGCGCGCCCCCCCCCCGCCTCGCCCCCGCCCTCCAACGCCTCGCCCACGCGGTCCAGGTCGTACCCGCCCACGCCCAGCACCCAGTCCGCGGAGACGGCCGCCTTGGTGGCCCGCAGGATGGGGGCCAGGCCGTTCAGGGACGCCAGCCGGGAGGCGAGGGCGTCCGCGGCGGCGGGCGAGACCAAGTCGACCTTGTTGAGGATGAGGCGGTCCGAGTAGGCGACCTGGGACACCGCCTCCCCGGGCTCCCGCCCCGGCGCCGGGTCGCCCAAGTGGCGGGGCGCATTCAGGGCGTCGACCAGGGTGACGACCCCGTCCAGCCGGAAGGAGCGGGCGACGGCGTCGACGGCCTGGAAGGTTTCGATGATGGGGGCCGGGTTGGCAAGGCCCGTCGTCTCCAGGACCAGGGCGTCAAACTCGCCCGCCCGGTCGGCCAGGGCAACCAGGGCATCGATCAGGTCGCCCCGCACCGTGCAGCAGAGGCAGCCGTTGGACAGGGAGACGATGCGCTCGGACGTCGACCCACCCGTGAGGGCGGCGGACGCGTTGGCACTGTCAGCGGCGACGGCCACCAGCTCGGAATCGATGTCGATCTCCCCGAACTCGTTCTCAATTATGGCCAGGCGCTTGCCGTGCGGCTGGGAGAGGAGGTGGTTGAGCAGGGTGGTCTTGCCGGAGCCCAGGAAGCCGGTGAGGACCTTTTCAGAAGAGGGGGTGGGGGGAGATGAGATGAGATGGTGAGGTTGGATATTTTTTGCCGGGTTGTCAGGTCTCTTCCGTCTCTTCTCTTCTCTTCTCCTTTCGCACCGTCACCGGGATGCGGTTGTCCTCCGCCTGAACGTCAATGACCTGGCTTGCCGCGTCGCCCGCTGCCGCGCGGACGGAGCGGCGCAGGTGGAGGCGGGCGGCGTGGCTAGGAGCCGCGCAGGCTGCGGCGCGCTGGCGGCAGGCGAGCGGGTGGCGAGCGGGTGGTTGCGCGGCCGGGCGGATTTGAGGCGCTGGCGTGCGGGGACGGGTGGTCGCTGCGCTGACGCAGGGGTTGAGGGTCGCCATGATGGGGCTCGGTTGGTCTCGGCGGGGCGACGACGGGGAAAAAGTGACAGTGCAGGAAACAGCTAGCCGCCCCCATTGCTCTCTTCCGCCCCAACGCCAGCGTTCTTCGCGTGCCGCGTTGGGGGCGCGCCCGGGTCCGGCCCGCGCTCTCTCACACCAGGCCTATCGCAGGCCATCTCCACGCCCAGCGTCCCGTATAAAAAGCGCCGGTTCGACAGGGATGTGGTGCTGCTTTTGGCCACGGTGCGAGGAAGCGGGAACAAAGAGGAGGCCGGCCTCTCCAACCCCGACAACCTCGAGAGAGAGCGTCCACCCGAGAGCGTCCATCATCACACCACGCTCGCCTCTTGCGCGCGCCGCCCATCCCCTTAGGGGCCGACCACTGCCTGCCCACGCCTTGTCTCACATAACACTTCACACTCGCTCCCCCGAAAAACAAACGTGCAGAGCGCCTTCCCGCACCAAGGCCGACCCACCAGGCTCGACCACCCCGGCCACCACCACCTCCCCCTTCCAGCAGCCCCGCCAAGCGACTGCCGCTTCGTCAGCTGCCTTTTCCCCGACGGGCCGCACCCGGGGGCGCATGGATGCCGATGATTTTGATGCGTGGCAGAAAGTGGTGACGGCGACGGGGCGGCGGTAGAGAGCGTCCGCACGACACATGGAGCGCGGCCGCGCCGCGTGGGCGGAGGCCGGCTGGGCATGGGGTGAGTGGAGAGAGAATGAGACAAAAAAGTCATTGTTACTCACCCGCCCCCCACACACAAAATGCCGCGCCGGCTCCTTGCCAGCCGGGCCGTCGGGGAGGCGGCCACCTGTGCCGCCACATCCGCTCTCATAGGAGGGGCGCTGGCTGGGCAAGGTGTGAGAGGAGGAATGGAGGCGCAGCACAAGGCAACTCAAGCATTGAAATGCTCGCCGGCACACTCATCCTCTTCCCCCTTTCACAGGCGCCCCTCTAGACTCGGCCGCCCTGCTCGCCCTTACGCTCGTCGCCCTGCTGGAGGACGCGGCCTCCCTGGGCGGGTATGGAGGTAAAGGTGGAGGAGAGAGAGGGAGAGAGAGAGGGGGAGAGAGAGCCAACGTTTTTTTTCACCCCTCAAACCCGCGGTCTCATTTTTCCTCTCCCCAGCCGCTCACTACCCGACCCGCCCCGCCGACTCCGAGGGCGTCGCCTTGGGTGCCCTGGCCGTCCCCTGGGCCCTGGCCGGCCTGCTCGTCGCGGCCACCCCCGGCGACGCCCCGTACTGGCGCCTGCTGCTGCGGGCGGGCGTCGCGGGCGGGGCACTCTGGTGCGGCTGGCTCGCCTGGAGAGGGGGGAGCGCCGCCCTCCTCCCCCTCCCGCGCCCTCCTCCGCGCCCGCTGACCCGGGCCACCGTGGCGGCCGCGACGGGGTCGACCGCGTCGCTGGCCCTGGCCGCCGCGGCGGATGGGCGCGGCGGCGGGGCGATGCGGCGGAGCGCGAGCGCGCGGTCGGTGGCCACAGCTGCACCGCCGCCGCCGCCGCCCCTCCCCACCTCTCCGTCAAAGGACGAGACACCCCGGCCGGCGCCCGCCTCACCAGGCCTCGCCGCCCTCCGCACTGTATTCTGCACCGCGCTAGCCATCTCCTGCATTGCCTTGGCGGCCTGGGCGGGCGGGGAGGGGGGAGGGGGCGCCGCCTTCAACCTCCCGTCTGCTGGCTGGGCGACGGCGGCCGTCGCCGCTGCCCTCCTCCTCACGCACGCTGCCTGCTCCTCCCTGCCCCGCTGCTTCACGCTGGGCGAGGCGTCAGCGGTGGCCCTGGTGGTCTCCCTGGCCGCCTGTGATGGCGCCGCCCGCGCGTTTGCCTTTTCCGCCCCCGCCGGCAGCCTCGCGGCCCACTGGAGCGCGACCGCCCTCCCGCCCCCTTTGCTCTCGGTGCGCTCGCCCACCACCACCGCCCGCTCGCCCGAGTCCGCCTTTGTCCAGGGGGTCCTGCTGGCGGCCTTGGCGGGCGGTGCCGCTGCTGCGCCCTTAGCCACGGCGGCCCTGGACCGGCGGGACTGGGCGGCGGCGGTCGCGCTGGCGGCCGCGGCCGCGGGCTGCGCGCCCGCCGCGCTGGCCGCGGGCGGGTGGGCGCTCCGCTACGCGGCCGCCACCCCGGCGCGCGCCGCCTTTGCCGCGTCCTGGGCGGCCGGCCTGGCGGTCGGCCTGCCGGCCATGCACGCCGCCGCCACCGCGGCCTCCCTGCCCCGCACCATCCTCCGCAAGGGCTACCACGGCCTGGCCGTCGCCATCTTCGCGCCCGCCGTCCTGGGCGGGCAGGCTGGGCTGGTGGCGGCCGGGAGCGCGGCCGCGGGCGCGGCCCTGGCAGCCCTGGAGGTCGCCCGCATCGCGGGGGCCCGCTCCACCCGGGCGGGCGCGTCCCTGGACGCCTTCATGTCCAAGTTCCTGGACGCCCAGGACGCGGGCCCCGTCCTGGTCTCCCACTTCGCGTTGCTGGCCGGCGTGGCCGGGCCGGTGTGGGTGGTCGTGTCCGCCGCCGCCCCCGCCCCCACCTCCTCCCCGCCGCCGTCCCTCCTCCTCGCCCTCACGGGCGTCGTCTCTCTGGGCGTCACCGACACGGCGGCCTCGGTCATCGGGCGGGCGTGCGGGCGCAGGCGATTGTGGGGTGGGGCCAAGACGGTGGAGGGGGCGGTGGCGGGCGCGGTGGCGGGAGGGGTGGCGTGGGCGGCGCTGCTGCTGCTGGGGGGGGGGGGGCGCGCTGCCTCCCTGCCCCTCCTCCTCCCGCTCGCCCTCGCCTCCGCCCTGACCGCGGCGCTGGAGGCGGCCACCACCCAGCTGGACAACGTGTTCCTGCCCCTGCACCACTTAGGTTTGGTGGGCGCATTGGTTGGTGGCGTGCTGTAGAATCTCTCTGTGTCCGGGCGTTCCTTTTTCATTCTCATCCACACCCCCCCCCCCGCCAGGCGCGCGCAGCGGATAACGGGAGGTGGGGGGGGGGTCGCGCGCCGCGCCGTCTTTCTCTCCACGCTCCCTCCCCCTCTCTCTCTCCTCGCCCCGCTCATTTGATGCGATCCCGGAACCGGTCGATGTTGGCGTGCGTCAGCACGGTCACCTGCTCCCAGGACAGGGGCTGCTTGGTGAAGGGGCAGCGCGGCTCCGACCCGCCCGCCGCGAGGACGGCCTTCCAAGTGGCCAGCCCCATCACGTGCCCCCACGGGCTGATGGCGGGCCGGCGGGCGGGCTCCAGGGTGATGGGGTCGATGAGGTGGGGGACCGGGTTGTCCGCGTTGTCGTCGCCGCCGCCGCCTTCCTCCCCGTCCGACCCGTCCCGGGCGGCCGCGCGCGCGCGGTAGCGGGCGGCGCGCGAGATGCCGCCCCACGCGTTGACGACCGCCGCTTCCGGGTCCTCCGCCTCCTCCGGCTCCTCCCGGTACCGGCGGCGCCGGGCGGCGGGCGCGGGCGCGCCATAGCCGCCGCCGCCGCCCTCATCCGAGGAGGATGCCCCGACCCCCCCGCCGGCGTGGCGCTTGCGGCGGCGCGGGCCGCCACCAGCCGGGCGGGCCGCGCGCGGCGGCCGCGGCGCGCGCGCCCGGGCGGCCGGGGCGGCCGCCGACAGCGGCGGCGGCAGCCCCGCCAGCACCGCCACCGCGACCGCCTCCCGCTCCGCCTTGCCCGCCCAGTACTCGGTGCAGGCGTGGCCCGGGTCGAGCGCCTCGATCGCGGCGCACACCTCGGGCTGGTTGAACCCAAAGTACTCGGGCCCCGCGATCGCGGTCTTGGGGGGCGGGGGCAAGTCCTCGCCGCCCGCGATGCGGTCCGCGATCACGCCGTTGATGCGGCGCAGCACGGCCGACCAGCAGCCCGTGCACGACTTGGCGACCAGGGGCTCGTCCGGGCGGTCGGAGGCGGTGACGGTGAAGGTCGGGGCGGGCCAGTGCTCGCCCCCCTCGCCCACGACCGCGCACTCATGCACCGTCAGCTGGTCCAACGCCACGGACGACCGGAAGGAGACGCGGGACGTGAACCCGTCCGGGAAGATGTAGCCCGCATTGTGCCAGCCCGGCTCCGCGCGCAGGGCGCCCACGGACACCAGTTCCGCGTGCTTTGAGGACTTGAGGCGCAGGCGCCCCCGGTTGACGTGCCCCGACCGGGCGATCGCGACGAGGGAGCGCCCGCGCAGGGGGCGAGCGGCGGCGAGGGACGCCGCATCGGTGGCGGGTGGTGCGGCGTCTTCAGGCGCGGCGTCGGTGACGGGCGCGGGAAGGGGTGGGGGAGGAGGCGCGGGCGGCGCGGCGTCAGCAGCAGGCACAACGCAGGGCGCGGCCGCAGGAGGGGGTGGCAGCCGAGGAGCGGGCGCGGGCGCGGCCACCTCCGCCTCCGCCTCCACCCCGCCCAGCCCGCCCTCCGCCGCGGGGGCCGCCCCACCGTGCAGCACCGCCTCCTCCATCCCACTGGCGGGGCGGCGGCGGCGGGACCCGGGCGGGCGCACCCGGGACCCGGACCGCGACTTCGGTGCCTTGGAGGCCGGCTGCTGGGAGGTCGTGGCCTCCTCGAGCGCGGGCGTCGGCGTGAGGACGGGGAGCGGGGGCGGGGGCGGGGCCGCCGCCGCCGCCGCGTTGGCCGCCTCCAGCGCCGCCATCAGTTCCTCCGGCGACGCCTCCACGATGCTGCCGTCGGGGAGGCACTTCATGAGGCGGTGCGGGATGGTGGAGGAGGGCGGGGGCGGGGATTGCAGGGTGGCGGGCACGGCCGGGGGGGGCGGCGGGGGCGGCCGCGCGGCGCGGGGGGACCGGGCCTTGCGGCCGCCGACCGCCGGGACGGGGGGATTGAGCGGGCCGTACGTCGGGACGTCCCCGCCTGACGAGGTGGCGGGCGTGGCGACGCCGGTCGAGGAGGACGGGCCGCTGGAGAGGGCCGGCCCAGCCGAGCGGGGGCGCGGATGGCGGGCGCCCCCGCCGCCGCCGCCCGGCACCCAGCTCCCGTCCGCCGCCTTGACCCGCCCACCCCGGAACGCGCCAATGAATACACCATCGCCCAGGGAGGCCAGCGGCGCTTTCGCCGGGCGCGGGCGGGGCGGGTGCGCGGGTGGAAAGGAGGCGGCCAGCGCGGCGCCCCCGCCTGCCTGGGGCTGGGCCGACCCTTCCCGGGAGGATGAGGGCGGGCGTGCCACGGCAGGCGCGTCGACCATGACCGCCGCCCGGGGTGGGGCCGTGATCCGGCCCCCCACCCCGGACACCTGGTCCCCGGCCAGCCCCACCCGCACCCGGCGCACAAAGGCGTTGTCGCCGCACGAGAGCGCGGCCGCCGCCTCGCCCTCATCCCCCCGGCACAGGTCCAGCGCCCGCCCCGCCTCCGCCGCCGTCACGGTCGGACACATGGCCCGCACCTCCTCCACCTTGCGGGCGCGCTCCCGGGTCTCGAAGGCGGCGAGCATGCGGCGCTGGAGGTCGACCTAAAAAAACAGGAGTGAGGGAAAGGAGGTGAAGGAGACGAGCGCGAGGGTCCAGAGGGGGCGGCCGTCACAAAGAGAGAGCCCCGCCTCCCCCCCCTCGCGCGTGGGCCCTGACATTGTCAGCACCCTACCCGACCCTCCAGAAACCTTCCACACCACCTAAATAAGCCTTCTGGGTGGGTGCGCCCGGCGGGGGAGGGCCGGAAGGGCGGCCGAGGTTTGCGGGCGCGCACGCTAATGTCGTCCGCGCACCATGCGCAACGCAGCAATAAAACCAGCTCTCCCTCCTTCACTCTTACCCGCTGCTGGATGATGGTCGCCTCCTGGGCGGTCAAATCCCGGCCTTCCAGGGACTTGAACACGTCGTCGGTGCTGCGGTCGGGTGTGGGGAGAGGGTGAGAAAGTTGTGCGTGCGTGCGCGCTGCAACGAATGAGCGCGCCGGCGCAGTCTCTCAGCTCTTTTTTTTCTCAACACGCACCGCTGCGTCTCTATCGATTTCACGCCGTCTAGGAACATGTCCTTGATGGATCCACCGCCCAGAGCGGAGGCGCCTCCGGGGGGGGTGGGCGTGCCATCGCCGGGGGCGACGGTGGTGAGGGCGAGGTCGCTGTTTTCCTTCTCCATCTCAGTTGCCGCGGCGAAATGTGAGTGGAGAGAGCAAAGAGGGGGGCTGAGGGTTTTTTTTGGAGGGGGCCGGCCATCCAAACAAGCACACAGTCAGGCAGACTTATTCGCTCGCCCGTTTGAGATGCTGCTGCTGCGACGGCCCGCGCCAGCCCGTGGTGGCTGCCAGGCGACACGCAGCCCCCGCCTGGCCTGCGCGCCAGTCGGGGCGCTGAAGCCGCCGTTTCTGGCGCGCAGGCCAGGCGGGGCGCTGCAGCGGCGGCAGCGGCACCCGCGCCAACCTGCGCCCCCGGTCCCCGCCCTTGCAGCCGGGCCGGCCACCGCGGCCGTCGCGGCCGCACTCGCCTCGGCGGGCTTGGTCGTCGCCTCCGCCTCCCGCCTGGTCGCCGCGGGAACCCTCCCCGCCACCACCCCGGCTGTTCTGGCCCAGGTAGCCTTCCGGCTATTGGTTCCCGCCCTCCAATTCGTGGCGGTCGGGGCGACGCTCGCCCGGGCGGGCCTCCAGGCGTCGTCGCCCCCCGCCGGCCCCCGCCTCGGCGGGTGGGGCCTGGCCGCCCTGCCCGCCGCCGCCGCCCTGTACGCGGCTTTAGGCGTGGGGGCGGGTTGGCTGGCGGGCGCGGCGGCGGAGGGCGTGTTGGGCGCCCGCGCGCAGGCCGCCTTGGCGCGCGCACGCGGGGCCGGGTGGCACGCAGTCGCCCGCCCCGCGCCCTCCGCGGGGGCGGCCGCGTCCGCGCTGGCTGCCGCAGCCGGTGCGCCCGCCGCGGCCGGCGCGTTGGGGCCGCCTCCCCCACCCGGCCGCGCCGGCACGGCCGCCCTGGTGACCGCCTGCTCATCTTTCGGCAACGCGGTCACGCTCCCGACCTGCCTGCTGAGCGCCCTGCTCCTCCCCGGCAGCCCGGCGTCCGACGCGGCGGCCGCCTACGTCGCCCTCTACGCGGCGGGCTGGTCGCCCCTGCTGTGGACGGTGGGGTCTGGGCTGGTGACCCGGGCGGCGGGAGGGGGTGGTAAGGGGCGGCAACAGCCGTCGCCGCCTGAACTGGCGGCTGCCGCCCGCGTGGGGTCGGTCGCCCTGGCCCGGGGTGGGGCGGGGGCGGGGCGGGCGCGCGGCCTGGGCGGCCTCGCCCGCGCCGGGCTCGCCCGTGCCTTGAGTCTCCTCACGGCTGCCGGCCGGGCGGCGGCCGCCTCGCCTCCCCTGGCTGCCACGCTGGCCGCCCTCGCCCTGGGCGCCTCCCCGCTAGGCCCGGCCCTTTTCCTCACCCCGGCCGAGGTGGTGGCCGCGACGGGGGTTGCACCGCCCGCCCTCCCACTCGAGCTGAGCTTGGCGCTGGCGGCCGCCCGGGCATTCATCGGGGCGGCCCGCACGCTGGCGGCGGGGGCGCTGCCGGGCCAGCTGCTGGTGCTGGGCGCGTCCCTGTCATCTTCCTCGAGCGCGCCACCGCCGCGGCAGGCGGGGGGCGGCCCCCCCGCCCGCCGCGGCCTCCCGCGCGCCCTGTGGGCCGGCGCGGTCGGCCCGGACGGGCGGGCCCTGGCCGCCGTGGCGGTCGTCCGGCTCGCCATCGTTCCCGCACTCGGGGTGGCCACCGTCGCGGCCGCCCGGGGCGCCGGCTGGGGCGTCGGCACCGACCCGGTCGCGGCGCTCGTGCTGCTCATCCAGGCGGCCGTCCCGCCGGCGCAGACCTTTGTGATCATGGCGCTGGCCTCGGGGGATGCTGACCTGGCGTCCCGGCTGGCATCCCTCATCGTGCGGCTGTACGCCTGGTCGGCGGTCCCGATGAGCCTGGCGGCGATCGGGGCGGCCCGGTGGGTGGGGGCGGGTTGAACTGTTTGTTGTCGAGATGAGGCCCTTGTGGGGGTTGAAGAAAAAAAACAAATTGGCTCATCACACCAACTCCGTTTTTCTCGCCGGGGAGGGCTGGAGAGGCGGCGCGCATCCACACGCACACGACAGGTCCACATCACACGCATGGCCCTCACCCGCCGCACGCGTGCGGCGGCGCCGACGTCGGTTGCAGGCCGCGGGGCGGGCGCGGTGAAAAAGGGCCGCGGCCGCCCGGACGCTCATCAACCCTTTTCTGCCCTCCCATCCCTGCTCGCCGCCCTCGCCGGCGGCCTGGCGGCCTCCTCCTGCTGCTTGATCCAACTGGCCCTTAACGCGTTCGGCTTTGCCTGCGCAGGCTTTGCGGTCCTGGACCCGCACCGCCCGCTGTCCGTGGCGGCGACGGCGGCCGCCCTGGCCCTCCTCCACCGGCGGCACAGGTCTGCGCGGGTGACCGGGTGTGCCTTGCTGGCGGCGGCCGCCCTGACGGCCCTGCCGGACCTCCTGGCAGCTGCATCGCGGGCAGGCGGGGTCGGCTCGGCGCTCAGAGCCGCCTTGCCCCAGGCAGTGGCGAGGGTGACGGCAACCGACGCGACCACCACGCTGCTGAAGGTCGGCATGAAATGCGCGGCCTGCGGTGAGCGCGCCCGGGCGGCCGCCGCGGGCGTGCCCGGCATCGTGTCCGCGGCCACGGACTGGGAGGCGGGCACGATGCGGGTGGTGAGCAGTGGTGGCGGGAGCAGTGAGGCGGTGCGGGCGGTGGAGGCAGCGCTGGCGGAGGCGGGGTTCGAGGTGTTAGAAAAATGAAAGAGAGAGAGACATTTAAAAAAAAAAAAATTACAGCTGCTGCATGAATGCCCGCCGCTCCTCCCGGGCCGCCATCACCACCGCCGCTCCTCGTGCTAACGCGGCGCGCCCCGCCGGGCTCGCCTTCCCCGCGCGCCCAAGCCGGGCGCCCAGCTTGTCCGGGTGGTAGAGCAGGGCCACAGTCTGCCAGGCGCCCCGCAGCGCGCGCTGGGAGAGCTGTGCGTGCGCGCTCGCGCGGCTGCCGCTGCCACCCCGGGCCACCGTCTGCAGCAGGTGGCCCGGCGGGGTGGGGGGCGGCCAGGGGATGAGGGCCGGGTCCAGGGGGTCACGCTCCACAGGCAGGGCCGCCCAGGCGGCGGCCGTGGCCGCCCAGGCGGGGGGTGAGGTGGATGGAGGGGGGGCCAGGTTGGAGGCACCCACCCCCGCCCACGCAGGCGCCACGTCCACGCCCTCCTCCCCCACCACCGCCGCCCGCTCCCGCTGCTGCGTGAGGCCTGCCAGCAGGGCCGCGTCCGCCTGAGCCCGGGCCCGGGCGCGGGTGGCTTGGTCGGCCGCCCAGGCCCGGTCGGCGGCGCGCCTGGGAGAGAGGGGAGGGGAAAAGTGGAGGTCGGTTACACCAACCTCGAGGGTGTGCGCTTTTTTCTTGTGTGTGTGTGATCTCTCTGCCGGTCGGCCCACTCTCCTACGCACTCTTCCTCGCTATCGTAGGCATCACTCTCCATGGCAAGGCGGTGGGAGGAAGGGAAAGAGAGAGAGAGCGTGTGATATAAACAGAAATGGAAAGCGACAGGCGAGATCTCTCCCTAACCTCCACCCCCTCAAAGCAAATGTGGGGCATGCGGCGCATGTGGCGCACGCTCAAAATAGGACACCCAACGCCTGATGGCCAGTTCTTCCTCTCCCTCAACCCCTTCCCAACGCCGCCACCCAAAAAATCAAAACAGGACAAATACACAGATCAAAAATTCAAATCGCCGCCCGTGAGGGGGCCGCCCCCTTCCGCCGCTTCCGCCGGGCCTGCTCCTCCGGTGACGCCACCAAAGCGGGGCCAAGGAGTGCCGGGCCGGGCGGAGTCGCACCCGCCACATCCAGGGGCAGGCGGGCGCCCGGGCCGGGCGTGGCGGGCGTCAGCAGGCCAACCGGGGAGGACGCCGGGCTGCCGCCGCCGCCGCTGGTGGTCGCCGTCGTCGCCGCCGTCCCGGCCCGCCCCGGGCTGCTACCCCCACCGGGCGTGGGCGGGGCGGAGGTGGTGGGCGGGGCGGGGGCAGGAGCGGCACGCTGCGCGGCGGCGGGCGGCTCGGCAGCGGCCGCCGCCGCGTGCCAGCCCCGCCGCGCGGCCAGCGCCGCCTGCCGCCCCGTCGTCACCCGGGCCCGCCCGTACCGGGCCGCCGCGTCGGCCGCCGGGTCGACGGCCGGGATGACAGGGACGGTGGGGGAGCCCGCCCAGACCCGGCGGGCGGGGGGCGGCGGCGGGTAGGGTGGGAAGGTGGCCGCCGCGGCTGCCGCACTGTGCGCGCGCGCGGCCGCCGCCGCCGCCGCGGCCGCCGCCGCGGCCGCCGCCACGCTCTCAAACAGGGACAGGCCGGGCCCGAACAGGGAAGGGGCCGGAGTGGGCGGTGATGAGTTGGCCAGGGCCGCCGCCGCGCCCGCGCCCTCGGCCGGCGGCACGGCGACGCGGGGCTTGCGCTTGCCCGACCGCGACTTGGCGGGCCGGGCAGGCAGGTGGGGCAGGGGAGAGCCCGGGGGCCCGCCCACCAGGAGCGCGGCCGCCGCCGCCGCGGCCGCCGGGTCCGCCGCCGCGGCCGCGGCCAGGGTAGCCGGGCCCAGCGGGCTGCCCGCCGCCAGCCCGCCAGCACCGCCCCCCCGCGGCCGGGCGGGCGAGGCGAAGGGCGTGCGGAAGGGGGAGGGGGAAGGGGAGGGCCCCCGGCCAGGCGTGCGCGCGCCGCCGCTGCCCCCACCCGCCGCCGCTGCCGCCGCCGCCGACTCGGCCCGGGCCAGGAGCGCCGCATTCCGCTCGCCATCCTTGTCCATGGACCGGCGCAGGGCGCCGTCCCCCGACATGGGCTCGGCTCGGGTCGGCTTGGGCGGCGCCCGCTCCGCGTGGGCCAGCAGGAGGGCGGCCGCCGCCGCGGCCGCTGGCGCCGCTGGCGGGGCGTGGTCGGCCGGGGCGGCCGCGGCTGCCGCCGCCGGCGGCCGGCCGTCCAGGCGCCCAAAGACGGACGCGGCGCCGGCAGGCGTAAACCCGCCCGCCAGCAGGGCCATGGCCGCCTTGCGGGACCCGTCCCGGGAGAGGGCGGCCACCAGGCGGGCCGGGCCGACCGCGGCCAGGAGGGGGACCTCGGCCGCATAGTCGCCCACCGGGTAGTTTGTGACCACCCGCCCGGCCGCGGCCGCGGCGGCCGCGCAGACCGCGGCGGCCGCGGACGCGCCCGCGCCGGGCAGGCCGGCGGCGGCCGCGGACGGGGCGGCCGCAGACGCGGACGCGGCCGCGGACGCGGCCGCAGCCAGCGCCGCCGCCTCGGCCGCCGCAGCTGTCCCCTTGTTGATGGCCGCCCGGTCGTACGCCCGGGCCGCCTGCTCCTCGGTCCCGTAGAAGCCGAGGTGGACTTGCTTGCCCGCCACATTGATTTGGGAGTGCCTGGGTGGTGAGGGAAGAGGGTATGGGAGAGGGCGTGGCGTGTGTATGATGAGAGAATAAGAGTTTTCGCGCGCGCTCCCTTTTCTTCTCTCTCTCTCTCTTCCATCCCCCCAAAACGCACCACCGCCCCGTCTGCTTCAGGAGCGACACCCCCCGGTGGCGGGACGTCTGAGTCCCCGACTTGCGGGCCCGGGCCCGCAGCATGGCGACCAGCTGGGCGGTGGGCATGGCTGAAAAGTGAATGGAGACAAAAAAAAATGGTGAGATGAGGTCGGTGGGAAAGCGCTTTTGGCTTCCCGTGTATGGCCCCTCACCGCTCCCTGCACGCACAACAACTACAACTCACTCGTCAGTTCGGTGACCTCCTCGCCGTACTCGGCCAGCCCGAAGTTGGTCTTGGCGTCCCGGCCGTGCTGCGGCATTGAGAGAAGCAGAAGAGAAAGGTGGATTGATGAGGGTTTGGTTTAGAGACTGGAAGGGCCGGCGAGGAGCAACCCCCTCTACCATGTCTCTCTCACCTTGTTGATGGCGGCCCGGTCAAAGGCGCGGGCGGCGGCGACCTCGGTGTCGTGGTCGCCCAGGGAGGTGGTCTTGCCGCCGGCGGAGATCTAAACAGGAAGAACGGGGAGGAGGGATGAGGGAGGAAGGGTGAAGCTTGGGTGGGCAGAGAGCGAGCCGAGCGGACATGCGGCAGTGAGAGGGAGAGAGTTCTCCGCGCCCCATCACCCCTTTTTCACACACCCCAACCCGCCACTCGCGGCGAAATGAGCATACAGGGCACTCTAACAGCCCTCAGAGGGCGTGCATGCCCGAATTGCCGCACCCCACACGGGCAAACGGGCAGCCGCATGCGAGGGGCAGCAAAAAAAGGTCGCGTGATGCGCCGGGGCCGGCGGCCCAAAAATAGGAGACGCTTATTCTAGCGCCTCTTTCGGGGGGCGAGGGCGCCGCAATCAGCACCCAGATTGCACACCAAACGAGGCGCGATCTAATCAATGCCTCATCCAGTGGGGTTGCGCGGGGTTAGCGGGCCGCCCTCCCCGCCTCCGCGCCCGGGGAAGGCAAGAGCACTTGCAAGAAGATGGGGGGGGCGGCCAGCGCGCTCGGGGCGGGGTTGTTTGTGCCCTCCCCCTTGCCGTTTTGGAGGGACCAGAGGACGCCAGAAGTGGCAGCTTGCCCCTGATTCGGACCCGGTAGATGCCACACGCACCGTGCCGCGGGTGCGCGGTGGCTGGTAGGCGGCCGAGTAGCAGTCGCCCGCGGGGGGGGTGGCAAAAAGCCAGCAGCCGCGCGTGGGCCTAGCCACCGACCGACAAAAGAACTCTCCTTCTCTCTCTCCACCGCCAACCAGTTTTGCTTACCTGGGCCCGCCACCGACCGGATGGACTGTTTAAGTGTGGATGGAAGAGAGGGTGAGGGAGGGAGCGCGCGGGTTGGGTGAGATTGGCGGGGGCGGGGCCGAGCAGGCAGTGCAAAAAAAGAGAAGGGACCGCGCTGCCGAGTGCTGACGAGACGCCACCCCGCACGCCCCGCGCTCTCCTCCCGAGTCTCTGCGCTGGGCAGGGGCGGGAGAAGGCAAGCCAGCTGTCTACGCACCGGAACAGGGTCACCCCCCGGTAGTTGGAGGACTTGGCGGGGGCGGACATGAAAAAGAGAGGAAGATGGGAGGAGTGGAGCGGCGTGACGAAGAAGTGCTCTTTTTCTTCACTTTCCTCTTTCTCCGCTCTCTCCGCGGAAACGCCAGCCCCGGTTCCTACGCCCTTGTTATCAACCCCTCTTATTCCATCGCGCCACCCAGCGCGATCGAAAAAGAGGGAGAGAGAGAAGATAGAGTGGAGGAGCTGACACAGAGAGAGAGAGGACATGCCCGACGCCCCTGCACCTGCTGAGGTGGCCGTTTCCCCGCCGCCGCCCCTCTCCCCCAAGAGCGCTCAGCTGGCGGCCAGCCTGGCCGCGTTTGAGGCGGCAAGCGGCCGGGGCGCCGACCCGGTGACCGCCGCCACGGATGGCCACGTCGACCACGCGCCGTTGGAACCGCCGACGGAGCCGGAGGGGGTGGCGAAAAAAAACTGAGTTCAGATCTTTCCAGGAGCGGAGCTTTTGTTTCCGACTCGGTCCTGGGACTGCGCGCGCGTGCGTGTGGGCGTGCGCGTGCGCGGCTGTGCGTGTGTGTAATGTTGGCGCACTAAATTAATAACTAAGAAAGGAAACGGCTCCCCCCATCATCATCCACCCCGCCCACAAACCACAACGCCCCCTCTCTTGCGAGCGGCCGCGGCCGCGGCCGCCCCGCGCACCTGCGCCGCCCGCAGCCGCCCCGAGCTGCTCCGCCCAAACCCGGCACCGCGCCCGCCACCCTCACCGTCCCCGCCGCCGCCGCCATCTTTGGGCCAGGCCGCGGCAATGGTGGCCGGGCGGGAGGGCGGGGGCGGGGGCGGGGGTGAGGAGAGGGCGGCCGCGCCCGCCGCGGCCGCGCCGGCCAGGCACCACGCTGCCCGTAGCGCGCCGCCGCCCCAGGGCGCGCGCCCGCCCGGGGTGAGGGTGGGCATGGTGGCCGCCTCCGCCAGCGCAGCGCCCAGGGGCCAGCCGGCGAGGGGTGGGGGCCCGCCGGCAAGCGTGGCAGCGGCGGCGGCGGCGCCGCCTGTCCTGTGCACCAGGCGGCGCCACCACCAGCGGGCGGCCCGGCCGGCAGGGCTGCCCGCCCGCCCGCCCGCCCGCCCCGCCGCCACCGCGAACCCGACATCTGCATCGCCCACCAGCCCCCGCACCAGGGCCGCGACGTACGGCGCCCGGAAACAGAAGAAGGGCGCGCCCGGCTCCGCCCGGGCGGCTGGGGCGGCCGAGACGGCGGCCCATGGGCGGGCACAGTGCTCCTCGCCCGCCGCCTCCAGCGCGGCCGCCCAGGCGCGGGCGCCGGCGCCGGGCGGGGGGGCCCGGCCGCGGGCGATGCCGGCGTCCCCGCCAAAGAAGAAGCGGTGGACGACGGAGAAGCCGGCGGCCGCGGTGAAGGCCGTGCCGGCCGGGGGTGGGGGGCGGAGCGCGGAGAGCGCGGGCAGGGGTGGGGTGGGGTGGGGGGCGCCCCCCCCCACCCAGCCCCCCG
>Ga0315288_10004865_pt1 | contig 17097 bp, 18 predicted proteins | sample YL17G11_20_MG_FD_203454 | JGI IMG/M metagenome (GOLD analysis project Ga0315288, IMG submission 203454) | Sediment microbial communities from Yellowstone Lake, YNP, Wyoming, USA - YL17G11_20 | ecosystem: Environmental > Aquatic > Freshwater > Lake > Sediment | place: USA: Wyoming | collected... | reverse complement strand
GAACTTAAAGCCACCTACTAAAGTAAAAGGCAATAAACGTCGTAAGTCTTTTTGTGCTAGAATGTCAGGCATGAAAAAAAAGCTTACATCTGCTAAAACAGCCAATGACCCTAACTCAAGAATTAATAAAGCATTACGTGCTTGGGCGTGTTAATAATATTGACGGATAAATAACAAATATTTAAGATATGTACGTAGTTTATTTAAGTATTTGTTTTTTTAATGGATTTGCAAGTAAAAGTTAACGAATAAACTACAAGTTGAATATTAACAATTTAATCATTGTTTAATTATATTATTCAGAGTAGTTTTGGTTTCAATTAGTGTTTTTAACCTAAATTATATCAGTTGAACTGAGGCTACTTTGATAATACTTGGCATTGACCCCGGCACAATTATTGCAGGTTTCTGCATTATGAACGTGCTTGATAAAAAGATAAGCATTTTTGATTACGGAATAATCAAATTCAATCGCAAAATGATGCTTCAGTCACGCATCTTTCAATTTTACAACGACATTAATGAACTAATAGTAAAACATAATGTTGAATGTATTTCTCTTGAAACCCCATATCTAGGTGAAAATGCCCAATCATTTTTAAAACTTGGTTACCTAAGAGGCATCATATATCTTATCTGCGAACAAAAAAAAATAATCTTACGTGAGTTTGCACCTACAGCAATTAAATTACAAGTTGCTGGTAGTGGAAGAGCTACGAAAGAAGAAGTTCAAGTTATGATAAAAAAACTATTTCCAAAAATAGGAAACTTTGAGACACTAGACGCAAGCGATGCGGTAGCTATTGCATTATGTGGAGCTATGGAAATCAAAAGGTAAAAAATGTCTGAAACTGTTGGTAAAATATCAAGTGATCTTTTAAGTAAAAAATCTGAAATTTATAACCCAATTGAGATTCAAAGGGAAGTACATAAACAGTTTGAAGCTGAGTTTTTTAAATGTAAGAACGAAGCGGATAAGATATACGATGGAGATTATTATATAGTGGTCTTAACTAAGAAAGAAAAATTGTTAGAAAACGTATTGCGTAATTTTTTCTTTTCTAGAAGTTCATGCCCTACGCCTGAATATGATCAAGCCGTATATAAAATTCATAAAAAAATAGAAAAAATACAATTTATTTGGGTATTGCCTTCAAAAGATACTTGCCAGTTATTTATTGAGAATGCGGATATAATAGCGCCTGAAGAGCGATTATTATTAAAGTTTATCTTACTAGATTGGTCTGGAGATCTTTTAAGATATGCTAAAGAATTAAATAATGAACAAGATAATTCAGCCTTTTTAATGGAGTAATGTTATGAACGGGTTACCATTTGCATCACAAAGTCAAATAGAAGAAATGAACAGAGAAGCAAATAAAAAAATGTTATTAGAAGTAGAAGAAAGTATCGAACAAGAACAAGAACAAGAGCAAGAACAAGTTGTTGAAACAGAAGTACAGTCTGAAGAAGTTTCAGCAGTACAAGAATTAAAGCTTATTAAAGAAGAGAATTTTAAGCTATTAAGACAATCAAAAGACAAATTACAACGCGAGCTAGAAGAAGCTAGAGCTTTGTTAGCTCAAAGGTCAGCACCTAAAGAAGAAGAGCAAGAAGAAAGTTTTGACTATAATCTTAATCCTGATGACCTTGCAGAAGGTAAGCATTTTTTAAGTCTTAAAAAAGAACTAAATTCTCTTAAAAAAGCACGTGAAGAAGATGCAAAAAGATCAATGGTTGCAACTGCTGAGATGCGAATTAAAGCAGACTTCCCAGATTTTGACAAAGTAGCTTCTTATGAAAACCAAAAGAAATTAAGAGAACTTGACTCAGACATAGCCGATTCTATTTTAGCAACCGGAGACATGTATAAAGCTCACGCCATGGCATATAAAATGATAAAACTATTAAATATTCATCGAGATACAACTTACGATCAAAGCAAAGAGATTGCTCAAAAGAACTCATTAAAACCTAAATCGCTTAATAGCCTTGCACCTCAAAAATCAGACTCACCATTGAGCCACGCTAACGCTTTTGCTAACGGGCTTACATCTGAATTAAGTAAACAACTTATTGCAGAGATGAACGAAGCTAGACGTAATTTATAATTTATAAAATACCCGTAGTTTATTTGTTGACTACGGGTTTCACTTTGTTATTCTATAGCCAGCCGTATTTAGAATTCGCTACTCTTACCTATCAAAATTGGCCGTATAGATTCTCGCCAAATCAATTGACCGTATAAGAACTCGTCATCTTAAATATATTGTTTTTTAATATAAATTTAAGGAAATACCATGGCTATAACGACTACATCGATATTAGCAGCTCCGGTACAACAAAGTTTTAGTTACAAACTTTTATCGGTACCTGTCCCAAATATGATTCATAACATTGCAGCAATGAAAAAGAACATGCCAAGAAATGGCGGTACAACATTACGTATGCGACGTTATAATCCATTACAAACTGCATTAGTTCCTCTTGGAAATAGTGGTTTAACGCCACCGCCTCAAAATCTTACTGCTGTCGACATCGATGCTAAGATTTCATTTTATGGCACATTTGTGGTACTTAACGAACAAGTAACATTACAGGGGCAAGATCCCGTCCTAAATGAATGCGCAGCTCGTTTAGGCGTCTCTCTTCGTCAAACAGAAGACACTTTAACAAGAGATATGTTAGCGTCTACTGCTAGTTTTATAAACTGTGTTGGTGGTGTAAACGGTGATATGCCGACAGAATTAACACTAGGTGATGTTTCAGAAGTAACAAGAGTTTTATTAGGCAATAATGCTTACACTATTTCTGATAATATCGATGGTGAAGATAAATTTGGAACAGCGCCAGTTCGTGATGCATACTTTGCTTTATGTCATACAAATATGACAAAAGAGTTAGAAACAGTTACTAACTTTACTTCTAAAAGTAATTATCCATCTCCAATGAACGCTTTACGTTCAGAATGGGGTTGTGTTAATAACTTAAGATTCTTAGTGTCTAGTATTGGTTCTATTAGTCCAAATGCATCTGTTAACGGCAGCGATGTTTATAATATTTTCTGTGTTGGCATGGAAGCTTATGCAACTGTACAGCAAGACGGATATTCAGCGTCATTTATATATAGACCACCTATATACGATGGCCCATTGGCATTGAACGCTTCTGTAGGGTATAAATTTGCTACTTGCCCAAGAATCACAAATGATCTTTGGATAATCAATTTAAGAGCTACATTAGCATAAAAGGGGATTTTTCATGGACGGAACAATTATAGTACGTGGGAATTTTACTTCCACTGGCGTAAATAAAACGATTGTTTTCAGACCCGGTGTAAACTGGATTACTGTTTATAATATGATAGCTAATGATGGCGTAGGCGCTCCATTACAGTTTTATTTTCAAACAGGTATGACAAACGGCATCGCAATTGATGGGGTTGGTGCTACCACTGCTCCTGCTGGTATGTTTACAGTAATTGATTACTCTAACCCTGCTAACTTTGCATCTATTAAATATTCAACTACAGCTCAAACATCAGTTGTTCAACCTGTAGTTACATCTGCGGTTGCTGTAGCTGCGACAGCAGTAGCTGTTGGTAACATCGTACGTATTACTGGTAGAAACACAGCTGGTGTGCTAGGTGTGCCTGTATTTGGTAACTATGGCGTAGACATGATTGTCAGCGTTGTTGCTGGTAACGACTACACGCTATTAGGTGCAAATAACGCATTAGCTACAGCTTCTGGCGTTGCTGGTACTGATGGTGCTTTACAGCGTATTGATATTAGCTCAGTATTTTACCCAGCTAATAGAATCGTTACTAACATAAGCCAAGCTGCTGGTGTAATCACTGTTGCTACTTCTGTACCACACGGTATGACAGTAGGGCAAGAAGTAAGGTTTAAAATACCTGCTGATTGTGGTGCAACAATTAGCGCATTATTAAGCGCTAGTTCAGCAAATAACTATGTATCAGCTATAGTAACAAGCGTAGTTGCTAACACAGGTCCTTTGGCTGGTTTTGGTTCAGTGCGTTTTACTATTGACATTGTGGGTAGTGGTGAAGTGTTTACCTATCCTACTTCTGCACAAGTTGGTGCTGGTTCACAATTACCAGAAATGATACCTTTTGGACAAGATACAGCTTACTCAGTATCACAAAATGCTAACATTTTAGCTGATGCTACAGTAAACCAAGGCTTTGTCGGTATTACTTTAAGAGCTGGTGCTGCACGAGCAAACAACCCTGCTGGTCAAACAGGAGATGTTATATTCTGGAAAGTTGGAGCTTGCTTCAATTCACAAGAATACGCATAATTTGTTTTATGTATGGGAGGGGGAAACTCCTCCCTTAATGATTTTTAAACATACAAGATTAGGAAATTACTGATGGAAAGAAAAAAAATAAGTCTAAAAGAATTAGAGACTATGCGTCAAAGAAGTAAAGAAATGGTAAGTGGTAAATTCATATTTCACGAAGTACCCGGCGGCGAGATGGGCTTTACTATTAAACTTTTTAAAGGTGATGCACCACAAAATTATAATTTAAGAGATGGGCATACTTACGAAATTCCTTTAGGTGTTGCAGAACATCTAAATGAGAACTGTTATTATCCTGTTCACTCTTATGCTACCGATGAAGACGGTAAACCAATTGCCAAGATTAATGAAAAAATAAGAAGATGCAGCTTCCAATCTTTCCATTTTACTCCAATTAAAAAAGAAATTATCACTGTAGAAAGAATTTAAAACAATGCCTATTCTTGCTGTCGTTTCGCCTACTTTTCAACCAGCTATGAGAATTATTACTAATATAAGTAATTCTAATCCATGTGTAATCACAACGTCTTTTGCTAATGAGTATGTTACTGGATTAATAGTCAGGCTTTACGTGCCGCAAGGATATGGCATTACTATTCTAAATCATGTTGAGGAAGCTATTACAGTACTAACAACAACAAGCTTTTCTATGCCTATTGATAGTTCTAATATGGCTGCTTTTATTGTGCCTTTACCACCGTTAAACGAACAATATCCTCAAGTTGTGCCTACAGGAGAAATCAATAGTATTCTATACGCAGCGACTAGAAATGTTTTATAGCTATAAGGAAAAACCATGGCAAATTTAACGACCATAAGAATAAAGATACGAAGACTTACTAGAAGTCTTTCAGCTACTCAAATTACTGATGATCAAATAGACGAATATGTAAACAATTTTGTGTTATATGACTTTCCAGAGCATTTACGTTTAAAAAATCTTCGTGAAACGTTTAGTTTTTATACTACGCCTTATGTTGATACGTATGACACTGTAGACGCTCCAATTCAAAGCCCTTTATATGATTTTAAGAACAAATATCTTACAGTGCACCCACCTATTTTTATAGCTGGTTATCAATCATCTTTTTATGAAGATAGAGCTTCTTTTTTTGGTTCTTATCCAATCATAAATAGCATAGCTTCTAGTGGTGTTTCAGGAGATGGACTAGTAGGGCAAGCTATAGTATTTACTATTAATACTCCTCAGACTATAAATACTGGTGTTTCAGTTACTAGTTGCATTTTAAAATTCAACGTCTTGATAACAACTGTTGATGTTTTACAAAATGCTTTAATATTAATCGATAGACCAAGAGTAAACGACGCTGTTACAGGTGATTTAATAGAACCTAATTTTACAGGTACTATTTCTGTACCAATCGTTTTAGGAACAATCAACTATCTAACTGGTTTGGTTACTATACCAGCTGGTTTTAATTTTCAAGGTGTACCTACTGCCGCATTAGCAGGGGCTAAAATATATAGCGAATCTGTTATAGTTCAGCCTTCGCTGCCTCAGTCAATCTTATTCTATGATGGTAAATTTACTGTTCGTCCTGTGCCAGATAAAGCTTATAGGGTAAACATGGAAGTATTTGTGCAACCGACTGCATTAATAGACAGTAATCAAAACCCTAAGCTTAAAGAGTGGTGGACCTATATAGCTTACGGCGCTTCTAAGAAAATATTTGAAGATAGACAAGATTATGCATCAGTAGCAGCTATTATGCCAGAGTTTAAGACTCAAGAACTTTTAATCCAAAGACGTACTATAGTGCAACAAACTTCACAAAGAGCATCTACTATATACACAGAACAAACAGGTTCTAGTGGTTTTGGCTTCTTTGGTAGTGGTAATTTCTAAATAATAGTAGCAAAGTTTATATGGTATACTTTTTTTTAAGGTATACCATTTTATAACATAATTGAATCTATGTTTGGCAGTGTTAATCTAATAAAAACAATTTTAAATTAAAGGTTTTTATTATGCCATGGACACCAAACACCCCACAAGCAAACGAAACAATTTCTTTCACGACAACTCCAATTAGAAATAATTTTTTAGCTATTCAAGCTTGGACAGCCGTTGATCATGTGCAGATAGATGGTGGCGGACTAAATGAAGGTAAACACAATAAAGTTACCTTGATGAATCAAGCTTATGTTGCTGGAGGTAATTTTGCACCTGCCATAAATCTTGTTACAGGTATAGGTTCTATAGGTATATATGCAGCTCAAAGTACTACAAATACTGGGCCTTCTAGAATGTGGGCTGTAATACCAAGAAAAACAGGACCAGGATGGGAAATAACAAATATACCATTTACAGAATCAACTCTTTTATTTACTAATCCAGCTAGTACTAGTAATGGATATACTTGGTTGCCATCAGGTATTTTAATTCAATATGGGGCGATGATTGTAGATTTAAGTGGGCAGTCAACAAATGTTGCAGTAACTGCTCCTGCTGCTAGTTTTCCAACAGCATTCCCAACTAAATGTTTTAGAATAATTGTATCGCCTTCTTTAACAACTGGATCAAACTCAATAGCAGCCATTTGTTCCGCTGTAGTTACTAGTGTAACTCAGTTTACAGCCACAGCCTCTTATATATTTATAACTAATGCAACTGGACAAGTATCTTTTAATTATATAGCTATAGGGTGTTAATATGCCAATAGATAAATTTATAATTGGATACACTGACGACAAATCAGGGTATCAAACTAATGTCTTGCCTTGGCTCTTGCCTGACAATGCTTTTGAGGTTATGAAAAACGCTTATACATGGAGGGGTAGAGTTAGGAAGCGTGTAGGTTCTGTACTTATGGGTGCGGGGGCTAATGCTAGTCGGTTGCGTATGCTATTGCCTATAGGTGGAGGCGGCATAATTACTTTGCCTTTAGATGTGGCTGTTGGTATGAAAATAGAAGAAAATATATTAAATGGCGCAACTTTAACAGTAGTTAATATTACTCCCCCTTACCCACCAGTACCGTTTAGTTTGATAACCACTAACCTTGCTGTAACTGCAACTGTTTCAGCAATTAATCAGATAACTATTACAGGTTCAGTAGCTCCATCAGTTTTTTTATACCCTGCTTTGCCTGTTACAGGTATAGGGCAGTATGAAAATTCAGCTACTAACGATGAAACTACAGTGGCGTTTGATACTAAGTTTGCTTATTACTACAGTGGTACTGATTGGGTAAGGCTTATTAACATTGTTTTGCCTGCTACAGGTGCTGACGCATGGACCGGTACAGATAGCAATTTGTTTTGGATTACTAACTATAGAGGCGTAACTGCTAGTGAAAATTATTTATGGGTTACAAACTTTGTGCCAGCAGATGGCATAAGATATAGAACTGCACCATCGCCTACGTTCTTAATTTCAGCTGGTGAATGGATTAAACCTACTTTGTTTTATAGCAAAGGTACTGCTATAACAACAACTAACGGAGCAGGAGCAATACCTGCGGTTCCTCCGCTTTTTGTAAATCCAGTACCTTTGCCAGGAGATATTTTTATAGTAGGTAGTACAGCCTTGGTAGTTCCACCTGTTACCGGTGATTTACTAATTGTCCCATTGACTACTTCAAGTCCATGCGCTCAACAGCCAGGTACAACAATTGATTTAGCAACTGGTCAGCTAGTTATAACACCTAGTGCTACTCCTTGCCTTAATACATCAGTTTATTACAGCCATAATTTCCTTATAAAGACAGCTAGAATAGTTTTACAGTTTAAAAATCGTTTAATATTACTAAATACTATTGAAAACGTAGGCGGTACTGACACTTCATTTAGGAATCGTTGTCGCTATAGTGCTGTAGGTAATCCATTATTTGCGTCAATAATAGGACCACCAGCTATAAATACATCTGTGTCTTTTATGGAAGATTTGCCGGGATTTGGTAACGCTATAGATGCAGCGACGCAAGAAGCTATAGTATCTGCTGAGTTTTTAAAAGACAGGTTAATAGTTTATTTTGAAAGATCTACTTGGGAATTAGTTTACACTGGTAACCAAATATATCCCTTTACATGGCAAAAAATAAATACAGAACTTGGTTGTGAAAGCACTTTTAGTACTATCCCTTTTGATAAAACGGTTTTAGGTTTTGGAAACGTAGGGATTCATAGCTGTACTGGTGCAAACGTAATCAGGATAGATGAGAAAATACCAGACTTTATTTTTGGTTTGCATAACTTACAGTCAGGTCTTAACCGCGTTGTTGGTATAAGAAATTATTACCCAGAAGTAGCTATTTGGACATATCCGGGCGAAGGAAGAACGGCAGATTTTCCATATCCGAACCATATGCTTATTTATAATTATGTTAATAGCTCTTGGGCTATATTTGATGATAGCTATACGTTTTTTGGCTTTTATCAAAGTAGTCCTACAGACCCCACACCTGGTGCCACATGGGACGCATCTGTTACAACGTGGTCTCAGACTTTAGATCTTTGGGGTGGCTCAGTTGGAACAAGTAATTCTATAAAAACCTTAAAAGTTATAGGTGGAAACCAGCAAGGTTGGTTAAATATATTAACTAACGACGCAAGTAATAATGCCCCTAGTTTACAAATTACTGGTATTAGTAATGCTGCTTTAACTGTTAATGGTCCAGTCGTCGCTTTAAGCGAAGTATTTATTTATTCTGTTGACCATAATCTTGCTTCAGGTGATTTTATAGCAGTGGATACCCTTCAGGGGATAGTTATAAGTTTAATAACAAGCGATCTAGTGCCACTTTCTTATACCTTAACTAGAATTGTTGGACAAGTGTTAACTGTTGAAAACAAAAATCAAATTAAAGTTGTTTTTAAAAGATTTAATACTGTTACTAATACCGAAGAACCAATTGTTCTAAATGGTACTTATGTAGGACAAGGACAAATTGCAAGAATAAGCTTAATACAAATAGACAGTAAAGATTTTAATTTATATCTAGGTAAAGATTATAACGCTTACGTTTCAAGTATTAATTTTATGGTTGATAAAACAACTAATGGATATATAAAAGTAAATTATAATTTGAATACTGCTTCAAGTGTTCCTTTGCCTCAAGATACTTCTGCATTGCTTGGAAATAGTCAATTAACAACTTTTCCATATGCACTATCTCAATTTGAAAAAAATCAAGCTCAGCTTTGGCATAATATTTACTTGTCTGCTGATGGTGAATTTGTACAAATACAGTTAGTAAATGATAATCAACAACCTTTTGTTTTTGATATTGACCCTGTTACATCTGTAACGAATTACAGCGTTGAACAAGACTTTCAATTACATTCGATGATTATTTACGCACAACCTACTTCAAGCGGGCTACAATAATGAACCAAGAAAATGTTGGCTTATTTTTAGATACTACGCAGATCTGGGAAGAATATTTACAAGCTGCTCAAGGTCAAATAGATAATAAAGAGTTATTTTTAAGGCTGTACCAAAATATTAACAAGATAGTTATAGCTTTAAACTTAAAAGACAGTGCTATATATACGCAAACCGAGTTCATAAACGGTCAAACATGGTGTCCAATAGATGAGATTACTAATTTTGTTGGTGTTGTAGGTAGTGCAAGTTCTGAGTTAAACGCAGAGCCTAGACAAGTGTATAGAAAGATAGTTTTTTGTGGTGCGTTGTTAAATGCTACAACAAAATTAATACCGCATAATATAATTATTACAGATACTCTTTCTTTTACTCGTATTTATGGAACAGCTAATGATAAAGCTGGTAAAGTTTATTTATGTTTGCCTTATGTTGACGCGGCCAATCCAGTTTCTATTAGTATAGTTGGTGCTAATATTTCAATAACGACAATATCACCTATGGCCGCTTACACCGAGAGTTGGGTAGTTCTTGAATACATTAAACTTTAAGTTAGTATATTTATAATTTTAAAATTAATAATTTGTAGAGGATATTATGGCATTACCAGTAGCGGTAGCAGGATTAGCAAAGGCAGGCGGTGCTTTGTTTTCTAAATATGTATTACCTTATTTAGGTCAAGCAGCAGCAGGAGCATTAGTAGGCGGTTATTTGTCTCGTGGTAAAGAAAATAGCGGTGTTTCTGATGCAATTTATGGTCGAGAAGGTCAGCAAAAGCAATTTTCTACCTACACTCCACAGATGCAGCAATTGCAAAACATGATGATAGCTAATTCTATGAAAGGGTTATCACCGGGTGGAGGCTTAGATTTTGCACCAGTAGAACAAAGAGCGAGAAGTCAGTTTTCTCAAAACACAATTCCTACAATAGCAGAAAGATTTTCTTCTATGGGTCAAAATAGCTTATCTTCTCCAGCGTTATATAGCCAGTTAGGCGGTGCTGGGGCAGGATTAGAAGAAGCTTTAGCTGCCCAAAGATCAAGCTTTGAGCAAAGGAATTTATTAGGATTATCTCAAACTGCATTAAATCCTTCTTTTGAAAATGCTTATATTCCTAGACAAAAAGGTTTGTTAGAATCTGGAGCCTCAGCAGGAATGAGTTATTTACCTTACTACTTGATGGGTCTTCAAAACCAAAATCAAAACCAAGGACAACAACAACAGCAAGCTCAGCAATCACCTTATAATGATATGTTTAAAATAAATAACCCTTACCAATCAAGTGGATTATTTCAGCAAGCTGGTGGACTTGGAGCAATGAACCCTAGTCAATCTTTATATTTTTAGGTTAAAAAAATGGCTATACAAATAATACCTGAACAAGGTGTCGGTGAATCCTTAGGAGCCGGATTAGGTGCAGGACTGCAAGGACTTGCCCAGTTAAAAACACAAGACTTAATGCGTAGGCAACAAGCTCAATACAATGTCCCTTTATTGCAAGGTTTGTTTCCGGGTGTTGGTAATCAACAGCTACAACAATTAGCTATGTCTGACCCGTCTTTAATAAATCAATTATTAAGAAGACAATATGAAACGCAACAAGGTGCGCAGCTTGCTGGTATAATTAAAGACCCTAGATTAGCAGGCTTAAATCCTTCACAAATTTCTGCGTATATGAGTAGTCCTGAATATGCTAAAGCTAGGGCGATGAAAGAAGCTAGTGGAACAATTGGAGATATTAAAAAATCAATTGAGGGTGGCGTTAGTGGAGGTAAATTTTCTGGGTTTGTTTCTGGTTTAATGGGTGGCAAAAAGTCTAGCTATGACGCATTAGTTAGTCAATTAGGAACCTCTAACGACCCATTGATTAAGTCTTTGGCTGCTGGTTTAGGGGCTGCTCCTGATGACAAAACTAGAAGAACAATATTTAATACTTTTGTTAAAAATAATCCTGACTCAATGCCCCAAGTAGGACAAGCTATTGATAATCTTCATAATCAATATACAGACTCTGAAGGCTCCCAGCAGCCAGCTATGGGCAACGATCAGCAGCAACAACAAGGTGATGGTTTAATTCAAGAGCCTGAAGATAGAACAGCTGGGCAAATTGCTACTGGTATAGGTGCAGAACTTGTTAAGTCTCCAGTTAATTTAGCAGATACATATACAGCATTAACTGATAAAGCAGAAAAAACTATAGAACCAGTTCTTAAAAAACTTGGAATTGATAAAGTTGCTGAGAACGAAAGTTCTTTTGTTAGTGCAGCTAAAAATTTTGGTAAAGATGACCCAAATAATACGTTTATGAACCAAGTTTATAAAGACATTCAAAATAAACTTGGTATATCATCAGATGGAAAAGAAGATTTTAAAGGACTTGTAAACAATATAGCTGAAAAGATAAGCCCTGGCTCAACAAGCAAAGAAAATCTTGGATTATTAGAAAGTGCGGCAAGAACTACCGCTTCCTCTGCTCCACTATTAGCATTGTTTTCACCGTTTACTGCTGCTGGTTTAGCAACAACTGCGGCTGTTGATTTAGCCGGTAACGTTGCAGGAGAGACACTAAAAGAAATGGGAGTTGGTGGAACTGGTCAGTTTGTTGGAAATCTTGCAACTAGTATGCTTGCTCGCAAAGGCTTTGGTTCCTTAGCTAATTATTTTAATAAAGTCAAAAGTCCTGGCAGTACAGTTGAACAGTTAAAAAATCAATTATATAAAGACGCTGAAAACTTAGGAAATACTCCTAATATAGAAACAGGTGTTGGAAAAAACTTAAAATTGAATGTAAGAATAGGAACTTCAAGAGGTAAACCAATTTTTGCAACATCGAGCCCAGTAGACCCAAACAGTATTCATGGTAAGCTTGACCAGTTTATTAAAGATGTTGAAGCTGCAAAAATTGGCGATTCTTTTTCACAGGTAGAACAATCCGCTTTAATTAAAAATGCTGAAAATACAAAAAGAATTTTATCTAAAAAATTAGTAAGCCCAAATAAACTAGCAGAAGAATTAAAAAGCATTAATAATAACTGGGTAGATAATAAAAGTTTAAATAGTAGGTTTTATAAACAATATCGCGGCATAATTGCCGACAAGGTAGCAGAAGCAGGAGCTAATAATAAAGCATGGTACGACGTTTATAAACCAGCTCAAGAATTGCATTCTATACAAAACTGGAAATCTGGACTTACAAAGGGAATTGAGTCATTTTTTGGCGCTCAAAAATATTCAAATATAAAAACAAGTCCATTTATGGCTTTAACTCTTCCTTTTATGTCTAAAACAAGAGCTGCAACTATGGTGGGAGCTAGTTTGATTCCTAGTTTTATTGATAAAGCAGGACGAGCAGTAAAGATTTTTGAGTTTGTACAAAAAAGCCCACAGGGTAGAGAATTGCTATCTAGGTTAGTAGAAGCTGGTGCTAAACGTAATGATCTTTTAGCAGGTAAAACACTTATGAGTTTAAATAAATTTTATAATAAATATGACAAGATATTAAAAACAATAGTAGATAAAAAGATTAATCTATAAGAAGGGGGTTCGTCCCCCTCTTTATTTTGATTTATTTATGGCTTCAAGAATGGCATTATTCAACCAAAGTTTTAAAGTCTGGTTTTTCTCTAGTGCCAATTTTTTAATTTCTCTGTGTATTTCTAGTGAAATGTCAGTTGCAATTATGTGCCTTGAAATTATTCTTTGCTCTTTTTGAATGTCCAATATTCCACCTGTTCGTTTTTCCGGTACTTCTCAACGTCAAACACTAATGCAATAGCTTTATAGTCTATCGATGGCTTTCTGTAATCTTTTATATAAACAAAATTAGCTGTTACATAACTAGTATTGTTAACAAAAGATCTTAAGGTATTTATTAATATTTCTTTCTGGTCTTCTAGGGCTTTAATTTGTGTATTAAAGTCATGTAATTTATAAGCTAATGCGTCAAACTCGATATCCATTTTTTTCTTACTTAACATTTTAATCTCTTACTGTTTAATCATATTATAAAACCATGCTAGCATGCTAGCACAGAATAGTCAAGTAAGTTGTAAATGATTTTATGTTTAAAAATATAAGAAAGGTTTTTGGTAGATAAAAACTAGGAGCAGACACTAGCTTAATTACTGCTCCTAGCTAAACAAAACAAAGACAAGGAGTAACTTGACTTGTATTGTTATTATATAAGATTATTTATTTTTTTAAATATTGTTTAATACTTAAATCGTTTTTTAATTTTAAATTGATCGCTTCTTTTAAGAATCTTGTATAACTCTTTTTATCACGTATGCATAATTCTTGTATTTGGATAAAAACTTCATTTGGTATAAAAAAAGTTAATCTTTTTAATAAATCTCTTTCCATTAAATGCCTTATGTTTCTTGTTTGTAACAAGCTACCACAAAAACTTTAAAACATTTTTAATTGGTGTTAAATAAGTTAATTATTTTTTTATTTCAAGAGGATTTTATGGCAACTAGCCCAGTAAAACTACAACAAAGTTATGGAATTGGTAACGCGTTTCAAAATTTATCACCTTTTTCTATTATTGCTAACCGTGTACCGACTCAACAAGATAAAGCCCGTATAGGGACATTTTGGATATACACAGGAGCTAATAACGTATATGTATTATCATCTGTTACAGGCGGCTTAAGTAACTGGCTAACATTATCTAATGGTGGTGCGGGCGTATTTACCAGCTTAACTGTAAATGGACCTACACAATTAAATGGCAGCTTAACTCAAGTAGCCGGACCTGTAAGTCTTGGAGCTGATGCAACAGCAAATGCAATTTCTATCGGAACCGGTGCGGCATTAAAAACTATCAATATTGGTTCTCAATTTGCTGGAAGCTCAGTCTCAGCTTTTGCACCTTTTGTAATAAATTCACCATTTGCGGCAAACTCAACTTTGGCATTAAATTGTTGGAACGCTGCTGGTACTTATGGACAACAAACACTTGCTACAGTAGCAGGTGGAGTATTTGATGCTTGTCGATGGCTTAATCAGAGTGTTGCTGCTGGTTCAGGGTGCCAAGTATCAATATGGGTCGATACTCAAGGTGTTGCTGGTGGAGACGCTGCACTAAGATTTATAAATAATGGTGTTAATGGTACGTTAATTGGGTTAGACACTTCTGCAAATCAGTTCTCTATGTCAATGGGAAACTTAGGAGATGGTAATACATTTTATACTTACGATGTTGCTACCAGCCAGATAAATATGCCTAAGCAAATTAGCGTTTTTGCAATAGCTACTGCACAAGCAACTGTTACTGGTGATGGTACTGGATATAATGTTCAATTTGATAATGTAATATCTCAAATTGGCACAGCATTTACTGGAGCTACTGGAGTATTTCTTTGTCCAATAGCAGGCAGATATTTATTTCAATCTGAAGTAAGGCTTAATTCTGTATCTGCTGCTATGACATCTGGAGTATATATTCTATATAAAAATGGTGCTCCTTATGCTGGTAGTGATACTAAAAATCCAGCTGCGTGTAGATCAATTGCAAATTTTGCAGATTTTGTATCATTCAGGTGTGGAGCTATAATAGACTTAGCTTTTAATGATCAAGTAACCTGTAACGTTGGTGTTTTTGGTGGAGCTTTAGCTTGTAATATTGCTGCTGGTAATGAAACTTTCTTTAGCGCTCAATTATTAAGTTAGGAAAACTATGCTAAATACGACAATTAAAGCGAAGTTTATTGAGGCTCGTATTGAAGCTTCACCAATAGCCATAGCTCCTTTTGTACCTTTGGGTGCACCTATTGATCAACCATTGCGTATTTTAAAAATATCAAATACTACTGATCAAGGTATTATTCTGTCAACAGACGGCGTAACAATTCATGATTATATAGCATCGAACGGCTTTATACTTTATGATTTAGGCACAAATAGAGCCAGTCAAGGTAGCTCATTACAATTTGCCACTGGTACACAATTTTATATTGCTTCCGAAGTTCTTACGACCACTGGTAATGTAATATTAACAGGCATTTACTCAGGGGTATAATATGTCACAAAGTGGAATACTAAATAGGGGGGTATATCCCCCCGGCACCGTGGTAGAAACCTTAACGGGGAACACTGGTGGAGCTGTTAGTCCAAGTCTTGGTAATAATATTAATTTGATATCGGCTAACGCTAACCTAACAATTGTTGGCAATCTAGTCGCTAATACATTAACTTTTACGGCAAGTACATCGCCAGTAATAGCTTACAGGTTGATAACGTTTGATGCCCTAAACCCTACAGTACAAGTAAATACAGATGATGAATATATAGCTGTAGATGCAAGGCTTGGAATTGGTACGATAGAATTACCAACTGTAGGCGTTGCACAAAGCGAACAATTTATTATTAAAGATTTGTATGGCGTAGCGCTCACTAACAACATTACAGTTACTGTAAGTGGTGGAGGAACCATTGATCGAGCAGCAAATTCAATAATTATTGGCAATGATAATGCTTTGCGTGTTATTTATGGTTCTCCGGCTTCCCTAATATCTACAAATTATGAGGTGTACTGATGTCATATAATTCTTTTAGTAATAATAATACTGGTCCTAGTCAATGGGCATTGCTTCAGTTTCGTAAAACAAATAGTTTTACAACTGTTTTGACTGGCGATACTTTAGCCAGAATAGAATTTAGCGGTTATAACGCAACAGCAGATTTTCTATTAGGTGCTTCTATTGGGTGTCGAGTAACTGGTGTACCAAATCTAAATATACCAAGCGAGTTATTGTTTTATACCAGCACTGGTCTTGCAACCCAAATAGCAATGGTTATTGGTCAAAATGGAAACGTAGATATTACACCTCTTTCAGGGGTAGGCCTTACGGTTTCAGGTGGTGAAACTATAGCAACTGGTAATCTTAATTTTGCTGCTACTGCTCAGCGTATTACTGGCGATATGTCTAATGCGACTCACGCAAACCGTCTCGCTTTTCAATCCAGTACAGTAAATGGAAATACTTCTTTATTTGTTCTACCTAATGGTACAGGCACATCATCTTCTGTTCTTGCATCTAACGCTAACAACCCTACTAATTCAGCCTTTGCTCAAATGCAAATAGATGCAACTTCGGTTAAATTAATTAGTTCTGTTCTTGGTACTGGTGTACAGCTGCCCATTGAAATAAGAATAGGTGCTACTGCTGCTATAAATATAAATAATAATTTAGCAGTATCTATATTAAATACAGTTGCTGGTAATATAGCATTAACAGTTAATGCTACAGCTACAGGTGGAGTTGAAGTACAGCAAAACGCTGCCGCAAACGCAGGTATGAGAATTTATACGTCTCTTGGCAATATTAACGGACCTAGATTCGAAATGCTTAAAAGTAGATCAGGCGGAAACGTAGTTGCTAATGATAATATAGGTCAATTTCTAGCTTATGGGTATCAAA
>Ga0315288_10004864_pt1 | contig 17097 bp, 17 predicted proteins | sample YL17G11_20_MG_FD_203454 | JGI IMG/M metagenome (GOLD analysis project Ga0315288, IMG submission 203454) | Sediment microbial communities from Yellowstone Lake, YNP, Wyoming, USA - YL17G11_20 | ecosystem: Environmental > Aquatic > Freshwater > Lake > Sediment | place: USA: Wyoming | collected... | reverse complement strand
TACGTGATAAAGGCAGAGGACGTGCCTATCAGGGAATTGATGGGATACGCGACCTCTAGCTGTCGTGGGTGTAACGGCAAAGGATATAGTGTGCGACAGGTAGATAAAAGTAAGATACCGAACCCACAGGATTTCGTTATTTTGTCAGATAGGCCTATAGAGGGTATGACCGAGGCGGAGAAAAAGCTTTGGCTGGAGGTAGAGAAGAAGAAAAAGTTGTGGAGGGTGATGCTGCCCTGCTACTGTACGATCAAGGGGATATCTAAGAAGCAGAGCCTGATATCTGCTAACGCTTTGGGCAATATCGTAGTCCGGATTACATATGAAGTCAAACAGTAGGAGGCTCTGCCATGAGCATCTCGGCTGAATTACAAAAGAAACTCGATCAGCTCGACCAGTGGGATGACGCCTACTACAACAAAGAGGCTATGGTATCTGATGATGCGTACGACCTTTTTAAAAAGAGTGTACTGAAACAGCTCCCGCCTGATCATCCTCTCCTGGATAAGATAGGGCATGAGCCGAGTAGTGGTGGAACAAAAGTAGGATATCTATGACGCACAAAAAAGATTTTTGTTGTATGTATTGTTTATTGCCAATGAAGAACATTTTAGTTCATATAACTCAATGCAGCAAAGGTCCTAAAGGCGAAAAGGCCCTATTAGAAGCCTACATATATTATTATGGATTGAGCGCTGAGTCAGTCATAAAGGATTTCGTAAACGGTATGACAGGATCGGATATATGTAAAAAGTATAATATTAAACATAGCATTCTTAATATTATTCTTAAAGTGCACGGGATACCAAAGAGATCCTGGTATGAAAGCAATCTCATTGGCGCTGAAAAATGTAAAAAAACTAAGATGGAAAAATATGGTAATCCTTACTATGCCGATATAAATAAAAGGAGAAAGACTTTAAAAAAGAGATACGGTAGTGATGGCTACAATAATTTAGAAAAACGTAGAGAAACATGCTTAAAAATATTTGGTGTGGACAATGCTTCTAAAAACCCTCATTGTGTGGAAAAAGCTAATAAGACTAAGAAAGAAAGAGGCATCCCACATAAAGTCTCAATGTTGCAAAAAGGGTTATGGTCCGATCCTATTTATAGATCCGTAATTGTTAAGAAACAGAAAGAAGGCGTTGTAAGTAAATACGGGGTAGATAACGTTGCAAAAGTTACTGCCATATATGATAGAATAAAAAGATCTACTGAAGCAAAATTTGGCGTTAAAAATATATCCCAATCTGACTATATGAGAAAGATAATGGTAGAAAAAGGTTTGTGGTTATCCGATACTCAAAAAAGTTCTTGGGAGTTATATTTAAGAAATGTAAGAAGGATTACACGTAAATATGTGTCACATTTATTTGATGCTTGGAAGTTTACTAGCGGGTTGTGCTACTATACTCAAATACCACTTATAGATGCTGCAGGTAATGTAATAGATAAATTGCACGCACCTTCCGTAGACCACAAAGTCAGTATATTGCATGGTTTTTTAAATGGTGTATCGGCAGAGATTATAGGAGGGGTGGAAAACTTGTGTATTTGCTCCTTAAGTGTTAACTCCTATAAAAGAGGTATGACAGAAAAAGAATATTTAGGCTCAGATAAAGAGTTAAAGTACTTAAAATCGGATAAAGCCTCAAAAAGTTTGAAAAAATTGTTTATGAAATTCTGAGTAATAGGAGGTAACTAATGGAAGAACTATCAGAAGACCTAAAAAGAGATCTGTCTAAACTTGATGCCTGGGATGACGCCTACTATAATAAAACGGAGTTGGTAGATGACGCCACCTATGACGCATTCCTAAACAACGTACTACATAGGTTGCCTTCAAATCATCCTAGATTATCTAAAATTGGCCATCCTATATGTAGCGCGTGGGAGAAGAGTAAGCATATAATATTTATGGGCTCTCAAAATAAAGTTACGACAGAAGAGGCCATTAGCGAGTGGGTGTCCCAGACTTTGGAAAAACTATCCATTAAACAGGCTGTTTGGGTTCTTCAGCACAAAATCGATGGTTTTTCTTTAGAACTTCAATATTCCAGGTTACTTAAAAAAGCGTTAACTAGAGGTGAAGGTTTACTGGGAGAGGATATAAAAGCTAATGCCATGCTGTTTAGGTATATTCCTCATAAAATTATTGTAGATAAAATAGTCGCTGTTAGAGCTGAAGGAGTCATTTATACTAATGATTTTGAATGTATTAACGCGACCCTCTCCACTGAGAATAAGTATAAAAATGCACGTAACGCCGCTGCCGGTATAGGAAGACGTTTAGACGGGCATAATTGTAAATTCATAAGGGCTATAGCATATGACGTAAATGCTAATGTGGAAAGAGAGACAGATAAAATAAATACACTTAGAAAACTTGGATTTAAAACGGTAGAATCCTATCCCTGCACAGAAATTTCGCAAATACTGGAGGTTTATAGAAATGTACGTGACAACGTACGTGATAATTTACCCTACCATATAGATGGTCTGGTTCTTAAGCTGGACAGTTTGAAACTACAGGATAAACTCGGTATAGACCGTGGAAGACCAAAGGGGCAAATAGCATTTAAATGGGAGGCTGATAAAGGGTTCACTACAATTAAAAATATAGTTATTCAATTGGGAAGGACTGGTAGACTTACTCCAATAGCGGAATTTGAACCAGTTAATATGTCTGGCTCTACCATAACATTTGCTAGCGTTCATAATTTTGATTATATAAAAAATAATAAAATAGGTCCTGGCGCAGAAGTGTCCCTTACTAAACGTGGAGAAATTATTCCTCAGATAGAGGATGTACTGATGCCAGGGGAAGATTTCATTAAACCTACCAAGTGCCCCTCCTGTGGAGGCCCTCTCGTAGATGATTCTGTAAATCTGTGGTGCCGTAACAAAGGGTGTCGGGAGCGCGAGGTCAATAGAATCCTTTATTGGGTACAGACATTAGATATGAAGGGATTCTCGGGTAAATTCATTGAGAAACTGTGGGATAGTGGTAAGCTGAAGTCGGTGGCTGATCTTTATCGGTTGAAAGAGGATGATTTCATATCGATGGATGGTATCGGGGAAAAGACTGTGAAAGCGTTTTTTGAGGTGCTGAAGGACACTTCGGAGATGTTTTTAGAGAGGTTCATTGTTGCGATTGGCATACCTACGTGCTCCAAGTCTACTGCGGCTATTCTGGTAGAGAATTTCGGTACCTGGGAGAAGATTGTGACTGTCACTCCTGCTGACCTCCAGAAGCTGCCGGGGTTCGCGGAGACGTCCTCTACTACGATCTGTGAGGGGATAGCTGAGGTAGCTGATATGGCTGCAGAACTCCTGAAAGTGATAAAGTTGAAGACAAAGAAGGCAGGACCGCTAACGGGGATGTCGTTCTGTGTGACGGGGTCTCTGGCGGCTATGGGGCGCAAGGAGTTCTACGAGTTGGTGATCGAGAAAGGTGGGGTAGCCAAGAACTCGGTGTCGGAGGGTTTGGGCTTTTTGGTGACGAATGACACGGACAGCGGGTCAGCGAAAAATCAAAAGGCCAAGAAGTATGGCGTGAAGATCATAAATGAGGAGGCGTTTTTTAAGTTGGCGGGAGATAGCCCTGCAAAAGAACAGAAGAAAGAAGATAGTAAAAAGGATACCGTGAAAGTAGTGTCTGAGAATCTGTTTGGATAATAACATATATCTATCGGAGGTCGGAGATGCTGCTCAAGGATTTGGTGGTATCGAAGTGTAATGTCCGGGAGCCTAAAACGGATGATGAGGGGATAAAGGATCTCAAGGATTCGATTAAGAAGTACTCGCTCATTAGTAAAATCCTATTGCGGCCTGGTAAGGGAGGGAAGTTTGAGGTAGTGGCCGGGCAGAGAAGGTATACAGCTTTATTGGAGTTGCTAGGGGAAGATTGTGAGTTGCCTGAGGAAGATTACATTTTGATGCAGGATTTAGATGACGAGAGGGCGTCTATTCTATCTATAACGGAGAACACACAACGATCAGACCTGTCCCCGGTAGAGCTTAACAAGGCTATTCTTACATTAAATAGGTACAAATACAGCGATAAAGAGATAGCAAAGATACTCAATATAACTCCTCATAGGATGAAGAGGCTATCGACACTGGCGCAGGACATCAGACGCATACCTGAGATGGGGCAAGCAGAATTACATAAACCTATTGAGAAATCTCTCTTTAATGACGCTCATCTTGATCGAGTAAAGAATATAGAGAACGAAGACATCATCAAGGACGTCGTAGACTACATCATTGATAAAGAATCCCCTCCCCGGGAGGTGCCCTCTATCATCAAGGTGATCGAGAAGCAGTATGATCAGGAGAATCCGCCTCTGGGGGACGAGAACACCAAGCCTGCTAAAACAGCCGTGGAGCAGAGCGAGATAGAGGGCCCGATCGAGTACAAGCACAAGGGGGAGCTTAAGCTTGAGCTCCACGGGGACGAGAAGATCCTGAAAGTCGTTGGGAAAGGGGCTGAGAATGAGGATGAGACAGTCCCTATTGAGCATTATATGGAATATCTGCTCCACCCAGAGAAATTCCATTGTTTTGTCACTTTCAAGATGAAAGTGAAGCCTGTTGATTAGATGGGTGTTTCTTGAGCGGGCACACTGTAATAATCAATTAATTTTCCTTAGTGTATAGTACATAGCGTGCCCTGTTTTAGTAAGGAGACTTCCCCATGTCTGACTATGATCAGTTCCGATCTGATAGTACTCAATACGATTTTTCTAAAGGTCCTAAAAGTCTCTACGTCCCGCTTTCAGACGGTAGTTCTACCGGGAGCCTGCTGGACGGAGTAGTGCTCAATGTGCCTCAGACGGACACTGACGATGAGTGGGGCGGTACTGATCGTATTGCTCTTGAGCGTATAGTCGATAAGGTGGGTAAACTTGAATATGAAGTTGAAGACCCTCATGGATCGGGTGCCGGTGGTCTTCTTAATAAAATGAGCAGTCTAGTAGGGACTAGTTTATCATCATTTTCGTATCCTTTCATAAATATGAGTGTTCCCAGTCTGACTTTGGGCACTGTGCTTATAAACGGCACACTTAACACTATTAGTATTGGTACTACGACAGAGCTCACCGCGGAATCCCTCATGATTGGCACAGATTTCTTGATTGCTACAGCAGGAGTTCTTGCTACAATACAATATTTTAATAACAGGATAGATATCTATGATGATTCGGTAAGTACACACTATATTAATTTGTATGTGAATGGTGGTACGAGATTTAGTCTTACTGATACCAATCTAAATATTGTTGTTGGCACTACTAATATCACGGGGACTTTGTCTGTAGCTGGCACTGTTTCTTTAGGCAATGTATCTGTTGGTGGTAGTATAAACCTGTCAATAGCCACCGTACAAGGAGATATTGTACCTTCTACTGGAAGCACTTTCAATATTGGGCTTACTACTCAAAAATACAAAAACATATATCTTTCAGAGGGTGTGCATGCTGATTATGCCATTTTCACTAATAACATTAATGTAGGAACTATATTAAGTAGTTCACATATGACGACACCAGTGCTGTTTGGAGATCCAGTATTAAATACATTATATATTTATTCAAGCAACATTACTATACGAGGTACTGGTAGTTCTGGCACAGTGCTAATACAAGGACAAGGAGTTGGAGGATCAGTAACTATAGGGATGTTGAGTAGCAACTCAATTACATTTTCTACTAATCCTAGTGCTCAGTTACTACCCGATACAACTAACACAATAGATATAGGCTCTTCTGGAAAATCTTTTAATGATATATACGGTAAAAATATAAACGCACTCACCAGGCTCTCTACTCCTGAAGTACTTACACTAGCAATAGGAAGTTGGTCGAGCTCGCTAAATATTACCGCACCTCAGGTGGATATTATCACTTCTGTTTCTTTAGGACTTGGATTAGGGTCTTATAGAGTAACATTGTCTTCCAGCGGGTTAATTCCTGATGTTGGTTATTCTGTAGATCTTGGTACAGCTATAAAAGGCTTTAATAATTTGTATTGTAGTTCTGTTAATGTATCAAGCCTTACTGTATCTGGAAGCTCTTCACTTGGTGACTCATTCTCTACAGTTACTATAAATGGGACACTTAACACAAATGCAGGCGGGTTTGGTGTTCTAACCACTACGGTTTTAACAGTAAATTCTAGCGCTTCAATTTCTGGAGCTCTAACTGCTGCTACTTTAAATGTTACAGGTAATATTAATGCTTCCACGCTGCATCTGTCATCAGCAGATCAGACTGTTGGTTTTGGCTCAGCAGGAATATCTCTAGTCACTACCACAATTAATGGGATAATTTTGCATGCAATTCAAATAGGGTTACAAACTGCTAATTTATATCTACCTAACATAACCGGGCATACAGCAGGATCTTTGTTTGTTCCCCTTTTAATAGACACTAATCTAGGTGGTGGCTATGGTCATGTTTATTATCAAACATAGTATAAAATAATGTAAGAGTAAAAATTTTTTAAGTGATCATTTGTGTCTACATAGAAAGTAGTAGATCCTACATGAAAATCAAAAATCAATATGTGATCGAGGATGACTTTTTAGCTGCTTTCGATGAGTTGCTCAAGAAAGACATGACTGCTAAACAGTGCCTCGAGATGATTCAGAGCATTGAGACACTGACTGCACATTATAAGACTTTAAAGAATACGCAGCTGACTATAGTGAAAAAGTATGCAGTCCTGAATGACCACGGTGAAGTGACTTTTCTCGATGGCACAAAAATAGCATTCAAGAGCCTTGAAGATGATAGCAAGTGCAATAAAGAGCTAGTAGAAATACGACAGGAAACTATAGATATTCCTCTGTCTTCTAAGATAAAGATATATGACGATGATGTGAGTACGCCACGGAAAATGTGGCTCCTCTCGGATATCGTGGAGATAGCGGATCGACCGGTTTCTGAGACAAAAAAGTAATACTTGACACGGATAGTGCCAAAATATATCTTAGAAGATGAAACTTTTACACTGCTGCAGCAGCGTAAAGGTAAAATCTAAATAAAAACCGAGCATGCAGGTTTAAACGCATGCACAGGTGGGCCGCTGTTCCCGGGATGCCCAAAACCGATGACCGTGACACGTCATCACTCGTATGGAGGCTGTGTATGTCTGCCAAAGTATCTGCTACGTCCAAGAAGTTCGGTCGTAAGTCAAGATCTTCCGGTAAATTGAGAAACCTGATCGAATCTGGTACCAAAAATCCAGACGGCAGTACCTCGTACGGTACTGAAACTCCACAGAAAACAGTGATAGATTCGGATCCGGGTACTCTCTCTTCTAATAGCCCCGCGGATGGTGACGTAAAGAAAGTGCCTCTTTCTCCTGGGTCTTACCCAGTAAAAGACCCTTGGAGCGTTGAAGATCATTTTAACAGTATAGTAAAAACTGGATGTAGTGTATTGGGCGTGCCTGACAAATTCTTGAAAGATGTGCTGAAAAAATTTGGGCTAGCAATAAAGGGTCCAGAGGTAAGTAGCACTATAGATAGCTTGTGTAGTGAAGAGACAAGGCCTCTGCTCATAGAGTTCCTCCGAGATCATTTTACGAAAGTTAAAGCCAGTGGAGAGCCTATTAGTCCTGTAACTATTTTGAGAGCTGTCCATCAAATACAGAAGGTGGCTTGTAATAAAAATCCTCGAGATAAGTTGGAGATAGAAGAGCTTTCAAACCTGTGGGACACTGTGGATAAGAACGTAGTGGAAGCTACTGAGAGTTTACCTGGGAGTATGAAAAAGCTTTCTACGGAAAATTTGATGAAACTGGCCAAGAACATATCTGAGAGTACGGTGCCTACAGATCCTATATCTACAAAAGATGAAGCGGACATGTGTGAATCACAAAGGCTTTTTAAGCCTGAGGAAGCAAAAGCAGATTTTAGTGCTAGCAGTTCAGGTTTGGGTATTCCAGTGATACCGGATAAGGATAGGTCTGAGTTGAGTAAGAGGGTGTCAAAAGTAGCTGCCATGTTGGGCATGCCTACAAAGATCATAGAAGAGAAGCTGACTGGGAGTGGGGTCAAGGACAACGAGTATGGTATCAAGCTCCTAGAGTCCGCTGTAGTGACTATAGAGGACATTGTGAGGGTACTGAGCACGATACCGGGGTATGAGCACGATCTGTCGCTGAGAGCCGCTGCGAGTATCCTCAAAGGGCAGGATCCTTTCTCTAAAGAGCCTGTGAACATCGTAGGGCCTGCTACTGATGCTACGGTGACTCCTACTGCTACAGTTATTGTAAATGCGTTAAAAGAGTTTCGGACGATCTCTCAAATGAAAGACCGTGAGTTGCTCGAATTGTATATAGAGGAGCACGCTAAAACAGGACCTTCTATCGAGATAGAGGGCGAGTTACAAAAACGGTCCCGGAATAATCCGTTCGTCATTTTGCGGGATGAGAAGCATGCTCCTGGCGAAGTGCTTATTGACCTGGAGCAGACCCTTTCCCAGCTACATAGAGCGAGAAAGGGCTACACCGTCCCAACACTAGTGCCAGGTATCGACGGTAAAATAGTCCGTGTGTACCGTATCAATGAGCTCAATCCTGATGATCGTATCGTAGAGCTGTGCCCCATCTGTGGAGAGATACTTTATAAAGGGTATTGCTCTAAGTGCGAGCTCAATTTTGCTGGCGTACAGGATGACGAGAGAGCCTATGTTCATATGATAGCTCTTAGTCCTAATTTTAACGCTAAGAGCCATTCGGATCGCAAGGCCCTTCATGCTAGTGCAACAAAAAATTTGGAGGATCTGAGGGTGACGTGGCCCTCGATCGCTCCGACGTTCGACGATCTTAAGCTCACAAACAATCTGCCTAAACTACGGATGATCAAAAACATCCCAGCTGTACAGGTGGCAGACCCCTTTCATGTGAGTGGCAATCGGGCGTTCTAATTGTGAGTGTGGGATGGGAGCTCCTACTAGTAATGGTAGGAGCAGTAGCCTTTAACCGGGCTATTGTGATCTCTCCCGTCCCTTTTTAACCTTAGAAAGGTACACTATCATGCGGTCAGAAACATTGATGGTACATAAAGGCTATAAAGCCCAGATCATGGAAGCCCAGAGATTAGTAGGTGATCAGGTGTTTGGATTGCCTCCAGGGACACCGTTACCGGTGTACCACTCAGATGCGTTTGTAGAGTGGCCAAAAAACTGGATGCAAGGGCCTGGGGTGTTTGTAGTACCCGTTAAGCCTAATAAAGGTTTGTGGTTTAACTGGCGAGATAATGATGAGATAAACACTGCCATTATCCCTACCGTTAAAGGCTGTAATCCTATTACAGGGTTGCAGACGTCTGGATTTCATTTAGAGCGGTATGACATCAAATGTCCGAAACACGGGTGTGGTTTTCAGGGGGATAGATACTGCCCAGAGTGTGGTTACAAATGGCCTGATCGCAATTATGTTAGCATGTCTCCTAGCTGGTGGGATGGGTTCCGGGTGGGAGATTCCGTTCGTCAGTTCTTTTTTACAGAAGAAGAGCTACGTGATGTGGCTACCCATTTGATTGGCAAAGAGAATACGTGCCCTGCATTCGGTTTCGCGTTCTATAAGCCCAAAGTACCCCGTCCCTCGGTGAATAACATTTACCGCAGTCCTGGTATGTTTGAAGTGAAATGCAGTAGCTGGACGTACTCGAATAATTCTGGGTCCAGTTACTTAGATAGCTCTGTAACTGACAGTTTTAGTGCGCTCAAAGGTTTGAGTAGAAAAAAGCGCATTTTCTCAGGAGAGCTCACTGGGAGCTACCCTACTCAGGACTCATCTCAGGTACTTTACTCTGCCTCTGCACAGTCTGATATGAATGCTGTACCTATGGCATGTGCAGCGGGTCCTGCAGACTCTATGGGTCTCATCGGTGAGGTAGACTGTGAGAGAGGTTTCTCTGTAGAGCACATAGAGCCTAAAGCAGTGAAAGAAGTGTCCATCGGAGCGGGGGCAAAAGTTAGTCAAGCACTCATAGCAGACCCCTATAAACTGGATACATGGTGTGACGCCCCTGAGGCTGTTATGACGATCTATTTTGTGTTCCAGGAGAAGTTTGAAGAGCTAAAAGCAGGCGGGATGCGCGATCTTGAGGGTAAACCGGAAGGTATGCTTTCGGGGATTCCTGTGGGATAGCCCTCTCAAGAGATACTCTGTTCATCTATGAGCCCTACGTATAGATTTTATGCGTAGGGTTTTTTTGTTGCGGGAAGGAGGTAACGATATGGGCACTCCCGAACTCAGAACAAATTACAATCATATAGATCTGATAAATAAAGAGCAGAAGAGGCAGATAGAGATACATAAGTGGATTTCTAGCGAACGGGCAGGGCGCGATTTAAATGATGAGGCGACCCTGGAATGGGTTGAGAAATACGCGTCTTTATTCAGAAAATGGGCAGAATCTCTCCCATATAATTGTGTGTCCTGCAGAGAAGAATGTGATCGTAGAATGAATGACATGTGCCAAGACCCTTTTAATGAACATAGAGTGAAATATATAGAGGTTAAAAAGCTCTATCCTGCTTAATAATCTTTGCATTCTTTTAGTCTATCGTCGATCATTTAATCTCATGGAGGTTCTATATGCAGAAAGTGTCTTCTTATCTGAGTAAGATAGCCTCAGAGCTTGAGGCTAAGAATCGGCCCGAAGAGGCGGGGACTGTAGAAGTTATGGCGTCTGACATCGCTATGATGGACAAGGATGCTCAGGAGATGGTAGCCGCAGAAGAAGCATTCATTCAGACGGCACTCAATGAGTACAACGAGGCTGACCGTCAGATTGAGGCAGCAGCTAAGAAAAAGAAAAAGTGGGTGCAGGCTATCGGGTTGAAGAAGGGCCGATTGACAAGGTATAAAAAGCCTGGAGAGTCTATGGAGGAAGCCGCGGCGCGTGCGCTTAAAAGCGACCGGGCGGATATTCGAGGCATGGGATCTTTCTTCATGGCGACCCGTAAATTCAAGCACAAGAAAAAAGGCAAGAATTAATTTACAGAAAGGGAGTGAAAAAATTCCCTTTCTTATCTCTTAACAGTGCGACATCCGTATATGTCTTCTTTGGAATTCATAAGTTCCAGTACGGTTTCTTTAGGAGTACCTTCCTCTTGCCACCGAGAGGTAGTTAGATTGTAGATAAAAGAGTGCAGTCTGTATATCTTAATAGTAGGGCTGTGGAACCCGTTCTGAATAAAATTTTCCACACCTACCTGGACAATTTCATAGTACTTGGCGTCGTCCACTATCCTGTAGGCACTGTACGATGATCCGTAGATATATATGACTTCGGCCTTTTTGGCTGGAAATACACTTCCACAGAAAAACGGATACAGAGTGATGGGAGTTATCTGGAAATGAAAAGTAGATCCGATATTGTTTAAGTCGTATCTACTCTGCTGTTTTTTGTACCCTTTTATCAGGGTATCGATAATAGCCCTGTATTTCAAATTATCGTATGATATATCTTTAGATTTGACAGATTCGGTAGCCCCCGTAAGATGGGTAGCTTTTGTAGAGGTGGCAGGAGCTGATTGAGCACAGGCGCTCAATGACAGCAGAGTAAATGTAATAACAACTGTTTTCAGTAGGGTTAATAGCATAAGCGCCTCCTTTTATCTATAGAATTACTATTAAAGACTTATTCACGTAAAGGAGTCCTAAATGGACATGGTTTTTGGATGGAGACGAGATCTACCTGACGTCAGAGATTATACAGAAGAGGACACCAAAGTAAAGACTATCCTGAATGCCTCTAAACCTCTACAGAGGCTACAGGCTAGTGCGAGCGTTACTCCTCCTGTACCTCAGATGCCTTTCAGACCTGGTATTCCTCCCATGCCGCAGGCTCCTGCGGCGGTTGCTCCAGCTAAAGTCACTACAGGGTTACCGGCTACCGTAGATCTGAGGCAGTGGTGCTCCCCTATAGAGGACCAGAATAATCTAGGCTCGTGTTGCGCCCAGGCTGCCGCAGGGATCCTTGAGTATTTTGAAAGACGAGCTTTTGGTAAATATATCAATGCATCAAGGCTTTTTATCTACAAGACTACAAGGAATTTGATGGGGCTCACGGGAGATACGGGGGCTGACCTACGATCTACCATGAAAGCTCTCGTGATGTTGGGAGCAGCTCCAGAGCAATACTGGCCATACAATGTCTCTCGGTTCGATGTAGAGCCTACTTCTTTTATTTATTCTCTGGCTCAGGATTACAAGTCTCTCGTGTATTATAGGCTTGATCCTGCAGGGACTACGCCTGCTAACTTGCTTACGTCAATAAAGACGAAGCTCGCCGCAGGGTTGCCTAGCATGTTTGGATTCACGGTATATAGCTCTATTTCCAATAGAGCTGATATTCCTTACCCGAAGAAAGGGGACACTGTTCTAGGTGGGCATGCGGTCTGTGCCGTAGGATTTTCGGATGATCACAAGATAAGTACCGATGTGGGAGCCCTGCTTCTACGGAATTCTTGGGGCACCTCGTTTGGGGATGCAGGATACTGCTGGCTCCCCTACTCCTACGTGCTCAAAGGTCTGGCGACGGATTTTTGGACTCTGGTGCAGGCCTCGTATGTGGATACGGACCTATTCAGGTGACTTTTTCTCTATTATTATAGATCGTGTCCTGGGAAAACTATTTTAAAAAAGTTCTTGACAGGGACGTTGCACAGTGGTATATAGTGCTATTTTTTATTATCTTTGTTGTCAAATATAAAAATTTGACAAGGCTATTGACTTTCACATGGGGATCTAGTATACTATTATAGGATGAGAATTCAACAATGGATAGACTCCATTGAGTTTTCTCATTCTTTTCTGTTTCATTGTTTCTCTGTTCTTTGACATTAGCTTTAGGGGCTGACTAGAGCGTATAGGTCTAGTCGTAAGAGCTAATCCTAAACGAAACATGTACTCGGTGATTCCTGTGAGTAAAATCATGGGATAATCGATAGTGTGCTTCTGCTTAAGCCGGAAAGATAAGGCGTTCTTCATTGAACCAAACTCTTTCAAATTTTTTAGTTAGATGTTGAAAGATGAATACATTTTTTAACATTGTTAACGAAAAGGATAGCATTAGAGGGGTGATCTTTGAAATACGCCTGGAATGTAATAGAGCCTGACGCTCTACTACTTGTGCATACATATACTCTGCTCGATTGGTCGAGCGCATGTCTTGAGAACATGAGGTTGCTGGTTCAAATCCGGCAGTATAATCCAAAATTGCACTGGTGACTCGCGTCGAGCTCTATTACGTTTCAGGCACTGATGATTTGCATCCTTCACAGTGAGTGCTTACACGTTTTTTGGCATAAAACACGCATCAGGAAGGCTGCTGCCGCTTAGGCAGTAAGTGTCCTGAATAGCACACATAACTCGGATGCTTTTCATCTTTTTTATTAAAATTAACGATCTTTTCCAGATAGGTTTGTGCGCTCTACTTCGAGGGCATACATGCTTTTAGCCCAGTTGGTAGGGCATTTTCTTTGGTGAAAAAAGTCGTTGGTTCAAATCCAACAAAGCGTACCAAAATCTGCTCACGAGACTCGCGCACTAACCTATTCAGAAAAGGCACGATCTTTTAAACTAGCGGTGTACTTTCTACAGTGTGCACTTACATTTGGTCTTGGTTCGACTCCAAGTTAACCGACGAAAGTTGGTTAGTAGTTCAACGGTAGAACACTTATCTATTAAATAAGCAAAAAATCAGTACGCACGACTCAGGTACGCCTCTAGTTTAAAAGACCAAAAGGCCGGGGAAGCTTCGAAGCTTTTCCGGCCTTTTATTTTGTACTTGATAATTGTACTATATAAAAGTATATTTATTAATACGTGACCATTACACGTGTAGTCTCCCTTGTTGGAGATTAAAATCCTGATGTGGATTCATTTCTTATGAGATGTAATGGGTACACAGTGTCGGACTGCATCGAGCTCGGGAGATGCTTGGAGGGCCCCAATAATTGGGAGTGGCGTAAGAACGATGAGCTTTTTAAATACGAGCATAATGTTTTGTCAGATCTGAAAAGATCGTTACAAGAGACATCTGAAGTAGAAAAGATTGTAAATGCTAAACTTGATTCATGGATAAGGCGGACATTCGGAGGCCCAGACAAGGACACGATAATACGTTTAGTGTTCTACGTCCCTCTAGAAGAGGTACCCCTCTGGATGAATGTGCCTGAAGTGGAGCCTTTCGTGCGCTGGCGGTTGAGCATCGCAAAATAATTTGGAGATTTCACTTTAAAATAGTATACCGAATTAGTATATTTATACAGTCAACAATCAACAAGGAGCGTGCGTATGTCAGATGTACACGTGGTCTACAACGGTCGGAATGATGATCTCACGTTCGATCAGGTGTTCACTCCCGAGCGCCGTGTCAGTGTCGGCATTGCGGAGGGGACCGTGCTGTCGTCCTCGAACGTGACTGAAGATCAGATGAAACGGGCTCTGTCTCAGTACTATGACGTCGGCGTAGGGGAGTTCAATGATCATTTCGTCGAACTCAACCCCAACGGGAACGTGACGGTACGTCCGAGCACGCCGTTTGGTGCGTGACTCGGGTACTTTATGAATAGGAGTGTGTCATGAAAGAGCTGAAGGATCAACCATGAAAAATGAACAAGAAATCAAAGCAGCCATAAAAAGTTGTGATGAAGCACAGGCTGCGAATGATCCTAAACAGTGCCCTATCTGGCCTGATGAACCTGATTTATACTGCGTAGATTGTACGTGCCGATATGCTATGCGGTGGATATTGACTGGTGACTCTAAATCCGAAAATTAAATAAAATCTACATGAGAGGGGTACAAAAAATGGCCCGTAAGAATGCTGCTACTACGGACAAGACGTCTACTGAGCAGGCATGAACAATTTTTATTAAACCACACATCAAAAGGAGAGGTCTATGAAAAGCATTTACGGGTTAAATAAGGAAGAAATCAAAGTAGTTCTAGGGTGGGCTAGTCATTTGCTACAGCATTGTTATCCGAAAGATAACAATTGGCTGGATTATTCAATGGGTCCGAATGAAACAGCTTTGATTAAAAAACTTTGTAAAGAAGTTGACTATGTTTTGCACAGTGAAACTACAGTAGTTACTAGAAATAAGATATGCTATGCACGAGAAAAACGTAATAAGAAAACTAAAAATGTATAGAGATATCCTTTACTAAATAATATCCAAATGACAGGGGTGCCACACATGACCGCTCGTAAGAATGCTGCTACCACGGACAAGACGTCTCCTGAAGAAGATCTCCGGGTAAAGATCCTCAACACCTTTTTAGTGTGCGACCACAGAGACACCGAGGCGTCAATGAAGGTACACCAAGAGGTGCAGCTGAAAGATCCCGTTTTTTATTCGCACCTCGCATGCTGGTACCGCAAAAACGGCGAACTGCGCGATGTGAATGAAATATTCAGCGCATTACTCGTCTCAGATACCTATCTCCCTAACCGTGAGGTAGGACTGGCGCTTTTCCGTGAGCAGGCCCCTTTCATGAAGCGGCGTATCCTGGGTTTCATCAAGGGCAAGACTGTCAAGGTCCGTGAGAAGACCGGTAAGAAAATCGAGATCCCGGGCGGCAAGGGCAAAAAGAAGAAGATGATCGACGAGGTCAAGATCACCGAGAAGAAGGTGGGTCTTGACAAGTCCCTACCTACGGCATTCAAGACTGAAGTCACTAGGTATCTGCGCTGGCTGGAAACTCAGCCGGAGAAGTTCGATGCTATCGCTATCCGTAGCGCCAAGGATTTGAAAGCTCTCTATGCCTCTCATGGGCTGCAGATCAAGCCGTCTCCTCGGGCACAGGCTATTCTGTTCGATAAGAAATATCCTGAGGATAGCAAGCTGAGTGTATTTGAGAAGATTTCGAGTGCTAAGACTCCCGAGGAGGCTGCGAAGCTCATTGTGGAGAACAAGATACCCTATACGGTAGCTGTGGGGCTCGTGGATAAGGTCACCCCGTCAGTTCTGGTGGCGCTCATTAGTGCCATGAGCCCTCAGGAGCTGATCAACAATGTCGCATCCCTGGAAGAGAAGGGTGCGATGGACAATCCTGAGGTCAAGAAGCTGATCCAGGCGAAGCTGGGGAAGGCTGAGAAAGCAAAGGGTGTCGCTACCCTGAAGTCTAAAACGGCGGCGGCTACGGGTCGGGTGAAGGATGTGGAGGTCCTGAAGCAGCTCGATAAGGTGGCTGATGAGCAGGTCAAGAAGTCTGGTACGATCAAAATCCCGACTGCAATTTTCGTGGATCAGTCAGGGTCTATGCACGAGGCTATCGAGATCGGTAAGCGGTGTGCGGCGCTGGTATCAGGGGTTACTACCGCGGATCTCCATGTGGTATGCTTTAACACGGCAGCTACTCCGCTCGTGACGGCTGACAAGACACTGACCGGGTGGGAGAAGGCGTTTGCTCCTGTGCATGCCAATGGCGGTACGTCGGTAGGGTGTGCTCTGGATTATCTGATGCGTCGTGATCACGTGGTGGAGCAGATCGTGATAATCACGGATGAAGGTGAGAACCAGGCTCCGTATTTCACGGATGTGTTTGCTCAGTACAAGGAAAAGACCAAGGTGACGCCTCATGTGGTGATCATCAATGTCCGTGGTACGGCTACGAGTTTGAGTGACCGGACTCTGCATGTGAGTCTGGACTCAGCGCGGATCACCTATGACATGTACAAACCGACGAACTCGGATTATTACGGGCTGCCGGGACTGGTGACCCTGCTGTCTCGTAAATCCAAACTCGATTTGGTCTATGAGATCCTTGATACGCCTCTACTGGTCCGCAAGGATTTCCACTGAGTATCGTGGGGCTCAGAGCTGTTGACGTAAAGTCATGCAATATTATACAAACGTATACGGTATGAATAATTAATCGCTCTTGAAAAATGATATACAATAGATCTATAAACATATCTTTTGATAAAAAGTATCAGTATATTTTAGACGGGCAGTCTAAAATATGTAATTGGCTCTATAATCAGCTACTAGACCTCAGCATAAAAGACTACAAAGAAAATAATAATGACAATAAATATTTGACCGGGAGAAACCTAAG
>Ga0315288_10004863_pt1 | contig 17098 bp, 8 predicted proteins | sample YL17G11_20_MG_FD_203454 | JGI IMG/M metagenome (GOLD analysis project Ga0315288, IMG submission 203454) | Sediment microbial communities from Yellowstone Lake, YNP, Wyoming, USA - YL17G11_20 | ecosystem: Environmental > Aquatic > Freshwater > Lake > Sediment | place: USA: Wyoming | collected... | reverse complement strand
TCTACACAGATGAGATTGCAACAAAAGCAAATTTAGACAAGCAGGAAATTACATTTTCTTTAGGTCACCTGAAGAAGCACAACATTGTTGCCTTTGAAGGAGGCAAAATCAGGCTTTTAGATAAAAGATCCTTAGAGCAGAAAAGACATGATGAGCTTTTGCTTGAAAGATTAGCAAAAGAAAAGGAAGTTGAACTAAATCTGCTGCCAAAAGAGGAAAAGTTTGCCTTTGATGAATTGAGGCCAAGAGGCATCGTAAGGAAAATTGACAGAACGATAAGAGAGTTTGCAATTACAGATTTAGGAAAGAAGGTAATAAGCGCAACAACTGATGAAAAAAGAATTGGCTTATTGACGCCAGATTTGATTAAAACGGGCGCATGGAAAAACGCTTCTTTCAGAAGATATGATGTTGAGACTGCAGTTCCGAAAATTTATCCAGGTAAAAAGCAGGCATACAAAGCATTTTTGGATGAGGTCAAAGAAGAACTTGTCAGTCTTGGTTTTGAAGAAATGATTGGCCCGCTTGTCGAAACAGCTTTGTTCGACACCGACGCATTGTATATGCCTCAGGACCATCCAGCCAGAGGAATTCATGATATCTATTTCGTAAAAGAACCAAAATACGGAAATATAGACGCTTACAAAAAAATATTGAAGGAAATAAAGCAAGTGCATGAAAATGGCGGCAAAACTGGCAGCCTTGGTTGGCAAACACCATTTGACCCGAAGGAATCCGCGCGCTTACTTTTGAGGTCTCAAGGCACTGCGCTTTCAGCAAGGATGCTTGCGAATCCAGATATAAAAATCCCCGGAGCGTACTTCGCAGTCGCAAGAGTTTTCAGACCAGACAAATTAGATGCTACTCATCTTACTGAATTCAATCAGTTAGAAGGCATAGTTCTTGGAGATAAATTGAATCTCAGGCACCTTCTGGGTTTGCTTAAAGAGTTTGCAAAGAAAATAGCAGGCACTGATAAAATAAAATTTGTGCCGGCATACTTCCCATTTACAGAGCCAAGTGTTCAGGCAATGATTTTCCATCCTAAACTCAATAAATGGATTGAAGCAATGCCTGGAGGCATTTTCAGGCCAGAAGTCACAGCACCTTTCGGAATTAAAGTGCCAGTGCTAGCTTGGGGAATTGGCATTGATAGATTATTCATGATTAGAGAGGGCATAACTGATATCAGACAGCTGTTCAGCCAAGATATAGAATATCTCAGAGAGGCAAAGATATGATATTGAAAGGCGAGAAAGTCATACTCCGATATCCAAAGCTCAGCGATGCAAAATGGGCTTTTGAAAACATCAAGAAGCCAGAGATATCTAGGAATATGGCTTATTTCGTAGATGACATGAAATCTATCAAAGATCAAGTTAAGTGGATTAAACGTGCACCTGCTAAAAGAAAGAAAAACCATTTTAATTTTATCATCGTTGACAAGAAAACTGGCGCGTTAATAGGTGGTTGCGGAACTGGGGACATAAATCAGCTTGAAAAGCGCGCTACTGTTGGCTGGTGGGCGGCAAAAGAATACTGGGGCAAAGGCTACGTTTTAGAAGCCGTAAAACTATTGATAGAGTTTAGTTTTAAAAAATTAAATTTAAACAGATTAGAAGCGGGAATTTTTACTTTCAACAAGCGCTCACTTAATTTCGCTAAAAAATTAGGTTTCAAAGTAGAAGGAATCGGCAGACAGAAGGCATTCAAAAAGGGAAAACTTATCGATGAGTATGATATCAGTTTATTGCGTAAGGAGTGGAAAGGATAATGCCAACAATTGAAATTAGTTTGCGGGATTTGGAGAAACTTGTTGGAAAGAAATTACCAACTGACCACAGACTTGCAGAGATACTCGAATACGCAAAAGCTGAAGTTGAAGGCATTGACGGCGACACTCTCAAGATTAACATCGAAGATTCAAACAGGGCCGATTTGTGGTGTGCTGAAGGTGTTGCTAGGCAAATAAAACCTGCTTTGGGTGTTGAATCGGGTTTGAAGAAATATGTTATTCATCCGTCTGACTACAGAGTTTTTGTTCACGGTAAATTAGAAAAAGTAAGGGGCTACATAGCCTGCGCCGTTGTAAAGAAACCAAATCTCAATGACGCAGTAATAAAGCAGGTAATGCAGCAGCAGGAAAAAATTGATGCAACCTATGGTAGAAACAGAAGAAGAACATCAATTGGCATGTATAATTTTGATTTACTCAAATTCCCGTTGAAATATACGATGACTAAACATCACGAAAATGCTTTTGTCCCTCTTGGATTTGAAGAGAAGATGATGCCTCATGAGATAGTAGAAAATCATCCGAGAGGAAAGGAATATGGGCATCTTGTGAAAGGCCTGTCAGAATATCCAATATTTATTGACAATGACAATAAAGTACTGTCGATGCCCCCGATTATTAACTCAAATGACCTTGGGCAGGTTAATGTAAACACAGAAAATGTTCTGATTGAAGTTACAGGCACCGATTACGCAGCTGTCAACAATGTTTTGAAGATTATTACGCTAACTCTGGCTGATAGAGGCGGAGAAATATATGAAGTCAGAATAGATTATCCTTACAGGAAAACAGATACTACGCCGCATCTGGAAACATCAACAATGCGTTTGGGCGTGAAAGAAGTAAACGAACTTATTGGAACAAAATTTGATTTTCAAGACATCATAAAATTACTTCAGAAAGCAAGATATGGTGTGAAGTTACATAGTCCAGAATCTGAAAATGCCGATCACATAGAAGTTGAAGTGCCTTGTTATAGATTTGATGTGATGCACCCCGTTGATATTTGTGAAGATATAGCAATAGCTAATGGTTTCAGTAATTTTGAGCCTGAAGCTCTTGCTGTGCCAACTTCAGGCAAGCTTGCAGATATCGAGAAAGTATCGAATAAAGCCAGGGAATTCTGCATTGGCTTGGGTGCTCAGGAAATACTATCTTTCAATCTAACAAATAAGGATAATTTGTTCAGATTAATGGGAACAAAAGAAGAAAAGATAATTGAAATAGAAAATCCTGTTTCCTTTACTTACGGCAGCCTAAGGAATAAGTTGCTACCATCTGTTCTGGAATTTTTATCTAAAAACACAACAAAGGAATATCCGCAGAAAGTTTTCGAAGTTGGCGATATAGTTTATCCTAATTCTGAAAAGGAAGAGATGTCTACGACCGAAAGAAGACTTGCGTTTGCAATCTCGCACGCCGAAGTTACATTTACGGAAGCAAAACAAGCAGTAGAAGCTATTTTTGCAAACTTAGGAAAGAAGATTGCAATAAAAGAAGTAGACCACGACTCATTTATTGTTGGTAGGTCAGCAATGATACTTTCAGGCAAGGAAAAGCTAGGCATTGTTGGAGAAATCCACCCGAAAGTATTGCAGAACTGGGGCATTGAACAGCCAGTTGTTGCATTTGAAGCGAGATTGTAATTAAGCCAAACTGAATGTTGAGAAGTATTTGTCGCTTTCTGTAACTTGTACGACTTTTAGCGTACGCAGGAAATCTATGTCCGCTTTTATCTGCGTCATGTGCGATCTTTTATTTAGATCCTGATACCGGGGGATTTCTTTTAGCGCATCTATTATTTCAGCACAGTCTTTCTCACCTTGCTCAGTCAGGATTCTTAGAATCTCTTTCCTTCTCTCTACAGCTTTATCTGTTATGCCGAGTATTCTGGAATCGAGAATAGATTTGTACGTGGCTTGGCCAAAACCTATTTTGATTTTGTCCTCGAATTGAAGAGCTAGCATTGCTGTGAAGTGTTGTGGAAATTTCAGCTGTTTTTTTAGAAGTTTGTATTCTGGTTTGTCCCAGTTGTCTTTTAGGTAAAGATAATAGCTCAATGTCTTGACAGCGTAAAGATTTGGATAGAAGTCTATGATGTCCTCTCCGAAAACAAGAGGCCAGCAACCATTCTCAAGCTGCGCTCCCAAGAGCGCTTTAATTCCCTTTTCTATTTTTTCGTCGAATGGATTTTCTGAGAGTTGCATTAGGGACATTAAAGCTACCGCAGTAGAGTATGTCGTTTGTTTATTGGCCACTGTCAATTTTGATGAAGACCAGCCGCCGTCTTTGAACTGCTTTTCCTCGAGGAATTTCCGCGCCTGCTGTAGTTCAGCGAACATAGGGTCTTCTCCAGACAATAGAAGTGCAAGGATAACGTTGCCCGTAAAGCTTACCTCTGATTCCTTAGCATTGTTATCAAAACCCCAGCCTCTGCCATCTTCAGCCCGTGTTTCTTTGAACCAGGCCTTTGCCTTTTCCAAGTTTTTTTGGAAAGGCGAGTCTTTCAAAGCAAGAACGCATGAAAAGTTAGTTAGATTTGAAGTATTTGGGAAAGCACGCCAGAATCCTTCAGAGGTTTGCTCTTTGACCAGCCTTTCTGATAACTTTTCCTGCTCTTTCGCGTAGAGCTGTGCGTTTGAAAATCTCAGAGCGAGCAATTTCCATGCACAGAGGTCAACAGGATCCTTGTCGCTGATTTCTTCCATCAAACAGAAGCGAAGAGCTTTGCTAATGGCGGGAACATTTTCTCGGTCTAGCGAAAATAGAAGCGTCTGCATGCATTGTGATGTAAGAACAAGAGGCGTTTGATAAACAGAAGGTTCTTTGTGTTTGATTTCTTCTACTCTCCACGAACCGTCTGCGTGCTGCTGGCTAAGGAGAAATTTCTGTGCCCTCGTAATAGCAGAAGTGATTTTGTTTTCAGCAATCATATCTGTATAGTGTAGTATACAATTTATAAAAGTTTCTGAAAAACTTTTCAGCAGCATGCTGAAATAGAATTCAGCGTGCTTTCAGACCTTTCATTATAATAGTTTAATGTATACCAGAGTATACAGAAAATGAGGTGCTAATGGAAATTAAGGCATTAGGTACGGGCGGAGCGTTCAGCGGCTTGTCCGGTGAATCACGCGGTAACACATGTTTCATTCTTACGGCGGATAAAAGATATCTGATTGATGTCCCAAAGGATTTGTTTACATATCTGCGCGAAGCAGGGGAAGATGTAAAAAAAATTGATGGCGTTTTTCTCACGCACATACACGATGATCACGTCGGAGACTTGGGAAGCCTGCTGTTTGAAAAATATTTTGTGGAAAACAAAAAATTGAATCTTTTCACCTCAAGGGAAATATTTGAAAGTTTAGAGAAGAAATATACAGATTCGCATGTTCCCATATTCAATAAGACTGATCCTAGTGAATTGAAGCACGTAAGTCTCGAAGATTACATTAATCTTGTTGAGATAAGTCCTGGGAAAACTTATGAAAATGAGGGTCTCAAGGTTGAAGCCCGATTAAACTGGCATCCAGTCTACACGCTCGGACTGAAATTCACACATGCAGGTAAAACATTAGGATACAGTTGCGATACAAAATACGGGGCTAGATTTGTTGATGATTTGTACCGGCGAAATCTAATTGATGATAAGCGACTTATCGATTTGCAAGAATTTCTCTGGGAGTCTGACTTGATTATACACGAAGTCACGTTGGCACCGCCACAGGACATACACACGAACCTTGATGAGTTGAAGGCTTTACCTGAGAACGTACGTGCAAAAATCTTACTCGTTCATTCAGATACTATAACATCAGAACATGTCGCGGGCACTGGCATGAAAGTGATGGAGAGGTTCAAGACATATGAAATTTAATAGCCATGGTTTAAAAAACTATATTTTCCATATGGAGGTAAAATGAATCCTCACGAGGGATTGATTGATGGAGACAGTCTTGTAGATGGAAGAGGTCTCGTTGATGGCAGAAGTCTCTCAGACGGTTTAGAAACTAAATTAGCTTCTGCAAAAAGTCATATTAGTGATGGTTATGGTGAAAATCTCTATAACGCACTGAAAGAGCTTGTTCAAAATGGCTACATGGACGGCATATACAATATTTTCGTTTCTAAACGGGAATTAGGTAAACAATCAGATGCGGATGTTATGATTGTTTTCAAGGATAAAGAAACACTTGATGAAATTTCAAAAGCATTACAAGTAAAAGCAACATCCGCTCCCGATAGTATCTTGGGTATTCTACAAAAATACGAAAAGGAAAAGACAGAGTTCTGGCTTTATCACAAAGGTAACTATCGCTGGTCCGGAAAGCAAGTGCCGTTCCAAAATTTTGAATGTGGTACGCCACTAAAAGAAACAACAGCGGACTGGGGTCCACTGGCTAGATATTGGCAACTGAGATGGCAGCAAGAGAATGGGAGAACTATATATTGTGACGGCGAATTTATTGAGAATAAAGGTGAAAGCAAAAATACAGGCATACCTGGTCTTTTAAACGAGAAAAAAAAAGACATAGAAAGTCAAATTACGCCTGAAGAGGCATATGAATACTTAATTGTTCAGACCAGAAAGCTAGCAGAAGGCGTCTTCAGAATCACAGACCCGAGCAAGCATGCGTTATTGCATCCTGGCGAAAATTATGATGACTACATAAGGCAAAAAGACCTGCAACTTTCAAAGGCCATTCTGCGCGCGGCTTCAGCGTATAACATTCTATTTTCAAACAAAAACGAAACTGCTACGGCAAACTTCAAAGAAATGTCCAAACAGGCCAGGGGCATCTTTAGAGTTGCACCACTTACACCTGAATCTGAGGGGCTCGTAATCGAAGCAAGAAATGTACGGTACATGAAAAAAACCAAACACTTTACACTAGGTGAAAAAAAGATAAATGAAATTTATGATTTTTTCAATTCGATAATAGATTCGTCTAAGCAAGCTATGAATGACCAGTTTGACTACATATACAATTCTGAGCGTTTAGAGAGGATAGGAAAATATTACGATAGAAACACAGAAGCTTTAGCTGAACGACTGAACGAAGCTAAATTGTATGATAATGACTTTGAGAAAAAAAGCAGTCTGCTTTTCTTCTATCTGGACGGTCTGTTGTCTTACGTTCAAAAAACCGACAAATTATCCGCAAACACAAAAGACGTTCTTGAAAAGATTCCCAGTTCGAAAATACTAGGGAGTGCGTATAGGGGAACATACGCACTAGATGGCAAGAGAAAATTTGTTCTTGCTAAATACGCGGGCAAGACCGCACCAGTCAAGACTCAGCTATACGCTGAGGCAAAAGAAGCGCTTAATGAGGCCTTGAAAGAGACCGCGGAGGACGAAGTTTTGACAATTGGCTTTATGTGGATAGACCCGAGACTAGCTACCGCTGAGATTTACAAAAATCTTGGCAAGATCGAAATTGAACAGCTAAATCCTAGTAATAAAATTGAAGTTGAAAATTATTTCAAGCAAGCGCTCGAAAGGAATCCCAAAGACCCAGAAACCTGGGAGGGTCTCGCCAAGGTTACGGGCGATAATGATTACCAAATAATAGCTGACGCCATTAAAAACAACTTCAACGTACCTTTGGACTTCCTGACGCAAAAGCATCAGGAATTTTTTAAGCAATGGCGCAAGCATTTAACACAAAAGATAGAGCTTGACATAGCTACTACTAAACATGGTTTGGAAGATTTCTTCTTAGATTATGAAAGTGATAAGAAGTCCTTTGATGAAAAACCAGAAAGCGAAAAAAATTTTGATAATGCCTTCTTGGAGCGAGCCAAATTATTCGAAAAAGAAATAAGATCGTGTAAAAATCTTCTAACTTTCCAAAAAAGAATGCGCGAGCAAGTCGGCAAGGTTCCTGTCGAGCTTTTTTACACGCTTGAAAAATCATACTTTGATGAAAAGAGAAATTTCAGAAATGAGTTACACACACTAAGTAATAAGCTCAGTGAACTCTTCACAGGCGAGGCAAGGGAAGACGAAGGTGACAAAGGCACTTATGAGCTGTTAAAGAATAGAGATCTGACAGAGTCCGTTGAACTGCCACTCGCGGGCACCGGCGGATGCTTTTTAGGAGAAACCATAAGTCTTGCATTTTCTAAAACTATTCCGTACATCAATACAGTCCTGCCTAAGATATGGCAAATCAACCCCGCACAATATCTTAACGATGTTTATGTTGGTGGCACCGCCGCAGCTCTGGCGTTGCTAGCGCTGGCATCAGGGCGTTTCATTCTGGATAAGCAAGCCAGAACCAGGCTCGCACTGAGGTTAGGAATAAATTTGAGTGAAAACAAACATGAAAAGGAAGCTTAGATCTACAATAACAGACCAGAGGGCAGAATTCAAGCATAGTCATATTACAAAACTAAAGGACTATGGAACAAAAATAAATGAGCGAATCAATATAGTAAAATCTTTCGAAAATAAGATTAACGAATTTTATAACAAAAATACTGGGGACAAAAAAGAAATTCTAGTGAGAGTCAGTACGTTCGTGAATGAACTTACAAAGATATACAAAAATGAAGTCGTGCCCCTTCTAAACGTATGCCAGATGCGAAGTGTGAGCCCTAATCCCGATCACAGCAGGAAAGTAAACAGTATTATGGAACATTTTGACGACGCCTCTGGTGACAGCGCCAACTGTGTTATTGAAGCACTGTCAGAATCTTGCGATGTAAACATTCCAGATAGTTTGGAACGCAGATTAAACGCCACAGGTTTCGGGGCATTAGAGCTTAGAGAATTGCTCGCAAGCGATAAGGAAATCATTTCACGAAGATTGGAACGGAACAGCGAACTAAGAAAGAATTTCAGCGGAGCAAAAGAGCTTGTAGAGTATATCGACGAAGAAAAAAACCTATTGGACCAATACGAATTCAGAAGGTCAGAGATATTGAATTTTGCAAACTTTTTAGAGGAAATTTCAAAACCTAATGGGTTGTCACACGGTAAAAAAACGTTGAAGTTCCTATACATTACAGAAAGAGAAAGGCTATGGGCGGATTTAATGAGCAATACTAAAGATATAGGTTCTAAATTGCCAGAGCTTGCTTTAAGCGAAGCACAAGAAGTTTCTTCGCCCGGCAAAAATCTCAGAAGAGCAGCAGCAGGCATTGGCGCGGGTGGTTTGATAGGCCTCGCAGCCGGCTTAACAGGTCATATGGATCCGTTTGTTTCAGCAACCACCTTTGCAACAGGTACTGGAACAGCCATTAAACTGCTAGTAGATTCTTACACCCTCAATACCTCTCAATTTGATACAGATTCACCTCTGCAAAAAGCAGAAGAGGCTTCAGCTGTCGCCTCTAAATTAGCGAGGCTAGACCTTACCCCCTCGGATTCAGCAGAGCTGTATGACTTAGCGACGACTTTGTATGCTAAAGCCGCAATAGTAGGCGACAACGCATCCACCGACCGCGAAGTTTATTTACGGCAAGCAGGAGATGTGATAAACAGAGCAATAGAATTAGATGATAAAAATTCAAAATTCTATGAACTGAAGGGCGACATCCGTCAGCAGTTAAACGATCTTAACGAAGCACTTGTCGCTTACGAAAGTGCAATAGACTTGGAAGGAGAGACCAAATTATCTTTCCGAGAAAAATTCTATGATTCATGGCATAACAATATCAGAGATACAAAAGATGATCCGCCACGCGTAGCAAAACACTTATCGGGTAAAAAGGCCGCGGTTTTGTGGAAGCAGGGAAAATTGGAGGAAGCCAAAGAAGTGCTTAAGGACACTTTCAAATGGAAAGATGAAAAGTTAGAGGATGTGCTGGCGCTCAGAAATAAAGGAGATAGGTTATTTAACGATGGCAAATTTACTAAGGCGCTCAAAATTTACGAAAAAGCAGTTAAGATCGAGCCAGACCCCATTCTTCACGAAAGACTTGCACATACCAAGTACAAATTGTGTGACTTTAAGGGTGCCATTGATGAGTTGAAAGCGGCAGTAAGCATTTACCCAGATTACATAACTGAAGATAAACCCGTTTTTGGTGATTCCGATTTAACAAAGGCCTTGATAGAGAAAGATTCTAAGTTTGTGCTTAACTGGGCAAATTCTAAAACACGAGAATTGTATTCGCTACTACTTAGCCGCGCAAAAGCGCGGTTAGGTGAAGACAAGGCTAAAGCATTTGGTAATAGATTTGAAAAGTTTGTGTTACAGAAGTCAAAAGAGTACAACATAGACGAAAACAAAGTAGACTTAGAAGGGTACGTAAACAACTTAACAGAAGACGAATTTCCAGATGCAGAGAACTTCATAGGTAGTATTAGCAATGAGCTATCTTCTTTTGTGAAAAACCTATATGCCAATAACCGGCGGCTTACAGATTCAATAGTTGAGGTCACTTATGGTAAAGCGCATAAGTGGTATAGACAATTGAACGATTCAGAGGAATTATGGGCTGCTTTTATTCCAGCAGCAGTAATAGCGCCGCTCACAATCGCTACACCGTTTGTAGCGCTCTCAGGTAAACCAGATGTGTTGTTAGGAATAACTATTCCAAATATTTTAGGTTGGTATACATCAGCATATTTAACTAATCGGGCCATAGACCTGGGCGCTAAGTACGAATTAGAACAAGAAAAAGAAGCAATTTCAGAGCTTTTAGGTTATTGTGCTACTATTGTTGATGGACATATAACGCCGCGTGAGAAAGAATCTGAGTCAGCAGATGAATTTGAATGTCCTCTTTGTGGCGCTACAGTAGTAGATGCTGATGTAAAGTGCCCTGAATGTGGCGCAGAATTTGAGGAAGCAGATGTGCCGGAGGAAGAAGAGAATCCAACGCCTTCGCCAGCACCAATACCTTCTGTGGCCGCTGCTACTTCGGTTGACGAGTCTGAGAGCGCATCCATCGTCATAAAGAAGGTCGCGAGGAGACCGGAATCTGTACCGTCTCTGCCATCATCCGAAGATTTAGAAAAATCAACAGAAACTATTGACCCAGGCAAATTATCAGCGGACCTAGAACAGCCCGCCCAACCAGAAGTTAAGCAGAAAACAACAGAATCACAAATCAGAGAAAGATACGAACGACGCGTAGGCAACTGGAAATCTGAAGGCTTTAAAGACGATACAATAAATTCTCTGGAGAGTCTTGTCACCACTGGAAGCTTGAAGGATATAAAACATGAATTTGAGGTTACACGTAGAAAAATATATCGTGCGAAAGATATCGAGGTCGAACTTCTGTCGTATAACAAGATCTTATCTCCCCAAACGGTTGAAGCTTTGGAACAAGATCTCAAAAGTTTGAAGCTTAAACAAGTAGAATCCTATATTACTCAACTCGAGGGATGGAAAGCATCTGGTACGCTAGCTCCGGAATATGTGGCCGAGCCCGCTCAACCACAAAGCATAACAGATCTTGAAAAATTGAAAGGCGACAGAGACGTTTACGAGCTTTGGTTGCTGACGCACCAAGACCAAATAACAGAAAGTCACAAAGAGCGTTTGAGAAAACTGGATGAGCAAATATTGAATGCTACTCCTACTGGCGTGGCCGACTATCAGTATATTGATGCCCTATATGTGCAAAGCAAAGAATTGTTTGCGAATGGCAAATTAAAGGATGCGCTAAGCACGCTTGATGGTGTCTTAGTAAGAAGTCCGGATCGTGCGGATGCATGGACAACTAAAGGTAGCGTACTGGAGAAATTGGGAAGAAATAAAGAAGCGATTATTGCTTACAATCAAGCAGTGCAGTTGGCTCCAGGCAACCACGAATATGTACAGGCTAGAGAAGCCGTGCGAGAGAAGATAAGAGCACAACAGGTCGAAAAAGAATTATCAGAGTCTGTTACAGCGACACCACCAAAACCAGAATCTGAAAAATTGACTGATGAGACTGTTGATGAACGACTTGATAGAATTATAGGTGAACTATCTGAAGACTCATCTGACCCAGTTACTGCTGCGCCACAAGTTTCCGTACCTGGCGCAAAAAAAAGAGTGCCAAAAAAATGTCTCAGAGTTGATATTCCTCAAACCGTTGAAGGTCACGCTAAGAAGGTAGGAGATGAGATTTATGCTAAAGCTGCAATTATGTCAAGTGATACGTGGTATAAAATAAATTCTCAGGGAAAAATCGTCAATGAAATAGGCGAATTAGTTGAAGCGGGAAGAAGTGTTGGAATTTCGCAAGGAAGCAGAGATTCTCTAAAAACATTTTATGAACAAGCATGCAGCTCTGTAGCAAAAGAATTGTCTGACCTAGTCTGGGCACCTGTTCCCGAAGAATCTTCTTCTGTAAAAGAATTAGCTAGTGAACTAGAAGTGCCAGAACCATTGTCGATATCGCATTTACAAGAAACGCCAAAAGATACTACGCATAATCAACTCCCAGAAAATGTTGAACTTACAGCACCTTATGCCTTACCCGATAACGCGGAGCTCGCAAAGCCAGAAATCACGCGAGATGGCAGAGCAGCCCTGGATGAATACACATCGGGCTCTGATCAGCTAGTTGCCAAACTCGCAGCCAGACAATTGCTCTATGATTTCAATTGTGGGCGCTGGGGAGAACTTTATTTGAACGATTTAAAAGTAGAGTGCGGCAAACTCGAAGGAAACCTGAATACCGCACTTGCGGAGTCCAAAGCCCAAGAGCTGGCAAAGAAATGGGGACAGGATTTTATTAAGAGTGAAAAGTTAAATGGCACGTACGCAAATATTTGCGTATCGCTATTTGTAGAGTACGGTATAACCGCAGTCAAGTCTTTGAGCGACATAAGGAATATCAAAAGCTTACAGGCAAATAGATACTTATCTGCGGATAGAATCCAAGAGATTCTTCACAATCCACCAATTCAAGTAATAGACCTCGAACAGGAGGTGCTCAGAAAATGATGGGAGAGAAACAAGTCTTTGTAGTACCAGAAGACAAATTCTTCCAAGCCACGGGCATGTACTATGAAGAGTGGCATCCACTATATCTTGCTAACAACAGCGGTAAAAAATTAGAAGGCAAGGAAGCTGAAGATTTCAAAAAAGGAATGGTGTTTGTCAAAGAACAGCTTTCCCAAGTTACTGCTTTGCAGGACCTTGTCCTGGAAAAAGAAAATAAAATTGGCAACCTTGAAGAAAAAGAAAAAGACCTTCATGCACAACTTGAAGCAAAAGGAATTGAATATAAAAAACTGAGGGATGCTGTTGCTTACAAAGACCTAGAAATTACAAGGAGAGAATTAGAAGTTGAACACAATAAAGAAGTTCTGAAAAAAGAAAGTGAAAAATTACAAAATTCTGATGTATCTAAACTTGAAGACAAGCTAAAAGTAACCGAACAGGAAGTTCGAAACGCACGCCAAGGCGCAGTAGAAGAACTAAACGTTGTCAAAGAGGCCTATGCTAAAAAAATGAAAAATACTATAGCCTTGCAACGAATAAAATATGAAAAAGAACTCTATCGAGTTAAAAAAGAAAGTTCAGACCTCGAAAATAAGCTAATAGGTCTTCTCGGTACTAATGAACCATTGTATAAATTAATTGGAGAACTACAAGTAAATCCTGAAGATATTAAAGCACAGCCCCCATCAGATGAGGGCAAGGTCCGCATACAAATTGTAAAATCTGATGACCTTAAAATGGCAACCATACCTCAAAACAGTAAGGCGATATTCTATGTTGATAAGGACGGCACCAATCCATTCATTGCAAGAGGCCGCCTAGAGTGTGGCTTTGTTTACTTTTCGCTGTCCGACTTGATTACAGACGAACCAGAAACAGATAAGGCTGCGCTTGTTAATATTATGCTCAAAGACATAGCAGAAGGCCGCAAATCTGCACACATAATACCCTATTCAGCCGAAATCATTGCCAATATTTTAGAAAAAAGAATAAGCGAAACAAAAATGCCTGAAACAGAAGCGGTAAAACTGCTTAAGGCAAAAGTGACCGCAGCTGAAAATGAACTGATTAACGTGAAGAAAGGTTCTGTTGCAATGATGAAATATATCGGGACCCTTAACGAGAAAAAAACCGAAGAAGCTGTTAAGGAAGTCAAAGAAAGCTACGAAGCAAAAATCGCCGTATTAGAAGGCAAAGATAAGCCTGCAGATGATGTGTCTGGAGAGGCTACCCGTAACGTAATCTTAGATTACATACAAGATCTGGAGAAAGACTTGACTGAAAAGATGCAAAAAATTGAAGCATTAGAGCAAATATGCACAAAAGCAGGCATAGCAGTAGAGGACTTAACTAAGAAGGCAGAACCATCAGATATCAAGGGAGCAACCGCATCAGGAGCTGCGGTTCCCACAAGCCCAGTTTATGTAGGAGTCTTGGATGTGCCGGAAAGAGGATATTGTGTTCAAGCAAAACTCCCAGACGGCACAGAAGTAACATACCGAACGGATGGTCTGTTCGTCTTTTCAAGCGATCTTATTGGAACTGATAGCAAGCCACTAAATGTTCCAAAAGAATACATTAAAATCTTGAAGCAAATCTGGGCGGAGCACAGGAATGATTACATAAAGAAGTTTCACCCAGAAAGCCTAAATATCGAGGAAGCAACCGCACAAAAAGACGCCACACCTACGGCTCCGGCGGCAGTTCCAGATGAAAAGTATGTATATCAATTTATGCCTAGATTTTGGAGTGATACTGTAGTTGTTCATGAAGTGCAAAAAGACAAATCATTGAAATTCATAGGAGAATATAATCCATTCGGTGCTGTTTGTAAGAAAATAAAAGGTGCAGAAGTAAAGGACTTGCCAACGGAAGTTGTTTCAAATATAGTAAATGTATACATAAAGCAGCACCAAATAGCGAAAGAAATGCCGATACAACTAGGCGATGTTAGTGGTGTTATACGCCAACAAGGCGAAAAAATTGAGATTTCGTATAAAAATTTGACATACACCGTTAAAGGCGATGCACTTTTGGACAAAAATAATAAGGTGGTAACGGAACCAGGTGCTTTGAAGCTTTTCAACTTGTACAAGGCCAATAAGTCGCAGGAACGAAGCTGGCTTGAGGACGCTTTGGGGATTTCAAATGACAACTGAATTTAATGAGGAGACATTCAAAAAAGAAGCAGGAGTAGACTATAGCTCGTGGTATCAACTAAACAAAAGGATGAAAGCAGGAGAGACTCTGCAAGGTGATGATGTTAAGATCTACACCATAGGGCTAAATGCCGTTATCAAATTAACAGGACAAAAAGAAATTACTGATAAAGTTCTATCATTAGAAGATACTGTAAAATCTGAAAGAGAAGAAATAGGTCAGTTGCAGGATTTGGTATTGAAAAAGGAAGATGAGGTTGTAAAGCTCCAGGATAAGACAAGAGAATATGAGGCCAAGATTAAATTCTATGAGGAAAACCCAAATACGGGCGCATCATCTGCTCAGGTTAAAGGATTGTTTGAGGAAGTAAAAGACCTCAGAGCACAATTAGATGCTAAAACAAGCGAACTTGAAAAATACGAAGCTGGCACACAAAAGCAAATGGAAGATCTTAGACGAGTAAAAGAAATACTTAAGGAAAAAGAAGAAGAAATTAAGCAAAGAGAGAAATACATCCAAATAAAGGAAGAAGACATAAAAAAAGTAAACCAAGATTTGGTTGATAAAATCGAACTTATCGAACAGAGTGAAAATTTTTCTGGATTTTTAGTGAGATTGGGTGATTCTGCGAAAGATGTGCAAATGAAAGGGCGATATTATACGTGGGCATTCAAAATTGATGAATCTAATACCGATATTTTATCAAAATTAGGCTACGCACTTCTAGATTCAGAGAAGTTTGGCACCGCATTAAAATGTGCTGAAAGAATTCTCGAGTTGGACAAAGAAAATGCAGACGCCTACAAAATAAAAGCAAATGTGCTGCTTAAACAAGCAAAAACAGATAGTGATTTAGGCGAGGCGCTGAAAAACTTCCTAAAAGCAGCGGAAAATGGTGCGAGTGACGCAATAGCCTATGCTCACATAAGTTGGCTAACGTACAAACTTGGAAATCTTAAGTTTGCCGTAGATAATTATGACAAAGCACTGGGACTAGATCACAATATCCTGGATAAAGTGCCGGTAAATACCTATGTTACGCTATTCAGGGGTTTCGAGGAGCTTAATCCGCAGAAATATGAAGCGATAAGAAAAGGTCCAATAGCCGTTTCTACAGGACCAGTATCCGCACTAGCGCCAAAGCCCTTCGTAGTTAAGCACAAGCAAGTAGTCAAAAAAGTAACGCCTAGGCCCTCAGTACAACCACCAGTTAAACCAGAAGTTTCTTCACCTCCAGCTCCTCCGGTACAAAAACCACAGGATTTAGAGGGAGAGCTTGTTGATATAGACTTGGACGAAGAACCTGTAAAATCAGATGATGACAAGAACAAAGGCGCATTTGAGCTTGCAAAGAAAATTGACTACGCTTCAAAAGAACCAATAGGAAAACAGTTGGAAAGGCTAGGAATAATGCGGGAATCGGCAAAACAAGAAAAGCCCGAGCCCAAAGATGAAGAGGGCGATAATGATGCGGTGCAATCTGAATGCCCCGAGTGCGGCGCAATAATCGAGGAGGACGACAAGAAGTGCCCCGAGTGCGGCTCAGTGCAATATGAATGCCCTGGGTGCGGAGCAGGTATTACCGAAGACGCTAAAAAGTGTCCTGAATGCGGCGCGGAATTCGAATAAATTTCTATTTTTGCTGAAGTCCTATTCAGCAAGTAAAACCAGCTTACAGCGTTCTTAAGTTCCGTGCATTATTATTCTAGCTTTTCTTTCATAGCGTCAGGTGAATGGAAAATGACGTATAAGAAAAGAAGGCTTTTCAACATCGACACTAGCGAGGATGCACCTCCAAACATAGTCAAAGCGAAAATAGAAAACGGCGAAATTGTAGGCATAAAACGTTTAGGTAAGGGGCAACTTAACGTACAAAGAGGGAAGTTATTCTTAGATCTGTATGGCAGGACAAAAGATGGACATGACACAAAACTAAGACTGGTTGTGACATATACGCCAGACCCAAAGAGAATTTTGGAAAATGCTGATGACGCTGAATTTAATGCCGAGCGAAAACAAAAGGAACTTTCGTACAGATTACAATCTGATTGTAAATTCTTACTTGAGAAATACACTAAGGAATATCTGAAGCAAAATCAGAGTGATTTAACAACGGAGATCTACAGTAAGTTAGAATTTGCAATAAATAATTTGGAAGGATTTAGGGTAATAGATTACTTCTCTAACCTAAAGTTCTTGAAGAAAAGTGCAGATAAGAGTAACAATAAGAATTCCATCGAGGATT
>Ga0315288_10004862_pt1 | contig 17100 bp, 19 predicted proteins | sample YL17G11_20_MG_FD_203454 | JGI IMG/M metagenome (GOLD analysis project Ga0315288, IMG submission 203454) | Sediment microbial communities from Yellowstone Lake, YNP, Wyoming, USA - YL17G11_20 | ecosystem: Environmental > Aquatic > Freshwater > Lake > Sediment | place: USA: Wyoming | collected... | reverse complement strand
TTTGAGGTTCACGCAGATGAAGACCTTGATAATATTGTTGCCTTTACTTTTACTTGTAAAGATTTATGTATTCGGAATAATTACGCTTCTGGTGTAGCAGTAGGTACTGTACTAATAGGAGCGCACGACCTTTTATATTCTAAAAGGGGAATTTCCGCCAAATATATTGAGCTTGGTACTGATTCATTGAGTTTTGATTTCTCTGACAAAAAGAAATTATACAAAAAGTTAAAGACCTATATCGTTTTTTCGTGAGATTAATTTATTAAATAAGGCCCCACAAAATCTTTTTATTTTCCAAGTCGTTGACAAACATCGTTTGGTGAATAGATTGGTGAGTGCGACCAGGCTACATTGGAGATTAAAAAAATGGCTACACCGCCCGCACAGATGACTAGTTCAGATTTCAACTTAGAGAAGCTTAACACCAAGGACTTATCGGAGCATGTTGCTTCTTCGATTCAAGTAGGTGGCAATATTGCCGTCTTCGGTCGAAGAGGAACTGGCAAGACCGAGATTTCCAAACAGGAAATTAAAAAGGCTGGCCTACAAGAAGTTTATATCAACCTTTCCGTTATGGAGAGAGTAGACCTTGGTGGTTATCCTAACATCATGGCAGGAGCCCAGCAAAAGAAGTTCGTTGACTTTTTGCTTCCCTCTTTCTATGAGCCAATGATCGAAGGCAACAAGGGAGTAGTCGCTCTCTTAGACGAAGTGGATAAGGCTGACCCTAGCCTTTGGGCACCTCTTCTTGAGTTTACTCAGTTCCGCTCTATCAACGGTAGGCCGCTGAACAATCTTGTTGCCGTCATCATGACAGGCAACCTTATCTCTGAAGGTGGCTCTCGTCCTAGCTTGCCTCTTCTTGACCGTGCTGAAAAGTATTTGGTTGAAGCAGATGCAACCTCTTGGTTAGAGTGGGCCGGTAAGTCTGGACACATCCATCCTTCCATTACTGCGTATATTACGGATCATCCAAAGGATTTGTTCGGAGCAGTTGATCCTGATGACCGTTATGCCGATCCTTCTCCTCGTGGTTGGTTTAGAGCTTCTGAGCTTCTTTACAGAGGTGAAGATAGGGGCTGGAGCACTACGATGCTCAATAAAAAGGTTTGTGGTTGTGTCGGCAAGGATGCGGGTATCAAGTACTCCAACTACTACGAGCATTACCAACAGCTTCTTCCCATGATCGAAGATGTCTATCAGGGTAAGGATGTATCCGCACGCTACAACGTGTTAGAGCCTACCAAGAAATTGGTTGCCTGTATGATCGCTTGTGCTCGTCTTGCTACTCAGCTTGACCAAGCAGATGAGAATGATACTCCAACGTCCGTCAAGCATGTTGGTAAGTTCTTGCAGAGAGTTTCTTACGAGAACGTCTTAGTGGCCGTTAGAAGTCAGATTCAGATTGGGCGTCTTGTTAAGTTCAATCTTGACGAGCACCCAGATTGGGAGCAAGTCCTAAACAAGATCAATAAGCAAGTTGACGACTGAAATACCTAATCCTCATAGGATATATATGTATCGGAGTCTAAATGAAATTTACTAGAGTAATAGGTAAGGTCGATCCTAAACTGGTCTTCCAAGCAGAAGAGAAGCTCTCACAGGTTTTTCTTGAGCTTGGAACCAGATACAACAACGAACACGTAGGAACTGGTATGGGAGGAGATCCATTGATCTTCGGACTCATGTATCCTGTAGAGCATGTCTGCACATTGAACATGCCTACGGCCGCCACTGATGGTAAAAGATATTACTGGAACCCAAAGTTCGTCCTAAAGCAATCCAGAATTGGTTTGCGTATTGTCTGCGGACATGAAGCATGGCATGCCATCTATATGCATCCTCAGAGAAGAGGATCTAGATTGCCAAAGCTTTGGAACATCGCTGTTGACTTCATTGTCAACGCTACGGTCATGGATGACTTCAAGGCCCGAAAGATGGATCCAAAGGAAATGTTTACCAAGCATCTTGGTAAGTATATGACGCTTGAGCAATATGCTCAGCTTCTAAAAGATCCTTTCACTCCTGTAAAGGGATTTGAGGATCTGAAGCCTGGTGAAGTTGATACTGGCGATCCCAATGTGCAACTGCCTGCTCCGAACGTAGATAGGGAACTCACTCCAAAAGAGTTGAAGGAACTTGAGCGCAGAGAGAAGGTTAGTAAATTCTTCTATGCTGATCCGGAAATTCCAGAAGAGATGAAGCGCCCAGAGAAAATCTATGATTTTCTTTACAACTTGCTTCCAAAGTGCCCTAAGTGTGGACGAGTCGGTATGTACAAGATACCTGACAAGAATAAGTCCAAGGATAAAAACAAGGGCAAGGGAAACAAGAGCGATAAGGGTGATCCACAAGATCAGCCGGGTAAAGATAAGGGCGACAAGGGACAAGGCCAAGATAAACAAGATCAGCACGATCATGGTGATGGCGCCCCATGTGATTGTCCAAACCATGACGGCAAGGGAGATCAACAAGGACAAGGCCAGGGACAAGGCGACCAAGATGGTGACGGCCAAGGTCAGGGCCAAGGACAATGTTGCGGCGATCAAGATGGCCAAGGTCAAGGCGAGTGTGAAGGTGGTTGTGGTGATTGTGGAGGCGGTGTAGATATCTTTGGATTAGGCGGAACCCTAGACGATCATATGGACACTTCAGAGTCAGAAGAGAAACTTGCTAAGAGAATCTCTGACGCCATGGAAGCTGCCCGAAAGATGGCAGGCCACGTACCAGCTGCATTAGAAGATGAGCTTGGTAAGCTGACGGCACCAAAAGTAACCTGGCAGGATATTATCCGAACCAGATTGCTTAAGGCAAGAGCAGGCAATGGTAGAAACGATTGGACGAGATTTAGAACTCGACCAATGTTTACTGGACTACTAGTTCCAAAGAGAAAGAGTTATTATGCTCACTTTGGTTGTTTGCTTGATACCAGCGGCTCTATGGGCAAAGAGGATATGGCCTTTGGTCTATCCCAACTTGCTTCACTAGATGAGCGTTCTGAGGGTACTATCGTGCCAGCAGATGCCCAAATCTACTGGGACAAGGTGACTAAGGTCAAGAAGGCTAACTTTGAGGAACTATCCAAGGTCAAGGTCTTTGGCCGAGGCGGCACAAAGTTCTCAGAGTTCTTCTCAGACTATGAGCAGAACATTGGCAAGTGCGATTTCTTGATCGTTATTACAGACGGGTTTCTAATAGATTCCGATGTGGCAGAGATGAAGAACCCAGGCGTTGATGTTATCTGGTTAATTACCAGCGGAAGTTTGTTTAATCCTCCATTTGGAAGAGCATTCGACTTACGTTCAACTTAATGAATAAGGGTTCCAATCGTAAAGGTTGGAGCCCTTTTCTTATGTGAATAAGTCAATATAGGTATATAATGACTATTGTAGCTATAATCATAATTGATATTCTTTTAACCGTCGGATTGTTTTTTAATTTATCCAAAGACGCAGATTAATAATTTTTAGAGAAAGTTCCAATGAATCAAGTTCATGAAATCGCCTTGGGCGGCGGCTTGCTTGCTGTCCTTACGTTTGTTCATTTTGCTGTAGATTGGGTTTTCCAAACTCATTCTGAAGCAATGGTTAAACACAATAATCCCATGATTAGGGCTAAGCATTGTGTAATATATACTTTTGGATTTACTCCATTACTATATATGTTTGGGTTTGGTATATTGGAAATGTTTGTAGCCATTAATATTCTATTCTGGTCGCACTTCGTAGAGGACACTTATGTTCCAGTCTTTCTTTGGGCAAAGTATATTCGTAAGCCGCCCGAGATGAATGAGCCATGGAAAGAACCTTATATTGATTGGTCGGGAGAATCTAGATTTAGATTGCATGCACCAGATGCTAAACGTGGTTTTGGATTCTGGGTTCAGACTACTATGGGTAAGATTCTAATGATTGCCATTGACCAAATCATTCACATCACTTTTCTATTGCCAATTGTTTGGATGGCGATGAGACACATTTTATAAAAATCGCTGCGACCTTGACTCTCAATTGCAAAAAATTACTATAGTTATGCGGGGCTCGGCGAGAGTTCCGACATAAGGAATAAACATGAAAATTAATGAAATTCGTCCTCACCTAGAAACGTCTGGAGAATTAGAGGAACAGTTCTTCTCTATTCAAGATCAAGGAATGATCTTTGATATCTTACGTAATAAGATGTACTCCAATCCGATTCTTGCAATTGCCCGCGAGATTTCGTGTAATGCACGAGACGCTCATCGTGAAGTTGGAACTCCTGAAGTTCCTATTCAGATTCACCTTCCAAACTATTTGGAACCCGAATATAGGATAAGAGACTTCGGCCCCGGCATTAGCCCAGATAGAATGTCCAATGTATTCATTAAATACACCGCCAGCACCAAGAGGAATGATAACGTTCAGACTGGTGGCTTTGGTCTTGGAGCCAAGACGCCGTTCTCTTATAGCGACTCCTTCTCCATTGTGACGTATGTTAATGGTACCAAATACCTTTATAATTGCGTTATTGATGAGACTAAGGTCGGAAAGTTAATGTTGGCCTCTTCGGAAGAAACTGCCGAGCATAATGGTACTGAGATTATTATTCCAGCTCTCAATAAAAACTTCAATGATTTTTATGCCTGTACAGAGCAGGCCTGTCGCCACTGGGATGTTAAACCAGATATTGTTGGAGGTAAGATTGTATGGACGCCAATTTCTAAAATCTTAGAAGGAAAGAGTTGGGCCATTACAGCATGCAATGATTACAATCGTGGAGCCAAAGTTATTATTGATGGTGTTGAGTATCCATTGGCGCTTGAAGCACTTAGAAAGTATGCTGACAGCAAGCTGATTGATGCGGCTCAAGGGGATTTCGTAATGTACTTCGGAGTTGGCGAGCTAAGCTTGTCAGCCAGTAGAGAGTCAATTCATTTGGATGAAAAGACCCAGAAGATCATTCGTGATCGCATGACAACTATCCAAAATGAAATCAAACAAAATGTTATGGATAAGATCCAATCGCTCCCTAATCTTTGGGATGCGAATGTTTATTATCGCAAAGAACTTAAGAAGGAATTCAGCAATATAGTTTTCTTGGGAAAGCTAACTTGGAATGGCACGGGCCTTACTGAAGATTATTATAGTCTTGGTTGCCCAATCTTAACTTTTACTAAGGGAAAGTATTCTAGAAAGACTGGCAACGATCCTAATAAGCTGTCTCGTTATACGGACTCCGCTCTATCTTTTGAGGAAGGCGTTGCGCTGTATATCAATGACTTGCCAATTAAAGATCCGACGCCTCGCCATGTGAAGAAGGCATTTGATGATGATCCTTTACTAAAGAAGCTTCATGTGGTTTGCCCCACTGACAAGGTAACCCTTGCTTCTTTGGAGAAGGCAATCAATATTGATAAGATGGCTCCTAAGTTGCTATCGAGTATCACTAAGGCATCGGCTCGCACCTACACTCCCGCGTCCTCACGTTTAATTATTTTTAAGTTTGACAAGGGGCTTGCGGCGTTCCGCCAGGTGAGTTATGCTTCTCTGGAAGAGGATACGACTGCACAAAAAGTTCTGTGTACGCTGACTAAGGAACAATATCCTAGTAATCGCATACCTTATTTAAAGAATAAGAAACAATTAAGTATTCAGTCTATCAAAACTTTAATCAGTAAGTTTAAAGATGTTGCCTTCTATGGTGTTGATGAGTCTGCACCGGCTGATAGAATTGAAGAAGATTTATCTGACTTTATTGATATTGAAGATTTTCTTAATGATAATGTTCTAAATAATCAGACGATAGATTATCTTGAGATTAAGTTTGCGCTTAGCAAGAACTATCATCTTGATGACAAACTTCTTCGGATTCATGATAAGATGAAGAAGCTTATCACTGATCCAAAGAGCTATTACATCAGCCGTTTAGATTTGCACCAAAAGATTAAACAAATAGCGGCAGGCAATATTGGACTTCTTCATATTTATGAATCTGTCAATGGTGTGATCGATGGCAAAGATGTCGCACAATATTTAGTAGATAACCCTCAATATAATATTGATTCGGTTAATGAGAAATTTGATAAAAAATATCCGCTACTTAAGCATTTACAAACTTATTATTATGATGAGATTGTTGAGTATGTAGCACAGTATGTTAACTTGATTGATAAGGAATAAGGATTGAACATGTCTAAAAAAATTAGTTACGCTATCACGGATAACAACGTGACTGTTAATTACGATGGTCAAACGCATATCGTTGGCCGCAATGAAGCGTTAGCTGATAAGCTGATTGCCGCATTGAGAGAGGGTCGCAAGGATGAAATCCCCGATCTTGTGTCAGCCTCAAAGAGAATTGAGACATATGGTGAGGGAGCCTTCGAAGTTAGAAACGGAGTCATCTTTGTCAATGGACAAGAGGTTCATGATATTCTAAGCAGGAAGATCCTTCAGTTCCAAGCTGAGAAGCTTCCATCTGCTCCGCTTGTGAAGTTTGCGGCTAACCTTCAGAAGAACCCTTCTTTCAGAGCGGTCAATGAACTCTTTAACTTCTTAGAGAAGAACGACCACCCTATTACGGATGAGGGTAATTTCATTGCTTATAAGCGTGTCCGCGGCTCATTTAAGGACATTCACTCGAATACCATGGATAACTCTGTTGGTAAGACGGTAGAGATGCCTCGCAATGCGGTTAATGAGGATTCGTCACAGACTTGTAGTCAAGGCTTACACGTAGCTAACTGGAACTATGCTCATACGCAATTTGCAAGTAGCGACCCCGAAACTGACATTATGTTGGAGATTGAGGTCAATCCTGCTGATGTTGTATCCATTCCTGTCGATTACAATAACTCTAAAATGAGGGTCTGTAAATATAAGGTTCTAGGCGTTGTTGATAGGGAGCACTCTTCTGATGTTCACCTTCGTCAGACTACTGTAGCCGATGATGGAAGTGTTGATATTGAGATAGAAGAGGAAGAAGTTCTTGAGGAAGTCGAGCCAGCCAATACTTGTAATGAATGTGGCGAAGTGACTGATGAGGGCTTTGACCTTTGTGAGGAATGTGAGCTTCCACACGAAGAAGACGATTATCCATGGGATGACGAACTGTCTCTCTAAATAAATTAGCCCGTAGTGATCTAAAGTCATTACGGGCTTTTTCATTGAATCTATTATTCATCTGTTATAGATGTATACATGAGCATTCAATTAGATAAGATTAATACAAAGTTTCGCCAACTTACTGATCTTTTGTTCTTTTCAGATAGAATGGATTTAGATTTAACTGAATATAAGTCCCTTCTTAAAGAAAAATATGATATTCATTATGAATATTTATGGGATAGATTTGACAAGAGTACCAATATTTGTTGGGAAAATGGCAATCAATTCTGGGCTCAACGCCTATCATTCCTATTAAATATAGGAGATAAGGGCCTAATTGTTCAAGTTGAAGACCATCTTGAAAAGAAAATGTTTGGTTTGCTTCGCTCTAAATACGAAGTAAATGATCAATTCGATATTGAATATATTCAGTTCCTAGAGCTTTGTAAGATAAAACATTATAATAAAGACAGCTTATTGCTTATTAAAAGCCAGCTATTAGATATGCCGTCTCATATTAATATTGATAAACTAATTAGTATTATTAATTCTTTTATACCATTTGTCTTCTCAAGTATGGATGAATACGCAGAAAATATTGTTAAAAGGATTACAGTATCATCTCGTCATTTTGATTTGTTAGTTGCTTTAGAGCGGCATGGCATTGCCTTTGACAAAGAACCAATTATAAGTTTAGCTTACGAAATTATTGCTGAAAGAACTTTTAGCGAGAAAAAGCGAAGAGCACTATTTACAATAATTAATGATGCCGGTATTAGGGCTGAGTTAAAGAAAAAGTATACTCCAGCCAATCGAGATAGGTTTTTGCAGTTTCTAGAGTCATGCGACTATCAAATGATTGAAGAGCATCACCTTCGTAATATCAAGAACATTATTGATCTTGATCCTTGCATTGCTGATGATTTGTCTGCAATCTATGCAGATAAGCTATACAGTCGTACTACTGGACACAAAAGAGCCAATGCTGATAGACTTATTAGATTACTGAAAGCTGTTCCACAGATTACCCCAAAGAAGATTTTGGTATGGTTGTCGGCCAATAACAAGGTGCCCGATATCAAATATATGCTAACGGCGTTCCCCGATCTTAAAAAATTAGCAGCCTTCGTATAAGCCTTGACACCTAATTTCTAAGAATTAAGTTGCGCTCATGATTACAATAACTGATACCGCAGTAGCCAAACTTAAAGAAATCTCAGAGTCAGATGGTGTTGGACACTACTCTGTTCGAGTTAGAATTATTGGTGGCGGGTGCTCTGGTTTCACGCACGATATGTTCTTTGATGATCAAATCGCTGATGTAGATGAGGTTGTCGAGACTAATGGAGTTAAGATTGTAGTTGATCCTTTATCCATGCAATACATGGAAGACACTGTGATTGACTATCTTGTCGGAGTTATTAGCAGCGGGTTTAAGTTCTTAAACCCAAATGTTAAAGGATCATGCGGGTGCGGTTCCTCTGTGAGTTTCTAATGAAAATTGTAAAATCATTTGAAGATGAAGAATTTTTCGACAAATATCACAACACAGGAGATGAACAATATTAAAGATTAACCAATCAATATAGAACCCAAGGACAATGGTTTTGGGGTCTTGGCGATGATGGCGGCTGTTTATCAGCTCGGATCAATAATTGATAACTTAATAAGTAAAGATTTCTTACAAAGAGATATAGATATCTTTACGGTAAAGGTGAAATCACTTCTAAAAATTACAGACCTAAAAAAATACGCATTAGATGTACTTTCTGTGAAAGCAAGAAGTGTATTTTATGATTTACAAAAAGTAGATTTACCAAATAATTATTCTTATCGAAAACTAATTAGAGTAATCTTATCTATTGGAGATCAAGAAGTAATAGATTATCTTGAAACTTATTTTGGTAAAAATAATGATCCTGAATATTTCTTAGTTTTGCTTGAAGAGCAAGTTTCTTTGGGAAAAGATATAACTAATTCTGAAAAATTATTCATATCATTACTTGATGTTCATTATTATCCAATTGAACCAATTAAAAAATTTCTTTCAATCATAGGTAAAGACTCTAATTACTTAGCCAAAAATCTTCTTAATGATAAGAGATATAAAGAACTTGGAAGATATATTTGGCAATTGAGTGAGCTAAAAGATGGGATTGAAGATATTGAAAAAATTATTAATGTAGTATTAGAGTATCCGCATGATGATTTTAATAAGTATTTAGATTTAGTAATTGAGTTGATGGCATCAATTCCAGTCAATGAAGATCATATTTATAAATTACTTAATCATAGCAAATATTCTCAATTTAACGCCTCAATATTATCAAATCTGATTCTTAGTAAACATTTTTACAAAATCAATATAATTATGCATATGTGTAGTTATCTTGAAAAATATAAGAAAGATGACTTAGAAAAGTTTGAGATGGCATTTGTTGATAGTGCGACCAGCGGAATGTTGCTTGATTATGTTTTATTGGTACCAAGCAGCAATAAACGAAGAGTTTTACAGAGATTAGTTGAGATACGCCAGACTGAGGAAGACGAAGAAATCTTGGTAGAGTTTATTAAACATTTTCCAGAATACAATGTATTGCTGCTTATGTTGTAAAGAATGTTATATAGTCATGTGATATCTAAGGATAATACATGACTAATTCGCTAAACTTACCGGAAATTGACCAAGAGCAAGCATTGCATCTTAGTAAATTCTTTATTAGGTCGCATCAAAATCTCTTTTTATTTGGGAGACGAGGCGTTGGTAAAACTCATATCGCTATGCAAGCAGCTAATGAATGTAATCTAAAAATCAATTATATTAATCTTAGCGTCATCGAGCGCCCAGATTTAGCGGGCTATCCTAATATGAATGCTCCAGGCGATACCATTACTTTTAAGTCTCCAAGCTTCTTACCTAAATTATTAGAGAGTGCCAAGGCAGATAGCATACTTCTTTTTGATGAAGTAGACAAAGCTCCAACCGAAATCACCGCCCCTCTCTTAGAGATACTTCAATTTAGATCAATTAATGGAACTCCGCTCAATGTGGCCGGATGTATTCTTACTGGCAACTTAGCTAACGAGGGCGCCTATTCTAATTTAATTAGTAGTGCTCTATTAGATAGGGGCGCCAAATACATATTAACTTTTAATTTTGATAAGTGGGTTGATTGGGCCAAGGCCAACAATGTTCATGATCTTATTCTTGGATTTCTAAGAAGTAATCCAGAGTTTGCCTGTGGAGATATAGAAGATAGCTGCTATGCTAGCCCATCGCCTCGTAGTTGGACTTTAGCGTCAGAAGCGTTAGTTAAAGCCCGCGAGTTGAAGATTGTTGATATAGAGACGGTTACTCAGATTATTTCTGGATTCGTTGGTGGCGAAGCCGGTCTTAGGTTTAAGATATGGTATGAGCATTATCGTAAGTTCGAGACATATGTCCACTCAATAATTGAGACAGGCAATATGTCATTTGATTTTGCTTCTTTAGCGCCAACGGAAAAGGTCGTGTTTGTTGTTTCGGCTTGTTATTATGCAAAGCAAAGAGTTTTTGCGGAGCCCAATAAATCAAAGAATAGATTTGTATATTTAGAAAATCTTTGTAGGTTCTTTTCTAATTATCAAGTTGATCATGAAGTTCAAGTAATGGGACTATATAATTCGTTTGATTTTGATATGATTGCAAAAAACAAATTATATACATGCAAAGAGTTCTTCGATCTTTTCACAAAGATTAGCGAGAACATAACAATGAAGAAATGATTTCACGCGGCCTTGACACGCAATTTTTAATTTTTACACTGTGACACGAGGCCCCATGAGTGATGTAGTCCATATTAATGATAGTAATTTCGATGTAGAAGTCCTTCAATCTTCAACGCCAGTATTGGTAGATTTTGGAGCAGTTTGGTGTGGCCCTTGTCAAAGGCAGCTTCCCATTCTTGAAAAGTACGCTTCTGATAATAGAGCAGTTAAAGTTTGTTCGCTTGATGTTGATGACTCTCCTGCTACAGCAGCAAAGTATGGTGTCAAGAGCGTACCAACTCTCTTATTATTTCATAAGGGATTGAAAGTAGATTCAAGAGTTGGACTTACGAGTTTAGCAGCATTAGATGCATTTGTATTAGAGAAGACCGCTACGCCAATTCATTCCATTTAAGGTTATCAAATGAATATTCAGACCGCTGCCAAGTATATGCAAGCAGGCTACAGAATTAGGCGAGCCGGTTGGCTTGAGGACAAATGGTTTTGTAGCTCAGATTATGATGACGCCAATTGTACTGAGTTAGTTAATTTTCTTCAGCTAGAAAATTTGCTAGCAGATGATTGGGAAATTGTTCCAGATGATGATGTTTGTGGTTTCCCTATTTGATATTAAAAGGTAAGACGATATGTTATTCGACATAATGAATTGAAATTAGGCCAATTGACACATTACATATATATTATTACGAAAGTTTGTTAAGCAATTAACTAAACTGAATGGATATTAAAATGATAAAGATTATACTAACTTGCGGGATACCGGCAAGTGGCAAAAGCACTTGGGCAAAAGAAGAAGTCAAGAAAAACCCCGAGGGAACCACCCGTATTAATCGAGACGATCTTAGAAGCATGATGAGTAATTATCATTATTCTGATAGCAACGAGAAGTTGGTTACCTCGGCAAAGACCTTCATGATCCAGCAAGCCTTACGCTATGGACGAGATATTGTCATTGATGAAACTAACTTGAACCGTCGAAACTTCGATGATATCTGTAAGTTGGTTCGCGAGATGAACCTCGACTGTATGGTGATGGAGAAGCCTTTCTACATAGAATTAGACGAGGCCATTGCTAGAGATTCCAAGCGAGAGGGAGCGGGCAAGGTAGGCGAAGAGGTCGTGCGTAAGTTCTGGAAAAAGTCTGGAGGCACGCAACACAAACACTACAAGCCTCGTGTAGAAATCATTCAGCGTCAAACCGAGCAATCAGTGGCGGCAGCAAAGGTAGTCGTTAACAATTCACTACCACATGCAGTTGTCTGCGATTTAGATGGAACCTTATCATTATTCAACTCTAGACGAAGCGATGGGTCTGTTGATGTTTGTCATTCCAATGCACATACTCGCAGTCCATATGATGCATCTAAGGCTGATAGAGATACTCTTAATGATCAGGTGGCTGCCGTTATTGAGTCGATGCACAAGGCAGGATATAGCATTGTGTTTTGTTCGGGGCGTGAGGATTGCTATAGAGAACAAACTGAAACCTTCATCAAGAAGCATCTTGGTGTCGGTTATGAGTTGCACATGCGCAAAACTGGCGACATGAGAAAAGACTCGATCGTTAAGGAAGAGATTTATAGAACTCACCTTGAGCCTAATTACAATGTTTTCTTGATCCTGGATGACCGCGATCAAGTTGTTTCTAAATGGCGTGAATTAGGGCTTACTTGCTTTCAAGTTGCGCCCGGAAATTTCTAAGCTATATGAAGCGTCTTATTTTTCTCAAAGTAGGTTATCGTGAGAAGCCGGATGAAGCCTTTAAGCAATTCAGATCTGAACTCAAAAAGTTGCCAGATATCAAATTGCTTAAAGAGCTTCCTCCACAACCACAAGTCATCATAGAGTTTCCCGATAATAAATATCAAGAGATTTATGAAGAGTTACTGAAAATAGATATAGTATTTGTTATAGACCCCATCTTGCCAGGAGGAGAAGTATGAAACGATATCCACCTATTAAACCCTACGCCCCTTGTGAGCCAAAGCTTATTAGCTTTATCGGACACAAAGCCGCGGAGCCGGAACCAATCTACTATGACATAGAAGTTCTTGGTGATTCCGATTATAGCTTAGAAGAGCATTTTGGCGAGGAAGATTTGCCCCGCCCGGAGTTGCCATCTAAAAGATATTGGGAAAAATTATCCTTACAGGATATTGTAGATTTAGCTCCACCTGGAACTAAATTATCAGATATTGTATTTGATCTATCATTTCCTAGATATTTAGAATATGTTGAAGTAAGTTTTAATAGCTTGAAGCGTAATTTAGAGGCTGAAGAGAGTGCTTTTAATGCCGCTATGAATAGCTATAAACATGAGTTTGCTGCCTATGAGATTTTACTAGATAAATATAATAAAGATTTATCTGAGTATAATGAGTGGGAAAAGCAACAAGAGATTTCAGAATTAGAAAAGAAATTAGCCAAACTAAAAAAATAAGTTTTTACGATGGCCGTTTCCCTAGAAATTGACACCCAATTTCTCAGAATTACAGTATAGTTGTACCCTATGAAACTGCCACGAACCCTACACATTGAGGGCTCCCGTATGCCGCCAGGCAAGGTTGACCCCGAAGCAAAACAATTTAGTAAATTAGCCGGACAATTTCTAGTGATAGAAGAGAAGGTAGACGGCACAGGCGTCTCTATCAGCTTAGACACTCACTTAGATATTCAGATAGATCATAGGGGCTCTCCTGCCACTGGCAAGGAGTTCAAGCCCTTATATGATTGGGCCGACAAACATTGGGAAGACTTGCTCATGTTATTGGGCGAGCGATATGTATTATTTGGAGAATGGATGCATAATAAACACACCATCTTCTACGATAATTTGCCTCATTTGTTTTTAGAGTCCGATATTTATGACAATGATAAAGAGATATGGCTTTCCACTGCCGCTCGCAAGAGCCTTCTTAGAGGTCATGAGTTTATCAAACAAGTTCCAGTGCTGGCCTCATTCAAGCCATCTTCATTAAAGCAGATTACCAATTTAGTTGGCAAAACTCAATTTAAGACAGATTATTGGCAGCAAAATATGCAAGAAAGATGCAATTTCTTAGGGGCAGATTTTGAGACGACCTTAAAAGAAACCGATCAGTCAGGACTAATGGAAGGCTTATATATTAAGCACGAAGATGATCTTAAAGTTCTTGATAGGTATAAGTTTGTAAGGTATGAGTTTTTGCAATCTATATTAGAGTCTGGCACACATTTAATAGATAGAGAGATTATCTTCAATAGTTTGGCTGGAGATAAGTTTAGTTTTCAAGCTTGTGAGTAAATGGATATTACATTAGGAATTGGATTATTATCTGGGTTATATCTTATATATGTGCTCTTAATTAAGGGTGCATTATGGAAGATTATAATTGGAATTGCTGGCTGGATTGGCATCTATCAGTATCTTTGCACCATAGACGTATTTTGCGAATATCCATTCAATAATGATACTTTTACTTGGGCAACGATTATACCAACAATAATTTTGATTTTAGCAGCATCTTACACGAAAGAAGATTGACATGAAGAAAATTTTTACAGATAATGGGTTTTTGACTGAGGAAGCTTCCGAAGATTTCGAGAGTTATTTAGATAAAGAGATTAATATTTTATTAAATCAAGCCTTAACTGAAAATGAAGCTAGGGTTATCGGAAGCTTAATTTGTAAGCGAGTTCAGGATAAAGTTTTAGAGAGGATTACCTCTTTTAGGTATTTAATAAATAAGGATGCATAATGTTACTGGTACAAAAGTTTCTAGAGACGCACACATTCAAACAGCTTCAAGAGTTTCACGGAGTGTATGCGTCATTCTCCAAATCTGGCCACAAGTGGTCGTTAAACTACGATCAGATTGAAGCTAAGGAATCCGATCCATTGGCACAAGAGTGCCGTGGCTTGATCCTAGCCTTGCCTGATGGTCAGCCAATTTTCGGAGAGCGCACCTTAGATGGCAAGATGTCTAGAGATAATATGGTGCCTGGTGAAACTGTAATTCTTGCTTATCCAATGAAGCGTTTCTTTAATCATGGTCAGGGCTCTGCTGCCCAGATTAACTGGAAAGACTCAAAACTTGCTGTCTTGGAAAAGCTTGATGGTACGCTTTGCATTGTGTATTATGACCAATTTACTGGACAGTGGTGCGTTGCAACTCGTTCTGTTCCAGAAGCAGACCTGCTTATGGACAACGGTCTGTTCACATTTAGAACGCTATTCGAAAAGGCTTTGCAAGAAACTTCCGGCCTTTCATTTCAAGAATACTCTTCGAAGCTTGACCATGAAATTACCTATTGCTTTGAGTTAACTACACCATACAACCGTATCGTAGTTAATTATGCTAACAATGGTGTAACGCTTTTGGCAGTTCGTAATGTTCTATATGATCATGATCAATATGGCATCAGGTGCGTCTCTGTCGATGAACTTGACATTTCATTGGTAGCTTCTCATGGAGTTCCAAAAGTACAGGCGTACACATACACGTCCATAGATGAGCTTGTTACTTGGGTATCTTCATTGAATCCAATGGAACACGAAGGCGTTGTAGTTAGAGATGCTAATTTCAATCGTATCAAAGTTAAGAATGCTGCATATGTGGCATACAACAAGGTGCGAGACTCTTTGGCAACTTCCGAGCGTAATTGTGTAGAATTGATTTTGGCAGAAAAGGATGACGATGTTGTCGCTTTCTTGCCAGAAGAAATCGTCAAGAACCTTCAGAAGATCAAGGTTGGCGTTATCAAGACGATTAAGGAGCAAGATATTGCTTACAGAGCAATATTGCATGAGGCAACTCTTATCAAGCCAGGAGATAAGAAGACCTTCGCTCTTACGATCAATAAGGCCATCGAACAAAACTCGAAGTTATGGACCGCGCCCTTCTTCCAGATGTTCGATGGTAAGGCAGAGAATATGAAAGACTACATTCAGAAGAGCCGTAAAGACGGTTCATGGGGTAATGCCTTTTTGGATAGGTTTCTAGAAATCTCTAAAATGCACGAGACGTGATAATGAGCAAAACAATTATATTTATTTCAGGATGGAATGTTCCTAAGTTTGTTGCCAAAAGCAAGTTAATTTGGGAAGAAGATTTCTGGAATGAATATAATTGTGTTTGGGTGTCAAGTAAGACTCCGACTTCCGATCTAATGGTCGAAAGAGAATTAGATCGTTTGCAGCGATTACTTGGAAGGTTTCCCGGTGCAACTGTTGCCGGTCAATCTCTGGGGGCTTGGTGGGGCGCTCATTTAGCGCATCGACCTCAAGTTGTAATAAACAAGCTCGTGTGTTGGACGCCCCTATACCATGCCGACGACTATCCAATTTTTAACATTACTCCACGATATAGCCTGTCCTATAAAAGAATAACAGAAAATAGCGGCTCCTCAAAAGTATTGACAGTTCTTGCCAAAGAAGATATGATTGTGCCTCCTATGAGACATGCATATCAATTAAAAGAGCATTTTCAAGGAATGGGAATAGTTTTAGATGGTGGGCACCTCTTTCAGTCCAATCATAAAGAGGGCCTTATATTCATGAAAAAATGGATAGAGTCATAATACTGATATATAAATAAGTATGAAATACTTGTTTGAGAGTGATTTTAGCGCAGATTCTTTAAGATGGCTTAATAAACGTGAAGGATTATTGCTTAGGGATTCTGCCTATGAAGAGTTGGAAAAATTACAAAATGAAATCATTAAAAATAATGATTCAGCATTAGCCTATTTCTTTGCCACTGAGTTTTCGTATAAACCTCATGTAATGCAAAAAGTAATTCTAGATAGTAAAGATTCCAAGTATGCTTTTCTTTTTGCCCAAAATATTAGGAACTGCGACATTAAAGCCCTGCAAAAAATAGTTCTAGATTCCAAGAAAACTAAATATATTTGCAAGTTTGCCTGTTTTGTAAAGGGAGCAGATAGAAAACCATTAGAGTCAATTATATTAAAATCAAAAAATGTCAAATATGCTCACATGTTCTTAAAACATGTTAAGGGATCAGATGTTGCAAAGTTTAAAGATATTATCTTAGCTTCAGGAAAGCCAAGATACCTATTTGAGTTAGCAAAACATACGACTAATCTTAAAGAACTATCTTCTATAGAAGATTTGATTATTCAATCAAAATCATATACATATATGAGATTGCTTGCAGAAAAGATTAAATTATCTAATTTAGAAAAGATTGAGCAGGCCGTGTTGGACTCTGATAATGTGGATGAAATAAAGAAGTTTGCTAAA
>Ga0315288_10004861_pt1 | contig 17103 bp, 18 predicted proteins | sample YL17G11_20_MG_FD_203454 | JGI IMG/M metagenome (GOLD analysis project Ga0315288, IMG submission 203454) | Sediment microbial communities from Yellowstone Lake, YNP, Wyoming, USA - YL17G11_20 | ecosystem: Environmental > Aquatic > Freshwater > Lake > Sediment | place: USA: Wyoming | collected... | reverse complement strand
CAAGTCAAAAGCGGCTCGGGGTGGAAGGCTCACTCCCTATCGGAAACCTTTCCGCCTGCGCGCTTCCCGATTTGCTTCGGCGCTGCGCAACTCGCCTCCGGAGAGGCTCAAACATGCTCGCGGTCCTCAGAAGGGCTTCCCTCGCAACTCGAAGCGCAGTTGCGGGGTTTCCTTACGTCCGTTCGCTCTTCCACCCCTCGCCGGGGCGGGAACCTCAAAGAACGGTTCGAAAGGCTAAATCCGACAGGTCGCTTCCGATGCTTCGTCCTCGACGCGCCCTTAGGAATCCCTCTGTCCTTCCGGACTTTTCGCGCGCTCGTCCGGGCAAAAAAAAGGCGGGCCCGGGAGGGCCCGCCTCTTGTTGTTTCGGTCGGAAAACCGCTCGGGCGATCTCCCTCAGGCCTTCGGCTGCTGCTGTTCGAGCCAGTCGAGGAGGACGGATTTCGGCCGTTCGATCGCCAGGCCGAGGGCGCGGCTCCAGATGAGCTGGGCGAGGATGCCCATGGCCCGGGAAACGCCGAAGAAGACCGTGTAGAAGTCGTACTCGGTCACTCCGTAATAATACAGAAGGACACCGGAGTGGGCGTCGACGTTCGGCCACGGGTTCTTCGCTTTGCCTTGTTCGATGAGGATCTTGGGGGCGACTTCGTAGATGTCCGAGACGACCTTGAACATGTCGTAGTCGGGCAGGTGCTTCTGGGCGAACTCGCGCTGGGCGACGTAACGGGGATCGGTCTTGCGGAGGACGGCATGGCCGTATCCGGGAATGACTTTGCCGGACTTGAGGGTGTCCCACAGGAACTTGTGGAGCTGTTCTTTCGACGGAACGCCGCCGAGCTCCTTCATGACGTCCATGATCCAGCGGAGGACTTCCTGATTGGCTAATCCGTGGAGCGGGCCGGCCAGGCCGTTCATCGCCGCCGATAGGGAATAGTAGGCGTCCGAGAGGGCCGAACCGACGAGATGGCAGGTGTGGGCCGAGACGTTTCCGCCCTCGTGGTCGCTGTGGATGACGAGGTACAGCCTCATGAGGTCGTAAAAGGCGGGATTATCGATCCCGATCATATGGGCCTGGTTGGCCGCCCAGTCGAGCTTCGGATCGGAGGCGATGTGCTTACCGCCCTTGTAGGCGCGCATGTAAATCCGGGCCGCGATCTCGGGGAGCTTGGCCAGGATGTCCATGACGTCCTCGTACATGGGATCCCAGTAGTCCGTCTTGGGCATTCCGCCGCGATAGCGGGCCGCGAACTTGGATTCGCGCTGGAGGGCCAGGATGGCCATCGAAAACTGGGTCATCGGGTGGGTGTCGGCCGGGATCGCCTCCATGGTCTTGAGCAGGTGGGCCGGGAGGACGCTGCGGCGGCGCCATTCTTCGGTGACCGCGACGCAGTCCTCGTAGGTCGGGACATCGCCGGTCAGGAGGAAGTAAAAGATGCCCTCGGGCATCGGTTCGGTTCCGCCCGGGGCCTTGGGGAGCTTGGCCTGCAGGTCGGGGATCGTGTCGCCGCGGAAGCGGATGCCTTCCTGGGGATCCAGGTCGGAGATCATCCAGATCATGGACTGGATGTCGCGCATGCCGCCGACGACTTGGGAGATCGTCACTTCGTCGACGACCAGGTTGCCCTTTTCCTTGAGGACCTTCTGGATCCTCTCCCGCATCGGCCCGATTTTGGACAGAAATTTTTCTTTGAGTTCGGCCATTCGAGAAACCTCCTGTAAAGATGCTGTTAGGAAGATCAGTCTGCTGAAGCAGACCGTTGTCCGATCACTATAACACGCGTTTTCGGCGAAGTCAACGGGGAAAAAAGCCGCTTTCCCCTTGATTTTTCAGGAGGATACGGCTATCCTGGATCCGTCCGTACCGGTAAGGAGTCATCCATGGGAGCTTTGCTTATTCTGCTCGCGGTCGTCGCCGTCGTGGTCGTCTGGATCGTCGGCATGTACAACGGGCTCGTCGGCCTGCGGAACAAGTGCGAAAACGCCTGGTCGCAAGTCGACGTCCAGCTCAAACGCCGCTACGACCTCATCCCGAACCTCGTCGAAACCGTCAAGGGCTACGCCAAACACGAGCGCGAGGTTTTCGAGAAGGTCACTCAGGCGCGGACGGCGGCCATCAACGCCGCCACGGTCAAGGACCAGGGCGCGGCCGAGAACCAGCTGGCCGGGGCCCTCAAGACCCTGTTCGCCGTGGCCGAGGCTTATCCCGATCTCAAGGCCAACCAGAATTTCCTGATGCTCCAGGAAGAGCTGGCCGGCACCGAGAGCAAGATCGCCTACGCCCGGCAGTTCTACAACGACATGGTCATGAAGTTCAACCGGATGCAGCAAGTCTTCCCCTCGAACATCATCGCCGGGATGTTCCACTTCCAGACCCGGGAATACTTCGAGATCGAGGAGCCGGCGGCGAAGGAACCGGTGAAGGTCCAATTCTAAATTAGCGCGTGTACGAACAGATCGCGGCCAATAAGAGAAAGTCCGCCCTGATTTTCTTCTTTTTTCTGCTCATGATCTTCGCCCTGGCCTACGCCTTCGGCGCGCTCACGGGAATGGGGACGGGGGGCCTAGTCTTCGCCGCCCTCATCGCCGGCGGAATGTCGTTTCTCAGCTATTGGACGAGCGACTCGATCGTCCTGGCCATCAGCCGGGCCAAGCCCGTGACGAAAGAGGAATACCCGTTCCTCTTTAACGTGGTCGAAGGGCTGGCGATCGCCGCCGGCATCCCGGCGCCGCGCTGCTACGTCATCGACGACACGGCCCCGAACGCCTTCGCTACGGGCCGGACGCCGGCCCATTCCGTTATCTGCGTTACGACCGGCCTTCTCCAGAAGCTGAACCGGGTCGAGCTCGAGGGCGTCGTCGCCCACGAGATGTCGCACATCAAAAACTTCGATATCCGGGTCCAAACCCTCGCCGTCGTCATGGTCGGGATCATCGCCCTCCTCAGCGACTGGATCATGCGGAGCCTCTGGTGGGGCGGGAGAGGGCGCCGGAGCGGCCGCGGCAAGAGCGGCAATTTGGGGGCGGTCCTCGTCGTGGTCGGGATCTTCTTCGCGATCTTCGGGCCGATCATCGCCCAGCTCCTCCGCCTGGCGGTCTCGCGGAAGCGCGAATTCCTGGCCGATGCGAGCGGGGCTCTGCTGACCCGCTATCCGGCCGGCTTGGCCTCGGCGCTCCGGAAGATCGCCGACGACACCGAGCCTTTGGAAGCGGCCAACAAAGCCACCGCCCACCTTTACATCGTCAATCCGCTCAAGGACATCAAAGGGGCGGTCAACAAGCTCTTCAGCACCCACCCGCCGATCGAGGCCCGGATCGCCGCCCTCGAAAAGATGTAGCGCTCAGGGTGGGGGAATCGCTCCGGCGCAGATCTTGACGCCCACGCGCCATCCGTGAAAGCGCTTGAAAAATCGGGCCGTTTCCGGATATAATCTGCGGGCGATAAACGGCGGGGCCGTAGTTCAGTTGGTTAGAACGCTGGCCTGTCACGTCAGAGGTCGCGAGTTCAAGTCTCGTCGGCCCCGCCACTCCTCTCCCGAAACGCTGACAAATCCCCCCTTCTTGGAAGGGGGGTAGGGGGGATAAGATCACAAAGAGAATGAGGAAGCGTTTCGGGTAAAGTACGCTGACAAATCCCCCCTTCTTGGAAGGGGGGTAGGGGGGATAAGATCACAAAGAGAATGAGGAAGCGTTTCGGGCAAACTTTTCGGTTGATTAGCCAATCTAATTTCAGCACCAATAACCCAGATTCAGCGAGATTAGGCACTTTTTGTGACGTATATGTGACGCGGGGGAAGTCTGCCTGCCCGGCCGAGTCCCGGTTCAGAATCCGTTTCCGACCAGGTTGGAAATATGGCAATCCACCCGCCTCCCCCGTGGGGATGCAAAGGTGATGATAACCTGCCCGAAAATATGCGATAAATTATGGAATTTCGCCATAGGAACAGATACAAGTACGCGGTTCATGGATATTTCGCCAGGATCAAGCGACTCGAATGATGGGTAGTGGGGCAATTTGAAAAAAGGGAGGGAGAAGGGGGGTGAATAACTGCATATTTAGGCTTTATGGAAAAAACCATAACGAAATACTTGACATTTGCATTAATTTGCATTATTTTGCTTTTGTTGTTATCGGATAGAGGAGAGAACCATGTCAAAGAGTATTACTCTGCGTTTGCCGCAGGATGAATATGAGGCTTTTGGAGCTATTTGCGATGAGCGAGGATATAGCAAAACCGGAAAAATCAGGGAATATATTAGAAATTTGGTGAAAGAGGAACTTGAACGTGTTATCATAAGCAAGGAAGGATGGCAAAGGGTTGCGGCCGCAATTAATGAAATCGAACGCGGAGAGTTTGTTTCCTTCGAGGATCTAAAACGTGGTTTCGCGTCAAAAACTTTGGACCATAAAGAAGGTTGCCAAAAGCGCAAACAAATCACTAAATAGATTCAGTTCAGAGATTCAACGTCAAATACTCATAAAAATCGAATGCTTAGAATACGATCCTTTTGTCTGTGATATTCGAAAATTACAGGGCCATGACGATATTTTTAGAATGCGTGTAGATGATTATCGGGTTTATTTTCGTCTTTGCCCAAACGACAGATCCATTGATATTTTGTTGATACGTTCGACGGCGCCAAACCCCGATTTTCAAATCGGGGTAAAAGCGCCGCTCAGTATTAACCCTGAGCATACCCCGGGCTTCAGCCCGGGGAGTCGAATGGGTTGATTCGTCATAGGTCGGGAATAAAAGAGAAAATCATACAGAGATTATAAAAGGGAAATCATTTCCCCGATATCCCAAACATGATCCGCAACTTTAGCCTCCATCGCCGGGGTTACTCTCAAGGTCTGATCGGGAAGCTTTGCGGGATCATCTCACCGCACGGAATCGGGCGGCCGGAGCAGATTCGGGAGTATTTCGGCTTCCCGGCGTCGATGACGATCTGGTCATCCGACGGCAATTGGGGAGGGACCGGAGATCCGGACGCCAAAGGGCGACGAAGTGTTGGAGAGGATGTGGCCGGGAAAATCGGCAGGCGAATCGCTGCCGAAGGCGGAATAGGATTCGAACTGCTTCTGAGGGGGCTCTTCAGCAGGGACAACGATCGATCGAATCTAAGCAATTTTGAGGTCACTTTGATCAAGACACTTTGCGGCATATAAAGAAATCTGGTCAAGTTTATAGCTTCCGATCAGATTAGGGTCGATGTCAATACACGTTTCGCCGAGTTCGCGCGGGCCGACTTCTGTGGCTTTCGCCTCGAGGAAGCGCCCAACGACCTCTTTTACGATAGGACAAAAATGGCCATAGATCCGATCCGAAAATGTTGTCTGAATAACGCACTCACTTTTTCTCCAGGTTATAGTTTTTCCACCACTCTTCCCATTTGTTTTTTTCATCGCCGAAATCTAAACCAGAAATCTTTTTTAATGCAGAAAAAACTTCATAATTTTGATTTGATATTTTTAAGAGTGGGCCTATGGCTGAAAAATGTTTGATTTCACCTAGAGCCCAAATATCTATCTTTCGGTAAAATTCATCTTGCGAATTAAGCCCAACAATTAATCTCGGAATCAATCTTTGTGTTGCGTCTTTGATTCTCCAATCAGGATCGATTTTTTCTAATGCAGCAAGGGCTTTTTGGCCGACATCGGGAACTCTTAATAACAAAACAATCGCCCTTAAACCGAAGAAGTTATTTATAGCGGCAAAAATATCATCATAGAATTCATCATCATACAGTGCCGCGGAATATGGAATATCCAACTTGTCGTATGGTCCTATAAAACCTTTTTCCGGGATCACTCCAAAATGCCTCTTTCTCAATACTTCTTTTCCTCGAATCTCCATGAATACTTCGGCATCAACTTTTCCGCCAGCATGAAAATATTTTACTTCTGATCCGCCAATTCTCCGGTACGATTGACCCCGCGGAGTTCCCTTAGCCTCGATATTTAATAGAATATCGTATTCTTTCGAATCAACTGGAACGACTTCTATACCGATATTTGTGAACAACCTGATTAATTCCTCGCTACAATCCGTTCCTGATTGCGACCAATTTACAGAAGTGGATATTTTTATGGAGTTGATATTGGAAGCCTCGGGATTACGCCATGATCTTAAATCTTCAAGAAATGCGTTGTATTTCGAAATAACTATCGAGTCGTTTTTTGAATTGGGATATTTAGTAAGAAATATCCCATAGGCCCATACACTGGGATGAAGATCTAATTCCTGAAAATCCTGTTGGTAATTTTGAGAATCGAGCTCTCGTTGAGCTTTATCAATCAATCCAGCTGCAAAATAATTACGATCGTGTTTTTTAATAAATGCCTCGTAGGCCTCAATAGTATGGATTTTATTCGCTTTAAAATATCCTATACGGGATGAAAGAATGCCGCAGGCGGAATAACCGCCAATAATTAACAAAAAGATAATGAGGAGTGGATACTTTTTTATTATTGACATAAATCGCGCCTCCTTTAATCAGGAGTTTGGTACTCCGCGTATATAATAATTTCCCAATCCGACTAAGCCTAATCCCTGCTTGATTATAGAAAATATATACTACGAGAAGGAAAAGAATTTTTTTTCGCGCAACGCGAAAACCCCTCTCTTTATGCCCGGAATCGACTCCGCCCTTCACGTAAAGAATATAAAGCTTGCCATGTGGCGATGTCAACAGCACATACTGCGAAAACGGCCTCAATGGAAGGCCGTCCAGCCAAAAACCGGACCGTTGGGCGTCTACGAAGGAACTTTTATTTGGGGGAGATAACATCCCGAAAACATTTTGCCCATAATTTGCCTTATCTTGTCTTCCATTGACTTAAAACGTCCCCCATCTACCCATATAAATCAAATTATTACCATTCTCCAGATAACTATTACTGAGTTAATCGCTCAGCCGTTCATAAGATTAGCACACCCCTCTTTTCATGAAAATGGCCAGAACCTAAAGCTTCCGGCCGGGCGATCAACCATACAACCGAGGAATTCAGGACAAAGCGACCGGGATTCGTAAGCTCGCTACGCCGAGTTTGTCACGACTTCTCACACCCAGTCTCGCTTTTCTAACAAGATGGTAATGCCTTGTCACATATTCTTAAATATAATATATTCAATAGGATGTCCTTGACAAAAAGAATTTATTAATTAGGATAAAAGACGCGTTTGGATCGGGGATATCCATGAAGGCTTTTTCGCGTTCGCCCCTCATCACCCTTTCCGCCCTCGTTTTCATGTCCCAAGCCTGCGGGAGCTATTCCCCGCCTCCGCTTAATATCTATCTGTCGAAAGGACAAGTCGCCAAATACAAAAAGGTCTCGCTCAAAGTCTCTTCCACGGAATTAGACGTGAAATATTCGAGGCCGGCGGACTCGCCGTTGACCGGCCTGGCGGCCATGATCGGCGTCATCCCTTTTTTATTGAGCTGGGGACTCGACTCGGCGTCGGTGTCCGCCCAGGATCAATCCCGGGCGAGAACCATGAAGGACGAGGTGTCGCGGCCCTATTTCGAAAAATCGACGGCTGACTCCTTCCTCGAGGTCATCCGAAATGCGGATCCCTTCCACATCGAATCCAGGCAAGACGCCCGGATCGATCAACTTGCCATCGATGACTTCGACGGCTCCATCGAGATGAACATCGAGGATCTGGCCCTGAAAAGGAGACCCAATACTACCCTGTTGAACGTCTATCTCGTGGTCACGTCGAAAATGACCGACGTGCGCGACGGCAAGGTCATCTGGATCCACCGGGAGGAAGATTTGAGCGAAGAGATTCATGACCTCGATACCTATAAGGCCGACGGAGCCAAAGTGCTCAAAGCGATCATCGAGAAAATGTTCAAGAAAGCCGCCCTCCGGACGGCCAACGACATCATCTACTCGGAATGAGGATACGGCCATGAGAATGAGGAGCGCCCTGGGCGCTGCGATCATCGTTATCGCCATTAGCGTGTCCGCTTGCTCCCCGACGGTGATCATGGTCAATAAAACTCCGGAATTGGGAGGAGGAAGCCCTCTCCGGGACATCTCGCCGTTGAAATTCACTGTCGCCGATTTCGTCGACGCGCGCGCGATCAGGAATCCCGTCCAGGTCGGCTCCGGAATCGTGGGCTTCAACCATAAGGTCCTCGCCGATCGGAGCGCTAAGGACCTCGCGCGCCAAACGGCCGTTCTCGAATTGGAAAGAAACGGACATCTCGTCCTTTCCCCAGAGGATACAAACCAGGCAAATATCCTCCTCGCCGGCACGATCGAGGATCTCTGGGTCGGAGCGACCGCCCAATATTCCGGGGAAATTAGGGCTTCTGCGAAAATTAAAATTGAGGCGAGTTTTCCCGGACATGATTAAGGACTTCACCATGGATCCGGAGTTTCTGGACCTGGTTAAGAGCCTAAAAAAGAGATCGTGAGCCGCCGCCGCTAATAAAAATACCCTCACTCTTTTTCGAACGTGAACCCCTTCTCGCGAAATAATTTCAGACAGGCGTCCACGACCGCCGGATCGTAGATCGTCCCCCGGCCCTGGACGATGTCTTCGAACGCCTTATCCAAACCCAAGGCCGGCCGATAGGGGCGGTTCGAGGAGATCGCCTCGACGACGTCGGCGACGGCCAGGATCCTGGCTTCGAGGAGAATCGCCTCCCCCTTGAGTCCCCGAGGATAGCCGCTGCCGTCGGACCGCTCGTGGTGCTGAAGGACCATCTCCGCGATGGGCCAGGGGAAGTCGACGTCCTTGATGAGATCGTGGCCGAGCTGGGCGTGCATCTTGACGAGATTGAACTCGATCTCCGAAAGCCGGCTGGGTTTGATCAAGATTTCCGCGGGGATCGAGATCTTCCCGAGGTCGTGGACGACGCCGGCCATCCGCAAGCCGTCGACCTGGTCGCGCGGGAGCCCCATCTCCAGAGCGATCGCCCGGGCGAGGTTGGCGACCCGGCGCTGGTGGCCGGAGGTATAGGGATCCCGGGCTTCGACGGCATTGACCATCACGTCGATAATCGAGCCCGTGGCCTTCCGCATCCTATCCAGGCTTTGGCGCAGCGTCTCCTCGGTCTGTTTCCGGACGGCGATGTCCTCGATGAGGCCCTCGGTCGTCAGGGGCGTCCCGCCGGGATCGCGGAAGGCCCGGGCGCTGATCGACGCCCAGAACGGCTCGCCGCCGCGGCGGACGATCCGGGCCTCGAAATTCGCGACGCGGCCCCGGGCCGCCAGCTGACGTTCCAAATCGGGGTACCGGTCCGGATCGGCGAAAAGATCCCGGCCGAACGTTTTCACGGCGGCGAGGAAGACCGCGGGCGTCTCGTAGCCGAGGAGCCGGGCGAGCGTTTCGTTGACCATGAGGAACTTCCCCTCGGGCGAAATCCGGTAAATCCCGACCAGGGCGTTGTCGACGATGGCCGCGACCTTTTTTTGGGACTCCTTGAGGGCCTCCTCGGTGCGGACGCGGTCGGAAATATCGCGGAGGAGAAGGACGGCGCCGCCGCCGGAGAGCTCGGCGCTGACGATTTCGAGCGGGATCGTCTTGCCGTTCCGGCGGCGCCCCTGGGCCAGGCCGAGGTGATAGCCGGCCCGCTCGAGCTCGTCGAAGATCTCGTGGTAGCGGTGCGGGGACGAGCGGCGGTCGCCGTAGAGCACGTCCGTCGTCCGTCCGAGGATTTCCACGGGGGCGTATCCGAACATCCTTTGAAGGGACGGATTGCACATGACGATCTTGCGTTCCCGGTCGGCGATGAGGAGGGTGTCCGGGCTGATCGAGGAAATGACGTTCTCGAGCTCCTGCTCGTGCCGGCCGGCCCGCCGCCAGAGGCGGTAGGTGACGAGCAGCAAACCGAGGAGATAAAGAGACAGAATCTCCTGGACGGAATCGACCACGGGACGGGGAACGAGGGCGGCGACGAATCGAAAGACGCTTTCGCTGAGGCGCATCGAAGCGCTGAGGGCGGCGAGGAGGAGGGCGAGGACCGTGACAATCCAGAGGGCCCGGAACTCTTTCCGCTTCCGGCCGACCGACGGAGCGCCCCAGCGGCTCAGCGATTTCATCATCCGATTCAGGGACCGAAATTATACCAGAAACGCCGGACGATTTGACAGACGGGAGGGGACGGCCTATAATAACTTCGTCCAAAACATGAGATATGGGGGCGAACGGTTTCGACGGAGATAGTGAGGCGGAAGTTGCATGCCGAGATCCCATCCACCTCGTTAAACGGTGGGCCAAGTAAGTGCAGAAACACTGCCACTCGCGGCCTAAAATTTAGGTCCGCCGTTCCTCGGGCGCTCTCCCGCGGCGCCTGGGGAGCGCCGACCAGCGGGATCGCGAACCGGGTTGGCCCCGAGCCCGGCGAGCCAAACATCTTCGAGGCTGGCTTCGCGGCCCCTTCCCCGCCGGGAACCGCGGAGCGAGATGAATGACGGGGATAAGCATGTAGATGCTTCTCGTTGAATGTCTTCGGACGCGGGTTCGATTCCCGCCGCCTCCACCAGACGATCCTCATGAGACGAGGTGAACGAATGATCCGAAGGGCGATCGTGGCCGGGGTCGTCTTCGCCCTCGGGACGGCCGGCCCCGCCGGCCTCGCCGCCGAGCTCCGGACGATCGTCATCGATCCGGGCCACGGCGGCGTCGACACGGGCGCCAAGGGGAAGTTCGGCGCTCTGGAAAAGGACATCACCCTCGCGATCGGAGGCAAGCTCAAGGCCTTGATCGAGCAAAGCCTCGCCTACCGGGTCGTCCTGACGCGGGACAAGGACATCGAGGTCTCCCTGGAGAACCGGGCCGCGACCGCCAACAACAACGATGCCGTGGTGTTCATCGGCATCCATACGAACGGAAGTTTCCGGAAAAAGGCCCAGGGGGCCGAGACCTATTTCCTGAGCCTCAACGCCACGGACGAGGACACCCGCAAGCTCGCCTATCTCGAGAACAGCTCCGCCGAGCTCGACACCCGGATCGCCGATGAGGCCAAGGATGACGTCAAGATGATCCTCTGGGACATGGCCCAGTCCGCCTCGATCAAGCAAAGCTCCCGCCTGGCCGAGGAAATCCAGCGCGAGCTGAACCTGCCGCCCCTGGGCATCGAGAACCGCGGGATCAAGCAGGCGCCCTTCAAAGTCCTCACCGGAGTCGCTTGTCCCGCCGTCCTCGTCGAGGTGGCTTTCATCTCGAGCCCCGAGGAGGAGCAGAACCTCGTCAAGGACGAGTTCCAGAGCGAGATCGCCCAAGCGATTTTCCGCGGTCTCGTTGGTTACCTCAGGCTCTTCCCCCCGAAATAGCCTCCGCCCATGTCCAGATTCCGCGCGATCCTCCTGGCCGTTTTGGCCGTCGTTCTCGCGGTCCTCGTCGTTTTATTTTTTCGCAGCGGAAACCGCGAGGATATCCGGACCTCCGCGGCCGCCCCCGCTCCTCAGCAAAAGGGATCGGCCGGGCCGGCCGCCGCGGGCCCGCCGCGCAAGGTCACGCTCTTTTTCGCCCGCGAGGAGGACGACCGGCTCGTCGGCGAGGAGCGGGAGATTCCTTCCGATCCGTCCCCGGTCCGGGAAGGCCGGGACATCATCGCCGAGCTCATCAAGGGCCCGACGGGCGACCGTCTGGCGACCCTGCCCGAGGGGACGAAGCTGGGACAGCTCTTCATCACCAAGGACGGCACGGCCTACGTCGATTTCTCCCGGGACATCGTCGCCCGCCATCCCTCCGGATCTTCGGCCGAGAGGGCGACGGTGTACGCGGTGGTCAATTCCCTGGCGTTCAATCTCAAGGCCGTCAAAAAGGTCTTCATCCTGATCGGCGGGGAAGAGAGGGAAACTTTCAACGGCCATCTCGGCCTCGACCGCCCTTTCCGTCCGGACTTCGCCCTGATCGCGAAGAGGTGACGTGGCCAAGCTCCCCCGGGTCGTGATCGTCGGCTATCCCAACGCCGGCAAGAGCACGCTCTTCAACCGCCTCCTCGGCCGGAGGAAGGCCCTCGTCCACACCCTTCCCGGGATGACCCGCGACCGGGTGGCGGCGGAGGCCGTGATCGAAGGCCGGCGAGTGGAGCTTGTCGACACCGGCGGCTTTTTCGACTCGGCGGCCGAGCCCCTGTCGGCTCAGGTCAAAGCCAAGGCCTGGGAGGCGGCCCGGTCGGCCGATGTCCTTATCCTCGTCCTGGATGGAAAGCGCGGCCTTCTCCCGGTTGAAGAAGACCTGGCCCGGTCGCTTCAGAAGCTCGATCGCCCCCTCCTCGTGGCCGTCAATAAAATCGATACGGAACGGGAACGCCCCTTGCTCGGCGAGTATTTCCGGCTGGGCCTCGCCGGGCTTTTCTTCGTCTCGGCGGAGCATCGGATCTCGATCGAGGACCTGGAGGGGGCCATCGCCGCGGCTCTCCCTCCCGCCTCCGAGGAAACCTCCGGGGAGCCCGAGACGCCCCCGCTGAGGATCGCCCTCATCGGGCGGACGAACGTCGGAAAGTCCTCCCTGGCCAACCGGCTTTGCGGAGAAGAACGGTTCATCGTCGATGAATTGCCCGGAACGACCCGCGACAGCTCCGATGTCCTGATCCGGCGCGGCGAAAAGGCGTATCTCCTCGTCGATACGGCCGGCATCCGGAAACTCCGCAAGGTCGAAGACGAGCGCGAGAGCGCCGGGATCATCAAAGCGAAAAAGAACATCCCGGCGGCCGATGTCCTCGTCCTCGTCCTGGACGTGGCCGAATTTCCGGCGCGGCAGGACGCCGCCGTGGCCAGCCTGGCCCTGGAGTCGGGCAAGCCCCTCCTCCTCGCCCTCAACAAATGGGACCTCGTCCGGGAGGAGCGGGCGGCCCTGGCCGCGGCCGAACGGGCCCGGGCGAGCCGTCTGGATTTCGTGGGCTACGCGCCCCTCGTCCCCGTCTCGGCCCTGACGGGGAAAGGCGTCGCCCGGGTGCTCGACGTCGCCGACAAGGTCTTCCGGAACGCCCAAAAAAAGGTCGGAACGCCCCGGCTCAATCAATTCGTCGCCCACGCCAACACGGCGAATCCGCCGACCTCCCGGAAGGGCCGGCAATTCCGGATCAAATACATGACCCAGCGGGGGGTGCTTCCGCCGACGTTTCTCGCCTTCACGAGCGGCCCGACGGCCTTCTCTCCCGGCTACGAAAAGTTTTTCGTCCGGAAGATGCGCGACCTCTTCGGCTTTGAGGGGACCCCCCTCCGGATCGTCCTCAAATCGAGAAAAATTTGACTTTCAAGGCGCCTTCATATATTAATAATTCTCTATTTTATCTTTGGGACGCCCGTCCCAGGAGGTCATGATGTGCGATAAACGGTCCCGCCGTTATCTCATCGGAACGCTCGCGATCCTGGCGATGTTTTCCTTCGTGTCCTGCCGGAAGATGAGCCTGCCGAAGCTCAAAGCCAATTATTTTTTCAACAAAGCCAATACCCTGTTCAAGGACGGGAAATTCACCAAGGCCATCGTCGAGTATGAAAAGGTCATCAAGTACAACCCGGACCTGAAAGAGGCCTACCGGTTCCTCGGCGAAAGCTACAAGAGCCTGTATATCCCGGGCAAGGACACGGCCGATAATAAAGACCGGGCCGCCAAAGCCCTCGATGCCCTGAAGAAAGCCTACGACGTCGACGCCAACAACAAGGATGTCATCTACTCCCTCGGCGACATGTACGATAAGCTCCGCGACGTCGAGAACGCCGAGCAGATGTACCTCCGGATCATCGACCTCGAGCCCGGCAACATGAACAACTATTACGTCGTGGCCGAGTTCTACAAACGCTACGGCGGGGAGAAAAAAGAGCTCAAGGAAAAAGCCGAGCAGATGTACCTCCGCCGGATCGAAACCGATCCCGAGAACGTCCAAGGCTACGCCTATATGGCCAACTATTTCGACCAGCTCCCGGCGACCGAATTCAAGGATAAATTCGACCGGGCCCTCGACTACGTCCGGAAACGGGAAACTCTCGAGCCGAACAGCGCCGAGGTTTTCTACACCGTGGGAGTCAACCGCTTCCAGAAAGCGTACCAGCTCCAGAACTTCCTCTCCCAGGCCGACAAGGAAACCGTCGCCGCCGCCGCCGAGAAAAACCTCTTGAAGGCCATCGAGATCGATCCGAACTTCCCCGACGCTTACGCCTATATGAAGATTCTCTACATCAACGTCCACGCGAAGATCTATCCCGAGAGGGAAGCCCGCTACACCTCCGAAGCGGACCGCTACGGCGAGAAGTTCCAGGAAAAACGCAAGCTCCAGCTCGACCGGATGAAGCTCGAGAAGGAGTTGAAGAAGGGCTGATCCGGCCCTTCGGACGCTCCCGGCGGCCTCGTCTTGGTTAGGGTGTTCGCCAAACGCCGGTTTTACCGAACCGCCGCTTAGCCACAATTTCGGTTGACAGAGACGTCGGGATTTAGTATCTTATTGCATCGTTTCGTTTTAGCGAAACCTGTAGACAGCGTTTCCACTTGCCCCAAAACTGAGGTGAAGGCTGATGAAGACTTTTGTCCCGAAAAAGGGTGACATCAAGCAGACGTGGTGGCTTGTCGACGCCGAGGGCAAAGTCCTCGGCCGCCTGGCCACCGCCGTGGCCACGCTGCTCCGCGGCAAGGACAAACCGCAGTTCGTCCCGTTCCTCGACATGGGCGATTTCGTCGTGGTGATCAATGCCGCCAAGATCACGGTCACGGGGCGCAAGGCCGCCCAGAAGGAATACTATTCTCATTCCCAGTATCCCGGCGGCCTCCGGACCGACGTTCTGCAGGACCTCCTCGCCAAGAAACCCGAAGAGGTCATCAAGCGGGCCGTCTGGGGGATGATCCCGAAAAACAAGCTCGGCCGCGCGGTCTATAAAAAGCTGAAGGTCTACCGCGGGGCGGAGCATCCCCACCAGGCCCAGACCCCCCGGGAATTCCCGTTGAAATGAGGAGGCTCCGACGATGAGTTTGATTCAATACTACGGCACGGGCAAACGGAAAACGTCCATCGCCCGGGTCTTCCTGCGCTCGGGCAAGGGCGAGTTCACCCTGTTCGTCAACAAACGGGCCCGCTCCTTCGACGATTATTTCCATATCGAGACCCACCGGCTGACGATCCGGCAGCCGTTGATGCTGACCGGGACCGCGGACAAGTTCGACGTCTTCATGCGGGTCGAGGGCGGCGGCGTCCACGGCCAGTCCGGGGCCATCCGCCTCGGGATCGTCCGGGCCCTCATCGAGTTCAACCGCGAGCTCAAACCGCCCCTCAAGGCGGCCGGCCTCGTCACCCGCGACGCCCGGATCAAAGAGCGGAAGAAATACGGCCTGCTCGGCGCCCGCAAGGCCCCGCAGTATCACAAACGGTAAGGGAGGATTCCCGTGGTCTCAGTGACGATGAAGGAATTGTTGGAAGCCGGCGTCCATTTCGGGCACCAGACCAAGCGCTGGAACCCCAAGATGAAGGAATTCATCTACGGCCAGCGCAACGGCATCTATATCATCGACCTCCAGAAGACGATCAAGGTCTTCAAGGACGCCCTCGGATTCATCAAGGGGCTCGCCGAGAACGGCCGGGAGATCCTGTTCGTCGGGACGAAGAAGCAGGCCCAGGACATCGTCCGCGACGCGGCCGGCAAGTGCGAAAGCTGCTATGTCAACCAGCGCTGGCTGGGCGGGCTTCTGACCAACTTCAAGGTCATCCGCGGCTCGATCGACAAACTCGTCGAGATGGAGGAGATGCGCGAGGACGGCCGCTGGGAGCTCCTCTCCAAGAAGGAACAGTCCAAGACGGAGAAAGTCTACCGCAAGCTCAGCAAGAACCTGGGCGGGATCAAGGCCATGAAGGGCGTCCCCGGGGCTCTGTTCGTCATCGATTCCTCCAACGAGGAGATCGCCCTCTGCGAGGCCCAGAAGATGGGCGTCCCGATCGTGGCCATTGTCGACACGAACGGCGACCCCGAAAACCTGACCTATCCCATCCCGGGCAACGACGACGCCGTCCGGGCGATCGAGCTTTTCAGCGGCAAAGTGGCCGAGGCCATCGTCGAGGGCAAGAAGGCCCGGATCGAAAAGTCCATGCTCGAGGACAAGAAAACCGGGGCCCCCGCCGACGAGACCGACGGCGACGAGACGGCCTGACCGGGCCGCGGCCCCGGACGACCGCAACGATAAGGAGTCCATCATGGAGATTACGGCGGACCTGGTCAAAGAGCTCCGCGAACGGACCGGCATCGGGATGATGGAGTGCAAGCGCGCTCTGGAAGAGGCCGGCGGAGATATAGAAAAATCCATCGAGATCCTGCGCAAGAAGGGGTATGCCCGGGCCCAAGACAAAGCCGATCGAGCCACCCGGGAAGGCCTCGTCGGGGCCTACATCCACACGAACGGCAAGATCGGTGTGCTCGTCGAAGTCAACTGCGAGACCGATTTCGTCGCCCGCAACGAGGAGTTCAAGGATCTCGTCAAGAATATCGCGATGCATATCGCCGCCTCCAATCCGAAATACGTCGCCCCGGACGACGTCCCGGCGGACCTCCTGGCCAAGGAGAAGGAGATCGTCCGCGAGCAGTTCAAGGATTCCAAGAAGCCCCCGGAGATCATCGAGAAGATCGTCGCGGGCAAGCTCACGAAGTTCTACGAGGAGGTCTGCCTCCTCGAACAGCCCTATATCCGCGACGACAAGAGGAAGGTCAAGGACCTCCTCACCCAGTTCATCGCCAAGTTCAAGGAGAACACCAAGGTCGGGCGGTTCACCCGCTATCAGATCACGAAATGAGGCGGACGCCGATGGCCGCGCCCAAGCCCGCCTATGACCGCATCCTGTTGAAGCTCTCGGGCGAGTCCCTGCTCGGCCAACGCTCCTCCGGCATCGACTTCGCCACGACCGCGTCCATCGCCCTGGAGATCCAGGAAGTCCGCGATCTCGGCGTCCAGGTCGCGATCATGATCGGCGGCGGCAACATCTTCCGGGGCGTCCGCGGGACGTCCGAGGGCGTGGAGCGCGTCGCCGCCGACCAGATGGGCCTTCTGGCGACGATCATGAACGGCATCGCCCTCCAGGAAGCCCTCGAAAAGATCGGGGTCTTCACCCGGCACGTCTCGGCCTTGGAGATGCGGGCCATCGCCGAGCCGTTCATCCGCCGCC
>Ga0315288_10004857_pt1 | contig 17117 bp, 22 predicted proteins | sample YL17G11_20_MG_FD_203454 | JGI IMG/M metagenome (GOLD analysis project Ga0315288, IMG submission 203454) | Sediment microbial communities from Yellowstone Lake, YNP, Wyoming, USA - YL17G11_20 | ecosystem: Environmental > Aquatic > Freshwater > Lake > Sediment | place: USA: Wyoming | collected... | reverse complement strand
CCAGTTTTTCATCAAAACTTATTGCCGGGGCGTTTTGCTTTCCAAGTTTTAATCGCTCCAAAGCCATAAAAAGCTGCAAGATGAACAGTTCTTCAAAAGCAAACCGCCGCTTTGATAATTCGGCCTTCTCAAGTGTTTCGGGAAAATGGATTTGCGGCAAGGCATAACTTAAATTAGGCAGGTGATATGTTCTTTTGAGTTCAATGGGTAAAATATCGGGAATTTGAGCGGCAAATTTTAACAGCGGCTTAATACCAAGCCGAATCCAGCGGGAAGTAAAGCCGTATGTTTCGGGATAAACCGGAACCAGCCGGCCGGTGTGGAGTGGTTCTTTTTTTGTTTGTGTTTCATAGCCGATAATCTCATAAGCCGGATTGGAAAAATATAAACGTTTTTTTGTCAGAACTAATTTTCCGGAAAGATTAACAACTCTTCCGGGTTTTAATTGATTTAACAAATAGGGCTGGTTGAACCAGACGGACTTGACGGCGCCGCTGTCATCTTCAACAACGGCTTCGGTTAAAACCATGCGCCTTCTGAAAATCTGGATATTTTTGGCATTTAAAATCTTGCCCCTGATCGTGGCTTCAATATTTGGCTTTAGTTCTGAAATCGGAATAAATTGCGAAAAATCATCATAGCGGAAAGGAAAATGATAAAGCAGATCTTTAACCGTTTTAATTTTGAGCTTGGCCAGTTTCTTTGCGGCAACCGGCCCGAAGTATTTTATATTTTGAATTGGCGCATTGAGAAAATCCATGCGCCCTCAGTAGGAATCGAACCTACATCGCGAGATCCGCAATCTCGCGTCCTGTCCATTGAACGATGAGGGCTTTTTTGGCTTATATTATACTCTAAAAGAATCTTTTTCTCAACAGATCAATAAGAGATTCTTTTTCTTCGTTTTCTTCAAGGTATTTTGAAAGGATTTTCCTGATTTGCGATTCGTCGTTGTGGTGGAAGGGAATTATTAAAAGCGGCATAAAATGTTTTTTGTAGCGGAAAACAAATTCTCTTTCGACATGAGCCGGCCAATCATCCAGTTGGGCGGGCCCGCCCGAACGACTGAAGTCGTCCAGTCGGGCAGGAAAAATCCAGAATGACTCGAAATTTTCATAAGGGTAAAATTTATTTTCAATATGAAGTCCGTCGTCATCAAGCCGGAAATTCAAAAAATCCGCTTCCTTTCCTTTCAAAACATAAATAATAAAAGCGGCTAATCCGACAATAACAATAAAAAGATAATTTTTAAAAAGAATTGAAAAAATTATAATTGCCACGGCAAAAATCCCGAGCGCCCAAAGCCATTCCCTGGATTTCGGGGCAAATTGCGGCTCTTTAACTTGCCAAGCAATTTTCTCTGGCGCATTTTCATCGCGAATTTTAAGTTTTATGGGTTCATTTTCCATAAATTTTATTTTAACGGAGGGGGCGAGATTCGAACTCGCGTGGGCCTTGCGGCCCCCAAGGTTTTCGAGACCTGGCCGTTAAACCTCTCCGGCACCCCTCCAAGTTTTCATTCTTGTAAAGAATTTTTCAATCTATTTAGTAAATGTCTCTTTTTTGTGTAATCATTCTTAAGTTCCTTTTCTCTATTAAATGCGTCATATTTATCCATAAATGCTTCGTAGTATACCAATTTCCATGGTATTTTGTTTTTTGTTGAATTATTTTTTCCGCTATTATGCTCATTTAATCGATTTTTTAAATCGCTTGTGCAACCAATATATTTTGTGCCAGTTAAGGCACTTTTTAGAAGATATACATAAAACATTTTGACCTATTTTAAACCGCTCCCTCGGCCGTAGCCTATAGGCTTCGGCCTACGGGCGAGGCTGCCACCCCTCCAATTCTAGCAAATTATACTATATTTTATCTAATTTGTCATTAAAAAAATCCCGAAGGAATTCGGGATCTATTTCTTAATCTTTTTATTTTTCTTTCTCGTTTTTTGTAGTTTTTTCTTTTTGTAAATTTCATTCATAATCTCTTCATTCTGCTTTAGTCGCTTTTTGGTTAATTTATATTTCTTGGCATATTCTTCTATTGTTGGAAACGGCGTTCTGATTATGAATGGTTTCTGTTTTGCCATTTTTTCCTCCTCATTCAGCGCGTTTGTTATAAATCTCGACGCATTTTTCGCTACAGCAGGGGTGATAATCTCGTGCCTTATCGTCACTATTTACTTGAGCTTCGCAAATCACACAGTGGTAATGAGGCAATTTATAATTGCAATCCGGTTTATCACATACCATTGGAACCAATCCTCTATCAACATCTTCATCTTTCATTTTTTCTCTCCCATGTTTTGTAAAAGACCTCTCCCTACGAGAGATTACCCGTAGGGTGAAAAACAAAAACTACTTATCTTTTATAATAAGGAAGTAAAATTGTCAACTCCGACGTAAAGTCGGAGCTCCGACTTCTGATAATTAGCCAGAACGTCGGAGTTACTTGTCCCCCCACTAGGAATCGAACCTAGATCAATTGCTTAAAAGGCAACTGCTCTACCACTGAGCTATGGGGGGCACGCGCTCTAGAGGAATCTCCGCCTGCGGCGGATCAGCCGAAAGCTGAGAACCCTTACGCGCCTGCCAGGACTCGAACCCGGAACCTTGTGGTCCGAAGCCACACGCTCTATCCAATTGAGCTACAGGCGCAAAATTAAACTGTAAAATACCACAAAAATCACTTTTTGACAAGTAGTTTTAACAAGTTTCCCCCTGTCATTTCTGGCGGCTTGAGAAGCTCTAAAAGTTCCAAGACCGTTGGCGCTACATCAGCCAAAATCCCTTTAATTTCCGACCGGTATACTTCAAAGTCCTCCGGTGTTTTTTCTCTTTTAAATTCATTAGCTATCAGATAAAACGGCACGGGATTAGAGGTATGTTCCGTTTGAGGCGCGCCGGTTAAAAGGTTTATTTTTTCATCCGCGTTGCCATGGTCGGAAGTAATAATTAAAACTATATTTTTTTTAAGCGCTTCTGCCATTAATTGGCCAATCTCTCCATCCAAAAATTCAATAGCGGCGACTGTTGAATCAAAATTCCCGGTGTGCCCCACCATGTCGGCATTGGCATAGTTAACAATAATTAATGAATATTCCCCTGAATTAATAGCCTCAATCACTTTGCTAGTTATTTCTCCGGCCGACATTTCAGGATGACCGGAAAAATCATCTTCGTGTTTAGTGGGAATGAGGATCCGGTCTTCATTTGGAAAAGGCGTTTCCAGCCCGCCGTTGAAAAAATAGGTTATATGGGCATATTTTTCCGTTTCAGCAATATGGAGTTGTTTTTTGCCCGCGCCAGAAACAACTTTGGCAAGCGAATTTTCTATTTTAAGCGGCTCAAACAAAACATGAATCGGCAAATTATTTTCATAGCGGGTCATTGCCGCAAAATAAAGATTGTTTATTTTTTTTCTTTCAAATTTATCAAATTCCTCGTCAACAAAAACGCGGGCCAACTGCCGGGCGCTGTCTTCGCGAAAATCAATGTTGATTAAAGCGTCTCCATCTTTAATAAATTCCGGCATTTGATTATCGCTTCCAATTACTACCGGTTCAATAAATTCATCCATGATGTTTTGGTCATAATGGGCTTTTATGGCGCTTTTAACGTCGGGGAAAATCAGTCCTTTATTTTCAGTTAAAAGCCGATAGGTCTTTTCCGTCTTATCCCAATTATTATTGCGGTCCAGGCCATAGCATCTGCCGATTAGGCCTACAATTCTGGCAAACGGATAATCGCGGTTTATTTTATTTTCCAGTTTTTCAAAAAAACCAAGAGCTTCATTCGGCGGCGAATCGCGGCCGTCGGTAAAAGCATGGATGAAAACTTTCTCCAGATTTTCTCTTTTGGCAAATTCTAAGAGCGCGTAAAGATGGTCAATACAGCTGTGCACATTGCCGCTGCCAATGAGTCCCATAATATGGAGCGCGGAATCATTTTTTCTCACGTGTTCAGCAGCTCCTATAAGTTTGGGATTTTGAAAAAATGAGCCATCGCGAATGGCAAAAATAATACGGGGAAGATATTGGTAAACGATTCTTCCAGAACCAAGATTCAAATGACCGACCTCGGAATTGCCTTCTTCGCCCCACGGCAAGCCAACGGCAATGCCCGATGCTTGAAGATTGGTCATTGGAAAATTTTTTTCAATAAAATCAATGTTCGGCTTTTTGGCCTTGAAAATTGCGTTGGCTGCATTTTCCGGCCCCCGTCCATAGCCATCTAAAATTACCAAAACCACAGTTTTGTACATGATAATAATTATATATTGTTTTTTGCGTTTGACAAAAAGCTAAAATTTGAGTAAATTATTTGACATGTGTCCGACGATTCATCAATTAATAAAAAAACCGAGAAAACCAAAGGCGAGCAAAACCAAATCGCCGGCTTTGCAGTATTATTTTAATTCACTCAAAAACAAGCCGGTTTTTTCGCCGTCCCCATTTAAGCGCGGCGTTTGCGTTAAGGTCTTCACTACCACTCCAAAAAAACCAAATTCGGCCTTGCGGAAAGTGGCCAGAGTGCGGCTTACCAACGGCAAGGAAATTACGGCTTATATTTCCGGCGAAGGCCATAACCTTCAGGAACATTCGGTGGTGGTGGTTCGGGGCGGCAGAGTGAAGGACTTGCCGGGCGTCCGCTACCACATCATTCGTGGTATGCTTGACTTTGCCGGCGTGGAAGGGCGAAAACAACAAAGAAGCAAATATGGAGCCAAAAAACCAAAATGAGACGGAAAACAAAAAGAAAAAAAATAAATCTTTCTGATTTAAAATATAACCACTCTTTGATTGGCAAGTTTATCAATTACGTGATGCGGAAAGGCAAAAAATCGGTTGCCCAAAAAGTAGTTTATGGGTCTTTGGATATTATAAAAGAAAAAACCAAAGGCAATCCGGTTGAAGTTTTTGACAAAGCGATAAAAAATGTTTCGCCGGCTCTTGAAGTGAAATCCCGCCGTGTTGGTGGCGCCAATTACCAAGTGCCCCAGCCGGTAAGGCCCGAAAGAAAAATTCAATTGGCTTTCCGTTGGATTATCGGCGCGGCCAAAGCCAAAAAAGGCAAGCCAATGGCGGAAAAGCTGGCTGAAGAACTAATGCTTGCGGCTAATAATGAAGGCGCGGCGGTAAAGAAAAAATTAGACACCCATCGCATGGCCGAAGCAAACAGGGCATTCGCGCATTTCAGTTGGTAAATCATGGCAAAAGAACATTATCCAATTGAAAAGGTGAGGAACATCGGGATTATTGCCCATATTGACGCTGGCAAAACAACAGTCACCGAGCGGGTTTTGTTTTACACCGGTATTTCCCATAAAATCGGCGAGGTCCATGAAGGAGCGGCGATTATGGATTGGATGGAGCAGGAAAGAGAACGCGGCATCACTATCACGGCGGCGGCCACAACTACCTTTTGGACGCCGACCCATTCCGGCGACAACAAAGAAGATGAATGCCGGATTAATATCATTGATACGCCGGGCCATATTGATTTCACTGCTGAAGTTAAGCGTTCGCTCCGGGTTTTGGACGGCGCGATTGTTGTTTTTGACGGCGTGGCCGGCGTTGAACCGCAGTCGGAAACCAACTGGCATTATGCCGATGAATATGGAGTGCCTCGGATGTGCTTCATTAACAAACTTGACCGGATGGGCGCTTCTTTTGAAAAAAGCCTGGCTTCAATCCATGAACGATTGACTCCCGATGCCGTTCCGGTGACTTTGCCGATTGGAATTGAAGAAAAATTTGAAGGCGTTATTGATTTAATTGAAGAAAAAGCCGTTCGTTTTCTAGGCGAACACGGCGAAAAATTGGAATTTTCTGATATCCCCGAGAATCTAAAAGGAGAGGCAAGGGCCGCGAGAAAAAATTTAATTGAAAAAGCGATGGTTGAAGCAGAGGATGCTCTGATGGAAAAATATTTTGCCGGCCAGGAAATTTCAAAAAATGAAATTAGGCGGGCAGTAAGAAAAGCAGTTATCGCCAACAAAATTATTCCGGTTTTTTGCGGCTCGGCCTTGAAAAACAAAGGCGTCCAGCTGATGCTTGACGGCGTTATTGATTATCTGCCGAGTCCGTTTGATTTGCCGCCGATTAAAGGCATTGATGTTAAAAAGGGCGATGAAATTTTTCGAAACCCTTCGGTTGAAGAGCCGTTCACGGCCTTGGCGTTTAAAATTGCCACCGATCCCTACGTCGGTTCTCTGACTTATTTCCGTGTCTACGCCGGCAAGCTTAGCAAAGGTTCGTATGTTTTAAATGCCACAAGGGACTATAAAGAAAGAATGGGCCGCATTTTATTAATGCATGCCAATGAGAGAGAAGAACTGGATGAAATAAAAGCCGGGGAAATCGGCGCCGCCGTAGGTCTTAAAAATACCACAACCGGCGATACGCTTTGCGACGAGGAGCACCCGGTGATTTTGGAAAAAATTGTTTTCCCGGAACCGGTTATTTCCCAGAAAATAGAACCGAAAACCAAAGCCGACCAGGAAAAAATGGGATTGGCTTTAAAACGGCTGTCCGATGAGGACCCGACATTCCGGATTAAAAGCGATCAGGAAACCGGCGAGGTTATTATTTCCGGCATGGGCGAACTTCATCTTGAAATTATCGTTGAACGGATGAAAAGAGAATTTAAGGTTGGAGCCAACGTCGGCCGGCCGCAGGTGGCTTATAAAGAAACGGTTAAAAAAATTGCCGAGGCCGAAGGCAAATACATCCGCCAATCGGGCGGCCGCGGCCAATACGGCCATGTCTGGCTCCGCGTTGAGCCCGGCGAACGCGCCAGCGGTTTTGAGTTTATAAATGAAATTAAAGGCGGCGTTATTCCGCAAGAATTCATTCCGGCAATTGAAAAGGGAGTGCGTGAAGCGATGGAAAAGGGCATAAAGGCCGGTTTTCCCATGGTTGATATGAAAGTGGCGGTTTATGACGGTTCTTACCATGAGGTTGACTCTTCGGAGGCGGCCTTCAAAATCGCCGGTTCTATCGCCTTGCAAGAGGCCTCAAAACGCGCTACCGTGGTATTGCTTGAGCCGATAATGAAAGTTGAAACGGTAACCCCGGAGAAATTTTTGGGCGATGTCACCGGCGATTTAAATTCCAAACGCGGCAAGATTGAGGAAATGATTGAACGGGGGCAGATTAAGGTGGTAAAATCAAAAGTTCCGCTTTCGGAAATGTTCGGTTACGCGACCAAACTCCGCTCAATGACCGAAGGCCGCGCCAGTTATAACATGGAGTTCGATCACTATGCGGAGGTTCCGGAAAATATCGCGCAGCTTATTATAGAGGGTAAAAAATAAAAATTTATAGAAATCTATGTACGAAACAATAAAAAAATTTTTGGCCGAAGGGGGAAAGTGCCTTTTGATTGAAAATGGCAAGCCAATTGGTGTGGTTTTGACAATGGAAGAATACGAGCTTCTACGGACTTCCCCTTATCAAGGGGGAGAAAAAGAGGGGGTCGGAGGGGATAAAGGGGAGGTAGATCAATCCAAACCCACTGTCTCGAATCCCATTGGCGAGGCGATGGTTGAAGAAATAAATTTTCCAACGGCCTCCGCTAATATCGACGAAATAAACCTTGCCGATACCGACGACATCACTCTCGAAGACCTCGGCCTTGACGAACTACCGTATTAAAAAATTACGGCATTTTTGAACGATCGTTAAATTTTGCCGTAATTTTTAAATTTATGTAAACGCAAATAATTCCTATGGGATTAAAATGCGTTTGGTAAAAGTGTCAGTTTAGAATCGATCGATAGAAAACTAACACTTGACATTGAAGATAAAAGTATCACCGGAGATGATTATTTGAGGGGGAACAGGCATAAAATCAAAGCGGTGAGGCAAAAAAGCTAATATCCGTTTTTTGTTTTTTATTCGACCTGTTGACATATTTTCAGATATTGACTACAATGGAATTTACGTGTTAAATAAGATAAGGTAATTAAATAATCAAGAAAAAATATGGCGGAAAAATTTGAACGGACAAAGCCTCACGTTAATGTCGGCACTATCGGCCACGTTGACCATGGCAAAACCACATTAACGGCGGCTATCACCAAAATCCTTCACATGAAGGGCTTGGCAAGAAAAGCCGAGACGGTTGACGATATTGATAAAGCGCCCGAAGAAAAAGCGCGCGGCATTACCATTCAGTTGCATCATTCCGAATACGAATCGGAAAAACGCCACTATGCCCACATTGACGCTCCGGGCCATGCCGACTATATCAAAAACATGATTACGGGCGCGGCCCAGATGGACGGCGCGATTTTGGTCGTGGGCGCGAATGACGGGCCCATGCCCCAAACCAGGGAGCACATCCTTTTAGCTTATCAGGTCGGCGTTCCGGCGATTGTGGTTTTCTTAAATAAAGTTGATATGGTTTCCGATCCGGAAATGATTGACTTGGTTGAAGCCGAAATTCGCGAGCTTTTGACCAAATATCATTATGAGGGCGACAAGACCCCGGTTATCCGCGGTTCTGCTTTGAAAGCCTTGGAAGCAAAATCTCCGGACGATGAAGCGGCCAAGCCGATTTTGGAACTTGTTAAAGCGCTTGATGAATCCATTCCCGAACCGGTTCGCCAAACCGATAAGCCGTTTCTTATGCCAATTGAAGATATCTTCTCAATTGAAGGCCGCGGCACCGTAGTTACCGGCAGGATTGAGCGCGGTATTGTGAAAATAAACGATGAAATTGAAGTTGTGGGCCTAAAGCCGACTCAAAAGACCGTCATTACGGGTATTGAAATGTTTAACAAGTCCCTTGACGAAGGCCGGGCGGGCGATAATGCCGGCATCCTTTTGAGGGGCCTTAAAAAGGAAAATGTTGAAAGAGGCCAAGTTGTGGCAAAACCGGGTTCGGTTACGCCCCATAGCGAATTTGAATCGGAGGTCTATATCCTAACCAAAGAAGAAGGCGGTCGACACACCCCGTTCTTTTCCAATTACAAGCCGCAATTTTATATCCGGACTACCGATGTTACCGGCGAGGTAGTATTGGCGCAGGGCGTAGAAATGGTTATGCCCGGCGACACGGTTAAATTCACGGTAAAATTAATTGCCCCGGTGGCTTTGGAAGAACAACAGCGGTTTGCTATCAGGGAAGGAGGCAAAACCGTGGGCGCGGGAGTAGTTACAAAAATAATTAAATAAAAATACGGATGTCAGAGTAAATTTTGTTCTTTAAAGCAAAATGGTTAAGAAAAAAGAAGAAATAAAACAAAGAATAAGAATTAAAATTCGGGCTTACGATAATAAGATTATTGATTCCTCGGCCCGGCAAATTGTGGAAACGGCCGAGCGCCAAGGCGCTAAAGTTATCGGCCCCATTCCTTTGCCGACCGAAACCAGAAAGTATACGGTTAATTCTTCCACTTTTGTCCATAAGAACAGCCGCGACCAATATGAAATGCGGGTCCATAAGCGCTTGATAGATATTACCAGCCCCACTTCTAAAACCATTGACGCTCTGACGAATCTCAATTTACCGGCGGGAGTGGACATTGAAATAAAGATGTGAATGTAACCGAAACGCCTCCCGCCTTATGAAATTTATTTTAGGAAAAAAACTTGGGATGACCCAGGTGTATAAAGGGGATAATGTTACTCCGGTGACTTTAATAGAAACCGGGCCGAATTTTGTTACCCAAATAAAAACCAAAGAAAAAGACGGTTATAATGCAATTCAAGTTGGATTCGGAACTAAAAAAGAGAAGAATATTAAAAAACCGCAAAAGGGACATTTAAAAAAAATTGAAAAGAATTTAAGATGGTTGAAAGAGTTTAGAATTGAAAATCCGGAATTGAAAATTGGTGACGAAATTAAATCCGATATTTTTGTTCCCGGTGACAAAGTTAATGTGATTGCGATTTCCAAAGGCAAAGGGTTCCAAGGCGTTGTAAAACGCCATGGATTCCACGGCGGGCCGAAAAGCCATGGTCAAAAAGACCGCCATCGCGCGCCGGGGTCAATCGGCGCTTCCTGGCCCCAGCATGTTATAAAGGGCATGAAAATGGCTGGCCGGATGGGCGGCGACAAGGTAACTGTTAAGAATTTGGAAATTATTGAAATTGATAATGAAAATAATCTAATTGCTTTAGAGGGCGCGATTCCCGGCAGAAAAGGCACTTTAGTAATGATAAAAACCCTAACGTCGTATGACTCAAATATCGCGCAATCCATTAGGTAAAGAAACGAATAAAGAAATTCAAGCAACACTCTGGTGGTTGTTAGCGCGTTTAAATAATGATTCTGATATTGAGAAATTTTTGGATGGCCTTTTAACAAAGACCGAAAAAATTATGCTGGCAAAAAGATTATCCATAGGTTTTTTGATTGGTAAAGGTTATAATTATCGAAATATTTGTGATACTTTAAAAGTCAGTATTGCTACAGTTTGTCGGATTAAAGAAATGATAGATAGAGCCGATAATGATTACGGATTTTTTATTAAAAAACTGGAAAAAAGAGGAGAACTTAAAAAATTTTCTGAAGATGTTGACAGATTGATACAGAAACTAAGCAATTTTATCCCGCCACAAAAGAACGATATGAAAGGAAGAAACAGATGGTTGAAGTATTAATTTTTTAAGAAGAGTTTATCTTGCTATCATGATTTAAATCATGATAGCAAGGTGATGCTGATATTAATGCTGGTATTGGTAAAAGCACTTTAATCTATTAAAAATGGTAAACCCCCGCACGTTGCGGGGGCTGGGCCGCCGAAGGCGGCCCGATCACTCATAGTGCGGCGGCACCCATTTTTCGTACAGGGTGCCGTCCCGCTGATTCCGACATTGTATCATGTAGCCGGAATACCAGCGAGTTGCGTTCGAAGGAAACGGAAACCGGGCGAACCCGCAGGGATCCACAGGTAGAACGTACCCGTGAATTTGCGGGTCGTAGCCCCCTACGACCAGTAGCGGTTGTGTCACCGCCGCGATTGGCGGCGTGGGCGGAACCACCACAGGCGGCACGACTACCGCTGGCTGGTGAATCACCACCGGCGGCACCACCACGGGTGGTTGAATCACAACAGGCGGTGTTACGACCGGCCTTAGGTAAGATTTAGTTGACAAACAATGTAATTTTATACTATCATTTTATCATATTTTTTAGTGTATGTCAAGTAAAATCAAGGTCTACAATCAGGAAGGAAAAGAGGTGTCGGAATTAGGGCTTAATGAAGCCATTTTTGGTTTGCCTTGGAATGCCGATTTGGTCCATCAGGTGGTAAGGGTTTTTTTGGCGAATAAAAGGCAGGTTTTAGCGTCAACAAAAGATCGTGCTCAGGTTAGGGGCGGCGGCAAGAAGCCCTGGCGCCAAAAAGGCACCGGCCGAGCCCGCCATGGCTCAATCCGCTCGCCGCTTTGGCGGCACGGCGGCATCACTTTCGGCCCTACCAGCGAAAGGAATTTCAAATTGAAAATAAATAAAAAAATGGTAAAGAAAGCGTTTTTAACTGTTCTTTCCGCCAAAGCCGGAGACAATGAAATTTTGGTCTTAGACGATTTGAAAATTGCCATTCCCAAAACAAAAGAAATGGCAAAAATAATGAAAAATTTTCCACAAATTAAAAAAGGACTTTTGGTTTTAGATAAAAACAACGAAGATATTAAAAGAGCCGGCCGAAACCTTCCGCATCTTGAAATCGCCAATATTAATAGTTTGAATATTTTAGATATTTTAAAATACCGGCATTTAATTTTTACAAAAAGCGGAATTGAGTATTTAAATAAAAAAACAAAATGACTTGTAAAAAATGACTTGCGATGTCCCAAAATTACGTTGATATTTACGACATCGCAAGTCGTAAGATCTGAGATTTAAAACCATGTCTTTACTAAATAAACTATTCAAAAAAACCAAAAAAGAAGTTGCTAAACCCAGGGAAGAAAAGAAGGTTGTGGAAAAAACAACGGCAGTAGTTTTTAAGCCCGGCGAGATTTTGCTTTCTCCCCATACCGCCGAAAAGGCCTTGGCGGCGCAGCAATTGAACCAGTATGTTTTCAAAGTCGCGCCTTTTGCCAATAAAATTATGGTGGCTAAAGAAATAAAGAAAAATTACAATGTTAAAGTTGTGGGCGTGAATATCATTAATATCCCAAGAAAGGCGCGGTTGGTCGGCAAAACCAAGGGTTTTAAAACCGGCTATAAAAAAGCGATAGTAACGCTGGCAAAAGGCCAGACAATTGAAATGGCAAAATAAATATATGCCCCGTAATTAACTTGCCGAACGGCTCGCCGCAAAATAACCAATCTAACTAAAATATGATTATATTAACTAATAAATTAATAACTAACAAAGAAACAGCATTGCTCGCCGTAATTTTGCGTGCGGCAAGTTAATTACAGGGTATGAGCATAAAGATTTACAAACCAACATCGGCAGGAAGGCGCGAAATGACCGGCGTTGATTTTTCTGTTATCACCAGAACCGAGCCGGAGAAAAAGTTAACTTTCGGCAGGGCCAAGACCTCGGCGCGCAACAACAGGGGCCGGATTACCACGCGGCACAAGGGCGGCGGCCATAAAAAACTTTTCCGCATTATTGATTTTAAGCAGGATAAATATAACACTCCGGCCAAAGTGGTTTCAATCGAGTATGATCCGAATCGCACCGCTTTTATCGCTTTAATTGTTTACAAAGACGGCGAAAAAAGATATATTTTAGCTCCGAAAGACCTGAATGTCGGTGATGAGATTATTATTTCGGAAAACGCGCCTTTAAAAACCGGCAATCGCCTAATGCTTAAAAATATTCCGGTTGGCGCTTTTGTCCATAATGTGGAGCTTATGCCGGGAAAGGGAGGTCAATTGGCAAGATCGGCCGGAAATTCAGTCCAAGTGATGGCGCAGGAAGGCAATTTTACCCATTTGCTTTTGCCGTCGACTGAAATAAGGAAAGTCCCGAATTCCGGCTACGCTTCGATTGGCGCGCTTTCAAATCCGGAATGGAACACTATTACCATTGGCAAGGCCGGCCGTATGAGATGGATGGGCATAAGGCCGACAGTGAGGGCCTCGGCCATGAACCCGCGAGACCATAAATACGGCGGCGGCGAAGGCCGGGCGTTAAGAGGCACTAAACGTCCTAAAACCAAATGGGGTCAGATTACCGGAGGTAGAAAAACAAGGAAGAAAAACAAAAAATCAAATGTGTTTATAATTAGGAGAAGGAAGAAATAACATGAGTAGGAGTTTGAAAAAAGGGCCCTGGGTGGATCCTAAACTGCTCAATAAAATAAGCAAATTAAAACCCGGGGATAAAACGGTTGTTAAGACCTGGTCGCGCAGTTCGGTGATTTCTCCGGAAATGGTCGGTTTCACTTTTGGCGTCCATAATGGAAAAATTCATATTCCCGTGACCGTTATGGAGGAGATGGTTGGTCACCATTTGGGTGAATTTGCGATGACGAGAAAATTCGTGCGCCATGGCGGCAAAATGCAGCGCGAAATTGAAGCTAAAGCGGCCGAGGTCGAAAAGCCAACGCCGCCGCCGGCTAAATAACCAAAATGCAGTATAAATTTTATCTTAATAATTTAAGAATTGCGCCGAGAAAAGTGAGATTAGTTGCGGACTTGATTAAAAAAATGCCGGTAGAGGAAGCCGAAGCGCAGTTAAAGTTCCAGAGTAAAAGAGCGGCTTTGCCGATTTTAAAATTTTTAAAATCGGCGGTTGCTTCAGCAACTCATAATTTCAATTCTGCTCCGGAAAATCTTTACATTTTTAATATTTTTGCGGATGAAGGGCCGAAACTGAAGAGATTCAGGCCGCGGGCTTTCGGTAGAGCCGGGGCAATCCATAAAAAGACCAGCCATATTACTTTAATTTTGGAGGAAAAGATTGTGCCTGAAAAAAAGAAAACAAAAAGAAAAGTTGTTAAAAAAACGGCGCCAAAAACTGAATTTAAAGTATCGCCAAAACCGAAAATCGAAGCCGTAAAAGAAATCAAGCCAACGCAGAAACTAAAAAGTTTTACAAAAAGATTATTCAGGAGAAAGGCAATTAGTTAACATGGGAAACAAGATTCATCCGACAAATTTTAGGATAGGCGTCACCAAAAATTGGAAATCGCGCTGGTTAAGCAGGAAATTCTTCCGCTACTTTTTGGAAGAAGATCTTAGGATCCGCGAATTTTTAAAAAAACAATTCGGCCGCCTTGGATTGGGTGATGTTGAAATTGAGCGTTCCGGCGATAATTTATCTGTTATTTTAAACTCGGCCAAGCCGGGTATGATTATCGGCCGCGGCGGCACCGGCCTTACTGATTTGAAAAAAAATCTGGAGGAAGTGGTAAAAAAACTCAGAAAAAATCTTCATTATGGAACCGGCAAATGGGAACTCAAACTTTCGGTAACCGAAATCAAAAAGCCCGAGGCCGATGCTAAAATAGTCGCCCAAAATGTTGCTATTGACCTTGAAAAAAGAATTCCTTTTCGGCGCACAATGAAAGGCGCTCTGGAGAGAATGATGGCGCAAAAAGATGTTACAGGTGCGAAGATTCTTTTAGCCGGCCGGCTTGATGGAAGCGAAATGGCGCGGCGTGAATGGCTTGCAAAAGGCAAGGTGCCGCTTCAAACGCTCAGAGCCGATATCGATTTTGCCCAAGAAGAAGCCCAAACAACTTATGGTAAAATCGGTATCAAGGTGTGGATTTATAAAGGCGAGATATTCGACGCTAAAGCGTCTCAAAAATAATCCAAATCTACGAATGTATCCAAATTCTACAAATAAAATAATATGTTAATTCCTAAAAAAACAAAACACAGGAAATGGCATAAGGGACGCCGGAGATTCAGCGGTGTTGAAACCCGGGGGACATCTTTAGCTTTTGGCAGTTACGGTTTGAAATCCTTAGGGCGTGATTGGCTGACCGCCCGCCAGATTGAAGCGGCCCGGCGCGCTATGACGCGCTATATTGCCCGCGGCGGCAAGGTTTGGATTAGGATTTTTCCCGACAAGCCAATCACCAAAAAAGGCGAGGGAATGCCGATGGGGCAGGGCAAGGGCGGCGTTGACCATTATGTGGCGGTAGTAAAACCCGGCCGGATTCTTTTTGAAATGGAAGGCGTCAGTAAAGACATTGCCGAGGAGGCCATGAAACGGGCCGCTTACAAACTGCCGGTTAAGACAAAATTTATTAGTAAAGAGTAATATATGCCTAAGACATTAAAAGGAACAATAGTTTCTGACAAAATGAATAAAACAGTAGTAGTCAACGTGGAACATCTTAAAAAACATCCGCGCTACGGCCGCTACTACAAATCCAGCAAAAAATACAAAGCCCATGATGAAAGGGGCGAGTTTCATGTTGGTGACAAGGTCTTAATAAAAGAAACAAAACCAATTTCAAAAGACAAGTATTTTAAGGTCGTATCCAAAATTTAAGTAAACATTTATTTATCCACAGATTGGATCTTGACATAAATTATAGATTTGCTATAATAGAAATAAGTTGTCAAAGTTGCGTTGAACGAAGTTGTTCGGTACTCCAAAGGGCCTATGCGAATAGGCCTTTTGTATTTTATAAATAAACTTGTTAGTATCTTTTTTGTGGATCCGAGGGCCGAGTCCGAACGGTTTCGGGAGCGGCTTTGACAACTGTCTTTTGGGGTTCAACTCCCCCTCGGTCCACGTCAAAAATACGGCTTATGTAAGCCGTATTTTTGTAAGAATGTCAGTATAAAACCGATCGATTAAAAACTTACATTTGACTTTTTAATAATTTTGTGATATACTCAAGACAATAAAAAATAAGCTCTTTACTACCTCCACAAAGCGATTATTCTAAGTATTACTGCAAGACAAAAGACAATTTGATTAGCTTGGTACCGTGTAGTATTTAGAACCATCGCTTTGTGGAAATAAATACAAACAATCTTAGATAAGGAGGGTGGTGATGGAAGTGGTGATGGAAGTCGGAGTGCTGTTCTCGAGCGACGGTATTCTGGCCCTTAACAAACCGGCTGGGATGCTAAGTCAGGGGCCAAAGACCTCGGAAATCCCCGAACTATGGGAATTGATCCGAGTGCATCATCCGAAAGGTTGTATTGCTCACCGGATTGACCAGTTCACAACAGGCATTAATCTGGCTGGCATTTCACGCTGTCAGATCAGTTATTTGATGCGTAACTGGCATCAGATAACTCGGAAGATGTATTTAGCTATCATCCGAAACCCAGCATGGAATGAGAAAGTTGTAAGTAAGTCCCTCAAAGGTAAGTCGGCAGTTACTGCGTTTACTGTATTAGAACAATCCGGAATGTTCGCTTTGGTTCAGTGCCAACTGGTCCAAAACGGTCGGATGCATCAAATTCGGCGGCATCTAAAGTCAATTGGATCGCCAATCGTCGGGGACCGGAAGTACAAAGGCCCGAAGACAGAGGTGCGTTCCGGCCAACTACTTCATGCATGGCGCATGGAGGTTCGGTTGCCAGACGATTTTGGCAAGCCCGGTCCTTGGGTTACCATTCAAGCGCCAATTCCCGACGACTTCAGGCAATTCAGGTTTGACTGGAGCCACTGGAATGAAGGCGCCAGTGGCGTGCTGGAATTTTGGCCAGTCCCCAGCGATTGGCACAGGAAAACGCAACAAAACTAGCCGCTGAAAGCTGAAAATGGCAAGCTCAACAACGCCGAATCCTTCCGGATTCGGCGTTTTTTCTTTCCTTACAGGAAACCCCGCACGATAGTGCGGGGATGAATGAGAATAACACACGAAGTGTGTTATTCTGGTTGCATGAGAATTCGAAGCCTGACTCACAGCGTCTATCAACTTCAATATCATATTGTCTGGGGCACCAAATACCGCAGAAAGTACATCATCCCGGCGGTTAAACAGGAACTAATTTACATTCTGTTTGAAACGGTAAAGAAATATCCCACACTCCACATTTTCTTAATTAACGCCAATAAAGACCATGTTCACATCCATATTGAAATTCCGCCAAACATTCCAATATCTTCAGTCGTCCAAAGACTAAAGGCAGTCTCAAGTTTCTACCTAAGAAAAAAGTTCAAATTTATTCGAGAAATATATTTAGACAAAGAAGGCATCTGGAGTGTGGGATATTTCGTATCAT
>Ga0315288_10004856_pt1 | contig 17118 bp, 2 predicted proteins | sample YL17G11_20_MG_FD_203454 | JGI IMG/M metagenome (GOLD analysis project Ga0315288, IMG submission 203454) | Sediment microbial communities from Yellowstone Lake, YNP, Wyoming, USA - YL17G11_20 | ecosystem: Environmental > Aquatic > Freshwater > Lake > Sediment | place: USA: Wyoming | collected... | reverse complement strand
TCCATCAATCAAGCCACCGATCGGCGTGCCGCCAATTGGAGCCACATATTGAACCAAGTCTCCTGTCTGTAGCGTAGGCGCAAATAAACTTATTGTAGATGCAACCGTATTAACAGATGAGGTTGTGAATTTAGTGATTGCTGCAGGCTCAACAAGGATCTTAGGAAGAACAGCATAACCATTGCCTGGATCAGTTACGTCTATGCGAAGGACTGAGTCGCCGCTCATAACCGCAACTAAGGTTGCAATTCTAGTTGGTGCCGGATATTTCGAAAGGTCAATGTATGCGGTGACTTTTGGTGGTTCGGAATATCCTTTTCCGCCATTTAACACTAAGCAAGGGTCTAAATCCATGTAGATCAATGTATGGAATCCCGGTATATGATCTGCAATTTCTGTTCCGTTATATCCTCGTGTTAAGCCACTAAGAATGTTCGTGCTCCTATCGATTAAGGAATATCCAATTTTCTCTTCACCAATTTGGACAACGCCATTGATTGGCATACCCTGTGCATTATTCACTGAAAATGAATCGGAATTCAATTGAATATATGATGCTAGGGTTGTCATTTCGACCCCGGTTTGACCAACTAAACTTAAGCCATGGTTTTCGAACCATTGAGAATATTCAGTTTCTTCCCAAATCGGATCTGATGCCAAAAATGTATTGTAGTTATTTGGGTTAGCAGTTACAAGTTGCGGGGTTTCAAAATTCTCAACTTCTGAATTATATTGAGAAGGTAAATCGAAATCTGTTACTAATCCAGTATAATCTTCGCCGCCTGTATACTTAAACAGGAATTCCTTGATAACTACGTGATATGGTTTTACTTCATTCAAATAACCGGCTAAAAAGGTTTGATTATCTTGCTGGAAAACCTGTATAGGCTTAAGTTCACGAATAGTATGGGCTACATCGATAAATGAAGTTTTATTTAACCACGGCAAATAATTTTGAGATTCGATAGTTTCGCTCTGAATAAAATCAAACAGCAAAATTAAACTCTTGTTTCTGAAGATCAGTAAATCATTAATGTATATTTCCTCATTCAATGACCGTATGATTTTGCGGGTTTCTTCCGATGGATAACTATCAAATCCGGTAGTATCAAAGAAATTTTCACCGAATCCAAATCTTAATAAACTATAATCCCATAGCGTTGGCAAGAATTCAACTGTGCCATTTGTGAGGCCAATTCGTTTCCAGCTATTGTCTATGTCGAATACGTATGTTTCTGATAATCCATTACCATTAGCCGCTACAGTTATAATAGTACCAGATACAACCGATAATTCTAATAAATCAGAATACAACGGAACCTGTAATATTGATTTAGTGCTGCTATCGTAACCAGTTGCCCACCAATCAACATATTTCCAATATTCCGAGGTATTGAAAAAATCACCGGACGATGTGAGGAATAAAGCCTGTCTTGTCTCTGTAATCGGAAATTGAATCAACACTGAATTGGCGTATTTTAGATAATTTTCTAGGGCGCCAAATCGATTTCGGAAGAAACTCTGTCTTGGACGAGCCAAAACACCTGATTGTACTAATTTAGGTAAGTATGGATTTGGAACAATCCCTCCCACCTCATCAACTCCGCATAGGCTGTCAAGCATCCTATCATATAATCCGGTCGGAAGATCTCCGTGAATCGCAGGGAAGCCCGGTAAAAAATCATCACTATAATTTGTACGAATTAAATTATACTGGGTATGTGTGGGATCATCGTTCATGCCGGTCTCATATCCGATATGCAGGATACTATTAAGAATATTGACGTATGGTCCGGCGTTATACAGAGCAAATATGTTAGATTGAATTGGAGCAAAATAACTTATACCAGAGTTGAACGGTGATTGTATATATGATGCAATGATCGAATCCGCTAATGTCTTTCCTGTTTGGGTGAACACCTCATTAGTGTTCTTAACCCAATAATAATATATCGGAGTAAGGGCTCCGGACGGGTTTATTTCATACTGAATAGAGTAAGAGTCCAAGCTATATGGTGTTCCGGAGCCAATATATCCTGCCGGAATAGAATCATTTGCTATCCAGGTATATACTGATACTTCGCTTCCCGGAAATAATGTTCCCCAATATTGGCTATTGTATGCTACATCATTTTGATGATAATTCACCACGCGCATATTTTTGGTATTGAGCCATATTTGTCCTACTTGGGCTGCTCCCCAAATTATACCGTTAATCTTGTTAGGTATATTATTGTATTTTGCAGGATCGATATTGGATACAACATCGATATTTTCGCGGGCTGCTCCCAATATTTTACCTTGAAGTGGATCAATGTAATCAAGATTTATTAAGGTGGTATTGGAATCCGCATCAAATATTTGTGCATTTAGAATTCGATTAATGTCTACCACCGGGGACGAGCTACGATATACGCTCCAGTCTTTAGTTTTTGTGCTATTTGTGTAAGTGATGACCTGTCCGTTATCTATACCTGGCTTAAATCCTGAAGTACCCATAATTACCGAATAATTTTGAAAATCTAGGGCGCTACCGTATCTAGGCTGAGATCCGTATGTTTCGTTTTGATTGTTGATGCTTTGAGCGTAAACAAAATTACCAAGATTATCTAGAGTTTCATTATTCACCGATAGATAGTCAAACATGTATGCCGCGCCGGCATTGGGGTAAGAATCAATCCAGCCGGTTGCATTATTATCGAAAATCGTATCATCATCTTGATTTTCGTCATCACTGAAATCAAACGTTGTTGCAACATATCTGGTACCTGCAGGAGCACTTACGATGAACGAATCTGATTCATTGAATTTGACTACCGTACCGAACTGACTTGATCCATCTGCATGCGGACAATATATTACTTGGGATTGTGTATAAATTTGCAAACCTAGTTCAGTTAAGGTCGATGAATGTACTGCTGCAACCAATAATTTCTCATTGGCCTGTCCCAATTCTACATCAACTAATTGGATTACTAATTTATCATTTAATGCTGAAGCCACGACATTAGTAATATGGGCTTGATTTATCGCTTCGGCGGCCGCTGCTGCCGAACTTCCGGAAGAAATCGAAACCATATATCCGTTGATCAGGATGATTCTTGTTGCCGTAGTCAAGCAATCAGTAAGACCTATGATGGATCCGCTCTTTCCCGATCCATTAGTATATCTGTAAACTGCACCTTGTCGATTGTCGGATGATAATGCAAACGGAGCACCAATTAAAATTTCAGAAGCGTGGGTAGTTGTTGCTACGCTGGTTCCAAACTGTACTCCTATGTTCGGAGTCTCTTGTGTGGTGAGTGTTTGCGCTAGAGTAAAATTGCTTCCACTTACAGTAATAATATCTCCGGCGCTTAGAGGAGAAACATATCTGATAGTACTGCCCACAATAGCATAATTATTATCTGCCACCTGATGACCATTCAAAGATACGTTTATAGAAACTGACTGAATCGCGGCTGTAGTAGTTGACAGGGCCTTAGTAGCCAATACTACCTCTGCGGTGCTAGCTCTAGAAATCTTGATAGTGATGTCGCTACCTACAATAGCCTTTACATAATACACAACTCCTGTATTGATACCAGTATCTAGTAGATCATTTCCTACACAAGAAAAAATAATAGGTTGATCTACAACAACACTTGTCGTATTATTGAGGGTAATCTTATTCGTACCAACAGTGGTTGCTGATGCTGTCTTAGAAAGAGTATCAGGAGTCCAAGCCAATGTAAAAGTTTGTGGTTGATTAGGGATACTATCATATTGAACTTCGATATTCTGTGCGGCGCGAGTAAACACATACGAGTATCCCCATTTGTCAGTGTTTACGTCATAATCCTTATAAGGTGTTCCAACAATAACCGTGTCACCATAATAATCAGTAGATATCGAGGTTCCGAAATTGTCACCGGCAACTGTAAGTCCTAGTGCGTCTGCGTCGATTTTTGTTGCATAGACATAGGTGCTCTTTGATGCAATGCCTGTTCCGGAACCTACTCCGGTTGTCTTAAACGCAGTTCCTACATCATTGGATGATGCCCCGATAACAATAAAGTCTGTGTCACCTGTTTCAGTAATTATGTATGTTTGACCAACCGTGAAGAATCCTGCATTTGTTGGTTCGAATGATTGACGGTATACGTGTACTTCATTATTCGTGATGTCCGAGATGTACATCCATTTCTTGTCACCAGATATAGCGATTGAAGTTCCCCATGGTTCAGATGCAACCGGCGGAGTAATAGGATCCTGATACACCTTGAGATATGGAGATAGTGTAGTATTTTGAGACTGATATACGTACACTCCTTCAGTGCCTGTTGTTTGAGCAATTGCATAGATATCATCCGCATGAGCGATTGTGCTTCCGTAAGATGCTCCTGCACCAGTTAGGGTTTGTGAAACAAAATACGCTTGAGTTAAGTTATCAAATACATATCTGGTTGCTGTTCCTGCTGTCGCGTCTCCAATCAGATAACCAGCGTCAGTTCCTAGGGGGGCGAGTGCGACCGCACTACCAAACGTTTGGCTTGACGGTTTAATAATTTCTTGCTCATACAGGTAATTGATATTCTTTCGGAAAGTAGCCCAATCACCATCAGAATTTGTATCTACCCACACAGTATTCTTTCTAAATTCCGCGGCTAATAGTGGTAGATTTACAATATCAGCCGGAGTCGTTACTCGTTGTGATTGGAAATATAACCCCACTCCCTGTCCTGTCATTGTGTGTATTGCAGGATCCAACGTTAGGCTAATAATAACTCTACGGGTGTCAACAATAACCGTTGCAGAATAATAGCCATCGATTGCCTTGTCAAAATTAACGATGGCGAACGGATTAAATTGGGATAAGTTGTGTTCGGACGCGAACGTTACGGTGCATGTATTGTTTAAATTATTCTTAACTGAGGATATTTCGCCCATTGATGCCGGAGTAAATACCTGCCATTTTTCTAGGTAGTTTGCGAGCCAAACATAGTCTCGCACATAAAAATCTCGTATAGGAATTATTTTTCCATTGATATTTTTCGCAGTAGGTAATTGCGAATAAAAATACGAGGACATCTTAACATCATTAAAATTTACATATCCGGCGTCTGAGAATAATTCCGACGGACCAACCGGATCTAGGATTGGTAAAACATTTGGATCAGTGATTGGTCGACCATAATTAACTATGGCATTCAATGGAACTGCTTGTTGGACTCCGGTTGGAAGTATACCCTCTGTCAAACCAACAGTAGCCGGATTTCCAGTCAATTGTCCTTCGTCCAATCTAAATTCTACAAAGTTGTTATTTAGGACGCCGCCGAATTCGGCTGATTTAATAGCCCAATTCTCATAGATATCATATTGGATTCCACCCTGATCTAGGGACGCACCCTTAAATACATTGGCTGCATTTAATGTTCCTTTTTCTTTAACCAAATTTTTGTAGACGTTAATTTGAGTTACGTCCGTTAAATCTGCTTCGGCGAGATAATCTCTTGGGCGATATCCAATTAATGAAAAGCCCAATAAATCTGCATCAAGCTCAAGGTTAGCCCGGTTAGAATCGTAGTATAGAGTACTTTCAACCGACCTGGTACTTGGATTTGGCAATAAACCTTTTTGAATTTGATCGAATGGAGTGAGCTTCCATTCCTGTTCATTAAATATGGTCGATGCCTGTACTAATTTCAACGAAGTCCAAAATTTATTCTTATAGTTGACAATCTCGCCTTTTGTATATTTGATTTCTGGATTCCATTCTTTAACATTGTCTTGATTGTAAATGAAGCCGTCGGCATTAATCGTGCCATTCCATTCTGCTGTTTTGTAACCTCGAAGGCGGATCCTGTTTTGACGCAACCCAGTTGTTAGATTATATAGAACATCATTAAACACCGTGATATTATCAAAGACTATACTGTGTTCTATATTTCCTACATTAAATTGCCCATATGCTATGGTATCTCCCGGACTTAGAGCCTGTGCTGAAAATGCGGTTCCCTCACGAACAATACTTAAATTCATATTCTGTATAGGATATAAATTTTGATTTAATATAAAGTTAGTTTGGCGGAGGGTCAACGGTTGAACGATGTTGCTGTCTTTGTTTATTTTAATGATCTTGGCCGCCGGATTAAGTGTAGCAATGCTTCCCTCTTCCCATCCAGTTTGTGCCCAGTAAAGGAATTCAGCAACCATTTGTTGCCAATTTATTTCTATTCCGTTATCAGTGTCATCGAACACCACTCCCTGAGTCTCAAGATAAGCACCATAGCTAGCAATAAACTGTGCAACTTCTTGCACTGAATAAAACAATGTTGCGTACGGGACCAACACCTCAGAGGTAGAATAATCTTTGGCTATTTTAACTGACAATTTTTCAATTACCATGTTGTTTACATTGCCATTATTCAATGGCTTTAATGTCTTGAAGTATGCGGATGTTTGGGAATTTCCGAATACAGCAAATCCATTATTAACAATTTGAATTATTATTCCGCTATAAATGATTTTACTGAAGGGCTGATTATCATATAGGATAACTTGATAACTGTCATCCGGAACCAGTAACGAGGTGGTTGTATTATTAGACGATCCCTTTTCTACGAAAAATTTCAATAAATTTTTGTCGCTAAATCCGGCTAAACGATATACTAATCTTACATCTAACGAATCAAGTAATGTATTGATTTCAGTGGTTGCATCCACCCCGAGTTGTTTTTCATAATCAACCATCCAGTTGATATAACTTGTCTTTGCAATTCCTGCACCGTAAATTTCAATATCTTTAATGTTTAAGTGGCTTCGATCATTAACTAGAAATTGATCAAATTCTTCATTGTATTTGTAATTATCCATATCTACTGCTAAGTTGTAGAATAGCGCAGGCTTAGCCAATGACAAAATTCTCATTAGGTCGAACGGATAAGAACTGCTTCTTCTATAACTTAATTCGGCCGGCCCAATATCTCCTATTTTCCAATCTCGTTGAAATATATTAGGATTGTAGTTACCAACAATTGATTGATATGGGGATAATAATTCTCCGGCCGAGTCCACCGGAAGAATGCTCGGTAATTCAGGACGAATTGCCCATTCTAAGATTTTGGGAGTACCATTATTCCAATCTATTCCTGCTGCTAAATCAGACCACAAGAGTAAGTTATCACTGGTATAAGGGGCCGGGCCATATCGAGTTGTCCACCAGGTTGGTTGAGTTCCATATCCTATCATTTCCCATGGAGTTGAATCCGGCGTAGTAGTGTCATAGAAATATTGATATATGCCCCTCCAGTATCCCTGCTCAAGTGATTTACCATTAAGTTTATTAGCACTTTCCCAGTAATTGTAGGTGAACTCGTTGTTTGCATTGAATAATTGTTTCTTGTAGTCGATACGATTTTGTCCAACCCAATCTAAGAAACTATAGCTATAGATTTGTAACCACTCATTGTACGTATAATCGGTTTCTCTAAAGAATCCCGGTAATACCTCAATGTCTGATAAAGGAATAATTGAATCTAATTTAAGATTGTTATAGATACGCAATTCAAATTCCAATAAAACTTGGTCTCTAAAATCTATCAAAACGCCGGTGTTGGGATCGTAACTTCCATATAATTTTGTATATGATCCGTCGTGGCCCTTAATGAAATACGTTGGTTGCAAATAATTGCTATCAAGTACAACCTGAGGAATATATTTGGGATATAGACCAAGTTTAGTCGGTGTATTCGGCGCGTAGCTGCCGTATGTTTGATTAAATTCCTTAATGGTAATTTTGTCACCCGGGAGTAAATCCAAAGAAATCGATAAAGACGGGGAAGATTCATTAATGGTGTAATCTGTGTTGATGATTAATTGTTGTGTAATATTTGTTCTAGTCAAATAAACTAATACTCCGTAATAATTGGCCTTAGTAAAATCATATACTCGACTTAATGGGAAAATACTTGAATCGAGACTGTTGGCAAAAACGTAAGAGTTTGAAATGAATGCGGCCTTAGATGGCAACATATCACTCCAGAAAAACGGCTGGGTACTGGTTTTACTGGATGTAATTTTATCGAGGGCATCATCGAGTAGATCAGCAGGATTAAATTTCTGTGAATATTCTCCGTTATTAACGGTATCCATTAGCAATGTTTTGAATTTTATGTATTCTCTATTATTGAATAATAGTGAATTAGATAAGTTATAATTTTGCTTTCGTAAAAAGGCTCCCGGAAGAACCAATGATGCACTATTCTGAATGATAGAATTGCCCCACGGAACCATATTACCTAAATCTCTAAAGTTGTTGGCGCCGTACAGTTCTCCTGTTGTTTCCGGATTATTAGTGAATATACTTCGATATTGCCTTCGTATGTCTCCTATGTTAGCAGTTACGATATCGTAGTTTAATGGGTTATTATTTAAGTTAAGTGGTATTCCATAGAATGCATTTTTGCTTATCTGATTGCTTATTATACCAACTTGAACTACAGTATCCTCCAGTAATACAGAATTCAACGTAACCGTTGTTGAGGCGACTGACGTAGTAATGGAATAGTCGGATTTTGGCAGGACTTGATTATTAATGCTCACCATTACTGCGGGCCAGTTTGTGCCATCATCGGGGGTAATATCGCAGACAAATGTTTGAGTTGGACTTGCTACGAAATAGTCAAAGGCAAATAATTGATATTGAACACTAGGCGATACTGCTGTTTGCCATCCTAGGTGTCTGGTAAAATCAGTTCGGGTGGAATAATTATATACGTATCCGGTGTTTGTTTTTTGAGTTATCGGAGTTGTGCCGTCTACATACGTAAAGACATCTGAATTGAGTGATACATCAAAGCTGATATCACCGACGTTATCTACTGAACTATATTTCAACGGGAATGATAAAATTGGATCATCCAGTCCTGTACCTATTCCATATGCGAACAGTTTATTGCCGGCGAATGAGCTACCGGAATATACATCCTGATCCCCGAAACTAACTCCGTTGTTTCCAAAAAGATCGAACAACGGTGCTTGATTTACTGTAATTTTTTGTTGGCATTTCATCCAATCAATTCCATCAAAATGGTAGTCCACGCCGGCGTTATTTACTCCGCGCAGAATTACAACTTGATCAGATGGCTGGACTTGACCACCCGAAATTTCAGTCAAGGTCAACACGGGGGTGGACGATGGCGTGATGGTTGAAAAGTAGGAAACATATACTTTGTTTCGAACAGATGAGTCGGTATCGGCTGCAAAAATAATAGTCGCACCATCAAATAATGCGAATTCATCAACTGATGTTTCGGTTGATATAATCGACGCAGTTGATGTTCCGACGATATACGCTCTTGAACTTCCGGTCCAAGACACTGTTATTGTTAGTGTAGTACTTCCAGAAATTGATTCAATTAACGCACTTCGTGGGAATAGATTATTAGCTGTTGCAATCGATTGACCTACTTCAAATACCCCGGTAACGTCTGTTTTTTCTACAGTAAATGTGGTACTCTGCGGTAACCAGGTAAATGGTGCAGCAACGGTTTCGTTTGTTAACGTGATTACCGCACCATTTTTTGTTAGAGATACTTTAAATTGTGTTGAGCTAAATACCTCGGCCACATAATAGTTTACCCCAGTCAATAATCCACCTATTGATGTTGTGGTTAAAGTTACAATATCATTGACTCTAAATCCAGTTGTGCTATTACAGGTAATTAGGTTGCCAGTAACAAACGATTGTGATGCTGTTCTACTTGCTGCATAATCTGTTCCGGCAACTGTTGAGGTGTACTCAGTATAAACAGAGACATCGGGATAATAATTGTATTGACCGGCCACCAATGAAAATGCGTCAGGCGTGCGTTGGTCTATGAAGTCAACTGGTGGCAACCCAAATGTTCCGGTATTAAACAACTTCAAATTAGGATAAAATTCTATAATAGGGCGCTTGGCCTTATTTTCAGGTAACGTATATAGAGTCAACAAGTCTGGATTTTTGTTATGAAATGCGGATGAGTTGATTACATCAATATGAAACCATCTATTGCCGCGAGCCCATGGATTACTATCTCTTGAATTTCTTGAGATTAAGATATAATCCGGGATAACTGGAATATATGAATTTCCTTCCCAATTATCCATATCCCAATTGGTCGTATCCCAGGGGATGTACGTTGAAGCCGTAAATGCTTCTGGCACAATTAAATCGGAAGTAAGAATCAATTCGATTGCAGTACCTACGCCCTCAACATAATATTGACCTGTTTTATATTTGTTAGAGGAGATATCTCCCTGAAACGCAACCTTTAATCCGTTTGTGAAGACAACCCCATTCGGAGCCGTATATGTTTTTTTACCTAATATATCCTCTTCAACACTAATGTTGTTTGTGATATTACTATCGATAATTTTAATTATCCCAACCTTATCTGATGATGTACCATCTTGATAATATAGGGTGTCTAATGCAGCACTTAAGTACGGAATAAGTGTAATCGTGCCAGCAGTACTCTTGTAAAAATTTCTTGCATTCCATTGAGTGCCAAATACTACCGATATTTTTTGTTCGATTGGAATGGTGCCGGCAGGGATTAATCTAATTACTGGATCAGATGGATCTCCTAAATATGTTATGGTATAGAATGTCTCATTGACATTGGTGTAATATCCTTCTTCAAACAAGCCTTGATTGATATTACCAATCATGCTTCCTGCAGCAGTAGACAATACTATTTCTCGGCCGCCCAAAGTGTAGGCTAATCCGGTCGGTGTTCCTGTAGTGGTTGTTATCGCGCCGCCGCCCAATGTAGCCGAAAGAGTAAAAGTTGTAGTTCCGTTGGTTGCTATAATATAATAGGTCTTTGGATTTGTATATCCAGTTATACTGCCCGTGCCTCCAAATGTACCTGAAATCGTAACTGCTTGGTTCACCGCTAATGTGCTAGCTGCACATGAAAATTGACCAGCTACTCCGGTGATAACTACAGTGTTTAGGGAACCCTGAACGATATCATTAGAAATAGTAAAATTATTAGCGTCTACAATCTGCTTTACATAATACAGTGTGGTACCATCACTGGTGGAATATTGTTGCAATCCGCCGAATTGAGTACCAGTAAACGTAATCGCATTATTTACTCTCAAATTTGCCGTAGAATTGCATGTGATTCTGTTAGTGCCTGTTGTTGTATTAGTTACTGTTATTGATTGTGAGGCCACAATATCATCATTTACATCCCATGGCGTATAGTCGAAGAAATTATGAATATAGCCCAATTCACTAGGAACACCGGTATTGTAGAACATCACTGTTAAACCTTCTAACGATGTTATTCCGTCGATACCACCTAGTAGGCTAGCATTTGCTCCATTGATAGAATTAAATGGAGTAGTGCTAACCAGGCTAACGATATTATTTCCTGGAAAATTATAGAAATCCTGTGCATTCTTTGGTGGGACAGTGAATGATACGATGCCGGCTGTTATTCCGTTGTTATTGACACCCAAAATCTCCCTAGTAGATAGATTTGGTTGGGTTTGACTATATCCGGTAACGCCGGGCTCGCCTTGAATCCAGAAATTAGTAGTTTGATTCACTCTAAAGGTATATGTTCCCCCTCGCAAAAATGTCAAGGTGGGATTAGTCGAACCACCCACTGTTGCTACTTCAGTAATTAGATATCCAATTGCTTGGCTAGTAACATCGTAATCATTGGTACTATACACCGTGTCGGCCGACACAATTACTCGTTCTGGGCCCTCAGGAATCCAATAATATTGATTAAAGTTAATGATCTTGTCGAGATTTGTAAACGAATCCCAAGAATAAAATTGACTATTAAATAATCTATCATTGTTGTTGGTCAACCCCCCGTCTACTTTGACGGCATCCAAGATCCCCGGATAACTAATGAAATCCTGAGCAACACCCTGGTTGGGTTTATTAAAGACAACTGCAGGATCTAATTGATAATCAGTACGAGTTTTTGTGGGTTCGACAACATAATAATCGGTTGCATCAATTCCTTCACCAAATTTACTACCCACGTATCCTTCTATTTTTAGCAGGTTGGGTTGCGATACCAGATTATCTAACGTTGCACCTAAAAATTGGGAATTTGTAGGTGTTTGAAATATTTCTGGTAAGAAATTTAGTGTTCGAATTCTAGTTGTTGCCATTATCTAGTACTTATCTTATTTGTAATTCGACGGGAGTGAGGGCTGCAATAACCAACACATCATCGGCTGTAATCGCGTTTGCAAAAATCTCATATGGTGCTGAACGAATCTCATATAAATCACCAAATGATTTAGTCGGATCATTGGGCACCAATACTGCGGAACTAATTAATGAACCCAATTCAGCATGTAAGAATGCACTCAATTCAGAGAAATAAAACGTGTCTCCAAATGTCCAATTATTGATATCAAAATAACTATTCATTGCCGCAAGCGTCGAACTTCTAATTTCGCTGTCGCTTGCACTGGTTGAACTATTCTTAATTACCTTTACTGTGGCTCTTAATTCGGCAGCCGCTTTTGGTCCAAATAATGGTTTAAAGACCACACTGTTCAACACGATATTATCACTTATCATTTTATAATTGGTCAAGTTACTATAATCTTGATTTAATTCACTAATGGTGGGTTTTTCTGGTTTAATAACTGTTCCTGTTGTATCTTGAATATAGTTCTGGAAAGCCGTGTAATATGCTTGTGTTACGATATACAGATCAATAATGTTAGTTGTTGCCGGATCGATTCTAGTAGTATTATTTGAATTGTGTCGATATTGGTATTGCAGACCCTGACGACCGTATTTGATAGAATACTGTGGTTGTTCTTCTAAAGTATAAGAGATAGTTGTTACCGTATTATCCTGAACAGTGGTATAAAATAAATTGTCTCCGTACGCATAAAATAATTGGCCCAGCGGATATTCATATTTGACTACTTCAATTTGAGTCTTGGTTTGAAGTTGAATTATACTGGTAGTGGGCACTATTTGAAGCCTGGAAAGACTAATTGCATCCTCAATCAATTCAAAGAATACATAAATTCCGGTATTAGCTGTGCCTGTTTGAAAATTAGTTATTGTTTGAAAAAATGACGGATCTACCGTAATTCCGCGATTATTGATGTCGTTTGATGATACTTCTATTGCAAAATCATTGATGTAGCCATCCGCTTCTACCGTTTGACCAACAACCGATATTTGAATTGGTTCGGCCAATGCATTATTAGAGGTTGGCTGAGTATTTGTGGCTAAAATTTTGATAAAATCTTGCAGAATTTTACCAGTAAATGGATCGTATACTAATTTGTCTCTCTCATACGAAAAACGGGTATCTGTTACGCTTCCGAAAAAATATGCTAATGATCGGTAACTGATCGAATACCGGTTGTTCCCTAAACTAGTGAAATTCACAAACCAATTCGTATCATTGATGTGATTAATACTCCAGCGATCCTGTGCTATTGATAATGAATTATCGAACACCAAAGAAAAATTTTGCTGTAATTCCATTCTAATAATTGCTTCCTGAATGATTTCGGTAGATAGTGAGCTATCAAATGCCGGAAGAATAGATGTAATGATTGCCCCGGTTGGAACATACCCATTTAATACGACCGGACCTAATCCATTTGAGAATGCACCCTGACCATTATTGTATCCGTCGCCAAATACCGTTAATACAGTAGTCCAAAGGATTGTCTTATCAGAAGCAGTCGGTATCCCTGAAACTAATCTATTATTGGAATCAAAATAATAACCGGGCGGCGAAATAAATTTAATGAGGGCCCCAGGAGTTGCATATTTCATGTTAAAGGACGAATATGTTCCGATTGGAATTGGCAATGGTGAATTATTACTAATCGTATAGAAATATCCCGAAAGAGTATTAGCATCGACAGAACTCATTTGCCAGTATACCGTTCCATCTACTGAGCTTTCGTCGATCGGATATTGAGAATAATTTTGAGTGTAATATTGTACAACCCTGTTTGATGATAGCACGGAGCCTAGGGTATCAGTTAAGAATGTTATGATATTCCCGACCGTGTTGATTGTTAATGATAGGAACCCATTATCATCTACTTGCCAAACTGCGCCATCGGATGCGAATGAATTTAAGCTAGAGTATTTTCCAGTGGGGTCAAGTAAGTCTAGATTTTTAGATACGCCAATAGAACTACGATTGATTGCCTTACTTTTTATAATCGAGCTATACAAAGTATAAGGGAAATTGTTGTAATCTTCTCCGTTAACCATTCTGTTTTGGGTGTAGTATCGGGTTGGGGCACGTTGTTTGATTTGGGCCAAGGGCTCTCTTACTTGAGCATTAGATACGGGTAACGGAAGTTCTAAGGTCATTGTCAATGTTTCTGTACGACCTGTTCGGCTAACGTAATTGAGAGTTACAATAACACCTTGCATCTCGGTCGGATCGATTACATACGTGAGTGCATTTCCGGCGCGAACATATGCTCTAAATGAGCCAACTGGAATTTCCGAAAAAACTCCGTCACCAAACAAGTAACTTACCTGATCATTGAATCGTGATTCTACTGAGAAGATATTTCTCTTACTATCTTCTGTTTGTAGGAATGCATTGGCATAGATATTATCTACGTATCTCCAAAGAATATTCTTTGTGGACGCCGATGTAGCCAATTGATATAACCAGGTATCAGAATTGTTTATTCCCTCAATATCAACGTCGATTACCTGATTTGCTATTTGTTGTTGTAACGTAAAAGTGTAATCTTGAAGACTGCCTTGTTTAAAATAAAAGAAATATCCTGTGTTTGGACTCCCGTATCCTAATTTATCATTTCTATAAAGGATGTTAAATCTATCAGTTGGCTCCGGAGGTAATTCATAGAGAGTATCTTGATTAATACTGGTTACACTAACTAACTCAAAATTCATGTTAATTCCGTCAACTTGCGAGGTGAACGGAATAACCGGCGATGTGTTTGGCGGAAGTGCTACTGTATATTCGTTGGTGGTTACTCCCAATAAATTAGCAGAATTTCCCGGACGTCCTATACGCTGAGAGTTAATCAGTGCAGCATTAATAACGGTGTTGTATTGTTCTAGCCAATTAGAATTAGCAGGATCGTTCCATAGAATAGGCAAATTACTTAGATTTACTCCATTTAGGTCGGTAAGATTCTGTGAAGTCTGTATGCTCACGATCTTAATATATCCCTGGGCTTCGTTGTTACGTTTAGGGGTATAGCTAACTAGATTAGCGAGTTTAATTACAGAGTCTCTACGCTCGGCTGTATCAATGAAATTTTCTCGGGAATTTAGGTCATTTCTAAATGCTAATCCCTGTCCCATATAAGCAATAACGTCTAGAATCGCAATAAATTCTGAACTTTCGATATAATCATTAAAGGTTTCTGGATAGGCGGATCGGAGATAATCTATGAAACTTTTACGTAGGGTTTCATAGTCATAACTGCGAAATTCCACTTGGCTGAATGTTTTGTAAATGGATTGCCAATCATTTACACCAAAAAGCGCAGATTGTCGGGTGCTGGTAGCCATAAAATAGTCTCTTTAAGTATTTATCATACCTAAAATTCGCTGTTTTAAGACTATTGAAACGTGGCTTTGTTTGTTGTATTGTCGAAAAAAATGCTCAATTCAAATGAGTTATTGAATGGAGTTATTGCCAGTTCTATTTCAAGTAATATTCCATTTTCCTGAGGAAATCCCCTGACATAATTAACAACAACCCTAGGATCTAAACTTGCAACCCGTTTGATTTCCGTTTCAATTTGTTGCTGAACATCAAATGTGTTGGGTTCAAAAATATAACTCCAGAGTTTAGTTCCATATTGTGGTTGTCCTACTTTTTGACCCTGTTGTATATTGAGGGCGTTCATTAGATCCTGAAGCACTAATGATTCGTCAACTAATCGATATTTTTTACTAATGTTAATCGGTTTTACTATACCGCCCACACCGCCGTCGATTCCCCCTGAAACATTGGTAGTTTTTGGTTGATTGGCCTTGATAGTACTGAATCCGATATATGTTGGCATGATGTATTTATTCTAACGTAGACCTATCGAGTGCGGCTAAAATTGCAGTTTGTTTGCTCAACAGATTAAACCAGGCCTTTTTTGCAGCATCTATTTCAGGAGAGCCCTGGGCTAAGGTATTGGATACCTCATAGAACTTTTTCTTTGCCGCATCAATTTGCGTTTGTGCTTGAAGTGCTACTTCTTTTGCTTTACCGACAACTTCCTGTAGATTCTTGGACACCTCTTCTGCTGATTTGGCTGAATCAGATGGACCGGTGCCGAAATTCGGTTTAGGTATTTTTAGATCGCTCAGTACTGAATTTATCTGAGATGTGATCTCTGATCGATCATTAGAGTTTGCCCCAACAACTGGCATTTTAACTGCGGACGGAATCGCAGCGGTCAATGATGCTAACGCAGACGACAATTTAGCAGTATTCTCCGGACTCAATGCATTTTGCACAGAAGCTTGTAGACTTCCTAGACCAGCTGATAACTCAGATATTTTATTAGTTACTTCAGCAGATGCGCCTTCTATGCTTTGTTGGAGTGAAATATTATTCGTTGCGGCGGTGCTGGAATTATCAATCAAACCCTTTATAGTAGATACGCCGGGTATCGAGGAAATATTTCCAACTAATGCATTGATATCAGACGCAGTTGGAGCTGTTATTCCACCTGAGATAGCCTCTAAGTTTTGAGGCACACCAACTTCAAGTTTCTTAAATGAATTCTTTATTGCTTCAAATGCTGCACTGACTGGTCCTGAAGATTCGGTGATTGCCCCTGACACGGCGGCTGCTCCACTCGATGCTGCTTCTGCTAGTTTGGCCGCAAAATTACCGGATGTGATTTCGTTTGTAACTGCGCTCATCTCTCCTGACATATTAATTCCTGCAGGATTGACAATACCAGACATATTTTTAACAACAGAAATAGTGGCTGCTGCGCCCCGTGATGCAGCCGACATTACTAAGCCGGCCACTGAACCTGCACTCTCATTCCCGGTTATAACCGAAGCATTTGTGAGTTCTGTTTGTGCTTGTTGGAAACTAGTAATTTGCGTTGATATTTGCGCCGGAATAC
>Ga0315288_10004855_pt1 | contig 17119 bp, 11 predicted proteins | sample YL17G11_20_MG_FD_203454 | JGI IMG/M metagenome (GOLD analysis project Ga0315288, IMG submission 203454) | Sediment microbial communities from Yellowstone Lake, YNP, Wyoming, USA - YL17G11_20 | ecosystem: Environmental > Aquatic > Freshwater > Lake > Sediment | place: USA: Wyoming | collected... | reverse complement strand
TCGCCGAGTTCATCGTCAACCCCGGCTACGGCCCCTGCAACTTCGTGCCTGAGGATGCGTCGGGCGAGAACTACTATCCGTTGATTATCCGGTCGATTGACGAGCTTGCCCTGCGCCCGCTGACCGCCGAGCAGCGACGGGACTGGCTGGAGAATCTCGGTACCGTCGTCGGCAAGTCCCGCCATATGGCTCATCTCTGCTACGAAATCGAGCGCATCGCCCCGTCCGACGCGATTGTCCTGGTGCTCGGCGACCCGGGCGTGGGCAAAGAACTGGTGGCCCGGGCCATCCACCGCAAGAGTCCGCGCTACGACGCAGGCGTCCAGAGCCGGGAACACCCCTGGACCGTCAGCATCGCGGCCTTGGAGAAGAACCTGATCGAGGACGAGCTCTTCGGTCATCTGAAGGGTGCCTATACCGACGCCGGCACCAGCCGGCCGGGCATTTTCGAGGCTGCCGCCGGCTCAACCGTCTTTCTTGACGAAATCGGCGACCTGAGCAAGGAGGTTCAACTCAAGCTCCTGCGCGTAATGGAATACCGGGTCGTCAAGAAACTCGGGAGCAGTCAGGAGATGCCGGTTGATAATCGCATCCTGGCGGCGACGAATCGCGCGCCGGAGGACCTCTTCAAACGCTTCCGGACCGATTTCCTCGGCCGCCTGCTCCAGCACAGCCTGGTGGTTCCCTCGGTCCGCCGCCGCTGGGAAGGCGACAGCCCGAGCGCGGTCGAGGACGACCTGCGCGAGATGACCGACTACTTTCTGAGCGCAATGAACCGCCGGGTGCCGGCCGATGCTCATCTGACGATGACCGAGGTTGCTCTGCGATTCCTGATTCAGTCCGTTCAGGAGTACATTGCGGGCAGCAATGAGATCTTCTCCAACAACATCCGCACCATTCGCAACGTCGTCGAACGCTCGTTCGAGCGCGCCCAGGCGCAGCGCAGACGCGAAATCACCCTGGGCGAAGTCATTCCGACGCTCGGCGTGATCAAGCTCATCCGGCAGCAGGAGCGCGTCGCCTCAACGACCATTGAGCAGCTCGTCGGCACCCTGCAGCTCGACGCGGTCGAACGTCGGGCAATCGAGGAGGCGATGCGTAAGGCCGGAAGCATGATTGAAGCGGCCAAGCTCCTCGGCATCCACCGCGACACACTGCGCAAGAAGATGGCCGAGTACGGGCTCCTCGACCACAACGAATAGCCCGGGCGGACAAACCGGGGCCAAGTCGGAGGGATTCTGCAGCCACTCTCCACGTTGACTTCTACCCGACTCTGACGTATTTCACGGCGCAGCGCCGGATTTTTCGGCAGAGAGCCAGCTCCCGGGTCGCTGCTATTCCCGCCCATGCTAATATGTAACTCACACTAGTTCATTGCCTTAGCAGAAGGCACGGCAGAGCTGGACGTTGACGGCACACTTCATGCACGAACCTGAGTTCGCGGCAAACGGCCTCTTCTCTCTTTCCCAAGCCCATTGGGAATGGCCCTCCAAGTGGCGCCTGAAAAGCATCCCTCCAGGGTACCACTAGGTTCAACAAGCACGCGTGGTGTGCCCTTCCCAGGGCACACCCTTTTTTTGGGGCGGTACCGGTCCTGTACTTCGACGGGCGGGAGGCGCAGTTCACGTCCTCCTGGTGCACAAACCGAAGCCCAAGCCGGAATTCGGCTTGGGCCTGGAATCCGAGGCCTGAGTCTACTGGAAGATGCTGCCGCGCAGTAATTCGCGGGCGATGACGAGCCGCTGGACCTGGTTGGTTCCCTCGTAAATCTGGGTGATCTTGGCGTCGCGCATCATCTTCTCAACCGGGTAGTCCTTCATGTAGCCGTACCCGCCGAAAACCTGAATCGCGTCAATCGTAACGTCCATCGCGGTGTCCGAGGCGAATAGCTTCGCCATCGCCGAGAATCCCGACATGTTCTTGGCGCCGGAATCCGCATGGCGCGCGGCCGCGTAGACCAGCGCGCGAGCGGCTTCGACCCGAGTCGCCATATCCGCGAGCATGAACTGGATGCCTTCGAGTGCGCTCAGCGGCGCGCCGAACTGGATTCGCTTCTGGGCATAGTCGGTTGCGGCTTCGAGCGCGCCCTGGGCGATACCCACCGCCTGCGCGCCGACCCCGGGTCGGGTCCGGTCGAAGGTCCGCATCGAGGTCACGAAACCCATTCCTTCCTTGCCCAGCAGGTTCTCGGCCGGCACCTTGCAGTTCTGGAACACCAGTTCGCAAGTGGCGCTCGCGCGGATGCCGAGTTTATTCTCGTGTTTGCCGAACGTGAACCCGGGCGTTCCCTTCTCAATCAGAAATGCCGACAGCCCTCGGCCGCCCTTGTTCTTGTCGGTCGAAGCGATCACCGTGTAGAAATGCGCCACTTCGCCGTTGGTGATGAAGTGCTTGGTGCCGTTGATGACCCAGGAATCCCCCTGCCGGACCGCTGTGGTCGCGATCGCCGACGCGTCCGAGCCGGCATTCGGCTCGGTGATGGCAAACGCGCCAATCCACTCGCCCGAGGCGACCCTGGGCAGGAAGCGTTTCTTCTGTTCTTCGGTCGCGCCCAGGATTATCGGGTATGCAGCCAGGCCGTTGGCCGCGTAGCAAACGCCCACCCCGCCGCAGACCCGTGAGATTTCCTCGACAATCAGGCACATGTCGAGCACCCCGCCGCCCGACCCGCCGTATTCGGCCGGGATGTAGACACCGTTGAACCCGGCCCGGGCGAACTCTTTCATCAGGTCATGGGGAAACTCACCGGCTTCGTCGAGCCTGGCCCGCACCGGCAGCACCTTCTCTTCGGCGATCCGCCGCGCCAGCTTCTTGATTTCCAGTTGTTCATCAGTCAGAAAGTAATTCATCTTCAGTCCCTCCTGTCCGCGATTCGCCCGGACGGTTCAGAATCCGATTTCGGAGTCCGCGTCCATCCGCGTTTGTCTGCGGTTTCACTTCTTCTCGGCCGTCAGTCGCCATTCGATGTCCCGCGCCACCGGGTCCAGACACTCGACGACAATCTTAGCAACTTCGCGGAAAACTTCAAGCGACGAGCCGACCGGGTCGAACACTTCCTCGGACCCGGTCCGCCCGCAGTAGCCCATTTGCAGAAAGGTGCGTGACTCGGCTTCCGGCACGAGTTCCAAAACCCGGCGTCGGTGCCTCGGCTCCATACAGAGTATCAGGTCGGCATCGCGAACCTGGCTCACGGTGAGCGGAGTGGAGAAGTGACGCGACAGGTCAATGCCCGTCTCCCTCATCACTTGCCCCGCGCCCTCGCTGACCGGCATGCCGGCGACCGTATTCGTCCCGGCGGAGTAGACCATCACCCTCCGGCCGCGCAACCGCTGCTCGAGAATTCCTCTCGCCATCGCGCTCCGGCAGGTGTTGCCGGTACAGACGAACAGGACCGCGAAGACCACGGCCGGCCCCAGCTTCACCTTGCCTCCGAGCGCGCGTTCGATGTCCAGTATCGGTATCGCGCCCTTGCGGTCCAGTCTCGGCGTGCGGCTGGTCGAATCCACCAGCGTCGAGGGCGTCAGGTGAACGCCGCCGATATCCAGCCAGAGGTCAACCCGGCCGCCGTAGACTTCCTGCAGGTCCTGGCTTGAGTCGCAGTCCAGCACTTCCTGGAAGAAGAGCGGTTCCGACAGCTCGCTCATTAACCCGGCCAGAAGGCCCGCCCCCGGCATCATGACGCCGATGCTGCCCGACCCGGCATCCACGACCAGGGTCAGGTCGCCGGGCATGAACGCCTCGGCCAGTCTGAGGACACCGACCGAGGGCGAGGTCAGTAGCTCGTCGAACTCCGCGCGGTCCCGAATCAGCCGCTGCCGAAGCGGGTAGCCGAAAGGCCCGAGCTGCTCCTCGCTCCGGCTAACCAGCAGGTAGCTTCCGCCGCAAGGCAGCAGCACGACACCGCCGCTCATCAGCACCCGAATTGCCTCCTGTCGATGACTCTGTTTCAGTTCACCACGCACAACTACATGCTTCACAGCCAACCCTCGAATGTCGCCTTCATATTCAGCTTCCCGGTCTGCGATTCTGACTTCTGACCTCTGACTTCTGACTTCTTCTGATTCCCTTGTCCCCGATATCCCGCCGGAACTGCATACCCTCGAAGTGAATCCCGTTCAAGACCGTGTATGCCTTCTGCTTTGCCTCGGACAGGGTCGGACCCAGGCCGGTCACGCCCAGCACCCGGCCACCGGAAGTAACGACAACACCATCCTGCATCCTGGTTCCGGCATGGAACACGAAAACCTCCTCCCCGACCCCCGACCCCTGTTCCCTGCCCCCCGACCCCTGCTCCCCGACCCCTGCGATCGCCTTCCCCTTCTCGTATCTTCCCGGGTACCCGGCCGATGCGGCAACGACACACAGGGCGTGGTGCGGAACTGCCGAGTGCGGACTGCGAACTGCGGATTGCAGGTCTCCGTTTGCCACCGCAAGCAGCAACTCGCCCAGGTCGGCTTCAAGCAGCGGCAGAATCACCTGCGTCTCCGGGTCCCCGAACCGGCAGTTGAACTCAAGCACATATGGTCCCTTGTCCGTCACCATCATGCCGGCATAGACCACGCCGCGATATTCGATGCCACGCCGGCGCAAACCCTCAAGCAGGGGCGCGAAAACTGTCTTCTCGACCGCGTCCTGGAGCTCGGGCGTGACAATCGGCGCCGGCGCATAGGCGCCCATACCGCCGGTGTTCGGTCCCTGGTCGCCGTCCAGCAGTGCCTTGTGGTCCTGCGACGGCGACAGGTAAAAGACCTGCCTGCCGTCGGTAATGCCGATTATCGAAGCCTCCTCGCCCTGCAGAAACTCCTCAACCACCACCGTTGCCCCGGCCTCGCCCATGGTCCGGCTGACCATCATCTCCTCAATCAGGGTCTCAGCCTCTGCCCGCGTCTGGACAATCACTGCGCCCTTGCCCAGCGCCAGCCCGGACGCCTTGATGACCAGCGGATACTCCTGGTCCGCGAGATACGCTCCGGCCTTTGCCGGGTCGGTGAACGCCTCGAACCGGGCCGTCGGAATCCCGCATTCCTGCATCAGTTGCTTGGCGAATGTCTTGCTGCCTTCCAGTTGCGCGGCCTGCCGGGTCGGCCCGAATATCGGCAGACCGCGCCGCAGGAATTCGTCGCTGATGCCGGCGACGAGCGGTCCCTCCGGTCCGACCACAGTCAAGTCAAACCGGTTCTGTCCGGCATAGGCCGCGACCGCCGCGACATCCTCCGGGTTGAGCGCAACGCACCCCGCAATCTGACTGATACCCGCGTTACCTGGGGCGCACGTGACCTCGTGACCGTCCTGTTTCAGCTTCCAGACAATCGCGTGCTCTCGCCCGCCGGAACCAAGAACAAGAATCTTCATTCTACACCTCTGTTTCCAGCCGCACTCCGACTAATGAATCCGGATTCAACACAAAGACACAAAGACACGAAGGAAATCCGGACGAACCGCTGACGAATGCCGGATGACCACTCGGCCACTTGACCACTCGGCCTTCCCGGGTTTCATGGCACCCTCGCGGCCGGGAACGGATTAGGGATGAACGTCAGCGCGAAGATGATGACTGCCGCGAATATCAGCAGCTTGTCCGTGCGGCCAATCGGCGTGACTTCATCCATGGTTGGCGGATGCCCCAACCCCAGAATCAGCACCAGCACCGCCCAGAAGAACCAGCCGGACCAGAGAAAGCCCAGTCCGAGCATTACCGCCAGCACCCCGATTCGGAATGCCTTACGCCAGCGCCCGAGCGCAACGTAAGCAATGTGCCCGCCGTCGAGCTGACCCAGCGGCAGCAAATTCAGGGCCGTGACAAAGAACCCGAGCCAGCCCGCGAAGGCCAGCGGGTGCAGCGCGACGTCATAGCCCGCGGGCAGGTGCGGAAAGAACAACCGGGAAAGCAGCCCGAACAGGAGCGATGACCCGAGCGCAATACTCCCCGGCATCTGCTCCAAATGCACCGGTTTGGAGAGCATCATTCCGACCGCGACTATCGGCACCGCCAGCACGAACCCGGTGAGCGGGCCGGCTACGCCGAGCCGAATCAGTGCCCGCCGGTTAGGAATCGGCGACTTGATGCGGATGAACGCGCCCATCGTGCCGATGAGTGGGTGCGGAATCGGCAGGAAGTAGGGCAGCGTGGCGTCCACGCCATAGCGCCGCGCGGTCAGGTAGTGCCCGAGTTCATGACTGCCCAGGATGAGAATCAGGGCGAATGAGAACGGAATCCCCTTCGCCAGTTCGCCCAGATTCAACGGGTTGCCGCTCGCGAGCGACCGCCACAGGATATGCCAGAAGTTAGCCTGGGTAAGCGGGTCGGTCGCCAGGTCGCGCAGGAAGAAGGCGTTGCTCCCCTGCTGGAGCGAACCGATGGTGAGCGTGGTGAAAATGGTCATAATCAACAGAACGATGTTGATGGTCGGGTTCATCTTACGCGCGGGCGGCGCGGCCGTGCGCAGGAACCGAACCAGGTGAAGCGCCGGAGCCGACTCCCCGGTCTTGCTCAGCATTACCGTGTAGCCCATGCCTTCGAGCAGTCCGTGAATCGCCCGCGTATGCTCGCCCAGCGGCTCGAGAATCGTGCCCTGCGCCGAACCGCCGTTCTCGCCAATCTGGTAGGCCGTGACGTCCATGTCGCGCCGGAGCGCGGCAATCGCGCGCGCTGCGTCCGGGTTCGAATCCGAAAAGAACGTCACCGGCGGGGTTCGGCTCAGATTCTCATCCTGGCTCATGGTGATAATGACGATTTACGAATGACGATTTACGATTGCCAATTCGCCATTCGCTCTGCGCCTCGGTGGTAGTCCTTCTGCATTCGTCATTCGTGCTTCGTCATTCGTCATTTCTTAGTCAGCGTTCCCACCTGGATTGAATCATCAGTCTCCACGCCGTGCCGCTCAAACCAGCCCTGGTTCATCTCCAGTGCATACCGGACCGGCACCTGCGGCGCATGCCGGCTCGTCTCGTCGTGCGGCGCCATATCCTGGATGTCGGCAATCCGGCCGCTGCGCTCGATGAACGCAATGCTCAGCGGCAGTTCGGTGTTGCGCATCCAGAACGCGTAGACGTCGTCCCGGTCAAAGACAAACAGCATTCCCTCGTCCTCGGGCATAACGGTCCGGAACATCAGCCCGACATTGCGCTGTTCCTCGCTGCTTGCCACCTCGACCAGCACCGTGTCCCGGCCCACGACCAGCTTCTGTTTCGGCACTCTCGGAGACTCAGGGACTGCGGACTGCGAAGTGCGGACTGCGGATTGGCCCTTTGGCGGTCGGCAGTTGGCAGATGGCAGACAGCAGATAGCAGATAGCAGGCAGCAGACAACCGATAGCCGGACACCGGCCACCGACCACCGGCCACAGGTCACTACTACCCCTCAACGACAATTTGCGACAGGTCGGCCACGCGCAGGAAGAGCGACTTGACATGGGCTAGCAGGGCCAGCCGGTTCGCGGACAGCTCCTGGTCGTCGCACATCACCATCACGTCATCAAAGAAGGTGTCAATCACCGCGCGCAGTGCGAGCAGCAGTTCGAACGCGCGGGCATAGTCCTGCCCGGCAATTGCCTCGGCGAGCTTCGGGTCAAGCGCCCTGGCCGCTTCAAAGAGCGCATCTTCGGCCTTCTCCCGCAGCAGCTTATCATCCACGGCGAGTCGGGCATCAATCCCTTTCAGGATATTGGCGACCCGCTTCTGCCCGATGACCAGCTTGTCGAACTCCTCGCGTTCCCGGTACTCAGCCAGCGCCTGACACCGTCGACGCGCATCGTCCGGGTCGAACCACGCCGCCTCGAGCACGGCATTCGCGATATCGTACTTCACGCCCTGCTCGGCAAGCAGCAGATTCAGCCGCTCCCGGACAAACGCCGAGAGTTGGCCGAACAGTTTCGCGTCATACGGCCTGGCGAGCAGTTCCAGCGCTGCGCGGAGCAAGGCGCGCAGGTCGAACCGGCGTTCGAGTTCCAGAACCATCAGCAATACCCCGGTCGTCTGCCGGCGCAGGGCAAATGGGTCGGTCGAGCCGGTGGGAATCGAGCCCGTGACAAACGCCGCGCACAGGTTATCCAGCTTGTCGGCGATGCTCAACAGGCGTCCGGCCGTGGTCGCCGGCAGCGGGTCGCCGATGCTGCGCGGGGCGTAGTGGTCGGCAATCGCCTGCGCAGTCGTCTCGGATTCGCCGTGCAGCCGGGCGTAGATGCCGCCCATGATGCCCTGCAGTGACGTGTATTCCTTCTCGCGCACCATCGCCGACAGCAGGTCGGCCTTGCACAGCAGCGCGGCGCGACGCAGCGCCTCAACGTCAACCCTTGTTGGCCCGCTGCTCGTGGTGACAAACGTCGGGTGTACCTGCGGCGTGACGCTCGGTGCTTCTCTGGTTCCGCCAGCGTTCACCGATGCGGCGAGTTCCTCGCACAGCTTCACGAGCCGTGCCGTCTTGTCTTTCAGCGTGCCCAATCCTTCCATCCAAGTGACGTGCTCCTCCAGAACCAGGAACCCCTCCAGACCAATCTTGCGGTCTTCCTCGATGAAGAAACTCGCGTCCTTGAGCCGCGACTCGGCCGCCTTTTCATACCACTGCCGGACCTCGACCACGGCACAGCCCGGCGTATTCGTGACCGCCACGAACACCGGCAGCAGGCTCCCGGAACTCGCGTGCCGTACCGCGAAGCAGCGCTGATGCCGCTTCAACGCGGTTACAACGACCGTCGGCGGCAGCGCCAAGTATTCGGGTCGGAAATCACAGAGTACGGGATAGGGCGCCTCGACGATGCCCGCGGTCTCTTCCAGCAATTCCTCATCCGGCACCAACTCGCCCTTGCCCGCGAGCAGACTCTGGATTGCGCTCGCGATTGCCTTCTGCCGGCGGGCCGGGTCAATCGTGATACCCGCCTGCTCAAGGGTCTTCTCGTACTCCCCAGGCGAGGGAATCATAATCTCCCGGGTCTGCGCCAGCCGCAGGCCCCAGGTCGTGTTGCCCGAGCTCACGTCTTCTATCTTGAACGGAATCGTCTCGCCGCCCAGCAGGGCAACAATCCAGCGAATCGGCCGGGCGAACCGGAAGCTGCCCGCGGCCCAGCGCATGTTCTTCGGGAACGGCAGCTTGGCAATGAGTGCGGGCAGCGCCACGCTGAGCAGGGGAATCACCGGCTGAGCCGGGATGGTCTTGGTGACGAATACGTACTCGCCTTTGGCGATGGCCTTCACCACCAGGTCTGCAACCTCCTTGCCATGAGTCTTGGCAAAGCCCAGAGCGGTCTTGGTCGGCTTGCCTTCGGCATCGAACGCGGCCTTCTTCGGCGGCCCCTGCAGTTCGACCGTCTTCGCTTCCTGTTGCTCCGCGACGTCCGAGACCATCAGCGCCAGCCGGCGCGGGGTATAGACCGTCCGGCTCTTGCCGAAGACTACCCGGTTGTCCTTGAACCAGCCGGTCGTTTCCCGTTCCAGCGCGTCGGCCGCGGGCTTCAGGAACGAGGCCGGGATCTCTTCGGTGCCGATTTCCAGCAGAAAGTCCTGCATCCGGTGATGATACGAGAGGATTCAGGGTTGTCAATAGAACACGGCAGCGGAATCTATCCACCGATTTCACCGATTACACCGATTCCGGATTCGGATGTAACCACAGATAAACACAGATTAACACAGACCCGGAATCTAATCCGCAGAATATGGAATGCGGAACCGCAGACAAGCGCAGACCGGCGCAGACTCGGAATCTAACCGCGGAGAATGCGGAGAGCGCAGAGGGGTTACTTGGAGCTTAGGATTTGGGGGTTGATTGGAGGTTGGTGCTTGGACGTTGGGGCTTCGGCTCACTAGTCCGTAGCTTGCAAGCTACGGCTTGCCCTAATCTTGCTCCAGGCTCAAAATCAAGGGTCTTTCGCCCAGCGCGTTACGATTCAATGACTTAGCAATCGAACCGGTTTTGAAGGCACCGCCCCGGTAGGTGCTCTACCAGGCTCTCTGGTAGACGCTCTACCAGGTGCTCTGGTAGATGCCCTGGTAGATGCTCCGGTAGATGCTCTACCAGGTGCTCTGGTAGGTGCTCTGGTAGACGCTCTACCAGGCTCTCTAGTAGACTCTCTACCAGGCTCTCTGGTAGGTTCTCTGGTAGGTTCCCTGGTAGGTGCTCTGGCAGGCTCTCTGGTAGGTTCTCTACTGAGCGCTCTACACCCTGCTCCGCCCTGTATGCTGTCCACTGTATGCTGTTCACGTTCTGCCTTCAGTATTCAGATTTCTACCTTCTGACTTCGCCTTGTATCGCTCCCTCATTCCCTAGCTCCCTTGTTCCCTCGGTTTTGAGCTTTGAGTTTTGACCTTTGACTTCTCCGCCTTCGCTCTCTTGCTCCCTCAGCTTCGACTTCTAGCTTCAGCATTCTAGCTTCTGACTTCGCGCCGCATCGTTCCCCCTTGACAATTTCCGCTTTTCGGCTATACCCTAGTCCGATGATAAGGATGTCGGCGACGAAGCTGGCCGGGCAGCTTGCCGAGCGGTTCGGGCGCGACCGGGAAGAACGCGACTCGAAAGGGCGCGACGGCGGAAAGTGGTGGTTGTCCATATTTGTGCCTACTTCGTCATGGGCGATTTTAGCGGGAGCCACGACTCTGTCGCTGATCCTTGTCGGCTTGTCCTGCCGGGCAAGAGAGAGCTATCCCGCGACAGAGTGGAAGCCCGGCGGCTACACACAGGCGCACGCGCTGCGGGAAGAAGTAAGGCAGATCTGGAATCGGTCCGCGCATGGCGACACGGCTCCTCCCGATGCTGTACTCGAGAGTGCACTGCCGCCCGTGATTCGGTCCTCAGCACCGGGCGCTCGTGTGTTCGCAGCGGCCTGGGCCCTTGAACGCTCGCCCACTTATCCCCAAGGCAATGGGGTGCTTGTGACGCTCGGAGACAGTACCTACTTCTATGCTTGGGGGAAGTACCCCGTTCGGCTGCTCAACGCACTGGGTGCCAAGCTCGACCGCCGGCACGTCTTGGCTACAGCTAAGCTGGCGACTGTGCTCTCAACTTCCTTCGGACGTGGGAGACAACTCTTTCTGACCCGTCAGCAGAAGGAAGAGCGAATGGAATGGGGTCTTCCTCCGGGGGGTCGGCTTGGGGCGATGAGCAGTTGGAGCGATACGGTGGACACCTACTTTTGGTCTTTCAAGCATCCCAGCTACCCGGCGATCACCTTCAAGTCCCTCACTTGGAATCAACGGGCAAAGGACAGCGCGGTCGTCAGTGTTGGCTGCAGACTCGACGACGACTGGAAGCGCCTCTTCGTGGACTTCGTATCTCTGAAGTCGGGAGAGTGGTCGCCCACGATGGTTCGCGGCGGCGACGACACTGTCTTCATCCTGGACTCCAATTGACTCCGGGGCAGTCAGGAACGCGTTATCCATCTCTGCTCCTCAGGCGGAGAATCCACGAAAATCCGGGCCGCTCTCATATTCCTGGGACCTGCGCGACCAAGCTGGGAGCCTGGTTTCAGCCGGGACCTACTTCGCCGTTGTCCGCGGCAGGGACAGATCAACCTCTCTGAAGCTGTGCGTCGTCAGGTAGTCGGTCTCCACGACTGGTTTGTACCGCGGAGCATCCCGGGCCTCACCTGCGGACTCGTTCTCTTGCTCCCTCGGTTTTGAGCCTTGAGTTCTGACCTTTGAGTTCTTCACCTTCGCTCTCTGCTCCCTCGGTTTTGACCTTTGACTTCTTCGCTCCCCTCTCCTTCTCCCTCAGTTTTGACCTTTGACTTTTGACCTTTGAGTTCCTCGGCCTTGCTCTTCTCTTCCCTCTTCCTGTTGACACCCGTCATTTTTTTGCTACCTTAATAGCGATGGCCCCATCGTCTAGTGGTTAGGACATCACCCTTTCAAGGTGAAGACACGGTTTCGACTACCGTTGGGGCCGTGAAAGACTGTGCGAAAGGCGAGGTCGCCCGGCGGTCAGGTTCGTCACTGGACCACTTGGCCACTGGACCACTTGACCACTATCGTTCGCGGAAGTAGCTCAGTTGGTAGAGCACAACCTTGCCAAGGTTGGGGTCGCGGGTTCAAATCCCGTCTTCCGCTTTGAACTTGCAGGATTCCAGGAATCAAGGAATCGAGGATTCAAGTGACGGATAGTCTGGCGCTGGAATCCTCAAATCCTCGGTTCCTTGAATCCTTCACGGGCCGGCGGCATAGCCAAGTAGCAAGGCGACGGTCTGCAAAACCGTTATTCATGGGTGCAACTCCCATTGCCGCCTTGTATTTGGTAGGAATCAGGGAATCGAGGAATCAAGGAATCGAGCAGACCCTCGAATCCTTGAGTCCCGGAGTCCTTGAATCCTCTGTTCGAAAAGCCGGGATGGCGGAATTGGCTGACGCAGCGGACTTAAAATCCGCGGCCCGGTTTAACGGGCGTGCCGGTTCGAATCCGGCTCCCGGCAATCAGGCCTGACGCCTGACGCCTGACGCCTGACGCCTGACGCCGAAACGGAATGACGGGTCAGGTTGATTTTCGGGCGTGAAGCGTAATGCGTTAAGCGTAATGCGTTGTTGTGGGCCTTTAGCTCAGCTGGTAGAGCAGCGGATCTTTAATCCGTTGGCCGCAGGTTCGATTCCTGCAAGGCCCATCTCCCGAAACGGGAAATCCGAAACCCGAAGCTCGAAATACGAAACAAGACCCGAAATCCGAAGCACGAAACTCGAAACAAATCCCAAATCCAAATGACAAGATCAGACCAGGGCCGGCTGCTTGATACAGTGCGCGAGTTGGCGCTGGCTGAGGGGGCGTGCGGGTTCGGGCAGGCGGACCTGGCGCAGGTGGAGAAGGGCGATTTCCTGATTGAGCCCGACGTGCTGGCGAGGTTCACGACTGCAATCAGTATCGTGGTCCCGGTTTCTGGAACCGTGCTGGCGACAATCAAAGAGCACCCAAACCAGCTCTACTTTCATCACTATCGCCAGCTCAACGCTCTACTGGACCGGATTGCACTGAAGGTCGCTCAAGCGCTTGAGGCAGCGGGACAGCATGCTCTGCCGATTGCCGCGTCCCAGTTGGTGGACTGGCCGAACCAGCGCGCGCATCTGTCCCACAAGCGCATCGCCGTCGCGGCCGGGCTGGGCTGGATTGGCCGGAACAACCTGCTGGTCACGCCCGAACACGGCAGTCAGGTTCGGCTCGTGACCGTCCTCACGGACTTTCCCCTGACCCCCGACCCCCGACCCCTGACCCCTGCTCTGGATTGCGGTTCTTGCCGGGCGTGCATTGCGGTCTGTCCTGCCGGAGCAATCAAGGAATCGGCCGAAGACTTTGACCACCAGGCCTGCTATGCCCAGCTCAAGGAATTCCAGCGCCAGGGCCATGTCGGGCAGTACGTCTGCGGCATCTGCGTGCGTGCCTGCCAACCGCAATCCTGAAGCGAAGGACTCGGGCTTCTTCAACTGAGCAATGAACCGCACATTTGAGCGCACGGTCTCCGAGAAGATGAAGGGGCATCGGCTGGACCATTATCTGCTGGAATCCGGCATCGGCCTGTCCCGCAACCAGGCATCCGGATTGATTAACCTGGGTAACGTGCTGGTCAACGGCCGGCCGGCAAAACCCAGCTACAAGGTGAAGCCGGAGGACCGGGTTTCGGCATCGTTTGAAACTGCGGCGCCGTTTACGATTGAACCCGAGGCAATTCCTCTGCGCATCGCTTATGAAGATTCCGAAGTCGTGGTCGTGGACAAGGCGCCGGGTATCGTCGTGCATCCGGCCCGGGGGCATTCGCGACACACGCTGGTCAATGCCCTGCTTCACCACTGCGGCAACCTGCCGGCCGGGGCAACCGGCAAGATTCGTCCCGGCGTGCTGCACCGGCTGGACAAGGACACGACCGGGCTGCTGGTCTTCGCCAAGACCGATGGGAGCTTGACCAACCTGGGCCGGCAGGTGGAGGCCCGAAAGTTCACCCGGGAATATCGGGCCGTAGTCTGGGGCGACCTGGGACTGGAAACCGGCACGATTGATGCGCCGGTCGGCCGGAGTTCGCTCGACCGGAAGCGGATGGCGGTGACGCCGTTCGCGTCGCGTACCGCAGTCACCCGGTTCGAGACCCTGGAGCGGTTCGGCATCGCCACGCTGGTCAAGGTCCGGCTGCTCACCGGCCGCACGCACCAGATTCGCGTGCACATGACCCACTACGGCCATCCGGTCGTCGGCGACCCGGAATATGGCGGCCGGAGACGGGAGGTTGTGCGCCGCCTGGCCGACGTACCGGTCTTCGAGCGCATGCTGGAAATCATGAAACGCCAGGCCCTGCATGCCGCGCGGCTCGGCTTCTGGCACCCGAAAACCGGGAAATACGTGGAGTTCAGTTCCCCGCTGCCGGAGGACATGGAACAACTGCTGGCGTTTCTGCGGTCGGGTCGTTCGGCTCCGGCTGTGACGCACAAGGCCTAACGCCCTACGCCTCACGCCCGAGATTCAGCCTGACTCGCCATCCCTCCGGCGTCAGGCGTCATGCCTTAGGCGTGATGCCCGGTCCGGCATAGCCGGGTCAGTCTTGACTAGGCCAAAGTTCAGTGTATTCTTAAGCGACCGGCGCGACAGCGCTGGCGGCGCTTGGCGGACCCGTAGTGTAGCCTGGTTCAACACGCCTCCCTGTCACGGAGGAGACCGCCAGTTCAAATCTGGTCGGGTCCGCTTCTCTGTCGTCCGGTCGTCGGAGAACCAAGAATCATGACAGCCAACCCCGTTCCGCCGCATCCACCGCGGTTTCCCTCAGTGGTCAGGCGCCGGATTATTCTTGCCGCGGTCATAACCGCGCTGGTTGGCGCAGGCCTGATTCTGGGCGTCGTGCTGATGCCGCCGGGCGTCGTCTCATCGCTGGTCAGCGGCATGCCGAACGATACCTTGACGCTGCGCAGCCGGGAAGCGGATTTTGTCGAAGCGCTCGCCGCCGGCCGGGTCGACCGCATCTACCGGCTGTTCAACTCTGATTTCCGTGACGAACTCACTGAAGCCCAGCTTGCCGACGGCGTCCGGCTCTGGCTCGCCGGACGCAAGGTGCGGCGCATCGCGGTAACGCACATGGAAGTCTGCGGCCTCTCCGGCCTGGTGAGCAGCAACGTCTATTTCGAGCGTTCGGATTCGGCGCGCACCACACGCGGGCCGGCCGAAGACTACCTGTTCCAGTCCTGGATTCGTACCCGAGACGGCTGGCAATTACTCTGGCTCAACAAGATTCTGGACCCGGTGGCCCAGGACTACGGCCGCCGCGACACCGGCGCCATCCGGGAAATCCTGCAGCTCTCCCTGGATGAAATCATTACCCGCACCGGACTGGAGCAGAAACTGGGCGTTGCCATCGGGTCCGCGCCGATTGTCCTGCTCCGCCATGGCGCGTCGGACCGGGTGGTGAGCCTGGCCGGGCGCGAAGTGCTCTGGTTGACGCGCGAGGAAATCACCGCCCGTCAGGGGCAATTGGGAATTGCGTTCTACATTGACGTTCAGCCGATTCGGGTCCTGAAGCACATCGCCATCGGGACCTTCGACATCATTCCCCTGAGACGCGGAACGGATGACCGGCGCCGCAGCCGCAGTATCAAGTTGTTTCTGGTCCGGGACAGCGCGCACGGGAAGTGGGAGTTCGCCGACTACGGCTCGCGGTGGTAGCCGCGGCCCGGCACGGGACAGCCAGGTCCCTGGACCCTCGAACCCTTGAACCCCTGATCCCCTCTTCCCAATGCTGACCATCGCCATCGTCGGCCGGCCCAACACCGGCAAGTCCACTCTGTTCAACCGGCTGGTCGGCCGGCGTGTCGCAATCACGATGATGGAGCCGGGTACGACCCGCGACCGGATTATCCAGCAGGGCGAGTGGCTGGACCGCCGGTTCTGGGTGATTGACACCGGCGGGCTCGTGACGGCCGCCCAGACCCGGATTGAACAGGAAATCGAAGCCCAGGTCGAACTCGCAATCCAGGAGGCCGACATTACCCTGCTGCTGGTGGATGCCCGTGAGGGACTGAACCCGGTGGATGTGGAGATTGCCGACCGGCTGAAACGCCGAAAAACCCGGTTCGTGCTGGTCCTCAATAAAGTGGACAACCCGCAGTCCAGCGGCCGGGAGAGCGAGGCCGCTGAGTTCTACCGGCTGGGCACTGACCGGCTATTCTCGATTTCCGCCGAACACGGTCATGGCGTGGATGAGTTGCTCGACTACCTGTACGCGGAGTTCCCGCAGTCCGCCGCGCCCGAACGCCATGGCGAAACCCGGCTCGCGATTCTCGGACGCCCGAATACCGGCAAGTCGTCGCTGCTGAACGCCCTGCTCGGCGAATACCGCTCCATCGTCCACGACGTTCCTGGCACCACCCGGGACGTAGTCGAGGCGACGTTCGAACTCGAAGGCCGGGCCTATCAGATTGTGGATACCGCCGGCATCCGGCGCAAGAACCGGGTCGAGCAGGCGGTCGAGTACTTCTCGGTGCTGCGCGCTGTCCGGACGATTGACGATGCCGACGTCGTCATCCTCGTGCTCGACATCCGCGCCGGCGTCTCAATGCAGGACAAGCGCATCGCATCGCTGATTGCCGAGAAGGGCCGGGGGCTGGTCATCTGCGCCAACAAGGCCGACCTGCTCTCAGAAGACGCCCTCAAGCCGGTCCGGGACTGGCTTCGCGAGGTTCTCCCCTACATCCTCTACGTGCCGATTGTCTTCACTTCCGCGCTCGAGAACCGGAACGTCCAGGAGGTAGTCCGCGCGGCGAGCCGCGTTTTCGAACAGGGTCAGAAGCGCGTCAGCAAACAGGACCTGAAGGAACTGCTCCCCGAATTCGAGGCCGTGCCGCCGCGCCGGGGCGCGGTGGTCCACGCGGTCAGACAGACCGGCGTCTGCCCGCCCGAATTCAAGCTGTGTGTTACCAATCCGAAAGTCATCAACGACGCCTATCTGAAATTTGCCGAGCGGATAATCCGCCGGCACTTCGGGTTTGAAGGCTACCCGCTACGAATCCGCGTCGGACGCTAAACTCACTCGTCCGACCGGTCTGACGAGTCCGACTCGTCGGACCCCAAGTCGTCCAGAATGAGCCTTGCCAGGTTAACATCCGCGGCAATCTGCCGTTTCAATTCCTCGACCGAAGCGAACTTCGTCTCCGGGCGCAGGCGCTCCACGAA
>Ga0315288_10004853_pt1 | contig 17120 bp, 13 predicted proteins | sample YL17G11_20_MG_FD_203454 | JGI IMG/M metagenome (GOLD analysis project Ga0315288, IMG submission 203454) | Sediment microbial communities from Yellowstone Lake, YNP, Wyoming, USA - YL17G11_20 | ecosystem: Environmental > Aquatic > Freshwater > Lake > Sediment | place: USA: Wyoming | collected... | reverse complement strand
TTCCGATGGTATCAGGCGGATTGACCCGCTCTGCCGCGCCTCTTCCTGGCGTATAAGCTCGTAAATCTGGGGGTCATACTGCTCAAGAGCCGTTTTCATCTGACATTCTCCATAAACCATTATTCTTAATGAGTTCTGCAAAATTGCAGAAGCCTTGATTATTCTTAAGGTGCTTACAGGGCAGCAAACGCCGGATAACGCGTTTGGCACAATATATAGCACGTGCAGGCTTCTTGTACAAGCATTTCCTTGCCGTATTCCGATGCCCGAACGCGTTGCACGACCTGGGTTTGCGGCATTCCAAGTCTCTTTGCTAAGTTTTCTTGCCCACGAGCCGGTCAATATGGTATAAATAGCGGTGGTGAAGCCTCTGCGGCGTTGCCGGAATCGGCCGAGGATTCAGAGTCATTTGGCGGGCGCGGCAGGGGAATTATTATCGGGCGTATTTCGTTTTTGAAAAGTTGTCTCGGACGGGCATCAAATCTCAAGCAGGCTTGTGCGCCTGTCGGAAACAGTGATGTGTTTTGGCGCGTAGCCGAAGCATTTCTGTTATAAGCTATTAGCCTGTCAACGTTGATCTTGTTAGTTGTCATTCCTGCGAAAGCAGGAACCCACAACTCTGAGCCGCCTGCTGAGCGAGCAGCACCCACAAATTCAACTGTGATATGCAGGGGTCGCTTGCGTCAAAAAAGCAATTTACACTTGAGCCACGACCGCTCCGGATATACAATCAGACGGAATTTCAGGAGAATTCAAATATGGACCGTAGCTCAGACTCAAGACTTAAGACGAAAGAGGCAGGAGTTGAGAGACACAATGCGAGACGACCGGCTTTTGTAGGCGGTCTCTGGTCTGTGGTATTCTGCGTGTTTTTGGCGGGCTGTGCCCCTGGGGCCAAGCCCGGCCAGAATCGCAGCGACGTCGCGGCCCAGGCCCCGGGCCCCGTGGGGGCGGGGACCGAGCGAATTTGCCTTGCAGATGTCCAAAAGGCTGCTGCGATGCAAGTTGCCGAAGATGTTCTGGCCAAAATGCACTTCACTATCGAAAAGGCCGACTCCGACGCCGGCCTGATACGCACCCGCCCGCTGTCCGGGGCGCAATTCTTCGAATTCTGGCGCACGGACAGCGTCGGCGGCTTCAATTCCACCGAGGCCAACCTGCACAGTATTCGACGAACGGTGGAACTGAAGGTCAGCAAAAAGGGCCAGTACCTGTGCATAGACTGCGACGCGAGGACACAACGTCTGAATCTGCCTGAGCAGGAAGTCACCAGCAGTGCGCGGGCATACGTGCTGTTTTCAAGGAGCAACTCGTCGCTCCAGAGCATGCAACTGAACCCGGCGCAGGAAACGGGTATAGCGTGGGTCGATCTGGGTAAGGACAGGGGCCTGGCCCTTGAAGTCCTCGGGCGGATACAAAAGCAAATCTCAAAACTTACGAAAGAACAATAAATATGAAAGTGCTCATCTGCGGCGGAGCAGGATACATCGGCAGTAATATGACAGCGTTGCTGGCTGCCGAAGGGCACGAGCCGGTCGTCTTTGACAATCTCAGCACCGGCCACCGAGCGGCCATACAACAGGCCGAGCTTATCGAGGGCGATCTGGGCGACTACGACCTGCTTGTCGGAACGCTGAAGGACCGCAGGATTGAAGCGGTGATGCACTTCGCAGCCTTTATCGAGGTCGCCGAATCGGTCAAGGCGCCTTTGAAATACTACCGCAACAACCTCTGCAACACCCAGAATCTGTTGGCTGCGATGGAGACGGCGGGCGTCTGCAAGTTCGTCTTCAGCAGCACCGCTGCGGTCTATGGAATTCCAAGAGAGATACCGATTACAGAAGATTCGCCGAAAGAGCCGATCAATCCCTACGGGCAGACCAAGTGGGCGGTCGAGAGGATGTGTCACTACCAGAGCCGGGCCGGAAAGCTGCGATACGCGTCGCTCAGATACTTCAACGCCTGCGGCGCGGGCCGTAACGCGACGCTCGGCGAGGACCATCGGCCCGAGTCGCACCTTATCCCGCTGACCATCCAGACCGCTATGGGAAAACGCCCCGCGATCAAAATCTTCGGAACCGATTACGATACCCCGGATGGAACGTGCATCAGGGACTACATCCACATCGACGACCTGTGCAGGGCGCATCTGCTGGCGCTTGATAAGCTCCAGACAAGCAGCGAGCTGGTTTACAATTTAGGCAACGGCAAAGGCTATTCGGTCAGGCAGGTAATTGAAACGGTCGGGAAGGTCTCCGGCAAGAATTTCAAGGTGGTTGAAGCGCAGCGTCGGCCGGGGGACCCGCCGATCCTGACGTCCGACGCCGCAAAGGCAAAAAGAGAATTGGGCTGGGAAACCGAAAAGCCCCACCTCGAACAAATGGTCGCCAGCGCCTGGCTATGGCACAGCGAACACCCGACCGGCTACTTAGATTAAGCCACTCCAACAAAACCCAATTCGTCATTACGAGCGCACCCTTTGTCATTCCGAGCGCAGCCTTTGTCATTCCGAGCGCAGTCTTTGTCATTCCGAGCGCAGTCGAGGAATCTATTCGAATAGCCCAGCCTTTGTCATTTCGAGCCCACCCTTTGTCATTCCGAGCGCAGCCTTTGTCATTCCGAGCGCAGTCGAGGAATCTATTCAAATAGCCCAGCGAACCGGCGCCTCATTTTGAAGGCACGTTTTGTTACAGCCTCTTAGTCAACTTCGACGATGACAAGTCAAAGCTAATCGGCTGCTCGGGTAACCAGACCCCGACCTCGCTTGCCCCGCCTGGCCAGACGAGACAACTTGAAGCGCCGAAGCAGGGCGAGGGCTGGGTATTTCTCGATTGGAAACAGCCCGTTGACGCCGGAAGGGTTATCGCGTATAAGATTCAGCGTAGGAATCGTACCGATGGTGCGTGGCAGGATGTCGCAACGGCAATCGAGACAGAATCAACTTTGGTTGACCAGCACAAGGGCAAAGAACCCGAATATCGCGTTATTGCAATAAATCTTGTCCCCGAGAATCTGCTATCCTGGTTTTGCAACAGGGGAAAATCCGGCGAAGGTCAGCCGAGCAATACGGTGATGGCGGTTCTGTAAAATTGCATCGTGGCATTGGTTGCTTACATCGAGGCATTGCGACTTTACATCGTGGCGTTGTGAGGTTACAGTATGGCATTGTACGGCTTGGTTGTGTAGCCGAGCTTTTAATATAGGAAGTCTCAGATTAATATAGTATGGAACAATAGCATACTTCAAAAAGTCATTTTATGGTAAAATCTGTAAAGGAAAAGTTTAGAACGGTTATTGAGAAAAATACCTTCTACTTCTTTAACCGCAGATTTGAAGAGAAATATGAAGGTTATTTGAATTCAATCAGGGAAACTCTGCTTGTCCTGAAAAACGATATTGAAACCAAAGGGTTACAAAAGGAAATATTTGAGCAGCTTCTTGCAGAAAATGAAAATGGGCTTACGGCTATACTTGCCTTGACCGGCTTCTCAAACGAATCCTTGAAGCGTCTTGTAACACTTATCCGGGTAGTCGAGGATTCTTCATTATCGAAATTATCTCTCAAAGAAAAATGGCACAATCCTGAAGACACAGAAAATATCAAAGAATGGTCAGATACTACAATCGCTAAAATACTTCGCAACAATGGATATTTCCGAACAGGTATCGTTAATGTATTTTTTGAAGGTGCTACTGTTTCGCTTCTGGCAAACACTTTACCTCTTTTTGAGTTGAAGAAGTTAAGTATCTCGAAGTTGCAGTTTGACATCCCATCGATGATAGATACTTTAGTCAGATATAAGGAGAAAGGTTCCTATTCAGGAAAAGGAGAAAAGAATTCTGAAACTGTTATTGCCTCTTTGCTTGATGATTTGGGACTGATTTATGAAGGAGGCGACTTGGATAAATTCCCACGCAAAACAAAACGAAGGATGGATTTTATTATCCCTGATAAAAAGTCTCCATCTATTATTATCGAGAGTGCTTTTCTGACGACGACATCTTCAGGGCAGGGCGATAAATCCAAAACGGAAATTTCCATTCAAAAACTTATCAAAAGGCACTACCCAAAAGCCAAATTCATAGGTTTTGTTGACGGGATCGGCTGGTATGTGCGAAAAGAGGACTTAAAACGGATGGTCGCTGCATACGATGATGTGTTCACTTTCCATAAAGATGAATTATCGCGATTTGAGAAAATGTTAAGAGCGGAGTTTGGGAAATGATGAAAAAATATCTGAACAGGATTATACAAGGCGATTGCCTAGCGCTGTTTCGGGATATTCCAGATAATAGCGTTGATATTACTTTTGCGGACCCACCTTTTAATCTGAAGAAAAAGTACAACAGCACAAAGGACAGTCTTGCATTGCAGGAATATTTGGACTGGTGCCAGCTGTGGATTAGTGAAATGGTGAGGGTTACAAAACCGACCGGCTCAATTTTTGTGCACAATATTCCTAAATGGTTGACTTACTATGCGACCTTTCTGAATAACATTGCCTGTTTTCGACATTGGATTTCTTGGGATGCCCCCACTTCGCCGATGGGCAAAACTTTGCAGCCGGCTCATTACGGAATCTTGTTTTATGCAAAAGACCTTGAACAGACAAGATTTTATGAGATTCGTTATCCGCATAAACGCTGCCGCAAATGTGGTTATCTTCACAAAGACTACGGCGGCAAAAAAGCGGGACTGCATCCATTTGGACCGCTTGTTTCCGATGTTTGGACAGATTTTCATCGTATAAAACACAATAAATATCGTGATGAGCATCCCTGCCAATTGCCGGTTCATTTGCTCGAGCGAATTATCCTTATGTCAACCGATGAGGGTGATGTAGTACTCGACCCGTTCTCAGGCACAGGCACAACAGCAATAGCCGCGAAACGTTTATGCCGCAAATACATTGGCTTTGAGTTAGACCAAGAATATGCCCAAATATCCGAGAGTAAATTGTTGCAGGAAGAAGCAAACTCAAAAATAGGGAATATTTGGGTTAGTTTCTATTTAGATGAGATTGCCACTGTGCGGGATATAGATTGGACTGAATTATCGCAATATTATGATATACCAGAACCGATTGAAGATATTGACGTTACGGCAATTATTCCAAGCAACGGTAAACCCAAAGGATACGCTCCAAATCGTGATAAAAAATTAGGGAAATTACCGTTGTTTAGCTGAATTTCCTTGCTGTTTTTATCGCCTCTACCAAATTCATGCGGAAATATAGGGACCCCATACCGGGGAAAAAGGGATGTAACTTTTTTATTGAAAGGAATTGTAAAAGGGCAAGATTTCCAGGAACACCTGCCTGCCCTCTATGCACGAATCCAAATAGTTAGCCTGCGGTTTCACCGCAGGTCCCCTTCATCATTCAAAATTCGATATTCTAAATTCCCCATTGCCCCCTCTCCCCCCTCGTCGCTCGTCCCCTTTCTATCCTCTGTGCCAGCAAAATCTGTTGAATCTGCGAAAATCTGTGAAATCTGTGGTTAAAATTAACTTGACACCCAACTTCCAATCGTATATAATATACATCTAACAAATAGAGGATTTTTGATATGGAGAACGAAGCTACAACTAAAACGCGCATCCCGATTCATCGGGAATCCCTCTTCTGGATTCTGGATTCTGTCTCCTGTCTCCTGTCTTCCGTCTTCCGTCTTCTGGATTCTGCCTCCTGTCTCCCGTCTCCTGCCCGATCCGCCCATCCTTCCCAGATTGCCAGCGATCTACAAATGTCGAGCGCGCTCTACAAATCAGCCTCTTTTTTGCAAAACAAACCCAATTTCAAAATGGGCAATATAAACATAAGTACAGCAAGAACAAAGGCGTATGCCAACGAACAACGAACAATGAGCAACGAACGTTATCCAAAACAAACCCAATCAAACCCAATCCCCCCGCCGCCGAAATTCGCCGCTTACTCGCTACCTGCACCACGCCTCTTTACAGACCACGCAATGTTCGGTACTATACTTGGTGTATGCGCCGATGTAGCTCAACGGTAGAGCACGGCTTTCGTAAAGCCGGGGTTGAGGGTTCAAGTCCCTCCATCGGCTGTGTGACTCTGCTGAGGCAGGGTGGCGGCCCGCCCCATCGTTTCTCCGCTCTGTGGTTGCAATTCTCATTCGTAAGAGTAGAATGCCTTTTATGAAGAACAGCGATACATCGCCTGAGGCCCGGCGGGTAGTCTGCGACCTTTATCGCCGGATGACGCCCGCGAGGAAGTTTGAGCTGATATCCCAGGCGTACGAATTTGGCCGGGGTATTGCGATGGCAGGGATACGGCTGCGTCATCCCAACGCCGCTGATGGGCAGGTCCGCCTTATGTGGGCCAGGCAGCATCTTGGGCGGGAGCTTTACGAGCGCGCCTACGGGAGCAAGGGTAATGAGCGACGGCGAACAAGTGATAGTGATTAAGAAGCTTACCGATGTGCTCGATGAGCTGAAGATCGAATATGCCATTGGCGTCGATGAGCTTTTGCAGCGGGTAATCTCCGAGTCGAAGACGTAGTGGCTGCTATGACTACCGAAGAAAAGCACAATTCGCTTCAACAGATATTGCGGGGCTTGGGCAAGGTCGTTGTTGCCTATTCCGGCGGGGTGGATAGCACGTTTCTGCTCAAAACAGCGGTGGATACGCTGGGGCCGGAGAATGTCTTGGCTTGTACGAGCGTGGGGGCGTCCGAGCCGAGCGGGCTTTTTGAGAAGGCGGCAGAGTTTGCCAAGAGTATCGGCGTGGAGATGCTGACGGTCGAGGCGGACGAGCTTGCCGACCCGAACTTCACGGCCAACAAGGCCGACCGCTGCTTCCATTGCAAATCGCATCTCTGCGAGACCCTGCTGGATATCGCCGCCAAGCGCGGTTTTGACCACGTTGCCTTCGGCACGAATTACGACGACCTTGACGACTATCGGCCGGGCAACAGGGCGATGAAGGTATTCGGCATACGCTCGCCGCTGGCCGAGGCCAAGCTCACCAAAAACGACATCCGCGAATTAAGCAGGCGGATGAATCTGCCGACCGCCGAGCAGCCCGCCTCGCCGTGCTTAGCCTCGAGGATTGCTTACGGCCTGGAGGTTACGGAGCAGCGGCTAAAACAGATTGACCAGGCGGAGGTTTTTTTGAGGAACTTGGGCCTGGTGGAATTCCGCGTCCGCCATCACGATGCCATCGCCCGGATTGAGGTTCATCCAAAAGACATCGAGAAAATCACGACGGAACCGTTTCGCTCGCAGATAGTTGAAAAGCTAAAATCCCTCGGCTTCAACTTCGTAACGGTTGACCTGCAGGGCTTCCGCTCCGGCTCACTTAACGAGTCAATTCCGGACAAGGAGAAGCAACATCACCAGAATTAACTTGCCGACGGTCTGCTCCGGCGCGTGTAACCTGCGCTTCACGTGGATACCCCTTTCAACAAAAAACCTCGAAATGTCACCGGATACCCTCTAATCCGCAATGCAGATGCGCCAAATGATGGAGCAGCGCACGCGGGAACAGCTTGGGGCCACCGAGGAGGAGTGGAAGGTTCTCGGACCTCGCGTGATGAAGGTCTCTGAATTGAGCCGACAAACCTCCGGCTTCGGTCGCGGCGGGATGTTCTTCGGCGGCCGACGCGGGCCTCAGGGCCTGTGAAGGAATTACATTTCGGCCCATGGCCTTGTGCCGGAACTTAATTTCTTCACATGCCCTGAGTGCTACTTCACGCGGTTTTATGGTCCACAAATCCCTCCAACTTTCTCGCCCTCACCGGGTGCTGGAGTTTGCGTATCGCCTTTGCCTCGACCTGGCGGACCCGCTCCCGCGTCACCTTGAAAATCCGCCCGACCTCTTCGAGAGTATAAGTATATCCATCCCCGATCCCATAGCGCAGCTTGATAATCTCCCGCTCGCGGTACGAAAGCGTCTTGAGCACCACGTCAATTCTCTCCTTGAGCATCTCCTGCGTCGCTGACGCCACCGGCGAATCCACACCGTCGTCCTCGATAAAATCGCCGAAGTAGCTGTCCTCGCTCTCGCCGATGGGCCGATCGAGGCTGATCGGGTGCTTCGATATCTTCATCACCCTCCGCGTCTCCTCGACGGTCATATTCGCTTCCTTGGCGACCTCCTCGACAGTCGGCTCTCTGCCCAACTGCTGATGCAGCACCTTGCCCGCAATCCTCAGGCGGCTCATCGTCTCTATCATGTGCACCGGGATACGAATCGTCCGCGCGTGGTCCGCTATCGCCCGCGTAATCGCCTGCCGAATCCACCACGTCGCATACGTGCTGAACTTGTATCCCCGCCGGTACTCATATTTATCCACCGCCCTCATCAGCCCCGTATTACCCTCCTGGATCAGGTCCAGGAAGCTCAGCCCCCTGTTGCGATACTTCTTCGCGATGGAGACCACCAATCGCAGGTTCGCGCTGGAAAGCATCCGCTTTGCATTCTCATATTGGTCGAACACCCTGTCGGTCGCACGCAGCCTTTTCTCTAATTGCTTGGGAGTCTCCATTACAAGGTCCTGCAGGCCCGCCAACTCCTGCTTCATTGCGTCGATGTCTTCCGCCGTAATATAGCCGTTCGGCCCAGCCGCAATAGTCTCCTCCAACTGGTGCATCTTCTGGCACACCCCGTGCAGCTTGCTTTTCATCGGCGCAATTCGGCTCGTCCGCAGGCTCAACTCTTCCAGCAGCGTTGCGACCTTTCGCTTATTTCTGTATATCCGCTTGAGCAGCTCCTTCGACTCGTTCATTTCCTGAGCATTGAGCACTTTCCTGAACAGATTCTGGTTGATTGTCAGCAGGGCATCCACCGTCTTGAGGTTCACCGGCATCCTCTTCTTGATAACCGTCTTGGTGGTGTCCGGGGCCGTCCCGGTCTTTAGCGTCCGGTCGAACGACATCGCGCCGCTATAAACCTGCTGCAGAAGCTCAACGGAATTCCTTGCGCAGTAGTCGCACTGCAGCATCTTTCGCCTGAACCCCATCCGCGTTATCTCTATCTTCCGCGCCAGCGAGATCTCCGACTTGCGCGTCAGCAGCGGTATCTGGCCCATCTGCGTCAAATACATTCGAATGGGGTCGTCGATTCTGCGGGGGGCCTCGGCCTCAACGAGCTCTCTTTCGAGCAGCTCATCGTCGTCGTCCTTGAGGCGCGGTTCGGCGTCGGGCTCTTCGATTTCGGGAACAGGGACGTCTTCGGGCGCTTCAAAGTCGTCATCTTCAGGGGTCTTGTCGAGCTGGTGAGACTGTACGTCGGCCTCATCGTAGAGCGTGATGCCCATTTCGTCGAAGGTCGCCAGGAGCCGGTCGAGGCGGCCGGGACTGATGGCCTCTTCGGGTAGATTGTCGTTGATCTCCTCATAAGTGAGGAATTTTTTCTTCTTGCCCTTTGCGATGAGCATTTTTATCTGCTCTTCGGCGTCGAGAGGTCGTTCGGGAATCTGGGGGCCTTGTTCAATATCGCCCTGGTCAAGGACTTCCGGCTTGTCCGGCTCTGCTTTTTTTCTTGCCACAACTGATATCCTTAATAACTGTTAGCCTATTATTACTACGCACGTTCGGCCCTAAAGGGTCGGTATTCCCGGCAGATATGGCGGCGGGCCGGGACTCGCCATGCCCCGATTTAGCTGCGCTTCCATATCGAGCGTTTCAGCTTTCTGCGCCGCGGGGCGGTTCAGCGGCAATACTCCCACCCTGAGCTACTAATTGACAAAGGGGGGCGGGGCATCCACGAATTCACCAATTCAACCACATAGATATAGTCAGCCGGGGCGAAAAAGTCAAATCGGGGGGTGCGAACCGCGTTTTTAGTGCTGCTAAAGGGCATTTTGTCGGGAGCGGACATGTGGTTTTTGGGACTGGGGAATGAGGTCATTTGGCTTCGGCTTTGAGGTCGTCGTAGTGGCGGAGGATGCTATCGAAGGCGCTCTGGCCGGCGAAGAATGCACCCTGTCGCTCCTTGCGGAGGCCGGCAAAGGTGGAGAGGATGTATTCGACGTCTTTGCGGTCAATTCCGTAGAGAAGGAAGTAGGCTGCGTCAAGCTGGGCCATCAAATCCAGACGCTCGGAGAGGTTCCACTTATGAACGGGAGGGTCGAAACCGGCGGCTTGTGCAAGGGGAATCACATCGTTGCTTGTGCAGGTGAGCTTGAGGACGCGGTCGGAAATCCATTTCTCAAGGGTTTGTTTCTTGGTCCAGCCACACCTCTGGGCATAGAAATCAGGGGAGAAAGTTGCGATTTGCTCAATAATAAAATAGCTCAGATTCACACCACCGATCTTTTGGCGACAGACGTAGTCATAGGCGAGGGTGTTGAGATTAGCCAGTAAACAAGCAGTAAGGCGGGGGCTAACATCAGAGGCAGTGAAGATTAGAGGTGAAGAGTGAACCACACCGGAGTCTGGGATAAACGCGGCAATCATCGTGCGTTGATTGGTTGGACTGGTGACGTTTTTGAACGCGATGATTTTCGTGGAATCACGGTCACCAAGAACACGATGAACATCGGCGTGGTCAACCCACCATCTCGGCTCGACGAAGAATTCGGGATTCTGGTGCTGGACGAGAGAGGTTTGGTCCGTTTGGCCCTGGCGCATCCAGTTGGATTCGTCAACGAGGACGCTTGCCGCGCGGTGGTCATACATCTGGATCATTTTGGCTTCGTAAAGGGGCAGGAATATCTGCTTGCGTCTTTTCCAGATCGGCTCATCGCGTCTAAAGGCCGTAGCTTTTAGCTGGTCACCGATATAGAACAGACCAGCGTCGTTGCTTTGATCGAACATTCGAACGAATTCGATCCCCCAGGGATTTCCGCCTTGTTTGCGGGATTTGTCGATAAGGACAGGGACTCGGCGATAGATAGCCTTTGTTATCGCTGCATCGCGTTTGGAGCGGAAGATGGGGCAGGTGCGGGTGTTGGGGTTCAGCAGTTTGAAGTCGGCGGCGGAGAGGGGGATATGGCATTCTCTGTCTTTGAGGTCGTCCATACTCTGGGCAAAGAAGATGAATTTGGCGGATTTGGATTTATTTTGTGAACCGCCGAAGAGGAGGACGGAAAATTTATACGAGCGATGCACGTCGGGAAAGACGGGCGCTTTGTTCTCAAAGTCGTATAGGCCAAAGAGAGATTGTGAGTTCACGAGTTTTGCGAAGAATTGCTCGTTGGTTTTATCGGTTGCGATGCCGGTAGGGATAAGCAGGCCGACGCGGCCTGTTGGAGCGACTATGGAGTGGGCGAGTTCAGCAAAGACGGCGTAGGTGTTTATATCGCCTTTGCCGGTGAGGGGGAAACGAGCGCACTGCCGGATATTGACAAGACTGATGGACGAACGAAAGAAGCATCGGAGCAACGGTAAACGTAAGTCGCTCAAGGAAGTAATCCAATATATTGCACGCAGATTTGATATGTGCGATTATCCGAAATTCATTGAACGAGGTTGGCCGATAGGTTCCGGTCCGACAGAAGCATTTTGTAAAACGCTGACAACAAGGCTCAAGGGCAGCGGAATGCGGTGGGATTGTCCCAACGCCGAGGGCGTTATGGCTTTAGCGGCGATGGATCAAAGCGGCCAATGGAAGACTTACTGGGACCTGCAAAATGCCGTTGCCGCCTAACCGCCAGAAAACGATTTCACACCCAGAATTCATGGTTTATGAAAAAACTATTTTACGCGGCAGCGGCATTCAGTATAATAGCATGGCTGGAATTAAAGGGAAAAACAGAAAACATAGTGATTAGAAGGTGCGCACTATACGGCTATGCGTGTGCTTATCATTGAGGATGAGATCAAACTAGCTCGTAATATAGCCAGAGTGCTGGACGAGGAATACTCTTGGGCTGTTGACATTTCCCGTGATGGCGAAGATGGTCGGCATATGGCTATGACAAATCCCTATGATCTGATTATCCTTGACTTAGGACTTCCCAAAATCAGCGGTTTTGAGATTCTCCAAGACCTTAGAAAAAGTGACATGGCTATTCCAGTACTAATCTTGACGGCCCGTGATGCTATCAGTGATGTCGTTCAAGGGCTTGAAACGGGTAGCGACGATTATATGGTCAAACCATTTGATATGAGGGAACTAATTGCCCGCTGTAAAGCGTTGGTTCGCCGTTCGTATGGCCGGCCTGCTCCCATAATACGAATCGCAGATGTGAGCATAAACACTGCCAAGCATCAGGTAACAGTCCGCGGCAGGTCCGTGCGGTTATCTGCCATGGAATACCGTCTTTTGGAGTACCTCGCAATGCGAGCCGGAGAGGTAGTTTCCAAAGCTGATATCGTAGAACATCTGTATGATTTCGGTTCAGAGAACTTCTCGAACGTGGTAGAGGTATATATCTGCTCCTTACGAAGGAAACTTGGTTCGGAAGCCGGCGCTGAACTGATTCATACCCTTCGAAACCAGGGTTATTTACTCGGAGAACTGCCCAGGTGATTTCTCTATCCCTAAAGTGGCGTGTGTCCTTGTGGGTCTCCACCGTGCTGGTGGCTGTCATCGCCACTATCTGTATTGTGGCATACGTTGAGTTTGAGGAATTTCATCTTCGTAACATTGACCGAACACTTTCGGCGATGGCTAACGGCATCTTGGCAACCTTGCATGATCGCAAGGGTGAAGAGCAGATGATAGATAAGGACATTCACGCGATCACGGGAACTTCTGCCCAGGATCCTTCTACTTTCTACAGGATTTGGATGGATGGAGCTCCCGCTGATTTGTTTGCCAGCGACCCGCCAGAGAGCGAACATGGACGCTGGTTACGCGGACTTCCAGAGCAAAGTGGGCCGATGCGGGAGTCGCTTACCTTTATGAACATCGGCAGTCAGCGCAGTGAATACAGGGCTATTTGGATGCGTCATAAGCTTGATGAGGGCATTGTGAACATTGTGGTGGCGAGTTCCAGCCATTACACCTATCACGAGATGCGTGAATTTCTCAAATTATTGCTTATATTGGGAGGAAGCCTCATCGTCGGCTCGGTGGTGGCAGTTATGTGGAGTGTTCGATACAGCCTGCATCCCATCCATAAGACCGCGGAGCGATTACACCGCATATCACGCCCAAATGTCGGAAGTGCTCTCTTTGATGATCTAAAGGTGCCGGAGGAACTACATCCCTTCGTCGGAGCATTGAGAGATATGCTTGGTCGTCTGGATAAGGTTTTGCAGCAACAAAAGCAATTTACCTGCGATGCCGCGCATGAACTGCGCACTCCACTGGCCGTGGTCAAAAGCACACTTCAAGCCACACAGATGCACGAAAGGGACGCCAATGAGTACAGACGGGCAATTGCTGATGCGTTGAAGGACGTTGCTCGCATGGAGCACCTCATAGAGCAACTGCTGGTCTTAGCACGCATGGACGAGAATAGTGAGCACATTGCTGCTGCAGAGGTGCAACTGGATGTGCTGCTCCGCGAGCTTGCAGAAGCCTGTGACCAGAGGATAGGACGCTCGGGAGGCAAGGTGATCCTGGAAGAACCACCAGTTACCACTGTTCAGGGCGATTTGGATGAGTTGGCCCGTTTGTTCAGCAATGTTCTTGACAATGCTGTCAGATACGGGCCGTCCGACGGAACTATTAGCATAGCCTTAAAATGCAAGCCTGATAGTTGCGCGACCGTCTGTATTCATGACGAAGGGGGAAACATCCCGCCTGAGGCCCTGCCCCATCTGTTTGATCGCTTCTACCGGGTGGATCACTCACGTTCCAGTTCTACTGGTGGAGTCGGCTTGGGATTAGCCATCGCGAGGGAGATTGCCCGCCGTCATAACGGGGATATATCCATAACCTCAGAGCCCGGCTCTGGCACACTTGTTTGCATTCGCCTACCTCGCACTTAGCGGGTCTGAATGTAAATCCCAAGCCAGAACTGATTCTCAATTAAGAGGATTCTTTTGAAGTCTTCAGCTTATTTTAAGGTCCCGCAGGTACACTTACCTGGGAATTGGTATGGAAATGAAACGCCCAGGGGTCCGAAAAATTGTCAATTGTTGGTCCCGCTCGGCATGCGGCGGCCATACTCCGACGAGCTTACTTATGGCCCATTCTCGTTCGGCCGCCGGTCCGAGCGAGACTTCGCTACATTGGTAGGCAGTGTAGAATTGAAGGAATTTAGCTTGCAATTTATATCGAAAAATAGTATGAATGAGATGAGTTGACTGGGTGATTTTGAAACCGCCCATACCTGGGTGGATTTAAAGCACCCCGTGACATAGTTGGTAATCGAGAAGCAGCTTATAATGAAATGAAACATGAAGCTAACAAATTCTGGCTGACTGGTTTGGAGAGAATTTACGGGCAGTTGAATTTTTGTTTTGAATATCGTGGAGACTATCGATGAAACGTTTGCTTGCGATAATCTCTGTACTCACGATAAGTAGTTGTGTACAGTTTCATGACCAACCGCTTTCAGCCACCAAGAGCCTGGATAGCTTCGAATCACGGACGCTGAACCAAACCGATCTAAATACGTACATACAAGCGCATATACCGGCCGCCCAATCGCCGCTGCAAGCGTGGGATTTGACGAGTCTGACCCTGACGGCCTTCTTCTATCATCCTGACCTTGACGTCGCGAGGGCACAGTGGGCGTTCGCCAAGGCGGGCGTAAAGGCTGCCGGAGAACCTCCCAATCCGAAAGTCACTGTGAGCCCTGGGTTCAACTCCACAACAGAGTCGGTATCTCGCTGGATAGTGGGAGCCGCTGTTGAGATTCCTATCGTAACAGCCGGCAAACGTGGCTACCAACTCGCCCAGGCCGAGCACCTCTCGGAGGCGGCCCGAATGCATATCGCGGCGGTAGCCTGGCAGGTACGCAGTCGTGTTCGAGAGGCTCTGCTCGACCTCTATGGGGCGAATGAGACCGAAGGGTTGCTTATCAAGCGTCGGGGCATTCAGGCGCAGTGTCTGGAACTCCTACAACAGCAGTTAGATGCCGGAGAGATCTCCGGGGTTGTGGTTAACCAGGCGAGTATCGACTTTCATGCTACAGTTATCGAGCTGCTGGACGCGCGAAAGAGACAGGCTGAGGCACGCGTGGAGCTGGCCAATGCCATCGGTGTTCCGGTCAAGGCAATAGATGGAATTGACATCTTATTCAATGGCTTCGAGGGGCTGGCGAGCACTCTTCCAAAACCAGAGGCCCGATGTCAAGCTCTGTTGAATCGCTCCGATGTCCTGGCGGCGCTTGCGGCGTATCAGGCCTCCCAGTCGAGCCTGCAATTGGAAATTGCCAGGCAGTATCCGGACATTGATATCGGTCCCGGCTACGAGTACGATCAGGGGGAGAACAAGTGGGCACTGGGTATTTCACTAACGCTGCCGGTACTCAATCAGAACCGGGGCGCCATCGGAGCAGCCGAGGCGCGGCGGACCGAGGCAGCAGCCGAGTTCACCGCCCTGCAGAGTCATATCCTTGGCCAGATTGAACGGGCGTCCGCAGGTCTCAATGCCTCGATGGACAAGGCCCGCACCGCTGAGGCCATCGCGGAAAAACTGGAGCAAAAGGCCGCGACGACGGAAAAGATGTTTGAGGCTGGGGCGGTTCTCATGTTGGCGGTGGCAGGGGCTCGGCTCGAGCAGAACAGCAATGCTTTGCTTCTGCTGAGGGCCCGCATTGATGTCCAGGAGGCCGTGGGCCAGTTAGAGGACGCGATGCAGAGCCCTGCTGACTTGTCGGACTGGCGAGAGACGATCCTGCAATCTGATACCAGTAAGAGAGGTACATCATGAACAAGTTGGGAACGCTGCTCGGCGTAGTTATACTGGCTGCCGGGTCGGTCGGCGTTTACTATCTTTTCCAGAACAAGCCGGTTACGGAAAAAGAGGCAGAGCCGGAGGTGGCTACTGAAGTAGCAGTGCAGGTCGGAAATATCCAACGTTCGACTCTGCACGGGTATGTTCAGGCCTACGGCCAGGTTGATTTAGACCCGGGCAGTGGCACGACCTCTCCGGCGGCTGTGACGATTACCGCACCTGAGACCGGGATAATCACCGAATCCTGTTGTGTGCAAGGCCAACAGGTCAACAAGGGAGATACCCTCTTTACTATGGACAGTCGTGTCGCCGAGGCGGCAGTGGAGATGGCGAAAAAGGCGCTTGAATTTGTCGAGAAGGAATTTGAGCGGCAGGAGAAGTTGCGAGAAGTACAGGGCACTTCCGAAAAGCTCTTCCTGGAGGCCAAACAGCAACTCGATGCAGCTCGGAGCGAACTGACCACTGCGCAGATCCGACAGTCCCTGTTGAAAGTGACGGCACCGTTCTCCGGTATGATCGTCCGCGTGGATGCGAGAGTCGGTCAAACAGTCGCTGCCGCCCAGGGGCTTGCGGAACTGCACGACTCCGAGCGATTGGTTGTCACCGCCAAGGTGCCAAACCGAGAGATTTCGTTGCTCAAGCTGGGTCAGGAGGTGGACATCGACACCGGCATCCAAGCCGACGACGGAGCGACAAAGACAGCCATCGTGCGCAGCAGCCTCAGTTTTATCGATTCCCAGGTTGATGACAAGACTGGGACGGTCGAAGTGCGTGCGCCCGTGCCGCCCGACTCGCACTTGCGACCGGGGCAGTTCGTTAAGGTTCGTATTATTCACGAAGAACATCAAAACTGTCTGACCGTTCCCGAAGAGGGCGTGGTTACAACTGTTGACGGCGATACGGTCATCGCAATCGTGCAGGGCGATACGGCATATCAACGGTCCGTGACACTTGGCCTGCACGAAGGCGGTTTGGTAGAAATCCAGTGCGAAGGGCTGAAGGAAGGAATGGCAGTGGTGACCATCGGCGCATACGGTCTGCCGGACAAAACGAAGATTCGAATCATTGGGCAATAAACCGCTGGAATGAAAGTTGTATGAACGTGTCCGACAAGCCTATTCAAAGACCCGGTCGTGTCGATCCGGCGGCGTCAGAGCACCAATGGTTATTGGGTCGGTTCGCAGCTCGACATGCCATCGCGATAACATTTATCACTTTGGCTTTGTGTATGGGCGGGGTATATTCTGCCTTTAAGGTTTCGTCTTCGGTTTTTCCGCAGACGAACTTTCCGCGTGTGGTGATTCTTGTGGATAACGGAGTTATGCCGGCCGACGAAATGATGGCAAGGATCACACG
>Ga0315288_10004850_pt1 | contig 17130 bp, 28 predicted proteins | sample YL17G11_20_MG_FD_203454 | JGI IMG/M metagenome (GOLD analysis project Ga0315288, IMG submission 203454) | Sediment microbial communities from Yellowstone Lake, YNP, Wyoming, USA - YL17G11_20 | ecosystem: Environmental > Aquatic > Freshwater > Lake > Sediment | place: USA: Wyoming | collected... | reverse complement strand
GGATGCGCCAGGAAAATTCATCTAGGTGATGCGCTTTCTTTGACGGTGCATCCACGCGGTGGCATCAGCTGGGTTTTTGGAGGCCCCAGATTGACGACACTTACAGAATATTTTTTTGAAAGAGATGGAAGATTGAGCGTTTGGACTTTGTCTAAGTATGAAACTTTTCTGCATCCAGATTTCAACGAGGATGGGTCGTTTAAAAGGTTGCGCCCATTGGACTAAAAAAACGTGTCGCGTCCCAGCCAAGGGTCGATAATCGCAGTGACATTTAACCAAAATGTCTACGGAACATGCTCTTCGTGATTACGCCCGCGGACAGTTTCAAGAGTTGTATCCTGGCAAGAGTATCAAGCCAAGGAATGCAGAGCTCGCGGTGTACAACTGGGCAGTGACACACACTGAAGGACAAATGTTTTTGAATAAAAACAGATACGAAAACGAGGAACCGTCGTGGGAAAACCGACTGTTCCGGTGGCGGTACAAGCAGCGTCTGCTCAGTGTCCTCTTCAACCTCAAGAACAACCCAGACGTGGTCAAAAAAGTGAAGCCCAAGGAGCTCGAGACGTTGACACCGGGACAGATGTGGCCTGAGGGACCCAGGGGTCAAGCGGAGCGAAAAATTCGAGAGAGGGAGACGGCGATGGACATGGCCAAGGCGAAGAATGATGAAGAGTACGAGGGTATCCTGACGTGTCCCAAGTGCAAGTCGAAGAAAACTTCATATTTTCAGCTTCAGTGCAGAAGTGCAGACGAGGTGAGTTTCCCCACTATGTTATTTGTTTCTTCAAAACGACGACTGACTATTCGACAGCCAATGACATCGTTCTGTAATTGCCTATGCGGTCACAGGTGGCGGTTCTGCTAAGAGAAGGCGGTGTGCTCGACGTTTTCCTTTCAAGTGTCCGAAATAGTCTATGAGAAATAGACGAATCGAGTTGCGGTATTCACAAGTCTTTGAAATGTCTTGACTTTGCCATGTGTCATTATTGAGTTCAACGAGTGTAGTTTGAAACATCCATTCTTTAAATTCTTCGTACTTTGTCCACGCGTCCACGAGAGTAGGGTACACCTGATAATGTAAAAACAGCATACAAAGATCAACGAGTTCATCGAGATTCACGTGTTTCAATTCGCCGCTTTGACGAATGACGATATCATCGTTCTTTATATTAATCCATGATACACACTTGTTTTGATCGAGTTCAATGATTTGTTTTAGAATTCTCGGGGCTATCGAAGTACGCGTCTTGTAATTCATGGGAGGCTTCATGTGACCAAACTCCATCGAGTTGAAGTCGTGTGTGAATTTGTACTCGACGGGTTTCAATGGTTCACGGATGTAAGGACCTGATTGGTCACATGGATTTTTTCTATTGTCATGACGTTGCTGTGTAAGTTTCCATTTCGAACCCGTAAAAATTACATTACATCTTGGACACCTATGTTCCATTTACTCTTACTGGAGAAATTTGTTCAGGGAAATCTGTTCCAAAGTCAAGAATAAAAATCAGACATGCACGTGATCATGACATTGATCCGGTACACGGACTTTGAATTTCTGTCGTCCTGGAGAAATTTGTTCAGGGAATTCTGTTCCAAAGTCAAGAATTAAAATCAGACATGCACATGATCACGAACATTGATCCCCTCCTATGGGTTTAAAAAATATGGAGTTTATGTATACATGGAATGTACCGCCAAAGGCTGTAAGTACCCACCGTTCGGTGGAAGGGACATATGTATGAAACATCAGCGAATTGACACGGACTTGAAAATCAAGCTTCTCGCTGAAGGTAAAATCACAAAGGAGGAAATCATGAAGGATGCAACGCCTGGACCGAAAACCATGCAAGAGCATTTCGATTTGATCAAAGAATACCACGAAGAGGTGAAGCGACGAAATTTACCACCCATAAAGTGAAGATTCGCATGAAATATAATGAGCAACAGGTGTTCCGCCAACCTTCGTCCGAGTTCCGATGGAACTCATCCGTCCCGTCGTTGTCGTCTCCCGTGTACAGGTGCCCTCAAGACATGTCACGTCCACGCCCCCGAGTGTTCGATTTGTCTCGAAAAGAATGGGTTTGTTTCACGGACCCTCCCGTGTGGACACGTTTTCCACGGACAATGTATCGGCACATGGTACACGAACGATCGTCGGTGTCCCATGTGTCGCCATTACGACAAACCCAAACTCGTAAAGATTTTTTACGAAGTTGGGCTCGAACCCATAGCACACAGCGTGATGCGGCCCGTCTTGAATCATCTTGTCGAGGAGGAGGTTCTCCAGACGGATTACGTCGGTGTTTTGCATAACGGTGAACTCATTCAGAGGAACGGGAACCTCATTGGGTACTTGTGGGGAGACCATCCTCATCTGGCTTAGGCAAAAACAAGTGGGTATAGAACCCACCCATCTGCAGGGCGATGTGACCCGCAAAGAACATCCCAAAGTATGTGAAAAAGTCGATTGCAATCTTTTTCCCATCCTTCTCATCTCTGTCACGCGCAATCATGATTGTCGGCAGGGCGCCACACGTCGCCATCAGAAGCGCCTCCTTGAGCATCGTACCGACGCCGATATCGACGTCATGAACAACAAGGGCGAGTACCACCATCAACACGACGACAGCACCAATGATCCATTTCGTCGCTTTAAGCTTCGTCACCTTTTCAACAACAGCCTGTTGTTTCTGTTCTGTCTTTGTCAATTGAGTTTTGTCAATCATCGCCTGGTTCTGACCGGAAAATTCCATGACGACGTGAAACAGGAAGAAGATCAGAAACGCCGTGACACCGAGTGAAACGGCGTCACCGAGCTCTTTCCCTCTGTTCAGCGCGATGTACGTGAAGGGCACGCCTGCAGACAAGCCAACCACGACAGATTCAAAAAGAAACATACGTGGCTTTTCTTTGATGAATGAAACATCGGCGTTCACGAACGATAGGATCATGAGTAAAATGATGAGCACGATTTTGCTTCCAAAAACACCAGTTTCGAACGCCTTTCTCGATCCATGTTTGACGCTTTCGATCATCTCTGCGTTTTACTGATAAAAAAATTCTACACAGTCTCACCAGTGATGAGCCTCGTACGTGTCTGGACTGACGTCGGTGCGGATAAGAATGTTTCTCTCGTCGCACGCATCATCGAAACGAACGGCCCCATTTTCACGATTCAATTTCTGAGTCCGACAGAATCCAAGGACAAGCACGGGTGTACCATTTACAGGTATGAAGATGAGACGTATCAGATTGATGATGACAGCATCACACACTACCTCGACACGAGTGACGAGAGTGAGATTGGGTTTGTATCAGTCGGAGAGGGTGAATGGATACACACGGGTGATGAGTCAGATGAAGATTACATCCCAAGCGAAGATGAATCTGACGACGAGGAGGACGACGAAGAAGAGGACGACGACGTCGTCGACGAAGAGGAGTTTGAGGAGGACGTCGAAGATGACTACGGGGATGGGGATGAGTGAGTCGTGCCTCTTGTCCGTTGCGTTGTTGGACAACAACACGTTGTGCGTCTTGGCGACTTAGAGAAAAACATCGCCAGAAACTAAATGTCTACGAGCATCTTTATCAAGGCGTTTGATCCCAAGCAGAAGAGTCACGTCGTGTGGCTCAAGAAGATGACTGATATCGCCGAGACGCTTGGAGACCCCAAGCGCCACCAGGCGCTGGTTACCGAGATTAACTCCAACCCGATGGGAGTTAAGCTCGACAATCGTGATGCCCTTATGTGGGTCGAGATTCATTTTGGTATCGCTATGAAGTACGCGCGGGCCGTACTCAACGGTGAGGCTATCATTCCAGCGACGGGTCGTGTCGCAAACGCATCAGACCTTACTCCTGTGGCTGAGGAGTAGGATTCAGAAGCGACTCGAGCAGAGCCACCTTCTGTGCCAAGAGCTGGTCGCGGGTCTCGGTCGAGCTCAGACGCTGGCGAAGCATGAGCACATGCTGCATGGCGTTGACGTATTCGTTCACCTTGGAGTGGTCAACAGCCGCCAGGCGTGCCTCTGCGTCAGCGAGCGCCTTCTGGAGCATTGCATCCTGGGACGGATCACGGGCCATCATAATCTTCGCCTCAAGAGCATCGAGCTCGGGAGTCAGAGAGTAAGGAGGGCGGAACATTTATTAATACGCGTCATTTTCGTTTAAGAGCTCTTCAAGGTATGGAACGTGAGTCTCGACTGGAACTTCGAGATTGTACACCTCTCCACTGATGTTGAACGACTCACTGATCGAGTCGACCAAAATCAAATCGAAATACCTCGAGACACAAAACTCCTTGAGTTCATTCATATCAGACCACTCGTAAATATCGAGAATTTCGAGCGGGTTGTTGTTCAAGGGTCCTACCGTAAATGTCATATCGCGAAAATCAGGCCACGCGTGCGTAGCCGTGCGATGATATTCAATTATCGAACCCATCTTGTGAACATCCATACGATGTTTGAACGCAACCACTGCCATCTTGTCTGTGGTTTCCCACGCCATGACTGTGTTGACATATTTGTGTAGGGTGAAACACGGTCTGTTGATCTGTTTCGTCTTGATTGTAGGTGGAGGCAGGCGAACGATTGTAGCCATTACAGTTCATGTGCACGGTTCTTTTAGGACATTGATTTCTCAACGGCACGGTCTGCGACGCTGTCAGACTCGAGGACGAACCCCTTGCCGTAGTACAGGTCGCGGTTACGCGTCTCCTGTGGAAACTCATTGGTGTAGCCAGCGTACGAATACGTCAGCAGCAAGTACAGAGCGAGGAGGACAAGGACGAAGATCAGAATTGGAGTACGGTTTGCCATTACAAGTACGCTATATTATTTTTTTCACAAGGGTCTCAAGCTTGACCAGCGTCGGTAGTGAGACATCACACATGGCGGCGATGGATTCTCTCGTCTGACCATACTCGGACAGCACGGTGTACAACACAGCAGCAGTCACCCCCTTGGGTGTCTTGCCCATCAGTGACGGGTGACACTCCACCTGTTCACACACACGAATCGTCCGTTGCCGAATACGCCCACGCATGTCGTCCGGAACCGTCACCTGACTGAATATCCTGGATACGAGGTCTGAAGATTTTGTCGTCGTCGTATCCACCGTCGGAATCGTCTCTCGAAAAATATCCGCCGTCCGTGAAATGTCTCGAGGTGGAATGTTGAACGCAGCTGCAATCTCGTGTGTCGTACGAGCGACGTGAGCATCCTGACACGCCCGCATGATACAATTCGCCTTGATCCCGTTCCTAATCGCCCCGCGGGTCAGCACACTCTCACTAAATTTCCGGTACATAATCTTCGCCTGAAGCATCACCGAGTCTGGAAGTCCGAGAATGATACGCCCGATGTGATCCATACCCTCATACGCGTGGTGAAGCGCTCGGTCCTTGTGATTCATCGACGTGTGAAAATTGATTCGAGCCAACCGCTTGTTTGCATATGTCCCTGAGGAGTGCACAGACATGATCGTTCCCGAACCCCACGACGCACTGAACAAAGTTGTATTCACGGGGGCACCGACACGCGATGGGTCACTCCCTTCGTCGTTCGCCCCACCGTTCCATTCTGGTTCGTCTGATATGAACGCCATGTCCGAGTGTCCACAGGACACGCACGTCGGCAGGCCATCCTCATTTGCAACCCGGGACCCAACCATGTACATCTGACCGTCATGTTCCACCATGGTCCCGTCATCTGGACAGAATTGACACCGGTATTCTGTCCATATGAAGTTTTCACGTGGTTTGTCTTGAGCTTTACACGTCTCGGCAATCGAAAAAAGTTCGTCGACTGAGAGCATCAATACTCCTTCCACCGCAGGTGGAAGATCGTCGGCAAACACGGCGGACTTTCGACCTGCGGTCGAAAGGACTTTTTGTTAGCATTTCATCCAGCGCGCCCCTTTGCCGTGGAAAAAACATCTTTTTTTGGTAAGAGATGGATCTCCCTGCAGCCCCAGCTCCTCCCGTCGTCGATGTGCCTCGCCAAGTTCGCATCGAAACCGCTCTCAAGGAGGCTGGTGCCAAGGCTTTGTTTTCGCCGTTCAATCTCGCCGCCGTGCTCGTGTTCCTGCTCGTCGTATTTTTCCTGTACAAGCGCTACCGTGACAAGCGCTCGACTGAACAGGCGCACGGTCCTACACCTCCTCCGAAGTCGGAGTAAGTGAATCAACCTCATCCACGGATGCCTCGTTCCAGAGCGACGACTTACGGGGTGTACCTACAAAGCCAACGGCGGCGTTCGCCAGACTCATCAGGGACATTTTCTTCTCCATTGCCGGTGGTGGAATGAGTGACAGGTGGTTCCGGAGCTTCTTTTCAATTGGATTACCCTGTTCGAGCGCTGTGTTGAATTCAGCGAAGCATTCCTGAAGGAACGCCTGTCCCTCTGTGGCTCGTAGGCTCCTATCGACACTGAGTTCCTTTGAAATTTTCAGCGCCAGACGCTTCATGAGAATCGACGCCCGTAGCGCGTTCGTCATTTTCTCATTGAGCTTCATGTACAACTGAATCGAGCCGAGGACGCCAGTCCCAGCTGACAAGACGGCGTTGAGAATGCTGACGTACTCTTGATCCAGAAACGAGTTGAGTGAGATTGCAGTCAGGGCGTTGACTGATGAAATGACGAGAATCGGAATGTTGAATCGGGACGACAACTTGTTATAGTACATGTGGTCTTTCGAATGGTGGGCCGCGTAGTCGTTACACTGCTGCTCGATTTTGGTAAGGAACGCCTCCTCGCGATCGTGCCACGGGTCTTCCTTCATACTTGTAGACACGCTTTTTTTGCCGCAGTGACAACCCTTGGTTTGAACGGACCGATGATGTGACCCAGTACATCGATATCAGATGGTTCGAGTTTGTATTCTCTGCAGGCTGAGTAGTCGCCTGCGAGAAACTGAAGTCGAACAACCGTATCGAGTGCGTCTCTCGACAGTGTGTTCGATCGGCGCATGAGCGCCTCGAGCTTCTTGTGACGCATGCATATGTTTTGGTACTTGGTCCACAAACTTCCCGTCCGCGGCACCTTGTTCATGGGTCGCATGAGTCGACATGGTTGGATACACGACGTCATCGTGAACATCGGCATGATGATGTTCCAGTCGTATTTGTCATACACGTCAGTGTCCAGGAGATCCGCGTCAGACATGAGGTCTGCAATCTGCGCGAGCGTATCCACGTCACCGTTGACGCGGTCAGGGTAGTTTTCCTGGACGATGCTCCACACGTGTCCGTGTTCGTGCGTCGTGTCCCCGATGCGAACATTTTTCCACTCCCCTCGTAAAAGACGATGGACGTATTCTTTCGGTGTTTCAAACTCATCGGGCGCCGAATTTCCGTACGCGTCCAGAACGGCTCGTCTGTGATTGATGCCGGTACACTCATGATAGACGGTCTGGGACGTCAGTTTCACGGGAGTCAACGCAATGACGACAGTCGGACTCTTGGACGAAACGGCCCCCTGGATCTCACGGACGCCGATGAGGTCCTGAATCGACTCCCAGTCATCGATGACGATGGGTAAAATGGAGTATCGAAGACGCTCAAACATATCCAGGGTCCCCTGACGCGTCTTGAACACGTCGGGTTCTAGAAACAGACAGTGGCCGAGTTTCTGCTTGACGAGTGTTGTTTTCCCAGTGCCCGGTTTTCCGTGGACGCACGTCAAAACACCAGGTTGCGCAAAGACTGGATCGTTTATTTCTATCTTCTTCTTAAGAAATCTATCCATGTCTTCGAGCGAATCCGGTGATGACGATGAGTCTCTGACGAGGCAAATCCTTAGTTTGGTCTGGGAAAATAACGCATTCGTTCCGTATGTGGGCGCGTGGCTTTTGTATAATGTTCTTGTATTGTGTCTCCTGGTCTACATTGCAATCAGACTTGGTCTGTCATGAGTATGGGCGACTCAACAACGGACAAGAGGCGCGAAGCGCCTCTTGGAATTCAGACTTGGTCTGTCATGAGCTTGGGTGGCGTTTGAGCGAGTACGTCGTACAGCGTGTCAACTGACGCCTGCATGAAGCCCTGTTGCTCGGACGCGGCGAAAATCTCATCCAGGTTTGCAGGGTACATGGAATCGTCCGCTTCTTCCAGGGAAATCATACCTACGGCGCGATCCATGCTGATGGCGAGCGGCTGAAGCGTCAGATTCACGTGATCGTAATCCTGCATCTTGTCCGCTGGCGCTGGGAACAGGTTATCTGGGACGTGCGTCAGAGGTGTGTACGTGTCGCTTGGAATATCACGCAGAGGAGTCTCGGTTGACGCCGGCTTCAGAGACACCTCAGGTGGTGACCGCACATTGACGCTCGGCTCTGTGAACACAACCTCGGCCATGGACCCGCGCGCCTGGTAGTTGCTCCTGGTCGACCCGAAAATGACCATCGCCACGAGCACGATGATGAACGTCCACACGATGAACGGCCTGACTTTAAATGGCTTAAGAGCAGCCATAGTTACTTTTGTACAAGAAAATGTTCGTGGACACGTTTCAGTTCTTTAATGAACTGGACGTGTTGGAGATGCGACTCAAAAATCTCGATCAGTATGTCGACATTTTTGTGCTCGCCGAGTCTACAGAGACCCATGCTGGAAACCCCAAGCCGTTGTACTACGACCAGAACAAGGATCGTTTTGCACCGTGGGCTCATAAGATTCGACACGTCGTATGTCCCCTGTGCCCGAGACAAAACCATGGTGTCGGCCTCTGGGACCGTGAGAAGCACCAACGGGATTGTGTTCTTCTGGGTCTCGACGGCGTTCCAGATGATGCGACTGTTATGATTAGCGACGTGGATGAAATTCCAGACATGACCAAGGTGATTCAGCTCGATCCATCCAAGACGCACAGCATCCACATGTGGATGTTTGAGTTTTCGTTCGATTACATGTTTACTGGCGAACCCTGGTTCGGAACCGTCGTGACCAACGCCAAGGCGTTCCGTCACCTAGGACCCAACTTCTTCCGGGATAACCGATGGAAGTTTCCACCCTTGACGTACTCTGGGTGGCACTGTAGCTCGTTCGGGGACGCCGATCACGTATGGAATAAGCTTCAGAACTACGCACATGCTGCCGACGACAAGCACAAGGGTCAGACGATTGAACAGATTCGAGAGTACGTCACCAAAGGAGTACACGCAGACGGGACGATGAAACTCGTTCCGAGGCCTAAAGATGTTCCGTTGCCCCGCGTCATTTGATGTCATTTTGAATATATTCAAATAGGAGGAATGTCACAAGTCACTCTTCTCGATCACATGGGTGACGACCAGGCTATCGTCGACGCGGCGCGCATCTCAGTCACGGGCGCGTCGAAAAAGTCAGAGACCAGGGCTCTCATTCGGTACCTGATGCGCCACAAACATACGAGTCCGTTTGAAATGGTTGAGTTTAAATTTCATGTCCGGGTTCCCATCTTTGTCGCACGTCAGTGGCTTCGTCACCGTACGGCATCCGTCAATGAAATTTCAGGTCGGTATTCGGTTTTACCGAGTGAATTTTATGTACCGGAAGAGTATCATGCTCAGTCGTCAACGAACCATCAGGGTTCCGGTGATGCTCTTGGCGTTGGTGGCGCTGAACAGGAGGCGTCGTGCAATCAGGCGTTCGACACATACAAACGTCTGATTGAACAGGGTGTTGCTCGCGAGGAGGCACGTGTCCATCTCCCGCTCGGCACGATGACCGAGTTTATATGGAAGCAGAACCTGCACAATCTACTGCATTTTTTGCGTCTACGTATGGACTCTCACGCACAGCCTGAGATTCAAGAGCCTGCGCGTCAGATTTGGAAGTTGATCGAGCCCATCGTACCTTTGGCGTGCGAAGCATTCAAGGATTTCGTTCTCGATGCAGTGACACTCTCAGGACCCGAGTTGCTCGGCGAAGTGACTGGCAAGGGGGAAGTTCGTGAGTACGAGGAAAAGCTCGAGCTTCTGGGTCGACATGGGATCAATCGCGTTTCCACCATTCAAAAAGGCACCTGAGATACTTTTGTGTCAAATTATTTTAGAACATCAGACCCAGTGAAGGGTCCTGTGTGTAGTTTGACACCGTCGCACTCAGAGCCGCAAATAACTGCGGTGTACGGTTCGTGTCGTAGCCGAGCGACGTCCTGATGCCGAGTTCAGACGCAGTGAGTACTGCGTCCTGGTTCGCCCCGAGGTAGACAAACTTCCACGGCTTGAGGTTGACCAGATCCTTGACGTGGGCTGACGTGTACGTCCGCGACGAATTCTCCTCCCCATCCGTCAGAATGATAACCATCGTGTCATCGGACAGGTCCATCTTGAGCACCTGCCCCATGGCGTCGTGTAGTGCCGTCCCACCTCGTGGGACGAACGTGTCCTCTGTCAGTACAGGAACATCCTCGATCGGCATCTTGTCGTACACCGTCTCGAACTCATTGTCAAAAAGACACAGGGTCATCGTACCACCAAACTGCTTCTGAGACTCGATGAAGGTATTGAACCCCTCAATAGTATCCTGACGGCAAGACTCCATAGAACCGGAGCGGTCAAGCAGAAACACACGATCCATCTTGGTTACTCGTCGTACTGTTTTTTTATGTCTGTTTATAGTATGGCTTTTACCAATCGCGTCAGACGTGTATTTCGTCGTAAGGTTGGAAAGACTGTAAACGGAAAGAATGTGTACCAGGGTCTCCGTGGGGGGCTATTCACGCATAACAACAATGGGAAGAACAGCACCGTGTACAGGATCGGGAGTGCATTTTCAACAAATCCAAACTACGTACCGATTATGAACTACACAGTCTAAAATAAAAATGTCACTTTTCTCCAGGAGCGCTCGAGCTTCTTGATGACCACACACTACGTGATTGATTTGAACATAGCCCGAGCAGCGTATAAAACCTGGAACACATTGTTCCCCAAGGTTACGCCGTACTATGCCGTCAAGTGCAATCCCGACCCTCTCATCATTCGAACGTTGGCGGCGCTTGGATGCGGATTCGACTGCGCGAGCCCGCGAGAGGTTGATGCCGTGCTCGAAGTGGACCCAACCCGACATGAGAAAATCATCTACGCAAACCCATGCAAACGACCCGACGACATACGGTACGTTGCACGAAAGGAGATTACGAGGACAACGTTCGACTCGGTTTGTGAAGTGGAAAAAATGGCTCAAAACGCTCCGGATATGGAACTGGTTCTCAGGATCCGCGCCGACGACCCAACCGCAGTATGTACCCTTGGAAATAAATACGGAGCTGGAGAATCCGATTGGTACACTCTCCTTGATCGTGCCCGCGAATTGGGACTCGGAATCGTTGGTGTGAGTTTCCATGTCGGTTCAGGCGCGCGTTCGGCTCGGGCGTACGCAGACGCCATTTACACAGCCGCGCGCGCTGTGGATGTGCTCAAGGAGTACGGTTTCAAACCGACTTTGGTGGATATCGGCGGCGGTTTTTCAACATCGATGGACATTGAAGAGGCGGCTGAATACATCAACGACGCACTGAAAGAAACCAGACTGGATCAGTACGAGGTTATCGCTGAGCCAGGTCGGTTTTTTGCAGAGCATGTAGCGACGCTGTACACACCGGTCATCGGCGTGAAAGATGGTGCAGTGACAATCGACGAATCGCTATACGGTGCGTTCAATTGTATTCTGATGGACCACGCCGAGCCTGAACCTGATGTGGATGATTCAGCCGAACTCGAGAATGTAACACTCTTTGGAAGCACGTGCGACGGCGCGGACATTATCGCACGAAGTATCGCTCTACCGTGTGGTCTCAAGGTGGGGGACATGCTGACATGGAAACGCATGGGGGCGTATACCATGGCGGCGACGACAAACTTCAACGGGATTCCATTCAATCAACGTGAAATGATTTACGTAAATCCCTAGCTCATCCGTGGAAATCCGCGCGAAAGTTGGTAACGAATCAGCTCCTGACGCGTGCGCTCGAGCATCTTCTTTTCACGCATAAGGTTCTGGGCGTGGCGTTCCATCATTCTGAGCTGAACCATGTTTTGTTGATAAAAGTTATTACCAACCATTTCGCCTAGATTTCTGTGTGCGTTTCTGAGATTTCTCGCATTCTTTCTCAGCTGGACCAAACGAGCATTTATCCTATTGATGGTGGGTTGGACGTTACGCGCGGGAGACAATACACGTGGTGGAGAATGTTTCGTTGCGTTGCCCATTTATATTTTACACACGATTAAATTCTGATATACATGGCCCGTAAAAGAACAGGGTCTACGTCGGGAATTAGATCCGGACAATCACCTACAAGGTTGACTGTCGATGCATCCTGGATCGCAGCGATTTTACGTTCAAAAGAGAGGAGATTATCTCCTGTCGCTCGAGCAAATTGATCTGTGGTTGCAAGATCCTTGAGCGCCATGAGATACCCCATAGCGTAATTGGCGTGCAACGTTTTGATAACTGCGGAATCATCCTGGAGGCTTGCAACTGCGTAGCGCGCCGTCTGGCGATAAAGAATACGAATATGTTTGTCGAAGGGGACACTACCCCCAGTCGGACGAAACACTAAAAAGACGAAGACGATGAGTAAAATAATCAGTACCGCTTCCTTCATTACACTTTACCCAGAAGAAACTTCCGGCTCGCCGTCATCTTCAAAGTCGATGATGTACGCATTCACAGAATCCGACCCCCGCCCTACTGGAACGTTCGTCTCCCACCCCACAAAACCCACCATCAGTGGATTCCCTTGCCCATCCGACCACCCATTCTCCTCCTCGACCAAGTCCCACAGAATAGACCGCTCTGGATCATGCCTCGCCTGAATCGTTCCGTCTTGGCACACAATGTACGACTCGTTTCGCATTGGAAACTCCTCGTACTTTGCACCGTAATGGGAAGAACTCACGTGAGCCATGGGCTCCGCCTTGAAGATGAGACCAGGACGCTTAAGATCCATTCTTTGTTTTGAGGAGGTGATTTTTCTTGTCTTCTGGCTGCTTGAGGTGTGCAGCACACAAATTTTAGTCCAACAGCGTGCTGTTGTCTTTTCCACTGCAAGTGGAAAGGCTGCCGTTTGACTTCTGAACGGGTTGGAGACGCTCCTTGGCCCGCACAGCCTTCTGTGAGTAGACTGAAAACTCGCTCTTCTTGCGAGCCGAATCACGCTTGCGATCACGAGCAGAAGTTTCCATTATACCAATCTGATTTCAGAGAGTCCTTGAGAAGAACAAGACACGAATTTAGCCAGTCCTTTCCACCGCAGGTGGAAACTCCGCCATGGGGCTGACATCAAGTCGCTGCGCGACTTGGGCTTTTAAGCAGAGACGAGTCCGTGTTTGAGGTCAGGGTACTTGGAATCACCTTGGAGACCGAGGTAGTATCCTGGCTGCTGAACGCCGAAAAAGCGGTACATAAGCATACCGATGAGAATCCAAGCGAGGAGGAAGATCCCCCACGATTGAGTTCCTTTGAGTTTGAGGGCGTACCCCACGAGTCCTGACCCTGTAAAGGCGAGAAGCCAATCCCACAGTGTCAAGTCGAGTACTTTCATTAATGTTTAACAACCTTTTTTACATGGTCTTTTCGTATCTGGACACACCCTGCAGACGAGCCAGGATCATGAGCACGATGACGGACAACAGGGTCGTGAAGATGGCGCTCATCAGGTAATAGCTGCCGCCGTTCTTGCTGACGTTCACCAGCTGGGAGATGGTCCAGCGGATCACGTCCATCCACGCGATGGCGGTCGCGAAGAAGAAACCTGCTGAGACGGAGGGGGCAAAGGTGCCTGCTGCTGCTGATACAATGCCGGACATTTTACTTTATGTGGAGAAAAAAGATTACAGGTGGGGGAGCTCTGCTCCCCCTTCGCCGCGCAGCGGTCTGAGATCGAAGGGCTTCGCCCTTCGGGCGTCTGTCACTCCTGGTCAAAAAAATAGTACCCTGGACCGATGTCGACGTACGGCAGGGGATCTTCTTCGTCATCATCATCCTCATAATCCTCCTTCTGGAGAATCACCGAGTACTTGACTCGGGGGGCCAGTTCATCATCTTCTGAATCTTCCTCCTCAAAGAGTTCATACATACTGTTCCATTGCTTTATTGACTGCATTCTTCAACGCAACCTCTGCTGGGGTTTCGGGTTCCCATGCTTCCCACGTGTCTGCACACTCGTTCATCTTGACGGCGTGTTCGTTGTCCGTCCCGTCGTACCGGACCCATTGTTCCTCGTCGTCCTCCTCCTCCTCTTCCTCCTCCTCGTCGTCCTCCTCTTCTTCGTAAATTTCAGGAAACAGAGACCCAACCTGTTTGCCCGTGACTGTGCGGGCAGCATACATGAGACCGTAGCACATGTCCTGGGACGTGACACAATCGCGACCGGTCGCCTTGGCGTAGTGTGCTGCGAGTACGACGGACGACTCGAGTACAGGCAAAAAGATGTCGATTGCTGATTGCTCCATTACTTCTAGGTCGTTAGAAGGTTTTAGATACGGTTGTCGTCATCGTCGTCGCACCTGACGTCGGTATAGCCAAAAACATATCACCCCCAAAAGCCACTGAACCCCAGTTGTTTAACTGAGACCCTGGGTCGGTCGTCGACCAGTTGATTCCGTCTTGTGAATACATGACGGGGTATGTTCCATCGTCGGAAACGGCAATAAAGAAACCATCTCCGTAGGACACTGAAGTCCAAGTGTCTATGGGGGCATTTCCAGACAACCAATTGATTCCGTCCGTCGAGTAAATTGAACCACCCGGGTTTGTGACGGCAACAAAGAGCCCGTTTCCGTATGTCACTGATGACAACCCTCTTTTTTTATAAAGATTTAAGTCGTATATTTTTGTCTTCGGCCCGGTAAGGTCAATATAAGAAACACTGAAGATATTACCATTTGAGCTCAAAGCGACTGAAATTCCTAGCTGCTCTGGAGCTGTACCCGAAAATAGAGCTGTTAAAATTTGGTTTGTATATACTTTTACGTACCCTGCATAACTACTTGCATTGGGTGCGCCGACAGCAAGTATAGTTCCGTTGGCGCTCAAAGCGAGTGAACTGCCAAACAGGTCCCCAGGATTCCCGACGAGAGTATATGATAAAACTCCGTTTGTATATACTTTTACATAATTACCAGTAGTTGCACCAGCGGCGAGTATGGTTCCGTCGGCGCTCAGGGCAACTGCTTGACCAAAGTAATCATCATTTCCCGTGAGTGTGTACGACAAAACCCCGTTTGTATATACTTTTACATAATTACCAGCAGTTGCACCGACAGCAACTATGGTTCCGTCGGCGCTCAAAGCAACTGCATACCCAAATTGGTCATTATTATTATTTCCCGTGAGTGTATATGACAAAACCCCATTTGTGTATACTTTTACAAATCCGGGTTGTGTTGCGAAGGTTTGTGGTGCACTGACAGCAAGTATGGTTCCGTCGGCGCTCAAAGCAACTGCATACCCAAATTCGTCATTATTATTATTTCCTGTGAGTGTATATGACAAAACCCCATTTGTGTACACTCTTGTATTCCCTCTCCCATTAGGGACTGCAAGCGATGAGCCAATTGCGAGTATGGTTCCGGTGGCGTTCAGAGCAACCCTATGTAAATATGTTCCGTCACCTGAAATATTAGCAATTGTATATGCCAAAACCCCGTTTGTGTATACAGTCGCTGCTATCGAACCTTCAGATGCAACTGCGAGTATTGTTCCTCCAGAACTCAAAGCACTTGGTGCACCTATCACTGTATACCGAAAAGACGTATTTAATGTCCATGTTATTCCGTCATTCGAATACATGGTTTCAAAACTACTGAAGGAATTTGAAACAGCTAGAAATTTTCCATTTCCGTATGTAATAGATGACCATTGTGCAGCAAGTTGTGACTGTGCCAAGCTCCAATTTAGACCATCACGTGAATAAAACACGTTTGAATCTCCGTACAGGGTCGCCACAAACTTTCCATTCCCGTATGTCAACGAGGTTGGGGCGCTAGGTACACTAGGAGGGAGTGTTTGACTCAAAGTCCAATTTGAACTGTCAGTAGATGTATACAACCCATCTCCAAAAAAACCCGGCAGAGCTAGGAATTTTCCAAGGTTTGATGAATATGCGACCGATGTGAATGTGTTGCTTACTGCAAAAGACGACCACGTGTTCCCGTAATCAAGAGACGTCTGGATCAGACCCTGTCCTACTGCGACGAAAGACCCGTTTCCGTATGCCAAACCAGACCAGTTGACAGAGTTGAGTTTTACTGAGTTGTTCACTTGAGTAGTATTGACCCAGAACGTCGGAGCGAAACCTAAGAGTAAACCAGTTGACGAGACTGCTATGAAGCCATTGGTACCGTATGTTATACCAGCATAGACCCCTGGTGTGTAGGTAAGTGATAGTTCTTGCCACGATTGACCGTTTGTCGAAATTGAAACTGCAGAAACACTGGAATTGCTGGACGGACATACAAAGTACCCATCACCGAATGCGATACAATTGGAAGAAACACCCGGTGACCCTCCGTCAACCCAATCGATGCCGTTAAGAGAATACATCGACGTCGCGTTCGAAGATATGGCTAAGAACCTATCGTTTCCGTATGACACCGAATTCCATGAATTACTCGTCGTACCGGTTGTCACATTTGACCATATATTTCCATCCAAAGAATACATGACATTGCTTGTCGTTCCATAATTCGAAACCGCTACAAACTGTCCGTTACCGTATGTTACCGAAGACCATGTATCGAACAGAGCGTTTGTACTCGACCAATTTATAGAATCCGTAGAATAAATTGTAGAAGATACATTTGAAATCGCGACAAATGTTCCGTTACCATATGTCACTGAAGATAATGGGGAAACAGAATTAAAAAACGTATCAAATACTTTTACGTATAAAGTCTCATAATTAAAAGTAAGACCATTACTCCCAGCGAATATATTTCCATCAGAACTCAATACGACGGCGGTTCCAAATTCAGTTGAGGTTTTATCTTCGATTGTATTGAGTAAATCCCCATTCTTATAGACTGCCACAATTCCATTCACAGGATACGCACCAGGTATACCAACAGCAAGAATAGTTCCGTCAGAATTTAAAGAAACAGTAGCATATGGACCATATGGATTACTTGTAG
>Ga0315288_10004849_pt1 | contig 17131 bp, 14 predicted proteins | sample YL17G11_20_MG_FD_203454 | JGI IMG/M metagenome (GOLD analysis project Ga0315288, IMG submission 203454) | Sediment microbial communities from Yellowstone Lake, YNP, Wyoming, USA - YL17G11_20 | ecosystem: Environmental > Aquatic > Freshwater > Lake > Sediment | place: USA: Wyoming | collected... | reverse complement strand
TCCTCGTTTATGTAACCCGCCGTCACAAGGACATTGCGTATCCCCGCCTCACGCGCCAGCTTCGCCGTGTCGTAAGTGTATTCGTAATAGACAATCGGGTCGGTGTAGGTATATGCCAAAGAAGGACAGCCCGCCTTTTTGGTGATATCGACTAAGTCCTGCGGCGACCAGAAAAGCTTCTCGCGCGAATAGAATATCGCAGGTGTCTCTTCCGGGTTCGCCTGCGAAATCTCCCAGTTCTGGCAGAACCTGCAATGCAGGTTGCAGCCGACCGTCGCAATCGACAGAATCCCTGTCCCCGGCAGAAAATGAGCCATCGGCTTCTTCTCAATCGGGTCAACGTTGATTGAGCACGGGTATCCATACACGACGGTTCGCAGCATCCCGTCGATATTGACTCTTACCCGGCACTCCCCGCTCTGGCCGGGCGAAATCACGCAATTCTTAGGACATAATTCGCACTGAACCTTCAATCCGGGCCTCGCTCAATACGATCCCAATGTCAGTTTCAGATATTGCCTTGCTATGATTATACCAGACTTCTGTCAAGTCTGCTAATCCTCTCTTCGGTACCTGTGCCAGGCCGTTCAAATTATGGCGGCCCAAGGCGGATTGCGGTATTATGCGGCTCATAGAGTATGGCAGCGTATCCTATACAACGAAAGGCAAGGTCTGCGCTTATGTGCAGTATCGCCAGCCCGTTCCCCAGGGTATGGAGCGGCTGCGATTCTGGCCCGTCGATGTCTTCGATGACCTCATTCCTCCGCGATTCCATCCCGGCGGTCCCCCGGCCCGTCAGAACCCCTTGCCGCCTCCTGCGCCTGTTCAAACGACCCGTTAGCGCCCTCTCCAGAGTGTTACTACTACTCTGTCGGGATTGAATTATGGGTTGTCATTCCTGCGAAAGCAGGAATCCAGTGGTCCCCACGATCTGGATTCCGCATCAAGCTCCGCCCTGAGCGCAGCCGAACGGGTGCGGAATGACAACCTACAGATTTGACTTTGCCGGACTACTACGCGCTTTTTGTCATTCCAGCGCAAGCCCTGCCCTGTTTACACTCAGCTCGTCGAGGTGAGCTTCCTGAAGGCCGGGAAATATCTTTTTTATTCCGGCAGTGCGGGGATATAATCGCATCTATGAAAAATGCGATTCTGAGCGAGCTGTTCAGCCAAATGGCTGACGTTATGGAAATCCTCGGCGAGGACCCGTTTCGCATTAGCAGCTACCGCAAAGTCTCCCGGGTTATCGCGGACGCCGCCGCCGACGTCGAGGCCCTGTTGGAGAACGGCCGGCTTGCAGAGATGCCCGGCATTGGCAAATCGAGCCTCGCCAAAATCGAAGAATTCGTTAAGACCGGCGGGATAACCGCGCACCAGGACCTGCTTGCAAAGATACCGCCGGACCTGTTGGACCTGCTGCGGATACCGGGAATCGGGCCTAAGGGCATAAAGGCGGTTTATGAGCAGTTGAAAGTCGCCAACATCGCCGACTTAAAGCGTGCCATCGAGACCGGCTCGCTCGCCCGGATTCCCGGCTTCGGCGACAAAAAGGCCGCCGTAATCGCAAGGGGCATCGACTTTCTCGAAAAATCGACCGGCAGGATTCGCCTCGACCAGGCCCTCGAGGCCGCCGAAATCGTCGGCGAGATGCTGCGGGCCTTGCCCGGGAACTTGAAGGTCCAGGCAGCCGGCTCGCTCCGCCGCTGTGCCGAGACTATCGGCGACGTTGACGTACTCGTCGGCGCATCCGGCAAAAAAGACGCCCCCGCTCGGGTCGTTGAGGCCTTCACCAAAGCCCCCTTCGTCCAGGAGGTCCTTGCCTCCGGGCCGACAAAAGGCTCGGCCATTATCCAAACCGCCGCCGGAGGCATCCACGTGGACGTCCGCGTCGTGCCAAAGGCCAGTTTCGGCGCCGCCGCCCAGTACTTCACCGGCTCGAAAGAGCACAACGTCCGTCTGCGGGAAATCGCCGTCAAGGCCGGCCTGAAGCTCAACGAATATGGCCTGTTCAAGGGCGAAAAGATGATTGCCGGCGCCGCTGAGGAACAGATTTACAAAAAGCTCGGCCTTGATTACATTGCCCCGGTCCTGCGCGAAGACCGCGGCGAAGTCGAGGCCGCAAGGGAGCATCGACTCCCCGAGCTCATTGAGTTGAGTGATTTTAAGGGCGATTTTCACGCTCATACGGCAGCCTCGGACGGCCGCTGCGAGATAGAGGAGCTTGCCGAGGCCGCCGGAAACTTGGGCTATAAGTATATCTGCATCACCGACCATTCGCGCTCATCGGTCATTGCCAACGGCCTGGCCCCCAAACAGCTCGCCCGCCAGATTGAACAAATCCGAAAAATCAATGATAAGACTAAGGGCATAACCATATTGGCGGGCAGTGAGGTTGATATCCTTGCCGACGGCTCTCTGGACTTCGACGATGAGCTCCTCGCCGAGCTTGATTTTGTTGTCGCCTCGATACATTCTGCCATGGGCGGGGCGCGCGAGAAGGTGACAATGCGGACGCTCAAGGCAATGGACAGCCCATACGTGAACTGCATCGCCCACCCGACCGGTCGGCTCATCGCCCAGCGAGAGCCGATGGACCTCGACATCGCCGCCGTAATTGACCACGCCGCCCAAACACACACCGCCCTCGAAGTCAACGCAAACCCGCAGCGCCTCGACCTCAAGGACGTTCACTGCAAATTGGCCGTCGAGGCGGGCGTAAAGCTCGCCATCGGCACCGACGCCCACAGCGCCGCCGCCCTCGGACTGATGGGCTTCGGCGCCGCAACCGCCGCCAGAGGCTGGGCGACAAAGAGCGACGTGCTCAACACCTTCTCACTCTCGAAAATCAGGGAATTCGTCAGGGCCAAAAGGCCGAAGTAGCCACTCGGTAGGCTGTATTCTAATTGTGTTCGCGACGATATTCCCGGACGTGGAAGCCTGTAGGACATTGACATCCCCCATCCGAATGTGGTATGATTGTTTTGTTGTCTCAAGCCGATGCGGAATCGGCACAGGTGAGAAACGAGGACCAAAACAAAATGAGTAACCGGCGTGTTATGTGCAAGTTCGGTGGGTTGCTCCTCTTGAGTTTGTGCATCGCCCTGGCGGTGGGCCTGCCGCGAGCCTTTGCTCAGCCGGATAGTCCGGGCCATGATGCCGACTGGGTCAGGGATATGCGGGCGTATTCCTACGGCTGGGTCAATGACGCCGACCCCTGCTGCCCGCTCGGCAAGACATTCGCCGAGTACCTTGCCGATGCAAACGCAATGGCCGCCAACGGCTTTAACGCCGTTGTGCTCTGGGGCCGCCACTTCCGCTTCGGTTACATTCATCAGTGGCCCGACATTGTTGCGGAGCTCGATGAGCTGACCAGCGCCTTTCACCAGCACGGCATAAAGGTCTTCGACCACCACAGCGCCGCACTTGTCGATGCCGACCGCATATCATTGCCGATTCCCGACGGCGCCGGAACAATCGCGGACCTGCTGGAAATAGACGCGAATTCCCTCCAGCCCGTGTATGTCCCGGGCTATGACGCTTACGTTGTCTGCCCGAACAAGCGTCCCTCGCAGTTGCTTTACAGCCAGCACGTTTATGACCTGTTCACCAAGACCGGGCTGGATGGCCTCATGTCCGACGATGTTGTTTTCGAGGCGTGGTGCTGTGTGTGCGACTCCTGCCGAAACAAGTGCCTGGCCGACTATGGGCTTGATGTCAACGAGTATTTGCCCGTCAGCGAATACAGCGACGTATTCTGGGGTATCTGCGGTGATGGCGGCAGGCCCGACAACCCCGACTGGCGTACGTGGGTCAGATTTCGCCAGAACTCCGTCGGCGACCATTATGTCCGCGTACGAAAGGTAATGGACCTCACACGCCCCGAGGCCAGACTTATGGGTTGTATGTGCGAGTTCGTCGAGCCTTGGTGTGCCCAGATCGCAGCGACAAGCCTCGAACAGCTTGCGCGCGGGGCCAACATACTATTCTTTGAAGCCCTCCCCAACATGAATCTGAGCTATTTCGTCGAGTGGCCGCACGACGTCGAGCAGTTTGTCCGCGGCCAGAGCATAGGCAGACCGTCCGGCAGACCCGTGCTGCCGTTGCAGTACGCCGACAAGAATTATGACGAGCTGCTGTTCACCTGGGCGCTCGACAAGACCTTCGGCTGCAGGGTCTGGACGACGCTGCAGGGCGAGCACCCGGAGTTTCTCCTTCCCTTCGGCGGCGCTATACGCTGGGAGGCCCAACACGCCGAGCTGTTCCGTGAGCCTGTCGTTCCCGCCAATATCGCCGTTCTCTATTCCTTGCAGTCTCGTGACTCGATGCGCACGCACGGCTTCTGGAGCTCTGATGAACACGGCCTGGCCCCCGATTATCGCGGCTGGTGCGAGGCGATGCTCCGCGCCAACATCCCATTCCACGTTATAGTTGAGGACCAGCTCGCCGCCGCCGGACTGGCTCCTTACAAAGTGCTTATACTTCCGAGTGCTACCTGCTTGTCGGATAAGCAGTGCGTTGACATTTCGAGCTGGACCGCAGCAGGCGGTTCACTGATTGCCACCGCCGATTGCGCGATGTATGACGCCGCAGGAGAGCATCGTCCGCAATCCGGCCTGTCCGCCGTGCTCGGCGTGGATATCGGCCGTGAGCTGAGTTGTTACGGACCTGTGGTTGTCCCGGACGAAGATGTCTTTGCCGGCTGCGGCGGCGAGATCGATGAGCCGAACCGCGTGCGATATGCCTGCATGCCTCACGAAGGAACTATATCGTTTGGCCTGGTTGAGAAAGGTAGAGAAACGCCGGCTATGGTCCGTCACCCGCTCGGCAGGGGCGACAGCGTGTACCTGGCCTTTCGGCTGGGGGCGGCGGCCTGGACGCGAGTCAAGGAGTCCGACCCCGGCTTTCCTGACCCCGACCATTACCTCTGGCTTGGACCCAAGACTCCGACCGCCGCCAACGTCATCCTCAATCTTGTTGCTCCTGCTGCTCCCGACCTTCCACTCGTTGTCGGCCCCAAAGCCCCTCGCGGCCTGATAGTCACTCTGCACAAGCTCTCCGATGGCCGCAGGATTGTCCACGCACTTAATGCAACCGCCGCCGTTATCGAGCCGGTCCAGCCTTTTGTCCCGATCCCAAGGCACTATGCCGCCTTTCCCCCGATCAGCACCGATACGAGGATAACGCTGCGGGAGCCGATAGCCGTGCCGGTGGTAGCCCATCTGGTGAATGGCTCTGATGTGACTCTCGATGCGGACATATACACGAGTTCTTTTGTGCTGCCCGGCTCGGCAATAGCTCCCTACGCAGTCATCGAGATGGGACCAGTTCCCTGCCCTGCGGATTTCAACCACGACAATAAGGTCGATTTCCTCGACCTGGAGATCCTGACCGGTTACTGGGTGAAGCCCTGCCTTGACTTGTACTGCGCCAAATGCGATCTTCATACCGACGGACTAATTGACTTCAAGGACTTTGCCGTATTCGCCGGATACTGGCTGGCCGAACCCTGACGCAGCGCCCCGTTGTCTATTGAAAGGTGGATTTTTGCCCTCCAGTTCCGTCAAAATCCTGCTGACCGGACCGCCCGGCTGCGGCAAGACAACCGCCGTCATGCGTATAGTCGAGCGGCTCGACCCGCATAAGGCAGCCGGCTTCTACACGCACGAGATTCGCATCGACGGCGTGCGCAAGGGCTTTGGCTGGAAGCGCCTCGACGGCCCTGAAGGCATACTGGCGCACGTTAATATCAAGAGCTGCTACAAGGTGGGCAGGTACGGCGTTGACATTGCGGAATTCGAGAGGTCCGTGGTTCCCGTCCTGGATGCCGACCGAGCCGGCATCGAGCTTCTTCTGATAGATGAGATAGGAAAGATGGAATGCCTCTCGAAGAAGTTCGTCGATGCCGTGCAACTACTGCTTGCATCGGACAAATGCGTATTGGCAACCGTCGCACAGAAAGGCCGTGGCTTCATTCAGCAGGTGAAAAGTCGCCCGGACGTCACGCTGCTCAATCTGACCCGGGGCCGATGCGCAGAGGTGATAGATGAGATTCTGCAGATGCTGCCGTTTGCCGCGTGTGAGCTTTGATGTCTGAGGATTGGGCCGACAGAATAGCGCTGGATTTTCAAAGGCAGGGCCTTCTCGAAAGAGGTGCGTGCCTGATTCTTGGAGGCGCAGATACGGGCAAGACCACCCTCGCATTGGCGCTGGCTGCCAGGATAGCGCAAAGCCGGCCCGTTGCGATTGTCGATGCCGATATCGGCCAGTCCCATATCGGCCCGCCCTCGACGGTCGGCTGGGCCGTCGTCGATAATCCCAATTTTGATTTGTCCGCCATTGAGCCGGGCCCCGTTAGAAATCCCACCCCCCACACGGCCAGCACCCCCCAGCAGAGAATTTCTAACGGGGCGGGCGGCATCGCCTTTGTCGGCGACATAACGCCCGTTGGTCATCTGCTCCAGTTCACCGCCGCCCTGACACGCTGCGTCGAGCAGGCGGCAAAGCTCGCCGAATTAATCTTAATTGACACGCCCGGCTTCATCGCCGGGCCGCCAGCGAGCGCCTTGTGGTGGACGGTGCAGCACGCATTGCAGCCCGACCTGATTATCGCTGTGCAGCGGGCCAATGAGCTATGCGATATCCTTGCGGGCCTGAAATTTTGCGGTTCGCGCGTGGAGCCGGTTGAGTCGCCGGCGTCAATATCCGTCAAATCGCCCCAACAGCGGCGCACGCACCGACAACGCCAATTCGAGATATATTTTCGCGATTCGGCCTGTTACAATCTGAGCCTGGCCGACCTGTCGGTTCAGGGCACGCGCGATGTTCCGCCGCAGAACCTGCCCGGCCGGCTCGTCGGACTTCGCAATCACAAAGGCGATGACGTCGCTGTAGGCGTGATACGCAAATGGCAGGCCCCTCGGACACCGTGTGGGGATGCCGACGGCCTGGTCGTAGTCAAGGCACCCAGGCTCGACACCGGGCAAATCCGCTGTCTTGTCGTCGGCGACGCCCAAGCGGATTTTGGTGAAGGATAGTATGGAATTGGTTCTTATCGACGGCAGCAAGGGCGAGGGCGGCGGCCAGATACTGCGGACGAGCCTGACCTTGTCCTGCATAACGGGCAGGCCCTTGCGCATCGAGAATATCCGCGCCGCCCGCCGCAATCCCGGACTCGCCAAGCAGCATTTGAGCTGCGTTCACGCCGCGTGCGAAATTAGCAATGGCCGGTGCCGGGGCGATTCCTTAGGCTCGCAAGTCCTCGATTTTCAGCCCGGCCCCGTCCGCAGCGGCGACTATCATTTTGATATAGGTTCAGCCGGTTCTGCATCTCTGGTGATTCAAACGGTCCTGCCCGCTCTGTTCCTCGCGCAAGAGCCATCGAGAGTAACCGTCGCCGGCGGAACGCACAATCCGTGGGCGCCGCCCTTTGATTTTCTAAGCGAGACTTTTTTGCCGGCCATCGCAACAGGCGGTTTTCCCGCCGGCTGCAAGCTGATAAAGCACGGCTTCTATCCCGCCGGCGGCGGAAAAATGACTTTCAACGTTGAGCCGCGACAGGAAAAGCAGCCTCGAACTATTGAGCTTCCTGAGCCGAGCGAGGAGTTTGAAATCCGCGCCCGGATATACATCGCCAGGCTCCCGGCGCATATCGCCCTGCGCCAGGAAAAGCTGTTGCTAAAAAGCAGGCTCGATATTGAAGAAGTCGAGCACATCGAGGTCGAAGATTCCAACGGGCCGGGCAACTGCGTGATGATTCGAATCTGCCGCGCCGGACGGACTACCGTCTTGACCGCCTTTGGTGAACGAGGCAAGCCCTCCGAAAAAGTCGTCGGCGAAGTCGTTAAACTGGCCGCCCATTTCCTGGGCAGCGGCACCGCCGTAGATCGCTTCTTGGCCGACCAGCTTCTGGTCTATATGGCCCTCTCAAACGGCGGAGCATACACAACCAATGAGATATCCAAGCACCTTTTAACGAATATTGACGTAATAAAGCAGTTTCTCCCGATCGATTTCAGCGCCGACGCACGAGGCAAACAATATCTGATTACGTGTCGGTCCTTGTAGATTGCACAAGCCCGGGCCTTGCGTGTGCGCCGGTACGTGACTATTACGTGGCTTGACCGAGCCGGCGTAAAATCTTTCTTGACAAGCTCTTGCGCCCTGAGTCGTTGCAGGCAAAGTGAGCCAATCTCGGCCCGCGTCACCGACAGAGTGAAAAAAACTTGTCAAATTGTGCGTGATCGGATAGACTATTGTTGATGGAACGTCTCGGAAAAGAAACTTATTGGCGGGCGCGGCGCCCTTGCGCTGTGGAATTGTCTGCAAGGGAGCCGGCTCGAAGATGAGAACGCGCTTCACGTTCAAGACTCTAATCGAGCTTTTCAACGGCTCGCTCAAGGCGGTCGAACGGCTCGACAGGACGTGCCTCGAAATCATCAGGCCGGAACGCCGCGAGATACTGACGTTTCGCAGGCTCGGCACCGGCGCGAGGGGATTCGCGCTGCGGCTTGTTCGCTCCGCCCAGATTCAGCTCGGCGACAAAGTGGCCGTCCTCGGCAAGAACCGGGCCGATTGGGATGTGGCCTTCTGGGGCGCCGTTCTGGCCGGCGCCGTGCCGGTGCTGATTGACCCTGACCGGGGCGTGGATGGCGTAATAAATCACCTGATTCACACCGATACCGACCTGCTCGTTATGGCCGATGATTACCTCGACGCCGAGTCCCGGCAGGACTTGAGGGATTTCACATCCAGCCGCGGCCTGGGACTCGTTGAAATGACCGATACCCCCTTATGCGACTCCCTAAATGGTGCAGACGCCGCGAGCGATGATACCAAGGGTCTGAGGGTAGGGGAAATGAGTGCATTGTTTGCTCGAATAGCCGGCCAGGTTGACGCCGAGGCCACCGCCGTGATCCTGTGCACATCCGGGACCACCGGCGACCCACGGGAAGTCGAGCTGACGCACACAAATCTCATCGCCAATATCGGTGGCTCGGTGGAAAAGATACGCCTTACCTGTGACGACATCCTCGGCCACATCCTGCCGCCTCATCACTCCTTCGGCCTGACCATCGGCAAGTTGCTCCCCCTGTCCGTCGGCGCCACCAACATCTACACCAACAAATACCGCCAGATACCCGACCTTATCCGCGACAAGCGCGTCACCATATTCATCGCCATACCCTCGCTTTACACCGTCCTCGCCAAAAAGATTGAAGAGAATCTCGCTAAGCAGAAGGCCGACAAAGTGCTCGTCAGGGTGCTCGACCGCTGCTTCCCCAAGCTGGTCGGCAGAAGCATAGTCAAAAAGCTCGGCTGGGGCACCCTTCGATTCTGCCTCTCCGGCGCCGCCCCGATGCCCAAGTGGGTGCTCAACGTCTTCTGGAAGAGGGGGCTGTTGCTGTACGAGGGTTACGGCACCACGGAGAATTCGCCCGTATATGGCTTCAACGAAGACGCCCGCACATTAGGCTCCGTCGGCAGGCCCATTCCCACGATACTCGTGAAAATCGCCAACGAACAAAACCAGACTCTCGCCCCGCGCCAAAAAGGCGAGATTCTGCTCGGTGGGCCCTGCATTATGAAGGGCTACTACAAAAATCCCAGGGCCACCCGCGAGGCCATCGAAACCGACCCCGACGGTGTTCGCTGGCTGCACACCGGCGACCTGGGCTATCTCGGCGAAGACGGCAGCCTCTATATCACCGGCCGCAAAAAATTCCTCATCGTCCTGCCCGGCGGAAAAAACGTCAATCCCGAGCTCGTCGAGTCCGCCCTTTCAGAGGCCAGATTCGTCCGCGAGATTCTAATTGTTCCAGGCTTCAAAAAGGACTCAGCCGGCATAGTCGAAGAGACCGTCCGCGCGATTGTCCTGCCCGCCTGGGACACCATAGAAAGCCACACGAATCGTTCATCCGCCGATCTGGCCGCTCAGCCAGAAATCGTCAAAACGCTCGTCTGGCAGAGCATCAACGAATGTCAGCAGAAAAGCAGGCAGCTCTCTTCCTTCGAGAAAATCTCCCCCGCGCACCTCGAAATACGAATTGAAGAATTCGAGAAGACCTCCACCGGCAAAATCAAGCGCCAGGCCTATATGAACCTCTAACAACGACCAGGTGTTTTCGACTCTTCACGGCAGGGTGGCAGCCTCAAGCCCGAAGGGCTTGGGGATGGCCGGCTCTCGCCCTCATATTTTTGAAGCGATAACTCGGTTGCATATCGCGCGATGCCCGGCTATGATTGCTCCCAACGTAATCAGGTTTGGGATCTGTGCTTTGGTCCTTTGAATTCGTTTCGTATTTAGGATTTCGTGCTTAGGATTTGAATCGGTAGGGTGTGCAACTTGTTTGCACACGCAACAATCTGATATGGAGGCACACAAAATGCCGCAAGAAAAGACAAATGCAACAGCCGCTGAGAATTCCGTTAAATTAAGTCGCCGCCGGTTCGTTGCCGGCGCAGGCGCCGCCGCGCTGGCCTTTACCGTAGTGAAGCCCGGCCTCGTCCGTGGCGCACAGGCCAATTCAAAAATCAATCTCGGCCTGATAGGCTGCGGCGGACGCGGGACCTGGATAGCAAATCTCTTCAAACAGCACGGCGGATACAATATCGTCGCCGTCTCGGACTACTTCGGGGACAGGGCCGATTCTGCCGGCGACAATCTGGGCGTGGACAAGGCCAATCGTTTCACCGGCCTGTCCGGCTATCGCAAGCTCATCGAGAAAGTCGATGCCGTCGCGATTGAGACCCCGCCCTATTTCCATCCCGAGCAGGCCGCCGCCGCCGTGGACGCCGGCAAGCACGTCTATGTCGCCAAGCCAATTGCCGTCGATGCGCCCGGCTGTCTGAGCATCGGCGATTCCGGCAAAAAAGCCACCGCCAAAAAGCTCTGTTTCCTCGTCGATTTTCAGGCCCGCGCCGACCAGTTTTATATCGAGGCCCTCAAGCGCGTCCACGCGGGCGCCCTGGGCGACGTTGCATTCGGCGAGGCAATCTATCACGCCGACTGCCCCTTCGGCAGAATGTACGACACCTGGCGGGCCGACCCCAATAATCCCGAAAACCGACTCCGCGCCTGGGGACTCGACAACGTCCTCTCCGGTGACATCATCACCGAGCAGAATATCCACACCCTCGACGTGATGAACTGGATTATGGGCGTCGATCCGCTCTGGGCCGTCGGCACGGGCGGGCGCACGATTCGCCCCGTCGGAACCTGCTGGGACCATTTCGCCATCCTCTTCCAGTACCCCAACGACGTCGGCATTACGTTTAGCTCTCGCCAGTCCGATGGTTTCGGCACGCAGCCTGAAGGCATAAGAAACCGGATGTTCGGCTCAAAGGGCGTCCTCGAAACCGAATACGGCGGACAGGTCATCATCCGCGGCAAGGGCGATACGTTCTATCGCGGCGGAAGCAGCCCTGGAATCTACCAGGAAGGCGCAGTCGCCAACATCGCAACCTTCCACAAGAGCATTACCGAAGGCAAATTCGATAACCCGACCGTCCCCGAAAGCGTCCGGAGCAACCTGATTACTATCCTCGGCCGAACCGCCGCCTACGAAAAACGCCAGGTCGCCTGGAAAGAAATCATCGACAACAAGAACAAACTCGACGCAAATCTAAAAGGACTAAAAGCATAAATGACTCACAACTGGGGCTACCACTACTGCCTGTCCTGAATCAAGAATAGTGGGAAGGAGCACATGGACCCCCGAGAGATCCTTGACAATGCGCGCAAAGCGATCGGTGATCATGCTGGCGATGATCCTGACAAATGGTTCTATGCTAACCGTTTCGTGTTTGCCCGCCTTCAGTTGGATGAACGAAGAACAAAAACTCAGGTAAAGAAAGACTTGCTGGCTGCCGGAAAACCCTGCCATTACTGTCGAGAGGCCTTTGATGACGGAGTTGGCGTACATCTGCACCGCATGGACGGCGACCGTGGATACAGTGCCGACAATTGTGTTCTGATGCATGAAAAGTGTCACACAAGATACCACGTCGAGAATCCGGCACGTGTAAGTTCCCGTACCGCGTCTTTGAAACAGCATGGTGGGTCTGTGCCTGCCACCAAACAGAAAACCAGCAAACGGTACGAGGGGCAGTACTTTGACTACTGGTGGGACATTGCTCCTCGGTTCCTCGACAAAATCGACAATTATGAGGCGATTGAATTTGTCAAGAAGGACACCAACGAAAGATGTCTGGTGCCAATCCCTGCCCTTAAAGGCTATCTAACCAAAGATCGACAGACGACTCGTGACAAAGGCAACTGGGGAATTCGCGTCCTCAAAGGCAGAGAAAACGAGTTGGCGTTTGAACCTGGCGATAAAGAAGGTAGGTGGCTTTTTCTTCCCGTGCTCTGGCTTGGGAGACTTGGCGATTCAGGAATTGACTAGTGTTTCGGTTTGGCTGTAGCAAGTATATGGCTAATCCCATTCGATGGGGTCGAAAATATGAAATTGCGAAACAAACAAAATCAAGGCCATAATCCTCATCTCAAGGCTACAATCCTCCAGGTGGTTTCCAACCAGCTCAGGGCGAACGACCCTCCGGAAACGCGGGAGACATTAGATCGCCTCGTCTCGTCTTCCTGAGTCGCCGTTTGAATAGAATAATCCGGACATCGGTCTGTTTCTGACTTACATGCAACGGAACCGTACAATCAATAGTAATCCTTTTTTCATTTGAACAACCGGCCTGCGGTGTTATCATCACGTTTTTATGGAGGTATGTATATGGAAGGTTTGAAGATAACACGTCGGCGGATGCTAAAGGCCGGGGCAGGTGTATTGGCCGGGCTTACGCTGACCGCATCCTGCAAATCTCCGCAGCGCCGGGCCGGGTCGCGCAAGGGCTTCAAGCTGGCGGTCTGCGACTGGACGATAGGCAAGGCGACGAATCCTGAATCGGTCGCGCTGGCCAAGAAGATCGGCCTGGACGGCGTCCAGGTGGATTTCGGCAGCGGGGAGAATGACCTGCCGCTCTTTAATAAGGACCTGCAGCAGAGAATCCTCGCCGAGGCAAAAAGGAACGAAATGGAGATAGCCTCGCTTGCGATGGGCACTCTCAACGGCGTGCCCTATAAGAGCGATCCGCGGACGGAGCGATGGGTCTCGCGGGCGATCGACGTCGCCAAAGCAATGGGCACGAACGTGATTCTGTTGGCGTTCTTCGGGGACGGCGATCTGAAGAACGACCCCAAGGGAACCGACGAAGTCATCGGGCGTCTCAAAAAGGTTGCGCCGAAGGCCGAGGATGCAGGCGTCGCGCTGGGGATTGAATCGTGGCTCAGCGCCGAGGAGCACCTGGCGATCATCGAGCGAGTCGGCTCGCCCGCCGTGAAGGTCTATTACGATGTGGCGAATTCGCACAAGGCGGGATACGACATCTACGCCGAGATTCGCCGGCTGGGCAGACATATATGCGAATTCCACGCCAAGGATTACGACGATTTGTACGGCAAAGGGACGATTGCCTTTCCGGAGGTCCGCAAGGCGATGGACGATATCGGCTACCGCGGCTGGCTGGTTATGGAAGGGACGAAGATGCCGCTGGGTCTGGAGGAAAGCTGCCGGTATGATGCCGAATATCTGCGGACAATCTTTCCACCCAGGGTTTGATGTTCTTTGACATACTATGCGATTACTTGTCACGACGCTGCCTTCTGTCATTCTGAGCGGAGTGAAACGAAGCGAAGAATCTGGGTAACGAAAGAGACTTCCTGTTCGGCGCCCAGATCCTTCGTCCCTTTGGGACTCAGGATGACATTCGTTGATTGCCGTGCAGTGGGTGAGCGTAGTGATTCTTGACAGATGAAAGGATAGACTATGAAAATGCAGAAGCGGTTTTTGACTGTGGTGGTATTGGTTCTTGCAGTCGCGCAGTTGGTTTTCGCCACGGCGCTGGACGACTACGTGGCGGCGCCGGATGCGAGCTACAAGTACAGCGTGGAGAAGACCATTGAGGCGGCGGGATATAAGGCGTACGTCATAGATATGACCTCGCAGACGTGGCGGAGCAAGGACGAGGTTGACCGGCCTGCGTGGCAGCACTGGCTGACCGTGGTAAAGCCCGACAAGGCAACGGGCGATACGGCTTTGCTGTATATCAATGGCGGCAGCAACGGGAAGCCTGCGCCGACCTCGGCGGATATGATGCTGGGGATGATAGCGATGACGACGAATACGGTTGTGGCTGATTTGAAGATGGTGCCGAACGAGCCGTTGAATTTTCCTGACGGCGGCGGGCCGAGGTCCGAGGACGCGATAATCGCATATACGTTTGACAAGTATCTGGCGACGGGCGATGCGACCTGGCCGCTGCTGCTGCCGATGGTGAAAAGCGCGGTGCGGGCGATGGATACGATGCAGAGCCTTGTCAAAGGGCTGGACAACGGCGCTGTTGAGATTAAGAAATTCGTCGTTGCCGGCGGGTCGAAGCGGGGCTGGACGACGTGGCTGACGGCGGCGGTGGATAAGCGCGTCATTGCGATTTGCCCGGCGGTCATCGACGTATTGAATATGGGCGAGTCGATGAAGCACCACTACGGCGCGTACGGGTTCTGGGCGCCGGCGATCGACGACTACGAGGAGATGAAGGTATTCGACCGGCTGGATACGCCGAGGGGCAAGGAGCTGCAGAGTTTCATCGACCCATACAGCTACAGGGAACGGTACAAGATGCCGAAGTTTCTGCTGAATTCTTCGGGCGACCAGTTTTTCGTGCCGGACTCGGCGCAGTTCTATTTCCACGATTTGCCGGGTGAGAAGTACATGCGGTATTTTCCGAATACCGGGCACGGGCTGGATTTGAGCGCGTTCGGGGCGGTTACGACGTTTTACAAGTCGATTCTGGCCGGGGCGGAGAGGCCGAAATTCAACTGGACGGTGCGCAAGGATGGTGCGATTGTGGTTACGGCAAAGACCAAGCCGACCGAGGTGAGGCTGTGGCAGGCGACAAATCCGGAGAAAAGGGATTTCCGGATTGATGTGTTGGGGCCGGTGTGGAGCTGCACGGGGCTGGATGCCGGGGCGGATGGCAAATATGTCGGGAAGGCGGCGGAGCCGGAGAAGGGCTGGACGGCGTATTTTGTCGAACTGGCCTTTGACGGCGGGGAGATAGGGCAGTATAAGTTCACGACGGAGATTCGCGTAGTGCCGGACCGGCTGCCATTCGCAGCGGAGAAGTAATGGGGTTCGGGATTTTGGCCGGGGCGGGGGAATTGGGTTTGATTGGGTTTGTTTTTTCGAGTCGCCCCGGGGTGGTTTATTTTCATAATCCTTTGCGGCAAAGAAGGTTGCATTGGGTTTATCATTTAGGAAATTGGCTTTGTTTTGCATAATACAGGGCGTGATTTCGTGGCAAATTGGGCCAAATAGGCGGTTTGGGAGATGGCGACAGTATTGAAGTAGATTCCTCCGCTTCGGCACGCTGGTAGCGTGCCTTAGGTCGGAATGACAGCGCGTACAGGAGGTTGCGTTGGTTTTGGCCTTGAGGAAATTGGGTTTGTTTTGCGCAAAAACAGGGCGATCTGTAGAGGAGTCTCGACAAGTGTAGAGGGCGTGGAGGGGAACAGGAGAGCAGGGGGACAGGGCAACAGGGGAGCAGGTAAACAGGGCAACAGGGGATCGGGAGATTGTGGGGTTGGCGGGGGGGTGGTGAGGAATTGGGCTTGGGTAGCCATGGTGAAGGCCCCCTGATAGAGAATGCAAAAATCAAAGTGCAAAGTGCAAAATTGCGGAATCCCGACCTCGTCGGGATGGGTGTTTTGGTTGTAGCTTCGTTCTCCATATCAAGAATCCTCTATTTGTTAGATGTATATTATACACGATGGGCAGTTGGGTGTCAAGTTAATTCTTCATTAACCACGGATTGCGCGGATTTCGCAGATTATACGGATTTGGGCATAAGAGTATATAAGCGTATGCGTATATACTTATGGAGTGCAATATAAAATGAGATTTTGGGGTAAGCAGTTGTATGGTTGCGGATAAGCTGAAATTTAGGCCCGGAGGGCGGAAATGGCGGCGGATGGGGTAGAATTGGGTGTTGGCTTTTTAATCGCGGATCCGTTCGACTGCTCCCTTGACGCGGCTCGGGACATGGCTCAGGACAGGTTTTCGCGGATTGTCAGGGCCACGGAGGGCCTGGCGCGGCCTGTGGCCGCAACCGAATCCGAAGCACTATCCGCCAGAACGACGGCGGACGAGAATCCGAAACAAATCCGAAATTCAAATGTTCGAATGGCCAAAACGAATGGGAATCGCGGATTGCACGGATTTTCACAGATTCAAGCCACAAAGGCGCGAAGGCACCAAAAATCCTGGTGAGTCCGCCACAGGCGGATAAATGGTGAAGTGGTGAGTGGAGCGGGACGAGGGACGATAGACGAGGGACGACAGAGGACAGACAAGCCGGGAGCGTGAGCGGCCGGATAGGCCACGAAGGCGCGAAGAAATTAGACACGGACCCACGGTCCCATAGGGATTGAGGCTGAGTCTGTTAGGAAGACAGCGGGGCTAGTCTTTGGCGGTCTATTTCCTGAACAGCATGACATCCTCGCTTGTGGTAAAGTCGCTGGGGCGGGTGTCGCGCTCGGTGCAGACGGCCTGGAATGCCTTGTCGCCGATGAACTCCATAATGCACTTGTAGGTTTGGTTGGCGTCGGTCACGATGTCCAGCCAGATAGGCGTCTTGTCGTAGTCTATCGAGTACTGCCCGGTCGTTGTGCCGTCGGGCCTCTGGACGGTGATCTTCTTTTCCGCAAATGTTACGGTCGTTTTGTCGTCGGCCCCGGCCGATTTCCACGTCCCTAAGTGCCTGCGGTTTGCCGATGAGCACGAACAAAGCCCGAACGCCGTCAGCAATAACACGATTGAAAGCCTTTTCATTTTGCGAATCCTTTCTTACTCAAACTGAACGATTTCATTTTTTAGACGCTGATTAACCCAGCGCGGCCTAAAGGCCGCAACCAAATTCGAAGCACTAAATCCGAAATCCTAAACAAATCCAAATCACCGAAACTCAAAATTCAAAACAGACTATAACATCCTATTTCAACGGCGGGAAGCGGGAATTTAGAATGGCGAATAACGAATTTTGAATTTTGGATGTGGCAGGTAGGGGA
>Ga0315288_10004846_pt1 | contig 17133 bp, 14 predicted proteins | sample YL17G11_20_MG_FD_203454 | JGI IMG/M metagenome (GOLD analysis project Ga0315288, IMG submission 203454) | Sediment microbial communities from Yellowstone Lake, YNP, Wyoming, USA - YL17G11_20 | ecosystem: Environmental > Aquatic > Freshwater > Lake > Sediment | place: USA: Wyoming | collected... | reverse complement strand
AGCGGGCGGAGCGCGAGTCCCCTCCGGGCGAGCGGCCCGGGGCGCCCCAGCAGGACCTCCCCTCCGACATGATGGCCGCGACGGACGATCAGCGCGTCCAGCCGCCTCCGGCCGAGGAGCCACCGCCGGAAGAGCAACCGGCGAAGCGGTACGCCATCCAGATTGGCGTGTTCGGGGCCCAGGAGGGAGCACAGCAGGTCGCGGATGACCTGGCGCGGGCGGGCTATCCCGCGCGCGTTGAGAGCTCCAAAGGCGACAACGGCACCGTCTACCGGGTGGTCACCGGGCGCTACCGCACGGAATACGCGGCGCGGAAGGCGATGGACCAGCTCCGGCAGGAGGGGTTCCCGGGCTTCTTGGTTGAGCGCTGACGGGCGCAACCTCCCCCGGCGCGGAGAAGGTAACAGGGTGAAGGATAGCTTCCGAAACGACGGCACCGACCACACGTCAGACGATACCGCTGAACCCGAGGAGCAGACGGTGCTCCCTGCGGAAGAGCTGATCCCAGGCGAGGAGGAAGAGGCCAGGGAATCCGAGGTCGTGGTGCTCCAGGAGGAGCTCCAGCTTCTGGAGGGCCAGCTCCAGGACATGAGGGATCGCTATGTCCGGGCGGTGGCCGACCTCGACAACATGCGCAAGCGCACGCGCCGCGAGATCAGGGAGGCGCAGCATCGAGCCGCCTCCAGCGTGCTCCTCGACGTCCTCACCATCGCCGATAACTTCGAGCGCGCGTTGGGCGCGGCGAAAGAGGGCAGGCATGGGCCCGCGAAGGCGCTGTATGACGGCATCGCGCTGATCTACCGCCAGCTCATGGACACGCTGAGCCGCCGCGGCGTCAAGCCCATAGCGGCCGTCGGCGGGCGGTTCGACCCCGCAGTGCACGAGGCCGTCGCTCAGGTTCCCGCCGACCCCGAGCAGGAGGAGGGCATGGTCGCCCTCGAGATCCAGAAGGGCTACACCTACGGGGACCAAGTGCTGCGCCCGAGTAAGGTGGGCGTGACCGTCCACGCCTCGCAGAAGGCTGAGAGGTAACGCTGCCGCTCGATGCAGGCAGGCGCTGTCGGCTGGCGGTCCACACGCCGCCGAAGGGCGAAAACTCGTTGCTCTTCGGCAAAAGGGAGAGCAGCGATTGCGTCGAAAGACTCCTGGGCGAAAGAAAGGCCAGACCGTGCCAGCGCCGAGACGCAGACGACAAGCCACCAACGCGCCGGAAGAAACGGCGAGGCCGTCGGGCACAGAACACTCACAGGCCACGGAGGCCCTGGTACCACAGGCTCCGCGGGCGGGAGGGGAAGGTAATCCCATGTCTAGCAGCCAGCCTCCGGGCGCTGCAGTCATCCGAGTCATCGGTGTCGGTGGGGGGGGCAGTAACGCTGTCAATCGCATGATCGAGGCCGGGCTCCACGGCGTGGAGTTCCTCGCCGCGAACACCGATCTGCAGGCGCTCTCACGCGCGCAGGCCGGGACCAAGCTTCAACTGGGTGCCGCCGTCACCGACGGCCTGGGGGCGGGGGGCGACCCGGAGGTCGGGGCGAGGGCCGCCGAGGAGAGCCGCGCGGAGATCAAGAGCGCCCTTGATGGCGCGGACATGGTGTTCATCACCGCGGGCATGGGCGGGGGCACCGGCACCGGCGGAGCGCCGATCGTGGCCGAAGTCAGCCGCGAGGTGGGCGCGCTCACCGTCGCCGTGGTGACGAAGCCATTCGGCTTCGAGCGCGGCCGCCGGCAGAGCATCGCCGAGGAGGGGCTGGACAACCTCCGCACCAAGGTGGACACGCTCATCACGGTCCCGAACGATCGTCTGCTCGGCGTCGTGCAGAAGAAGGTCTCCCTGCTCGAGGCCTTCCGCCTCGCCGATGAGGTGCTGCGCGAGGGCGTGCAGGGGATCTCCGACCTGATCACCGTGCCCGGGCTCATCAACCTCGACTTCGCCGACGTGCGAGCGGTGATGGCCGATGCCGGCACCGCGCTGATGGGCATCGGGACCGGAAGCGGCGAAACCCGGGCCACTGACGCGGCCCAGGCCGCCATCTCCAGCCCGCTGCTCGAGGCCGCCATTGACGGCGCGACTCGCATCCTCTTCAACGTCACCGGCGGCAGCGATCTCTCGCTCTCCGAGGTCGAGGAGGCCGCCCAGGTCATCCGCTCGGCGTCAGACTCGCCCGACACCAACGTCCTCTTCGGGGTGGTGGTCGAGGACGAGCCGCGGGACGAGATCCGAATTACCGTCCTCGCCACCGGCTTCGACCGCACCAGGCGCGGCAACCGCGTCTCCGAGGCGACCCAGCAGAACATGCCGCCCGTCGCCCCCGTCCTGGACGCCGACCTGGAGGTGCCGACGTTCCTGCGAAATCGCTAGCAGGAACCGGCCCCACATACAACACAGTGGGGATTCGGCTCAGCCGAATCCCCACTTCCCGTTTCCGTTGCTTCGGTACTCAAGTGCCGAAGCCTCCGTGCTGCCGTTCGTCAGAAGCTTGCTCCTGACCCCCGCAGCCGCTTCACCATCGCTTCGATATGCGCCGGTTTCGTGCCGCAGCACCCCCCGATGATGGTCGCTCCCAGCTCTCTGAATCGGGGCGCGGCGTCCGCAACTTCCTCCGGCGCTGCGGGGAATCGGACGCCGCCGTCAGCGGTGCATTCCGGCTTGCCCGCGTTCGGCTGCGCGATGAGCGGGAAATCGGTCGCAGCGCGGAACTGCCGCAATATCTCAACCATTTCGGCCGGCGATACTGTCCCGCAGTTCGCCCCGACCACCACCGCGCCGGCCGCGGACAGCTCCTCGACCGCGCGCTGGGGCAGCACGCCGAATGCCGTCCGCCCGTTGGGGTCGAACGACATGGAGGTCGCCACCGGCAGGTCGGTTGCGCTCGCCGCGCGGGTCGCAAGCACCGCCTCCTCGACAGCCGTGAATGTTTCGACGATGAACAGATCCACGCCGCCCTCGGCCAGCGCCTGAGCCTGCTCCTCGAACGCGCCGCGGGCGACGTCCTCCTCGAAATCCCCGTAGGGCTCGAGGATCCGCCCCGTCGGCCCGATGCTCCCGGCGACGAAGACCCTCCCGGCGGCGACCTCCGTGGCCAGCCTCGCCGCCGCCCGGTTCAGCTCGACGGTGCGGTCCCCCAGGCCGTGGCGCTCGAGGCTGGGACGCGAGCCCTGGAACGAGTTCGTCTCCAGGATGTCGAGACCGATCTCGAGGTAGGCGCGATGAGCCGCGACCACGACCTCCGGCTGCTCGGCGTTCATCAGCTCCAGGGACGCGCCCGGGGAATGCCCGGTCGCGCTCAGCGTCGTCCCCATCGCGCCGTCGCAGATCAGCAGGCCGTGTTGGAGTTGGCGGATCAGCTGATCGGCTCGATCTGGCATAGTGCGGCGATTCTACCGGTCCCTCGCGCGCCTGTCAACCGAGCGCAGGGGCTGCGGCAACAGAAGGTGAATAGTTCCCGCGACCACAAGACTGGAGAGGGACATGAGCTTCGGCGTGATCGGCGGGACCGGCTTCTATACCTTCAGGGAGCAGGGAGAGCAGGTCGAGGTCACAACCCCGTACGGGACGGTCACGGTGAACCGCGCGCCCGTCGGCGGCGTGGAGGTAGCGTTCATCGCGCGCCACGGCGCCGGCCACGCGGTGCCCCCTCACCGTGTCAACTACCGCGCCAACATCGCGGCGCTGAAGAAGCTGGGCATCACGAGCATCCTCGCGTCGGCGAGCGTCGGCACCATGTCGGACGCCATGCCCCCGGGTTCGCTCGTGGTCATCACTCAGTTCCTCGACTTCACCAAGTCCCGCGCGAGTACGTTCTTCGACGGTGAGGGCGGCGAGGTCGTTCACGTTGACATGACGGACCCGTACTGCCCGCACCTGAGGCAGGAACTCGCCGCGGCGGGAGCCGCTTTGGGCGAGATGGTCATCGCCAGAGGCACCTACGTGTGCGCGGAGGGGCCGCGCTTCGAGACCCCGGCCGAGATCGAGATGTTCCGCCGCATGGGCGGGGACATCGTGGGCATGACGAACGTGCCGGAGGCGGTCCTCGCCCGCGAGGTCGGCATCTGCTACGCCGCGGTCGCGGCCGTGACGAACTGGGCGGCGGGCATCGCGCCGGAGCCCCTCAAGCACGAGGAAGTGAGTGGCTTCATGGCGACCCAGACCCCGCGGCTGCGCGCCCTCTTCGGGCACGTGATCGCGCACCACCGGGAGACCGACTGCCCCTGCAGGCGGCGCGCATGATCGGTGGGTGGGGTGGGGGAGGGGACCCGATCTGGTGGGCCGCGCTCAACCAGGTCGAGGGCATCGGCGCGGCCACCATGCTGCGCCTCGCGAGGGTGTTCGGCTCTGCCGAGGCAGCCGTCATGGCGAGCGCAGACGACCTGGCCGCTCACGGCCGTCTCTCTCCTCACCAGGCCGCTGAGGTCAAGCGTGTCTCCCTGGAACACCTGACTGAGAGCATCGCCGCATGGTCGCGGGCCGGCATCGCCCTGCTGGCAATAGGGGAGGAGCGATACCCGACGTCCCTGCTCGACCTCAGGACGCCGCCGCCGCTGCTCTACCTGCGAGGGGAACTCATCCCGGCGGACGAGAGGTCGGTGGCAATCGTCGGCACGCGACAGCCGACCGCGGAGGGGGAGACGATCGCGGCGATGCTCGCACAGCGGTTCGCGGAGCGCGGCTTTACGAATGTCAGCGGCCTCGCGCGCGGGGTGGATACGGCCGGCCATCTCGGGTCCCTCGCGACCCCCGAGGCACGGACAATCGCGGTGCTGGGATCGGGCCTGCTTCGCGTGTACCCACCGGAGAACGCGGCGCTCTGCGAGCGGATCGCCGCCCGTGGATGTCTCATCGCCGAGGTGCCACCCGAGGCGGCGGTGAACCGCAGATTCCTGCTTGCCCGCGACCGGATTCAGGCCGCGCTCTCCCGCGCCCTGGTCGTCGTTCAGGCGCACCGCGAGTGCGGCAGCATCGTCACCGCGCGGCATGCCGTCGCGTGCCGCAGACTGCTGTTCGCTGTCCCCTGGGCGGAGGGTCCATTGGCCGAGGGCTGGGAGAATCTCCGCGCGATGGGCGCGCAGCCGATCACCGTTGACAGCGACCTCGACGGTATCGCCAGTCGCATCCTTACCTTCCAGCCGCCTCGCCCGCAGGAGCCGCTGCCCTAGTTCGCCTGCGCAGGAGGCCGGGCGCGACCATCAGTGCCAGCGCGATGAAGAGAGCGCCGATGCTCACGGCTCTCCCGACCACGAACGACTGCGGCTGGTAGATGAACTCGACCGTATGTCTGCCCTTCGGGAGCGGCGTCCCCATCAGCACCACGTCCACGGCGACCAGCTGCGATGGCCTGCCGTCTACCCGGGCGCGCCACCCCGGGTCGTGCTGCTCGTTCAGCACCAACAGGCAATCCCGATCCGAGGTCGCGTCCACCACGATGCGCTCCGGCCGCGGCTCCGCGATCGCCGCCTCAAGCCGCGGATTCGGCGCCGGGCCCATCGCCGCCATCTGCCCCTGAACGACCGCGGCCGCGTGCAGCCGGTTGCTTCGCGCAAGCGATGTGGCCCGGATGTGGGCGTCTGTCGTATCGCTCGCCAGGATGACCTCGGACACGGCGAATACGCGCGGGAATGCCTCCGGGTTGCGGAACAGGGCGAACGGCCCGAGCGTCTCGGGCGTGAGGCCTGGCAGCGCGACCTGCGGGGGGAGGACCAGGTACTTCACCCCGACCAGCGACAACGGCCGTAGGTCCCCAGTCTGCGCCGCGCCGTACGCGGTGTCGAAGAACAGCGTGTGAGCAGCGCTCTCAAAGGCGGCATACCCCGTGGTGACGCGAATGCGGTACGACTGCGCCACATCCGCCGGCATCAACGCTCGCGCGAGTGCCCAACCGTTCGGATCGCCGTCCCAGCCACCCTTCGGCGTCCATTCGGCCTTGATCGGGAACGGCTGAACGATCACCGCGCGCCACCACGTCGTGTCGGCGCCGAGGGCATCCGCAACCGGGTTGGGGGCGGCGAACACCGATCGATCCGCCAGCGGCGCGAGCGTCCGGTCGAAACGCAGCAGGTCCAGTCCGGCCGCCAGAACGACCACGGCGCCGATCACGAGCAGGCGTCTGCCGTGGGCCGCCCAGCGCCAACTCGATACCGCCTGCCACCCCGTCGCCGCAAGCAGAGACACCGCGAAGGTGAACACGAGGACGTACCGCGCTGGAACCCGGAAGTCGCCGAAGCCCGGCAGCAGGCGCAGCACATCGTAGAGCGGGTTCACGGTCGCCAACGCCATCCCCAGAGCGCCCACCGCCATCCCGGCGAGAGCCCATCCGCGCCTGCGAGTCGCGCCGACGACCGCAAGCGCCAGCGGTAGGATCCCGATATACAGGACGTACTCCCAGTAGTACGGCTCCCCGCGGTACGTGCCGAATGCCATCGTGCCCTGCCAGTTCGGCGCGACGAGACCAAACAGATGTTCCGGGAGAAGCGAGAACGATGTGACGTACGACCACGCCCCCTTCTCCCCATGGGGCGCGGTGGCAGCAAGCTGAGCCGTCGGGAGCAGTTGGACTGCTGCGAGGGCAGATCCCAGCGCGAGGGTCACGGCCCCGATGGTCAGCGCACGGGCGCGCTGGCCCGGCCGCTGCGCGCGATGTGCCTGCACCCACCGCCATGCGACCCAGAAGAGGACCACCAGCGAGATGTGAAACAGCGTCTGCGGGTGGCCACACAGCGCGGCCGCGGCCCACGCAAGTGCCGCGAGCGCGGAATTCGGCAGTGCCGACCCGCGCCACGCGCGCTCGATGAAGTAGATCACCAGGGGAAGGAGGCTGGCGGCGCAGAGCAGGCTGACGTGATGGATGTGAGCGAAGAGGTAGCCGCTGAACGAGAAGGTGAAACCGGCGAGCCACGCGGCGAACGGCGGCGCGCCCAGAGCGCGCGCCAGCAGGTACATCGAGACCGCGCCGATGACGAGATGAGAGATCACCAGCCAGTTGACGGCGCCGGGGGAGGGGAGGAGCCACGAGATGAGCAGGGAGAGCGGGTGGAAGGCGGCGATCTGGCCCTCTGCCGCGATCGGGTAGCCGCCGAAGATGAACGGCGACCACAGCGGGAGCCGGCCCGCCCTCAACGCGTCGTGCAGCAGCGACTTCGCCGGCTCGAAGAAGAAGCAGATGTCGCTGTGGATCAGGAAACCGCGCAGGATGGCAGCGCGCCAGAAGAACCCGAGATGGAGGAGGATCAGCGCGGCGACGGCGATGCCGTCGCTCCTCCGCGGCACACGCGGTCCTTCTTCGGTCTCTCTAACCTCGGCTCTAGGGGCGGGTGTGCGCTTCCGCATGGAGGGCTTGCGCGCTCGCTACGTATGCCGCAGCAGCCATGTGAGCAGCTCCTCGGCGTCCTTCTCGCTCCCGGCCCACGTGCTGTACACCACCAGGTCCGGCCGCAGCTCGCGGTGGAAGCGCTTGACCTCCTCGATGCTCCCCCCGAGGACCACCGCCTTTCCCGCCGCCTGGATTCTCTTGTAGAGATCCATCCACTCCGGCAGGGGGGCCGCACCCGCGCCCGGCTGCCACTGGATGATGTCGAGCTTCGGCAGTGCCAGCACGTCGTCGAGATGAACCAGCGCCCCCGGCCCGTCGTAGTGCATGACGCTGTGATCCAGGAACGACGTTTCTTCCTCCAGCGCGGGCAGGACCCAGCGCCGGAACTGGCCGGGCGACAACATACAGATCACATCGGATTGGACGATCGCGTGCTTGCCCTCGCAGTACATGCCCATCGCAACCGAGCCCCGCTCGTCCATCTTGCTCGCCCTGAACAGCGCATCGTAGACCGGCTGGTAGGTCGCCCGCACCTCCGCCATCGCCCTGTCGATCATCTCCGGGCAGTCGTGGACATCCAGCATCAGCCGCTGTGGGCCGCGGAGAGCGGAGAGCGCGTCCATGTTCGAGTGAAGGTCAATGACGCTCACGAGAAACCTGCCCTCGCCGACTCGCGCGAACGTCTCCGCCGTCCCCAGCATCTTCTGCCACGTCTGGTTCTCCGGATCGAGGCGGAGTGGGGGAGCCGTCTCCCACGACTCGACCATCGGGACCGCCCAGCTCGTCTCGATCGGCTCCGACGCGCGCTCCAGCCTGCCGCCAAGAAAGGCCGCGTACTGGTCCGGCCCGAATGACGGGTCTCTCTCCGGGATCGCCTCGCCCATCCAGAATCGCGCCTCGACCGCCCGGCAGAACCGCTCTGCAACACCCGATGGGTCCTCGACCGCCTCCGCCATGTAGACGGGTCCAGGAGGCGGGTTCGCTCCGGCCTTCGGACCGGTGATAGCACAAATCGGCCGATCCAGCATCTCATGGCTCCAGAACGCGCGCCACCGTTCCTTGGTCTCTGCGGAGTTCGGCTTTGTGGCCAGCTCCATATGGTCTCCCAGCGGCGATCCATCTTTGCCTGCACAGCGGCGCGGGCCTCGTTCCACGAGGCGGCGCGGCCGACCTGCTCGGCCACGGTGGAGGAAGGGTCTGTGCCGCGATCCATGAATCCCCAGCGCAGAGAACCTCGAATCGATCTCCTGCCAGATGATCTCCGTCTTTACGTCCGATAATGTATCTTATGTTACATTTGTACCTCGGGACGCGATCGCGGGTGTTCGGCACCGGAAGTGGCTTGGCTGCGCCATGCATCAGTTCTTGCCGGCGGGCGCCAAAGGGGCACGGGACAGACGGGTGTCAGGGCCCTTCGCCGGTGTGCCTCACCCGGCGAAGGGCTCAACAATGCGGTCCGGCTACCGCTGCTTGCGGTCGGTCGCGCGCGCGGCGTAGAACACCCGGTCGCTCGACGGCGTCGGCGGCGCGACCTGGTACGCGTCGTACCCGCGGATGTCCGTGAAGCCGGCATGGTGCATGAACGATCGGAGCTCCGCGTCAGTATACGCGCGCTGCCGATGGATCACCTCGAACTGCTCACCGCTGGCAGGGATCTCGAACCGCATCCTGATACGACTGATGCGTGTTGCAGGGTCATATTTGCTCACCCAGCGGTATTGGACGGCCGCGCCCTCAGGGCTCTTCTGCGTGAACAACTCGGCCTCGAGCGCGTGCACGGTGTTGACATCGAAGATCAGCAGACCGCTGGGCGCCAGCGCGCCGCGAGTATTGGCAAACGCCCGTTTGAGTTCGTCGGGGTCGGTGATGTAGTTCAGGCTGTCATAGAGGCAGATGGCGTGGTCGAAGGCCGGTTCGCTGCGGAAGTCGGCCAGGTCGCTGCAGATGAACTCCGCGCTCAGGCCGCGCTCGGACGCCTTGCGTTTCGCCTCGACGAGCATCGGTTGCGACAGGTCGATCCCGGTTACCGCGCAGCCGCGCTCGGCGAACTCGAGGGCCACCGAACCGGTGCCGGTGGCCAGGTCCAGCACGCGGCTGCCGGGTCGGATGAGGTTGCCGGAGAGCGCGGCAAGCTGCGCAATGTAGTCCGCCCACCGCGCATATGGCACCGAGGCCATCAGGGTGTCGTAGTGGGGGGCGATGCGAGCGAAAGAATCTACTGGGGCGGCGCGCTCCCGCGACCTCTTCATCCGCGGCCCCTCCCCTACTCCGACGGCGGGACCGTTCGGCCGACGGCCGCCGCCACCTGCGCCGCCGATCGCATCAGCTCGACGAACTTGTCCGGCCGCAGCGACTGCGGCCCGTCAGAGAGCGCAGCCGATGGATCGGGATGGACCTCCACCATAATCCCATCCGCACCGGCCGCGATCGCGCTCAGCGCGATGGATGTCACATACCGCCAGTCGCCCACGGCGTGGCTCGGGTCCGCGATCACGGGCAGGTGGCTGAACCGCTTGATCACCGGGATGGCGTTGATGTCCATCGTGTACCGGGTCGCGTTCTCGAATGTCGTGATCCCACGCTCGCACAGCACCACGTTCCGGTTGCCCTCCAGCATGATGTACTCCGAGGCCATCAGCAGATCGCGGATCCTGCAGCCGGGGTTTCGCTTCAGGATCACCGGCTTGCCGGTCACGCCTACATCCTGGAGCAGCCGGAAGTTCTGCATGTTGCGCGCGCCGATCTGGATGACGTCGGCGTACTGCGCGATCGCCTCCAGGTCGGCGGGGTGCAGCACTTCGGCGACGATGGGGAGCCCGGTGAGACGCCGCGCCTCGGCGAGGATCTCGAGGCCCTCTACCCCCAGCCCCTGGAAGCTGTACGGCGATGTTCGCGGCTTGTACGCGCCACCTCTCAGCAGATTCGCGCCCGCGTTCTTCACCGCCACCGCGGTTTCGATCATCTGCTCGCGGCTCTCGACGCTGCACGGCCCCGCGATCACCGCGAGTTGACTCCCGCCGATCGTGACCGGCCCAACCGTGACCACAGATGACTCGGGGTGGGTCCGCCGAGAAGCGAGCTTGTAGGGCTCCGAGATCAGGGTCACCCGCTCGACGCCTGGCAGAGCCGAGAAGTGGTCCACCAACTCTGCCTTCTCGGCATCCATGGCGCCGAGCAGAGCGATCACCCTCCGCTCCACGCCCGGGTTGACGAACGGGCGGAAGCCGGCCTTCTCGACCTGCGCGATGACCGCGTCCACCTCGGCCTCTGACGCGCCGGCCTGCATGATGATGACCATGAGCAACGCCTCAGTGGAAGGATTCGGGAGCCGGAGCGCCCCTACTGCATTTCGCCGAACGAGACATCCCGGCGAAGCGTCAGCATCGGTCTGACACGCCCGTGACGGGGCCCCGGCATACTCCGAAATGCGAGACTCATCAGAATGACTCACGGCTGTGACTGGCGCGGGCGAACACCTCTTCGGTCACATACACCGGCGCCTCGGCCCGCAGGGCCAGCGCCACCGCGTCGCCCGGGCGCGCCGGCACCGAGATCGGACCCTCCTCAGCGGCAAGGTGCAGGCTCGCATGGTAGACCTCATCGCTCAGGTCGTCGATCACCACTCTCTCGACGCTCGTTGACAGCCTCTCGAGAATCCGGATTCCGAGGTCATGAGTGAGGGGGCGAGGGACGACCCGCTGCTGGATTGCCAGATGAATGGCGAGCCCTTCACACGAGCCGACGGGAACGTGAAGCTCCCGGTCGCTGCCATCGCGGAGCACGAGCAGGGGTGTGCTCTCCTGCTCTTCGTCAGGGGTCTGCTGCTGTTCGAACACGCCTACGACGTCAACTCGCACTTCATCGCCGCCGGTTGCCACTACGGGCCTCCATCGGGAGCGTTCCCTGCGTCACAGCGGCCGCCGCAACGCTGGAACTTTCAGCCAGAGCGTTCCGCGACATGCTCTGGCGCCCTCGATACGGTGACTGCAGCACCACGCGGTACGGGGGCAGCGCCGGTTTACTTCGATTCCTTGCTCAACTCCCGCTGGACCCATTTCAGGAATTCGGCATTCGACGGGGTCTTGCGGAGCCCGGTCAGAAGCAGTTCGGTCGCCTGCGTGATATCGAGCGAATTCAGCACTCGACGCAGCTGGTACACGCGCTGCAGCTCTTCATCAGAGAATAGCAGTTCCTGGTGACGCGTGCCAGACCTTTGTATGTCTATCGCCGGGAAGATGCCCCGGTCGGCCATCGAGCGGTCGAGCACCAGCTCCCAGTTGCCCGTCGCCTTGAACTCCTCGAAGATCATGTCGTCCATGCGGCTGCCCGTCTCGACCAGAGCAGTCGCCATCACCGTCAGGCTGCCGCCCTCCTCGATATTGCGAGCCGACGCGAAGAACCGCTTCGGCCGGTAGAGCGCGCTCGGATCAAGACCACCCGAGAGCGTCCGTCCGCTGGGGGCAACTGTCAGGTTCGATGCGCGGGCGAGACGCGTGAGCGAGTCGAGCAGCACCACCACATCTCGACCGGCCTCCACCAGGCGCTTCGCGTGCTCCAGCACGATCTCCTGCAGCTTGAGGTGGTTCTCGGGGACCTCGTCGAAGGTGGATGCCGCCACCACGCCGTCAACCGACCGCCTGATGTCCGTCACTTCCTCGGGGCGTTCGTCGATCAGGAGCACGAGGAGGTACACTTCGGGGTGGTTGCGGGTGATGCTGTTCGCGATCTGCTTCAGGAGGGTCGTCTTCCCGGCCTTCGGAGGCGAGACGATCATGCCTCTCTGGCCCTTGCCGATGGGGGCGACGATATCAATGAAACGGCCGGAGATGTGCTCCGGCGTTGTCTCCATGATCAGCCGCTCGGAAGGGTAGAGAGGGGTGAGGTCATCGAAGCTTCTGCGCTGGCGCATCGCATCGGGGGGCAGGCTGTTGACCGCTTCGACCTTGAGCAGGCTGTAGTACCGCTCCCCGCTCTTCGGCAGCCGCACCGCGCCGACGACGGTGTCGCCGGTCTTCATGCCCAGGCGCTTGATCTGGGACTGGGAGACGTAGACGTCCTCCTGGCTCGGGAGGTAGTTCTTCACCCGGAGGAAGCCATAGCCCTCGGGCAGGATCTCCAACACTCCCTGAGTCCAGATCAGCCCGTTCTTCTCCGCCTGGCGGCGCATGATCCGGACCATCAGCTCCCGTTTGCGGAGCTTCTCGAACTCGGAGATGTCGAGTTCCTTGGCAATCCCCTGGAGGTCGTCCAGGGTTTTCTCTTCCAGCTCCTGTAACTCGATCACTTGCGATGCCCTCTCTGCGCGCGCGGACACCCACCTCAAGCGTGGAAGCCGCGCGGCTGTCGTCGGCGATGCCGGCGTGGCGGCCCGGCAACTCGGGGTACATCAAAGGGGGTTATGGATTGCATCGGAGATTCAGGATTAGAGACTCCGCGCGCACCAGTCGGCCCGGGTGCTACGGCCACATGACTCGCGCCAGGCGGCGCACGCAAAAGAGCAAGGAAATCAGTCCGGATACAGCATCGGCATTATACCACAAAGCTCCGGCAGTGTACACTCAACAGGCCTGTTTTCTGACAAGGAAGCGGCTGTTGCCGTCCCCACGCGACCCTACCGCCTCTGGTGCCTCTACTCTTCTCGCAGGTCTTGAAGGGTCTTTGCTTTGTGTAGCTGCGCTAAGGTCGTCCATTCCATAGGGTGAATCGGTCGCTCAGCTGCTGCCTTCTCGATCGGCGGAGATAGGGGGATCGGATCGCTTATCTCGTAGAGGGCGCACCGGCCCCTTGTCTTGTATCTTTCCCTCAGCGAAGGGCAGTCCCTGAATATCTCGTCGGGATGAACATTCCTTGTCTCGGTCCTAACGCAGGCGTAATGAGTTATTGCGGACATCGGCGCCAACCGATAGAACGCGATGTACCTCGCTCCGGCCCTCGCCTTCTTGCAGGCGCGCCTACACTCTACATGGAAGCGCCAGAACTCCTCGTCCGTTGCCACCACCAGCCCATCACGATCAGGATTGTGTGCCACAGTCACCTCCCCTCTCCGCCCGCCGGCAGGCGGGCGTTCTCAATCCATCTGGGCAATCTGCCGGAATCTGCACAATCTGCGGATAGACTGCCGCCTGCTACTCGATCTCGTTTGGCGGAGTGCCTTTCCCGGCGTAGATGTCGGGCTTGAGAATGCCGATGAAGGGCAGGTTGCGGTAGCGCTGGGCGAAGTCCAGCCCATACCCCACGACGAACGCGTCCGGGATCTGAAAGCCCAGGTAGTCGGCCTTCGCCTCGATTCGGCGCCTGCTCGGCTTGTCCAGCAGGGCAGCCACTTTCACGCTCGCCGGCCGCCGGGCGCGGACCGTGTCCAGCAGGTAATGCAGCGTCAGGCCCGTGTCGATGATGTCCTCGACCACCAGCACGTGCTTGCTCTCGACGTTGGTCTCGAGGTCCTTCATGATACGAAAGACGCCGCTCGATGAGGTGGTCTTTCCGTAGCTCGACCACGAGACGAAGTCGACCGTGCACGCGAGATCGAGGTACCGCATCAGGTCCGCCAGGAAGACGAACGCGCCGTTCAGCACGCCCACCAGCACCGGGTCTTTGTCCCGGTAGTCGTGCGCAATCTGCTCGGCCAGCTCTTTGACTTTGCCCTGGAGTTCGTCCGCGGTGATCAATACCTCTTTGATGTCGGACATCATGGTCGCGCTACTCCCATTCGATCGTCGCCGGCGGCTTCGAGCTGATATCGTACACGACTCGGTTCACCCCTGGCACCTCGTTAGTCACCCGGGTGCTGATGCGAGACAGCACCTCGTATGGCAGCTCCGCGAAGTCCGCAGTCATCGCGTCTTCGCTGACAACCGCGCGCAGTATGATCGTGCTGGCATAGGTCCGCTGGTCCCCCATCACTCCCACGCTCTTCACCGGCGCCAGCACCGCGAAGCACTGGAACAGCCTCCGGTAGAGGCCGGCCGCCCGGATCTCCTCGATGATGATCGCGTCCGCCTCCCGCAGCGTGTGCAGCCCCGCCGGCGTCACCTCCCCGAGAATGCGGATCGCCAACCCCGGCCCCGGGAACGGGTGCCGCCAGACGATGTCTCCGGGAAGCTCGAGCTCCTCCCCTACCGCGCGCACCTCGTCCTTGAACAGATACCGCACCGGCTCCACGAGCTGCAGCTTCAGTGTCTCCGGCAGCCCGCCGACGTTGTGGTGCGTCTTGATGCGCGCCGCCTGCCGCGTGCCGCTCTCGATCACGTCGGGGTAGAGGGTCCCCTGCGCGAGGAACTGCACGTCGCCGAGCGTCCGCGCTTCTTCCTCCAGCACGGCCGCGTACTCCTCGCCGATGATCCGCCGCTTCTCCTCGGGATCAACGACACCGCGGAGGCGCTTCAGGAATCGATCCTGAACCTGCGCGTGGATCAGGTTGATCTTGAAGTGCTCGCCGAACGTCTCCACCACCTGCTCGGCCTCGCCCTTGCGCAGGAACCCGTGGTCCATGAAAATGCAGGTGAGCTGCTCCCCCACCGCGCGGTGCACCAGAGCCGCCGTCACCGCCGAGTCCACCCCTCCGCTCAGCGCGCACGCCACCTTGCCGCCGTCCACCTGCTCCCGGATCGCGCGGACCGCCTCCGACACCACGGACTCGGCGGTCCACAGTTCCCTGCACCCACACTGATTGTAGAGGAAGCTGCGGAAGACCTCGATGCCCCAGGGAGTATGTACCACCTCCGGGTGGAACTGCACGCCGAACAGCTTTCGCGTCCGGTCCGACATCGCAGCGCATACGCCAGCCGTCCGCGCGGTCTCCACAAAGCCATCGGGCACGCGCTCCACGCGATCCCCGTGGCTCATCCACGCGGTCAGCCGGGGGTTGAGGCCCTGGAACAGGTCTCCATCGTCGAGGACAGTAAGCTCGGTTTTTCCGTACTCCCGGTGCTGGCCGCCGCCCACCTCCCCGCCGAGCATCTTCGCCATCAACTGCATGCCGTAGCAGATGCCCAGGATCGGGATGCCGGCGTCGAACAGGGCGGGATCGCACAGCGGCGCGCCGTCCTCGTACACGCTGCTGGGCCCCCCGGAGAAGACGATGCCCTTCGGCTTGCGCGCGAGGATCTCCGCAGTCGGGGTGTCGCTCGGGAGAATCTCGCAGTAAACGTGGCACTCTCGGACTCGGCGCGCGATCAACTGGTTGTACTGCGCGCCGAAGTCCAGCACGATCACCAGCTCTTCAGGTTTTCCCACAATGGGACCCGCCATCTACTCGTGTATCCTCTGCGGGAGTGGCTAGGCCCACGGGGCCGCCATCCCGGCCTTCTTCAGGCATAGGGAAGGGATCGCCATGGCGGTCAGCTTCGCCGACCCAGGCACCCGGTCCTCCGGGCGACCCGCGCCTTACCGCGCTCCGCCCACTCCCTGCGCCCGCTGCTGCGCCTTGCCCTCGAATGGCAGCGCAGCGGCGACCACTATCTCGGTCTTCTGCATCTCGCGGAGGGTGCGCGCCCCGCACGTCGCCATCGAGAGACGCAGCGCGCCGAACAGGTTCAGCGTCCCGTCATCGCGCTTGGCCGGACCCAGCAGGATCTGCTTCATCGGGCCCGCGATGCCGACTTGAATCCGAGTTCCCCGCGGCAGCCCGACATCCGAGGTCGCCATCCCCCAGTGGAAGCCCTTCCCGGGCGCTTCCTCCGCCATCGCGAGTGGGGAGCCGATCATCACCGCGTCAGCGCCAGCCGCGATCGCCTTCGAGATGTCTCCTCCCACCCGCATGCCGCCGTCGAGGATGACCGGCACTCGCTTGCCGCTCTCCCGTTCGTAGTCATCCCGCGCCGCCGCGCAATCCACCGCCGCCGTCACCTGCGGCATCCCGACGCCCAATACCCGCCGCGTCGTGCACGCCGCCCCGGGGCCCACGCCCACCAGCACCGCGTCCGCGCCAGCGCGCATCAGCTCGATCGCCGCCTGGTAGCTCACGCAGTTGCCCACAAACACCGGCGCCTCCACCAGATCGCGGAGGCGCTTGAAGTCCGGGGATTCGTACCGTGACGAGATGTGGCGGGCGGTGGTGACGGTGGACTGGACGACGAGGACGTCAACTTTCCCCCTGCCGATCACCTTCGCCGCGTGAGCCGCGAACGCCGGCGTGGGCGACACTGCGACCTTCGCGCCCAGCGCCTGCAGTTCATCCACTCGGCGCACGATCAGCTCGTCCTTGATCTCCTCGCGGTAGGCCTCCTGTATCACGGCCACCGCCTCCCCCGGCTTCGCGGACACGATACGGTCGTACACGGGAGCCGGGTCGGGGTACCGGCATTGGAGGCCCTGCAGGTGAAGTACACCCAGCCCACCCAGTTGGCTCATCGCGGAGGCAGAGCGCGGGTCCACGACCGCGTCCATCGCCGAGGCCAGCACCGGCAGGTCCAGGCGGATGGATCCCAGGTCGCAGGTCAGGTCTACGTCTTCGGGGTCGAGAGTCGTCGCCCCCGGTACCAGGGCGACATCGTCGAATCCGTACGTCTGCCGGCTCTTCCGTCCGCGACCGATCTCGATCTCCACGCGCTGTCCTCCCACGGATTCAGCAGCCACCGCGCGCGGTGAAGCAGATGAGCGCGATCCCCGATCTGTACCAACCGCGGTTTCACAGCAGAAGTTCGCTCGCGCCGCAGGCCTCCCGGCCCGGCCGCCGCCCACCAAGCGCGCCCTGGGACATAGGCGAAAATGGCCCTCATCGGGCCGCTTAGTCCCAACGATTAGGGTATTGTAGCAATCGGCTTGGTCGCTGTCAAATGAAATGCGCCCGCAGGGCAGGGCCGTTGCACTATCGAGCCAGGTGGGGCGC
>Ga0315288_10004845_pt1 | contig 17136 bp, 27 predicted proteins | sample YL17G11_20_MG_FD_203454 | JGI IMG/M metagenome (GOLD analysis project Ga0315288, IMG submission 203454) | Sediment microbial communities from Yellowstone Lake, YNP, Wyoming, USA - YL17G11_20 | ecosystem: Environmental > Aquatic > Freshwater > Lake > Sediment | place: USA: Wyoming | collected... | reverse complement strand
AAGGGGCACGACTTCCTGCGGAAATACACGGTATAGGTGCGCTTGTTGTTCACTTCGAAACCTCCTCAGTAAAGATCATCCTGGGAATATCCCAGCCTACGATTAAGAGCGGACGCCTTCGCCAGGGCCTTATCCATCCCCTTCTTTCGCTTGGCGCTCGCGGCATACTGGAACTGATTATGCTTGAACTCGGGGTCCGTAAAGAGCCCGTCAGTCTTGGCGATATACCAGTCATCGCTGAATCCTTCCGGATTCGAAACGACGACCTGCCAGGGACCATGCAGTTCATTCGAGCTTAAGAGTACACCCTTCGGGAGGTTCCGGTGCAACCAGGCACGGTGCTTACAATCTTTCGCGTACTGTGCTTTGGTGTCCGCGTCATCCTGGGCCTGTCTCTCTGCGGCAATTCGATCAAGCTCCGCCTGTTCTTTGTGCTCGAAGGAATTCAAGTAGAATTCTAAAATTGGGGTCTCGAAAGAGCCCTCGTTTTTGATCGACTGGTTGAGAAAAACCGCCAGTCGTTGGCTACGTTCAGACATTAGAAACCTCCGGTGAGCTTCACCTCGAAGGTGCCGTCGTGGAGATTGGAAACCTCGAACGTCAGCCCTTTCTGGGTAAGTTCATAAATGTACGCGACCATTAATTTGATCTCACTCTCATAGAATTTCATGTGTCACCTCTCAAAACATACTGAGCAATTTTGTTGCCAATCTCGTCGCGGCTTCGCAGATTGGAAAGAAAAACAGGAGGTAGAGCCCAGCCGGTATAAAGATACAAATGTTGCGAACCAGGTTCCTACTCATTAGGCTCCTCCCCTAAAGTCATTGTCCCGTGACACCCGCAGATCTCGGCGTGCATGGGGTGGAACTCGGGGCGTCCGGTGGGCTCCGTCTCCAACTCTCGGAACTCTATCTCAGCCAACCGGCCAGTACCAGGCTCGAAGGTCAAAAACATTATCCGGCGCATCATCGTCTGGCACCCCCTTTTAAAATTTGCAGGTTGCTTTCGCTACATCCTTCCGACTCTTCTAGTCCAGGGCCTTTTTCATCCCAAGGACGGGGCGATTATGAATCATCACAACAATTCTGTGGACTCAACCTCGGGCGTCGTCAGAAAACAACCTGCGATTTTATTCTAGCAAGTTTGATGCCAAACCTAAACGAGTGGTTGTATTCAACCAGGCAACCAAAAGGTGACAGATTATGTCATATTTGCTGTGACACTTTTTATAAATTGTCACCCCCTGCTTAAGAGGGAGCCGTGGCCTCCGCCTTAGCGAAAATAGAAAAAGGCTTTAGGCTCGGCTAAGGCCAGCGCCTTAGCGCTCTCTTAACTCTATACTCTCTACTCTCTTTTCTTAATTCTTAAATCTGATTTTCATAGGGGATAGAGAGTGTAGAGAGAAAGGGGAAATATAAAAATTCACTCTATTGATTTCATTAGGTTTAAGTACCAAAATCGGGTTTTTAGCTCTAAATAAGTCTTTTGTTTTCAACAAGAGAAAATCTGGTTTTGCTATAGTGTAGACGGGAAATGGAGATACCTTCGCATCCCATACCCACCCATAGCGGATTCCAAACCTGGGTAAGCGACCAGGCAGGATAACGTCCTGAAACTTAAGGATCTCCTTTCCCCCTACTAGAACAGAAATCTACCTTCAATGAGGGAAATGGGGGCAAAATAATGGTGAACGGACCGTACCGTAACCGAAACACCGTAAAGGTTTTAGATATCCGAGGAGTCGTTCTGGCGAACTGTAGAACTCAGAAGGCCAGACAGCTTATAAACGAGGGTAAAGCCAAGCTGCTCAAGGTTTTCCCGCAGATGACGATTCAATTAACCTGGGAAGTCACACCAGGAGCGGGGGGAGACACAGAAAATGTCCAACGAACCGTCCTCTAAATTGCCCTGGCAGAAGTGGTCTTGGCCTCACTGGTTTGGAGCTACCGATGTCCAAAGCCTGGAGCCGGAAGCCAGATGCTTATGGTTTGAAATGATTGGACTTATGTGGACCTCTGAGGAGCCTGGTTTCCTTGTCCGGAATGGGAAGCCTCTGACCAAAGAGAAGCTATCCAGAACGATCCACAAATTCACCCGAGAGAAGTTTGAAGCTGCCTTTCAAGCTATTGAAGATGAAAAGCTTTTCTCTATACGGGAAACGGACGGCGCGATATACTCCCGCAAGATGGTGAGGGATTTGGAAATTCACGAGCGGCAGGCCGAATTAGGCCGGAAGGGCGCTAAAGCTACCTGGGGAGATAAGGCTAAGGTTAACGCCGAGCCCACCCCCGAGGAGATAGCCAAGGTACTAGCCAAGGCTAAGGCTATGGCGGTCCAAGATGAGCCCGTGGGGGTGACCAGTGCCGCATGATTTTAAGATCCCCCAATTTCTGAAACGGCATTACATGGCGATTGCCGACGATCCGCAATCGACTATCGAGCAGAAGTTCAGAGCCCTCAAAGAGTTAGAGAAGGTTCGGGCCGCTACAAAGATCAAGCGAGCCGGTTTTAAATCAAACCTTCCGCACCTAAGAAAACAAAAGGCTTCTCCACCTGTTGAGGTAAAGAAGCCTGATGGTATTGTGAATGAAAAGTTACTGGGGAGTGTTGAGTAAGTTGAGCTTTTTCAATACCCAAGCGGTGTTTGTTGGGCCGTTGTTGCTCATGAAGGTGTAATAATCCAAAAGCGTTTTGCCTTGACCGGCGTAGTATAGATTTGGGTGAGGTTGTGATTGCAGTGCAGCGCGGACTCCTGGAATTGCCAGTAAAGCCGTTACCTCATTGAATTTAACCTGATCCCGAACATGCTTAAGCTGACGCTGATGGGCACGGTATTCCGGCGATTTCTTATAGGCTTTAATCAATCCCTCGTCGCCCGTCTTCCGCACGCAGTCGCAACCAACCTTAAACCGTTTACCGTCAGAGGATTGGATTAGACAGGCGTACATGATTCCGGTGCCGCAATAGTCGCAGGTCCCGCCAGGTTGCACGGGAGCCCCTGGGCACGCCTGGTAAGTGATTGTGATGAAGTCGTAGACGCGGAAAGGGGCCAGCCCAAGGCCAGCCCTTTCAAACACATGCACGCCGACTTCGTTGGGGTTATCGGTCTTCATAGCTCACCTCGTTGGAATAATATGCAGGGCCTTCAATCGCCCTGGTGCAGGCGTTACAGTGATACCCCTTGCTGAGGTTGTAGGTTGAGATAGGGCCTCCGCAATCTGGGCACTTCGGGCCGGTGGATAGGGCTGAAGGATCGACGCAAGACTTACACTTACCCTCGTGAAGCTTGGCGAAGGACTTGCTCGTATTGCGAGCACATGAAACGCACTTCGTTAAGTATTGAGAAAAGCGTGAGTTATACCGCGTTCTGTATGACATTAGTTCACCTCGGGCAAAAGTTGATTGATCTTTCTAGGCTGTCTCGGGGCTTCGTCGAATATGACTGAGTGGGCTTGCACCCAAACGCTACCAAGACCAGACAACGGCTCAATCTTGATCCGGACTTGACCATACGAAACTTTTGAATCGACTACCATAACATCGACTTCGAGACCGTTAATCTGGTACCGGCCAGTTCTACCAATTATCGGGTAAAGCTGCTGTGTGGTTGCCATTTTCGTTTCACCTCGACTAGGCAAAAAGCAATCGAGGGGCCAAACTCTAAACGATTGATTTCTGGAGCGGCGCGTGTCGAAAAGTGACAAAATTTGTCGAAAAGTGGTGGCAAAAAGCGGCAAAGTGTCGATTTTTAAAGAGTACGCGGCCACTATTTTAATATTTACATATTTTTATATTTTGTGGGCTCTTTTAGACTGGGGCGTCACTCACACATTGCCCGCGATAACTCCTAAATAATATGAGAGAAACCAGGCAGTTTAGCCCAATCGAACAAGCCGTTACTGACCTCGTGACCGAATTCTCGAAGGTAGCGGACGCCTCAAAGCAAAGCGATAAGCTGGAAGATTTCATCGAGCATGTGATGACCGCTCGTGAGCTACTTAATGCGGCTGAAAACATTGAACTTATAAAGAGCACCAGGCTTGAACTCATTACCGAAGCGACTAACTTGGTCAGTATGACAATAAAGGACTTAGGTGAGCAGGCGCTTCTCGCCAGCTTGGAGCGGTTCCGGATAGAATGCGCCGAAAGATTCATTCGCGTGACAGAAGAGAAAACGCCACTCCCCGCTCGTGCCCTGGGAGTCGATGAACAGATCCTCGAAACTTAAACAAAACAGGAGACTTACAAATGGCGGACAACGCAAAATATTATGACGAGAACATCAAGGTAGTCCACGACGTATCCCCCAGCTTTGACAAAACCCTACCACTTAAATATTGGGTGGACAAACGTGCCCTTGATCCAAAAAACGAGGACGCAGATTTTACCTATGAATTTTTTCTGAAACCACCCCACACCGATAAAGACGGCCAACTCTTGAGGACTCATGTGGTTATCCCTCGGGACTTTGCAGGCCGAGCGAACATTCCTGGGTCCGATGTTAGCCTCCGAGGCGTGTCAGTGACCGATATCGGCTTCCCTTTGAAGCCTTTGCAAGCAGGTGAGAAGCTTGCTCTTGATCCATTCGGCGGGATCTTCGATCTGAATGCGAAGAGGCCGGACACAGTGGGCGGAGTTGTTGACTTGTCTGAGGTTAATACCAAGCTTGATAAGATCATCAGCCTGTTGAGCAAATAGCTTTTGACTGTAACAGAACAGCCCGAGACAAATCGGCCTGCGGACTGTAGACTAAACATAAGAATTAAAGGGGTTTAAAACATGGCACTATCCGTTGTTAAAAGAACAGGACAGCCGGTCACAATTTCATGGGATTACCTGGTTTCTGATGAGGGGTTGATCGACAATTTTACGATTGAATCCTCACCGAATACCGGAGGTCCGTTCACTTCCTTCGCCGCCGTCGCACCTTCTGCTCGATCTAAAGCCTTTACGGCTCCGGATGTTCAGACATTCTACCGCGTGGTTGCAGTGAAGAATGGCGGAGCTTCTACACCTTCACCGGAAGTTGTTCAGGTGATTATCGATAACAGCCCACCGGCTGCAACAAACCTGTCGGTTATCTAACATGAAAAGGAAACCGCCGCCACCCCCGAAAAGGTTATCTATCCAATAGAGGGGTAATACTTTAGGGCCGAGCTACCGCCTGCAATAATAGCTCGGCCTTAGTTGTCGCGGTCAAACATAGGTTTTAAATGGATTATTTGAAACGGTTTAGACTAAATAACCTGAAGCCAGCGGGAGAGACCTACTCCCCAAGAAAGCCGATCATCACCCGTGTAGCGGGGGAACGGTGGGCCGGTGACCCAGAAGGCGTGCCGGTGCGGCGGCACCTGGTCCGAGAAGGTAGACCGGCCATGACTGCCCCTGAGGCAGAGAGCAGAACACGAGCGGCGCGGTCTGAGGCAGAGTTGAGCTTGCGCCAGCGCCAAGCAATTGCCCGAGCCAAAGCAAACACCGGCACGAGGTTTCACTATCCCTCGCGGCTCGGTTGGCACACCTCACTTTTAAGATGGCGCGACAAGATTAGAGCCCTTGCAAATAGAGTTAAGTTGTTGATAACGAGGTAAATCCTGCCATACTAAACCGTTCCGACTGCCTTGGAAATTGATCTGAGGGTAAATATAAGCTTCTGTTTCAACGGTTTAGGTCTATTTGATGGGTATTTGACAGTTTGTGGTCACAGAAGGAAACCTCAAAACGAGCTTAGAGAGGCGATAATGGCTTCAGATATTCCGGAAAACGGACAGAAGCAGGGCTTCATAGAACCTCGATATGATGAAGTATATGAAGAGTTTGTGCGTGACTTCGAGGCGGCAGAGCACAAAACGTCGGCAGATAAACAAGACAGCCGACATATTGAGTCATGCGGCTGTACGGAAAACGGACAGATACCAGCCGATGAACAGAAGCAGAGACAGATCGGTCCTTTCAAGCCTAAATATCGATCGCTTCATGGCCGTGGACTACCTGTTCCAAGCTGCATTTGCATTGACTGCGAGCGAATAAGATCTATCAACTTCAGAGCCGTAGCGGCACAGAAGCTTGCGAATCTGAGGCAGGCGGCAGACGAGGAAATATACCGGCGCATGAGCGCGCCTGAGCCATTCACACGATGCAGGCCAGTAGAACAGGCCGATCCATTCGAAGGCGTTTGGGATGCTATGTACGTGCATCAATGCACTGGATGCGGCTATCAGTTGAGCGAGCTAAAGCGCCGAGCATTGCAGGGCTCGAAGTTCTTCACTGGCAGTTGCCGACGATGCGGCGGGGATAGCTGGACTGAAGCGGCAGGGCTCAAGCTTGTCACATATCGCAGAGAGTTAGAAAGACAGCGGAGAATAAAGGCAGCAATCACCGCATTCATACGGAAAACGTACAACAGTGTGGCGCGATTAATGGCGAGAATATGGCACAAATAAGAGCCTTCATCACCCATCTGCTCTATATCATACTAATCACAGAGCTTCTAACGATTGCGGTCCTGTGGCTGAGGTAATATGAGCGAGCCCGTGCAGCGCGTGTTTACCGTGACCGATCACAAGACCGGCAGCGTGCTTATCTACATGGATTCAAAATGTATAGGCAGATTCACACCGTGCGAATTGGCTGTGCTCTCACAAGATGAACTGCTCGCATGTGTGCATGATATGGTAGCAGATGAAAAAGAACGGCTCGCACCCGTGCTGGACTATCAGATATGATTGAGAGATATCCCTGGGAGAAAGATCCCGCAAATGCCAACCGACTGATACCAGGCTGCTCGTGTGGTCATTGCACCTACGGGAAGCTGACCAAGCAGAATAAGCTTGTGACCGCGCAACACAATAGGCTCGCAAGCGATAGGCTTGAACCGATCGGAATACAGGGGCTCAATAGGGTGCAGACTATGGAGCAATGGATCAAGCTTGCCTTTGCGTGGTTATTCCTGATGACAGTGCTGGTGAGTGGGCTCATCGTGTTCGGTGCCCTGCTCGTAAGTGTAGGCATAGTGAGGGGGATTACCGCAACTTACTGTTGCGTCAAAAATTTGACAAAACATACCTCCGGTCGAGCGTCAATAAATTGACACTGCCCATTAAGTCGTTCAGTCCACGGAGATTGGACAACGGTGGACGCCGGTCATTAAAGTATTGTACTCTAATGACGCCGACTCATTGAAAACAAAGGGATTGTAATGCACCTCGGTCGAATCAACCTCGTCCTGCTCGCAGTGGGTGCAGTCCGCTTCGTCGTGACAGGCGAAGGCGGCATCGGGATCTTGTTGTCGGCGTTAGCACTTGCGCTATGCCTGGGCCTTCTCGATCGCAAGCTGCAATCTTCGAACCAGACCGCGACCAGGAAGTCCGATCCGACTGACGGGTATTGGGGAGAATCCGACTAGCGAGAGGGCGCTCGGGGCCTGCTGATTGGTGACCGCCAGGATTCTTACCGTGATCTTTAGAATGAACAAGATAGGGGACCCTAAAAGGGGATCGACCTACCCCCCGCCCTGACCCCGAGGGGGTGGTACCGAGTTGTTATTCACCGTGTATTCCACCGTTGCGTCATTTAACCCAGGAGCCTATGAAAAAAATTTTTTTAGCGATTTTGCTTGGGTCCCTCGGCGGCGTAACTATCGGTCTTGCAACCTCTCCCCCTCAGAAGGTTGTACGTGCTGTAGCGGAGTACCGCGAAGCCAAGGCTATCAATAAGGTGAAGGGAACGTCCCACGTCATTGCTATGGACTCCCCAGTAACCGGACCCTCCGGATGCAGTGCAACGGCTATCGGACCCCATGCGCTATTGACCGCGAGTCATTGCGAGAAACCTGATGGGTTTGTGACCGTGGATGGGGAGAAGGGGGTCCCAATCGTGAAGGTGATACGGGATGGGGATGACCACTCGATACTCTTCCTGGAACCCAAGTCTGTCCGATTTCTGTACACGGCTCGATTCGTCAACCGGCCATTAAAGGTGGGCGAGTTTGTTTTCATCTGGGGTAACCCTGGGGATTCGGGTGTTCAGTTCGTGGCGATTCTGCGGACGGGCAAGTTTGAAGCACAGAATATTTTCAAGAACAGGATTACGGACGTGTTCGATCTCGCGTGTGAGCACGGGGATTCCGGATCTGCTATTTTTGATATCAACGGGAACATCGTGGACGTTCTCAGCATCGGTGGGTCGCTCTCGATCCCTAATTACGGGGACGTGGGCAATGCTACCGGCGCGTTACGTGTGAAATTTCCGCCCGAGGTGTTCGAAGAGGCGGCAAAGTTTTAGTTGCAAGTTGAATATCTACTTGCAAGTTTTACCTTCAGAAGAACGTCGGCAGTTGGGACGTTGCAGAAATCGACTCAGTAGCAGTACACTCTAAACCATAAGAGGTTTATCATGGCTAATTCAAACACGGTCGCGGGGTTCACAAACCTTCCGGCCAAATTCATCGGGGTGACAACTGCGAAGCAGACATTCACAGTTCCCGCTGGTGGAGTCGCTGGGACCAGTATTCCTGGCCTGCCTTCGCCCACTCAGCCTGTCGGCTCTGCAATCACCCTGTGTGCAAACAACGATGTGAATGATTCCCGAGCTTGGAATCTTTTTAAGATTAAGATCTCAGGCATCGCGTTGGGAATTGGTGGAAGCACACTCACATTGAACCTGAACCAAATTACCCAGGCGAACATCGGACAGATCGGCGCTGCCAAACCAGTGACGGCTGCTGGTGTGGACGGCTCCGGACTGAACCTAATCGCGTCTCCGTTCAGCACATTGACTCTCGGTGCCCTCACAGTGCAGTTCTACACCGAAGTTATCATCCTCTGGGACAGCACAGTCGCAAGATTGAACGGGTTCTCCTGGTCAGTCAGTGCGCTTTCAAACGCTGGTCTCTTACCTTCTCCGCCTGTCTTCGCGGAATTCGCATCAGGATTTGCCGTCACAACCGCCGCAGATCTCAACTTCACGTTGAGTGCTTCGATTGACACGTCCGCTGATGGAACAACGTATGTGAAGCTCAATGAATTCGGTATTGAGCGCGTGTAACACCGCAGTAAAACTCTAATCCTATTTCTCAAAGAGGAATATCATGGCTAACAACAATACAGTGGCGGGGTTCTACAACCTCCCCTCTAAATTCATTTCGGCTGCGGCCACCGCGTTCCAGGTCTTCACCGTTCCCGCTGCCGGTAATTACGCAGGACTGCCCTCACCGGCTCTTCCGGTTGGGTCAGCAATTTCCATTGGTCTGTCTGACATTGCAGGATCGAATGCTTATGACGACCACGCTTTCAAAGTCAAGATCTCAGGCATTGCGTTGGGTATTGCCACCAGCACACTGACCTTGACCTTGAACCGAATCACAAACGCGCAGATTGGACAGATCGGAGCCGCACAGCCTGTCACCTCAACGGGTGTTCAGGGAACCGGCCTCAACGCTGTCACAACTCTGTTCAGCACCTTGACCGTAGGAGCCCTCTACGCGCAGTTCTACTGCGAGTGCTTCTTCTTGTGGTCAACCTCGGTTGGTCGTCTGACCGGCTCGAAGTTCGTTGTCAGCGCCCTGTCGAACGCCGGACTGTTGCCGTCTCCGCCTGTGTACGCGGTTACGACTGCTGTTGGCTCCGTCACAGACATCAAGGACATCAACTTCATCCTGTCTGCTTCGATCAACACGGCTGCTGATGCGACAACCTTTGTGAAGCTGAACGAATTCACAATCGAGCGCGTCTAATCAATTTGGGTCTAAGCTGACACGAAGAAGCCGATAGCCGGTGAGAGACTGGAAGGCGGACTTAGACCCAATCAACTTTAGCAGTGAAATGGCTCGGTGCGAATAGCCTGCCATGACGGATGAACGCACCCTATATCGTGGACGCTGCTATCATAAGTGGGGGCCGGAAACTAAAGACCGGCCTTCACGCTACTGGTGCGGGGTGGCGCAGGGGCAGCGCGGGAGCCTCATAAGCTTCAGGTCGTGGGTTCGAATCCCACCTCCGCTACCATTTTTATATTGTCCTATGCCTACTAAAAAGAAACCGCAGAAATGGTCTCGCAACAAAATTACCCGAGCCGTGCTGATGTGGGCTGGCTTGATTGCCTTGTCTTGGTTCAACGCCACGAACTTCGACAAGACGGAGTTGAAGTTTCTCGCGCAGTCGGCAGCGATGTGGGCGCTACTTCAAAAAGTGCTGCCCGATAGTTAAGTACAGGTTTGTCGTAAGAGGTTCGCTATGGCAGTCAAAAGTATTTTAGGTTCGAAGAAAGAAGAGAAGAAATCTGAATATCCCTGGAAGAAGGACGCTGGCATGGGAACTCCGAGTGCGGAGTATTCCGAGGCCGGTCCTTTTAATTGCGCCGGTTGCTGGTACCTACAAAGCGCCGAGCCCCGAAAAGATCCGAAGGGACTTTGCAACGAACCCCACATGTTGAAGGACCCTGAAACCGATAAGGTGACGGTAGGGGGGAAGACCTTCGCAATTGTGGATAAGGTCCACGGCTGTTGCAGATTCATCGATCCAGTCAAGCACTGTGCCGTGAATGAGAAGTTTGTTTTTGCCGGAGATCCTGAAGAGGAGTCCGAAGAGCATCACGAGTTGTCCGAGACGCCAGAGGAAGAAGCATTAGAACATTCAACCGGCGTAGAGCCGGAGGATGAAGGCGAAGAAGAGGAATCATAATATCTGTAGGTGAGGTGCCGCATGGCAAAAGAGAGTAGGGTTCAATCAACATTAGGTGGAACGAAAGCTGAAAAGAAACCGGAGAAGAAGTCCGAATCGAAGTCGAAGGGAAAGTCCACCGACAAGAAGACTCCGAAGTCGAAGTCCAAACATTCGGTCCATCGTATGCACATCAGCCGAACGGACAACGGGAAGTTTCTCGTTGACCACGAATTCAAAGGCGGTCCCGACCAACCCTCGATTCCAGGTGAGTCCCACGCCCTAAACCCAGAAGAGTTGGCCGCTCATGTTGCCGATCATTTTGGAGTAGGAGAAGGCGGACCAGGTTTACCCGCAGGTCCGGCTCCGGCAGCACCAGCCCCAGGCCCCGAGGTAGTTCCTCCAGGCCCACTACCGACAGGTCCGACAGGAGTTTAACATGGCGAGTTTGAATCCATTTCAGAAAGCGGCTGACATTCTCAATCAGCGTAAGGACGACACCGACGCGATGACGGACGAGTCCCCAAAACCCAAGGTAGATCCTCGGACAGTGAAAGCATCGCCCGATACATCTAGAGATCCGGCAGAACGGAAAGAGCTAATGGCCTCGACCTCGCGTTTAAGAGACTATCGAATTAAAAAGAATATCAGCGGGGACACAGACGCCGAAGCGCGTCTCGCCAAGCTTCAATCCCAGCCGTCGTCTTATAAGAAAGGAACTAAGAAGGTTCCGAAGACTGGCGTAGCCAAGCTCCATAAGGGCGAGGCGGTTTTGAATAAGAAACAAGCTAAGAAGTTCCGCTCCAGAAAAGGCGCTGCAAGGTTGTTGGGATCAGGAAGACATCCAATAAAGAAGGTATCTCGTGGCTAATCCATTTGCTTCCGTTCTCCCAGGTATGAAAGTTCAAGGTGGTGCCGAACCGGCCCCCACCTCAACGGCTACGCGATCCGCAAATTTGGCGATTGCTCCGAAGGTTCCTTCTTATAAAAAAGGAACGATGCGGGTTCCCAGGACTGGGCTCGCTAAATTAGAGAAGGGTGAGGCCGTCTTAAACGTCAAGCAAGCGAAGCGTTACCGGCGCGGTAAAGTCGGCGGAGCTTCTAGTGCTCTCGGTGCCGGAAAGAAAAAGGTGCCGTCAAAAGATGCTAAGATCCTTCGCGCTGCCGGTCATGAAATGAAGGTGAGCCCTCCGAAGATCCTGAAGCAAACGAGACGTAAGAGTGGCGCAGCACAAGCTGAGAAACAACGAGTGGCGATCCTGTTGTCAAAGGCTCGCGCCGCAGGAGCAGATATCCCTGAAAAGAAAGAGTAGTCATGAAGCGCGTAAACTGGGCAGTCGTCACTGAGAAAGTTCAATGTCAAGATGCCACAGTTTATGAGGTGGCTAATCTTCAAAACTTCAAGATGGAATGTTGCGACTGTGGGTTGATCCACAACTTTCAATTTTTCATCACCGATAAGAAAGGCACTCCCATTCCTGGTGCCCGTCTGATGTTGTCGGCTGTAAGGAATGTCAGATTGACAAAATCGAATCGAAAGAAGAAATTTAACAAATAGCCCAAGGAGGCTCATGGATAGTTACCACACACTTTTCTTTCCGCAGTTCCGACCAATGCAATCGAAGTTAGAAAGTGAAGGTAATAAGAAATGTTCTGTCGATACTGTGGAAGAAAACTCACGTCAGAAAAACAGTTCTGCGACTCACGTTGCAGACAAGCCGACGAACGAGACACGCTACGAAAAGAGTTCATAAAAGCTTACGGCGGGAAATGCCAATGCCCTGGGGGTTGTGATGTTTCAACTCCCGAGTTTCTCTCGTTAGATCATATCCACGGCGGGGGCGACAAACACAGAAGGGCTACGAAGACACGCGGCTGGAGAATGTACAAGCTTCTCCGAGAACAGAATTGGCCGAAGGACGCCTATAGATTGTTGTGTTACAACTGCAACATGGCACGGTCCTTCTTTGGAAGATGTCCACATGAAAAGATGTACAAAGGGTAGTCATGGCAGTCAAAGACATTCTCGGGTCGAAGAAATCGGAGAAGGCTATGTTGTACATTCAAGGTCGTCTCCCCAATTCCGCAAAGGAATTGAAGAGCTTCGTTAAATTCCTAAATAAGGAATACCCGCTCAAGAAGGATGTACATCTCGTAGTTTTACCTGATGCCGAAATAGAATCGGATCGTAGAGATCTTCCGGACGACGAAGATAATGACTCCACGCCATATTACGGGATCTATCACGACGGGAAGAAAACGAAAGGTGTGAAGCTGATCTACTTAGCCACCGGCCTTTTCTACCCCGAATACTAAGCGATTTCTCTTTTAACTTTGGCGCATGAGTACAAGCACGCGCTGCAAGAGCAGTCCGGAAAACAATTGAAAGAGGATCAGGCCGATCATTTTGCATTCGAGGCTGTCCTAGAATATATCAGACGCAAACGGGGCAACGAGCATGAAATATAGATTGCCTGCTTCACTTCTTGCTTCACAGGAATAAAACATGGCTAACGACTTTTCAAGCAATCCACTTATTCTCGATGGCGTCATGGCGTCTGGGTATCAAACCTTGATTGCCGGTGTGCCCAACAATTTGACGATCTACCCCCGCGTCATTAAATGGGACGCCCCTGTGGCGGCTGGCGACGTGTTCGAGATCGACGATCATTTGGGGAACATCTTGTTCAAGCATACGTGCGTAGCAAACGGCCAGGGCGAAACTTTTGACGTGGCTGAAGGAGTACGCTGGGAAGCACTGTGGCAGCTTATTACTCTTGCCAGCGGGAAACTTTACATCTACTTCACGACATAAGAGGCGGCTATGCCAGCAACAAAATTTACAATCACTGGGGCCGGTGCCCAAGCTGCCGGATCTAGTCAAGTAATTACGATCACTGCCGACGATGTGGGTTATGTAGGAGACCACTCGATCACTTTCAGTGGTGCTGCCGATCCCCCGTTTGTTGGGATCACGGGGCATCCTACGACTGCGAACAAAGTTGCGACTCCCATAGATTTTGGATCGCCTTGCGTCCTGACGTTTGTTCTCGGTGTTGCGACTTCCAGCACAGTTCTCTTGAAAGCCGAGACAATAGATATCGCATGTACTGACGGCTCGATTGTCGCTGCCGGTGCCGACAGATTGCACGTCGTTGTGACGGCTGCTGCTGCTTTCTACTTCGATTGGTCTGCATCCGGCGCTGCTCAAGTGGCCGGAGTTGGATTCACATTCCCTGTCATCAACGCGGTCGATCCTTGGGGTAACATCGATTTAACTTACAACTTTCCCGCAGGAAAGGCTATCACATTTTCTGCGATTGGAAACGCTCCTATTGGAACAGTTCCCACGGTTACCGATGATACTGGGGCGGCTGTCAATTTCGGTACACCAACCACGATTGATTTCAACAATGGTGTTGCGGTCACCGGAGCTAATCAATTAAAGGTTAAGTATTACCTGGCGGGGTTGGCCCAAGTAGCGGCTCTCACAGACGGCTCAGTGGTGTCTGTGTCAAACGAAACGGCGGGTTTCTTAACTCCAAAGACTGTGAACGTTGTTGCTGCGGCTCTCGACAATTTTGCGGTTGTTCTAGCGACTGGGCAGAGATCGACTGTTGCCTTTACGGGCGTCAACACGATAACTGCGAGAGACGTTTATCAGAACGCTAAGCTCACGTTCGACGCCTCTCTCGATAATGTCACGATTACGACGAATGCAGCCGGAGCCTACGTGGCGGGTGTAATTACTGGGTTGAGCGGCGTCAACAAACTTTCAGGCGCGGGTGATTTCGTCAATGGTGTAGCGAGTCTTTCTGCGTCCCTTATCTATACAGGCGTCGGTGGTAATGCGGCGGCTAACAACAACTTCATTGCGACTTCGGCGGGTGGGAAAACCGGAAACTCAAACACCTTCGGGATCACCTCGAAGTTTACGATCACGGGCGGTGCCGCCCAGGTTGCTGGGGCCGTTAATACCATCACCATCACGGCGGACAGTACCAGTTACACTGGCGATCACGCTCTAACATTCAGCGGCGCTGCCGTCGCTCCGTTTGGAACGGGTCCAACTACTAAAGATAAGAACGCGGTCGGACGAGCTTTTGGAACGTCATGCACCCTTACGTTTGTGGCGGGTGTTGTGACTTCAGACATGGTGTTGACGAAAGTTGAAGTAGCAACTGTTGCTACAACCGATGGCGTTATTGTTGCGGCGGGAGCCGACAGACTGTCCGTTACGGTTACGGCGGGTGTTGCGACTTTCTTCGATTACAATACTGACAACGGCCCAACAGTTGTGGCCGGTGTTCAGTTTCAGATTTTAACAATCAATGCGGAAGATGGACTCGGAAACATCGATCTGACGTACAATTTCCCAGGGGGGAAAAATATTACATTTCAATCAATCGGAAACTCGCCCAGTGGGGCGATTCCTACCGTTACAGACCGACTTGCGGCGGTAGTCAATTTTGGTACGGCAACTTCGCTTGTGTTCAACAACGGTGTTGCGGTTGCCGATGGAATCCAGTTAAAGGTGAAGTTTTATCTTGCCGCATTGGCGCAGAGACTTACTTTCAGTGATGGGCTTATTTCTTCTGCTCTCAATGAATCTCCTCCGTTCTTAAATCCGAAGCTTGTAGACGTTCTTGCTGCGGCCTTAGATCATTTTGTTTTCGTTCTGGGAGTCAGTCAAGAGTATACCGTGCCTTTCATCGGCACCAATACTTTGACCGCTCTGGACGTTTACCAGAACGTCAAACTTACGTTCAACGCTGCGGCAGATAACGTTACGATAGCTCCTCAAGCTCCGCTAGTCGGCGCGGTTACAGGTTTGAGCGGAGTTAATAAATTGACGGCTGCTGGGGATTTCGTCCTTGGTGTTTGCACCAACCTCACCGGAACTATGATCTACACCGGAACCGGCGACGGAACTTTCTTAGCTACGTCGGTCTCCGCGAAGACCGGCCTGTCGAATGCAGTCGGATTCAACTTGTCTTCCCAAGGGAACCCGATCTTGATCGATTCGGCGATGGCGTTGTCGTATCAAAACGGCGGCAGTGCTCCGAACCATTTTCAGATTTACCCTCGGGTGATTAAGTGGAACAACCCAGGGGCGGCGGGTCACAAAGTTATTATCACCGACATCAACGGCAAAGTTTTATTCACCCATACCGCGCAGGCGCAGTACAAGGGCTGCTACGTTGTGCTCAATCGGAACAGCGGTGGCGGCGGAAGCGGAGTAAGGTGGAAAGATTTCATCGTTACGCAGATTGACAGCGGGGAACTCTTCATTTGGTACACAACGTAAATGCTCGACACATTCGACAGCCTGACAGAGAAGTATGGGGGCCTGGAAAAGATACCCGATGAAGCTCTGTACGAGTATATCACGCGGGTTGATGTAAGGACCAGTTTGCAAAACCTGCAAGCAGTGGGGCTCGATAAAGTTCCAATGACCCGAGAGGTTCGTCGTCGCACACGTACCGATCTGTTTTGGTTAGTTAAATATTTCTCATGGGGAACCAATCCTGCCGGTGTGGATAAGCACATCAAGGAAAATAAAATCTCCCGAGAGGAATACCAGATTGTTTGTGATTTCTTTGTGCAGAAGGACAACACGAAGCCTATCGCCGAGCAGGATGAATTTCAGAACCGTCTACTGCTCTGGCCTCGTGGCGGTTTCAAAAGTACGATTGATGTTTGCGATGCCGTTCAGTGGATTCTAAATTTCCCTGATATCCGAATCCTGTTTCTGACCGGCGTCGATGATTTGGCCGTTGGTTTCGTCCGCGAATTGAAAGGCCACTTCGCGGTTAAAGAAGGGGATGTCAGTTTGATGAACCTCTTCTTTCCTGAATTTTGCATGACTGAAAAAGAACTCGATTCGGGAAATCAGTTCGAGTTCACCTGTCCGATCTGGGCTGCAAAGAACGTTCACCGAAAAGAGCCGACTGTTCTAGCCTCTTCGGTGGGATCAACAAAATCAGGGCTGCACTTTGAACTTATAAAGGCGGACGATTCTGTTTGCGACCGCAACTCAGAGAGCCCTGAGCAATGCTCGTCAATTTCAAAGAAGCTCTTCCTTGCGAAGAAACTTCTAAGGACGGGCGGATATTACTTTGAACTCATTGGAACGCGGTATGCCGACGAAGATCATTACGGCGTATTGATTGAAAAGAATGTCGGGGATATCAGGACTACTAAAAACCCCTGCTGGGAGTACACCGAAAACGCCAGCACCTCCACGAAGATTCTTGTTGGCCGAGCTATTGTAATTAAGCCGGAGGTTGTTCAGAGGCTTAAGGTCGAAGGAAAGCCGGTAACATACAAGGACGCCGGAGTTGAGGGATGTGATCTACTTCTCCCCCAGATTATGTCGTACTCCTGGCTGCTTCGGGAGTTTAACGAAAACGAAGAAACGTTCGAAGGCCAGCTTAACCAGAACCCAAGACCGGCCAGCTTCACGATCTTCGATAAAGAG
>Ga0315288_10004844_pt1 | contig 17137 bp, 24 predicted proteins | sample YL17G11_20_MG_FD_203454 | JGI IMG/M metagenome (GOLD analysis project Ga0315288, IMG submission 203454) | Sediment microbial communities from Yellowstone Lake, YNP, Wyoming, USA - YL17G11_20 | ecosystem: Environmental > Aquatic > Freshwater > Lake > Sediment | place: USA: Wyoming | collected... | reverse complement strand
CCTCGGGTGGCATCGACAGGATCTGCCCGTTGTCCATCTGCCAGCCACGCAGGTCTTCTCTGTATCCGGTAGTCTTCATTTGCCCACCATGATTGTTGCTTGATGTGTCAACAGATTCCAGAGCCACGTCCCCGCGAATACGATCAACCCGCCGCCAACTACCGCCGCGATCCGGTACACTTCTTTGATCTTCTTGTCAACACCACGACGCCACGGAATCAGCCCGGTCTCGTCTTTCACCATGTCTCCGAGTAGTGCCGTCATCATTTTGGATTGAGCCTCGATCACCGTATCGAGTTTCGCGTTTATCGCGTCTATCTGCAAGACGAGTAGTTGATGACTGCGACACAAGCCCATTTCATCGGCATACTGTGCTTCCGTAATTACCGGATCGTCCTCGCGCACGTGGTCATGATGCGGTTGTCGTGGTGCCATAGCTACCTCTTCCTGTTGTTGTGCCACGTTGTTATCTCCACGGGTCCACGATTGCAACCCTGTTGCTGTACCAATAATTGCTAAGTACCGCGTCCACAAAAGCTTTCTGCTGCCAGGCGTCATCTATAGTGCGCGTGTACGAGTCGCCCCCTCGCGCGCCCACGAGCACGGCTTTGTCAATACGCCACACGTCAAGTACGACCATGACATGGGTGATAGTCGAAGGCGAATGGCCATAGAACACCAGTTGCCCGGCATCAGTGATCGAAGGATATACCGGCTTGCTTTTGAACTGCTCGTACAGCCCTTGCGCATTCAAGTCGGGAACCGTAATCCCGGCATGGTTCATGCACGCGACCACCAGCCCTGAGCAATCGAAGCCAGTTTCGATTGTCTGCTTACCCCACGAGTAAGGACGCCCGATGCACTGCCGGATCTCCTCGATAAACAAGCCGCGCATTCCGATTGACGGTGCGTTCATGCGTCATCCCCTGAATGCTTGAGTGCGTCAACACCGGCATACAGCGCTCCCGACAATGCCGCGATTGCCGCGACACGGATCTCGGCGGGCATCGGCATCCAATGATCGATGAGCAGGAGCAAAAATCCAACCCCGGCCACGATCAACACGACCGAGATACCTTTCGACGCATTTTTCTTCGGATCGTTTGCCACATTTACCTCCCTGGTTATATCTGTTCGAGCGTGCGCCACTGCTGATTGCAGACTCCCATCAGCTCATACATCTTCCGCTCGCCCTCGACGTCTCCGATGTTCGCCGAAAAACGCGCGATCCCCCGCGCGTATACGATATAGTCATGGTCCAACACGCACAGCTTCCGAGCACCAGGGCACCCAACCAAATGGATGCGCGGGAGTCGCTTAATCCTGCGGAAGAACGGCAACCACGCCAGCCGGTCACACGGCACCGGATCACGCCCACACGTCACACGCACGCCGGAGGGCACGCAATACTCGTCCATGGCCCACGGTGAGCCGCCGTAACAGATCGGCCCCGCGCTGCGCATGTGCGCCTGCCGTCGCTTGTAGTACGCTGACACGTGCGCGTGCGCGCCACCCTGCGAGTGACCCACTTCGGTGACAGGCTTCTTCGTTGACTCTTCGATATCAATCAACGCGCGAAGTAAACGATCAACAGACACCGCGCATCCGTGATGAATCCCGTCTCTGTTTGGACAGACATCGAAATTCTCTTTCCAGTCCTGTAGGTGCGGTTCAGTGCCGTTCCAACCCTCATATATGCGCTCCTCAGATTCCCAGATCGACACCCGGTCGATATCGTTTTTCAGTACGTTGCGCGTGTACGACTTAGAAATTAGTGCGCAGCATTGCTGCTGCGAAGCGGCTGCTGCGAACAGGAAACCTTCGGCGAGTGCGTTCATGTCGCCATTGCCTCTTGTTTGACAACATCAAGAAACTCGTTCGCGTACTTGCGTCTGTCACCAATCAGCGATACGTCATTTTTGAAATGACTCAGCGCAAGATGGTTGTACCATATCGCTTGCTCGATCTCGCCTTTGTCATGGTAAATTTTCGACAGTCTTGAAGCCGGGAGCGGTTCGTAATATGCAGCTTGCTGAATAGTCCCCTGTCCGTAGTCCTTGCCCATAGCAGTCTTGTATGCGGTGACGGCTTCGTCACTCAATCCGTTCGCCTGCCACATATCACCGATGTACACGTACGGCTCTGCGTTCCTGTTGCTCACTTCGACGGCTACCCTAAGATACTGTTCTGCAATGTCGGCAGTCTCGTACTTGACGCGGCTGATATTGCCAGCTTGCATCTTGTCATACAGGTATATCTTGGCGAGGTCCATGCACGCTTCATAGATGTAGGTGTTGTCACCATTGTACTTATCAACGATTTCGCACAAGATCGGAACCGCTTCTTCCTGCCGTCCAGCTACGATAAGATCCCGCGCGAAGTAATAAGCGCTGTGGCGTGTTCTGTGGTTCCTATACTCGTGTTCGAGTATCTTGAGGTTACGAGTCATGCCAGCGCCCATCGTCTTCACTGGCTGGTGGTCGATGTTGATTCCCGCAAGAGGGAGTATCTTGTGGTGATTCATAAGCGTCAACTGTTCGTGGCACGGGTGCTCCCATTTCGCCATTGTTGAGCGCTTCCATATCCGTTCTCTGAATAGCGCCATGATCTCGGCGCCATTGACGTCTCGCTCTGTGACGTATTTCATCAGGTAGCAATCGAAGCTGAACCTATCGAGGAACGTGCGCGTATTCTCAAGGGCTTTTGACAAGTTGCCGTCAAGCACCTTGCACTCCAACATGTCATCACTATCAAGCCACATCACATAGTCAGTAGTCGTGTTGTCAAGTGCTTGTTGACGCGCACCGGCGAAGTCGCCATGTGGGTATCTCTCGGAAGTCCACGAACGGGTGAATACTTTGTCTGTGAAGCAGTGGGCAATCTCGTTGACGCGCTGATCCTTGGTCGTGCAGACTATCACTATCTCGTCATAGAATCCCCGACAGTCGAAACTTGACAATAAGCGATTGAGCAAATCGCCATCGTTTGCGCCGACTATCATGTTGAGCGCAAGCGTTTTGTGGATGGGTTTCATCTCCGGCCCTTTCTTGGAGTGAAATAAAAAAGGGGTCTATTCGGGAAGCACCCGTATAGACCCCTCAAGGATTTGGACTGTTATCTGGTTACTGTATAACGCGCCTCTCGAATGTGACCAGGGAATCTACGGCGTCAACTTGCTTGAACGCGCTCCCTACAATCCGTTTCAATCGCTCCATCTTTGGAGCCGTCCAGTCATGACACGCGAGCATCGACCCTGCAAACATGTACGGAAGAAACATCTGATAATCTCTGACCGTCGATTCCGGGTCGTTCTCGCCATCAAGAAACACGAAGTCTGCCTGTCCAAGTGACCGCAAAATAGGCGGGAAAATGATTTGGCTTTCCCCATTGAATAATATACTATGTTGCGCATGCTGCGGCCATAGGAAAAAATTATCTTTCGCTCTTTGGTGCGCAACCAGATCCCGCTCTATCGTGTAGAGAATGCCATAGTTGTTGTCCACAAGCGCCCCAGATATGAAGTATGTGCTGCCCCCGCCCTCCCAGGTGCCCACCTCAAACGCGATAGCCGGGCGGCACCCCACCACGGTGTTGTATAGCAGTTCACGCTCTGCCGTGGTCATCTGGCCGCAGTTCTGGTTGACGGCGAAGTCCATCATGCCTTCACCATGTCTACGACAAGCGACAGCACACGGCGCGGGTTCTGTGCGCGCGGATCGTGGTCAGGCGTTCGCTTGATGTATCCCATCGAGTAGTCTATGTCCTTCATGGTAACATGCCCATCCGCGTATATGCCGTGCATGAGAGTGATGTATCCATCGTAGTATCGGAAGTCGCTTTGATTACACAACCACAAAACAGGTTCAACGGTTGGGAACCACCGCACATCTACGCCACCACCCGGATCATAGCATACTGCGCCAGACTCGTTATACTGGCACCTGGCGCATAGCACGTCAGCCTGGTAGTCTGGGACGGACAGCCGGAAAATACCCCCACTGACGAGCACTCTGTGCGCCTCAGATATGATCTTTGGCCATAGCCACCAGTCGATATACTCCATGACGGACTCGGATTGATAGCTGTGCACCGTCTCATTGTCGAAGGGCAGCGTGTTTCGGATGTCGTGGAGTATGTGTCGGTCATTGTCGTAGCTGAGAGACAACCCCACCACTGGCGCGTGATACGGGCGACCCTCGGGAACGTCGCCCGCGTACAGGTGTATCGGTCCCATCAGATCTTGGACGCGCATATCAGGGTTCTCTTGGGTGTAAACATGGCCAGCAAGCCCACAGACTTAACAAAGTCGAGAGAGTATGACGCTTGAGCGTATGACTGACGGCAAGATATCGACAGGCCATAGTCGTGGATGAATACGCGCGTGCACTCGTGCGATATGAGCGGGCACACGAGCGCGCACGACGCTCGCGCGCGACCGTCTATCAGGATAATGTCGAATGCTCGCTTGAGACGAAGCGGGGCAATTACATACTCAAGAAACTGGCTGATATTGCCGTCACCATCTCGATCTTTATCGTAGGGCGTTGACGATGGACAACATATCAAATCTATCTTAGGTGATATGTCAACAGATATTTTTCTAACCCAAGATGGATTATGCTCAATGCTGACAACGTGGTCTGCGATCTCTGCAAGCTGAATTGTAGACTCTCCAGACCCCCACTCCAATACGGAATACGTTGGCTTGATATGGTCGCGGAGAAATTGCTCTTCTTCTTTTGTCATCCACATATTATCTACTCGTTGCGCATCGTTTGCATATATCAAAATCGCGAATGCCGACCTTCAGCCGGTCATAGGTCATGGTCATTTGGCTATGCGCAAGAATCTCTTTTATGGTTGACTTGTTGACATCACCGAAGCAAACACTCGATGCCCAATCAAAACAGCACAAATTGACATTTCCATCAACGTCTATTATCAGTTGACTCAATGGCGCATAGCACGGGTGTCGATACTCCGACTGCGCGCGCGCGTATCCATTCAGCCTATCATCGAAACCCTCAGAGCAAGTCTCAAGCCCAAAGCGCCTACACAAGTCAGCCGTGTGTTGTGTATACGTGCTCACGATGATACGCACACGCTTCTCAATTAGTTCGGCAACAATAATGTCTGTGAGGTATTCGCCATTGGTATAGATCACAACATCGGACTTCGGAAGCGTCACGCGCGACCAGTCGATAAATGAGAATAGTCGAGGGTCAACGAGCGGGTCGTTGTATGTGTGAAAGCCTACGTTGCCAGTGAAACCAATGTCTGCGAGATCCTGTAGTATCTTGCTCACCGTTCTACTCGGCATACTTCGGCACTTGTCATCATCGACGTAGTGAGCCGGGCACTTCACATGCTGCTCAGACATGTTGCACAGATTGCTAATCTGTATGCGCACCGACTTGATTTTGGCTACTGTTTCACGATCCATTTTATCACCTCGAATGCTTCGGCAAAATCAACGCCTATCTGAGTACCGCGCACGCGCGCAAGTGAATATACGAAATCGGAAGTGAAGTATGGACGGAAGGACTGGTTCTTGTACTGTGCTATTGCGGCGATCTTCTTGTCCAGTTGTTCGCGCGACAATTGCACGATCATGGCATGATTAAATGATAGGTCATTGCGTACCGTCTCATAGCTGAGTATGGTGCAATCTCGGAACGCCCGCAGCGCCTCACTCGCCACAACCGCATGGTCTTGGTGGATGTCATGTAGTGACGGAATCAATACAACATCCGGGTTAGTATCCTCGTCTATGGATATGATACTGTCGAGGATCTGTTGACGCTTATCGGAGAACTTACGCGCCTCAAAGTCCCATGTTGTGAGTCTGCTCACTCCGAGTATCGACGTTGCCGAGGATAGCTGTGCATAGGTGGTGGCGTCGATCTTCCCATCAGCAAGGCGCGGCGCGGACAGCGCAACGTATCGAACATGGCACCCATTATCAGCCATACGTGCCATGGTCCCACCGCACCACAATTCACCGTCATCGGCATGTGGACATAGCACCAGAGCGCGCTTGAATCCAAGACTATTTGGCACCGATTAAGCCCTTGATAATTTTGGGATGGTTGCTCAATGCGAATGGCTCTGTCGTTGATCCCATAACGAGCTTCGTGGTCTTGTCAATCTGCCATCGGTCCCACGCTTTGAGGTAGTCGAATGACTTGCCGTAGTATTGTGTTTTGAATGCCGCTTGTTGCCGGGTAACATAGGAGTAGTGGTGAATCTTGATACCGAGCGAAAGCATTTCCTCTCGACTGATATTGCTTTCCTGATCCGCGCATTCGATAACCTCATCATAACAGTACCACGGCGGGTTATGCGACATCCAAAACGAATGGCCGGGTTTATTCAGGAAGATACGCCGCTTCGGTTTCTCGTTGGTCCACGTTCGCCCGGACCTCTCTGTAACGCAATCCGTATACCCACCCCAGAACACATAGGAGAAAAAGTCTACCTCGAAGGGCTTGCGTGTTTCGAGCATGTCCACGATACGCGGGATGTCGTTTTCGTGGTATATCTCGTCACTGTCAAGCTGCCACACGTAGTCACCGGTGAATAGCGTATTTGTCGCGCGCACCATGTGGTTCTTGTCTTTCCAATGGCCTTTGTGTTGAATCAGCTTAATGCGCTTATCGTTGCGCATCAAGTCATGTATGAAGTCAACGGTGCCATCGGTAGAGCGCCCGGTGTCGCTCTGAAACCGAGCTAACTCGGTCGCACCTTCCACCACGTATATCTCGTGGGCAACATCCTTCACCTGGTCGAATGCGGCCTTGAGCATTCCCTCCGGAAGCGTAGTGAGTCCGTTGAATAGCAGCATCATAAATGAAATCTTGGGCTTCATATTCTGTCCACCATTTCTATTATTGATTGTGCGCGGTTGTCGTAGGTGTGATGCGCGTTGGCGTACTCCATTCCAGCGATGGCGATACGGTCGGCTATGTGGATGTTGTTAATGAGATAAAGGATCGTTGAAAGACAATCCTCTTCACCCGTGTAAGATACGTAGTGTTTTCCGTCAACGAGCCCCGTCTCGTCTATGCCAGCCGTCCGATTTGTCAGCAAACAAGTGCCACATCCGAGCGTTTCAAAGGTGCGGGCGTTGATGTCTATTGACTCATTACGATTCCAGTGTACATGATAGTTGTTGATGGCTTCAACCATGGCATCACCAAGAACAAAGATGTCGCTATGGAAAGAACTTCCGCTGCGCCCACCATTGTTGATGTGGTAGTCTAAAACGTCAATCCATTTTTTTCTGTTTCCGTAACATCCACAGAAGCCAAATCCGTATTTCTTTTGCTGTGTCCAATGCTTGCTTGTCTTGTCAGCGGGGAACGCATTCGGGAAGAATCGCGCATCGAATCCTGCGATCTTGAACGCTTCAACCTTGAACGCTTCAACGTGGGGGTATACGGCGCACAGCACAATGTCAATCTTCTGTTGCTTGCAGAAAGCGATATGCGCGTCAAGACATTTGTGGGAGTCCACCGACCAGAATAATTTCGGTTGCTTGTACTGCGATAGATCGGGCATCCATCCGTCATCGTAGTTCTCAAGTACGAGTATGGCGTCTGGCTTAATGGACAATACCACAGAATCGAATGGGTGTTGCTGGTTGTCATACCCCTTGCCCCACACCGTAGCATCAACGCCAATTCTACCGAATGCGCGCTTGAAGTTCTGCGCTTCCTTGTAGTCGGCGTTCTGCGGATTGCGGCCAGCCTCTTGGATGAGTAGAATTCGCTTCATACTCTCTTCTTTATGATGAGGGTTTTCGACCAGAAGTGCATGAATTCAATCTCGCCTTTGTCCCTATCCATGTCGGCAATAAGCGGATTTAGCATGGCGTCAATCTGTGACCGCTTGTTGATGAGATTCAATCCACTGCGATTGTACTGCATCCCCGGCCATCCACCGCGCACCGTGTCAGCCGCCACATCGGTATCATGGGTCAGGCCCATATCCTCAATGATGTAGTATCCACCCGGAACAACATGAGGAAACATTATCTGAAATGATTCAACCGTCAGCTCGTTTATGTGCGAACCATCGTCGATGATGATATCGAAATCGGTTGCCATCATGTGAAGCTGCTCGGCGTCATCCTGACTACATGTCAATATGCTCGTGCGCGACGTGTTGCGTATCTGCGCTTCTGGGTTCACATCTACACCGAAGATGTACGCATTGGGAAAATACTCTTCCCATGTGCGCAATGATCCGCCGGCAGCTACGCCGAATTCAAGCACATTGCTCACCGTATCGCGAATGGGTTCAAAGTATTTCTCGTAAATGTCGAGATACGATTTTCCAAAGCATATAGGCAATGCCTTGTCTGTCTGCTGGCGCTCTCCAATTGATCGTAGAATGGTCATAGTGTGATCCCTACCTCCATGAGTATTTTATTCCACTTCGCGTATACCATATCTTTACGGAATGCATTCTCAAGTTTCATGTTGTCGGACACCAGCTCGAAATCAGTCTCGGTAACCTTGCGGTCAAGGTCAGCAAACGAATCGAAGTAGATGAGGTTCTGCATCCACTCGGCATTGTAGAAGTCCGCGAATTGCAGCCAATATGCAATGCTTTCAAGATCCGCGTAGTCGTTGGGGTCTGGGTAGTCACCAATGGGCGCAATCTTTGAACCAGGATCTTGCTTATACGTGGCATTCCAAGATACCTGTTCAAGTACCGGGTATCCGCTCTGGTATAACTCAAGGAGAAATCGCTTCGTGGGAAACAGAAGCGGGATATTGCTCGTATACTGCTCAAAGATTGACATAGTGCTAACTTGATACGGAAAGTGGACAATGCACCGGAATGACGCCACATCCTGCCAGCTATGACCGAAAGCCAATGTGTCATGCTTGCGCGCGTAGAGCGGCCCCAGATCTTTGATGGGCACCGTGGAATAGTAAAGCACCCTCTCATCGGTGGGCTTGTACTGCGCGCCTGTATACTCGCATAGGTTGGGGATGTGCGTGACGCATGACTTGCCGAGAAACGCCTCGGTATACCGCTTGTCGTATTCACTGTTTGCCACAAGGTATACCCTGCCGGCATCAACGCCTTCGCGCAAGAAATCATTCCACCGCTCCCACCGCTCCGCGCTGTTGTTGACACCGTATTCGTAGCGTATAGGGATGTCGATGATAACAGGCTTCCCGGTACATCGGTAGAGCATGGCGAAGATTGGCGGGTAGCAAGCAAGGAACGCATCGAACTTCTCAAGCTGACGTCCGTAGGTGTTGTAAAACTTTATCCAGTCTTTGCGCTCATCGAATCCGCACCACCCGTCACCGTCCAGCATGGGCATGCTTTGGCGACTGCGGCCCATGACGGCAGCATGGCCAGACATGCAAACGTCACTTACATGGTGCCCGAAGTCGCCGAATATCTTCTTGAGGTCTGCGACCACGCTTATGTGTTGGTCGATTGCAAAGATGTCCATTAGAGCCTTGTCCTTGACCAATAGATATAGATGGGGTGGTCAATGTAAACTTCCGTCTTGAGCAATGGCCGTAGCTTGTCGGAGTATGCTTTGTCCTCGGCTTGCCAAAGGTCGTCGGGGAACTTCGCTTGCAGCGCGAGCGAACGCTTAACCGGGTTCAGATGGTTCGGCGTGCGGAAGAATTCATGCCGTCCCGTATACCATCCGTCGCACTGTATAGAGTGAATGAACTTGGCGTGAGTGTTGCCCTTGAAAACGATCATGCCCTCTATGCCAACACAATCGGGACGCGTCTCAATGGCCCTGAGAATACTCTCCACGTAGTCGCGCTCTGGTTCGTCATCGTCATCGAAATACGCGATATATTCTCCGGTCGCGCGTTCCATGAGGACGTTGCGTTTGTGGCCCGTTGGCATTTCTCGGTTGTCGCACTCTGCCAATACTTCGACACTACACAACGCACCGCACTCAATGATTTGCCGGTTCAATTCCAAGCATAGCGCGGTGAGTTTCTCCCGTCGCTCTTCGATGGTGCAGATCAAGATTGATAATACCATTTTCATTACCACTCCAATCCCCACACAGAAGGAGCATCGATCCATTCTATATTAAGACTATCAATTATCAGTAGTTACCAATTCCCTGCGCAACCAATCGCCGCGCAATGTTGTTGGCGTAGATCCTGCCCTTCTTCATGTTCGCCTTATCATCGGCCAGCACTTGCAGCGGTCGCAGCCTCATGAAGGTATTATCCCACTCGTCAACCGGTGCCGCAGTAGAATGCCGGTGTTTGATAATCACGTCTCGGTTGTAGTGTGCCGTGTGGGTTATGGTTCCGATAAGATACCATATCACGTCTATCATGTTGGCGCTTGTGACCATGCTATCTTCGACGCACATAAATGGCTTGCGCGTAGCTTCAACCATCTTGCGCGTTACAAACAGATTGACACATAGCGTCTCGTGCGCTATGTAGTCATCATCCACCCAAAACACGCCATAGCCGTTGTAGTTGTTGATGTCTTTCATAATGAGCAGGTCATAGTCTTGCGTCTCGAAAGTCATGTCATCACCGAGCATTGACACCGCTACATTGTAGCCATTGAACCTGGTGTTGTCGTACATGAGATTGAAGTAGATGGCAAGGTGCGGCTGCATGCGGTTCTCGTCGATGATTTCCCATTCACAGCCGTGCGGCCAGTCGTAGTTGGCCAGGTATTCCCGCGTCTCGGTGTCCTTCACGTTCACGCAAAACGAGAAACAAATGTTCTTGATATTGCTCACCTTCTCGATAGCCGAATTGATAAACGCGGGTAGTGATGTCTTGCTACGTCCATAGGTTGGCACCATCAGGCACAAGCGGTCGATGCGGGTTGCGGTCATCTGTCCTCATCTCTGATTACTTGTTCAATGTCTTCTTTCCACGCAGCAAATAGTTCGTGGTATGATTGTTGACTCCGCCTCACATCTATCGGCGTCCTTGTCACTGTAGATCATGCCAACGTAGCCATCGCGCTTGAGCTTGACGCGAAATGGTTGCTCATTGCCGCCGAACTTGAAAATGTCATCGTGGGCGATGTGACACGACTTGACGTACTTCCAAATGATCTTACATAGGAAATGTTGGTCTGTGCCGTGAAACTTGCCGCGCGGGTTGGCGGCATCGGGTTTGATCTTGGCGATCCATTCCTGCTGGAGCCGCTGCCATTCTGGGATGATGAATGCCTTGGCACCCCACATGCCGCCAAGGATAGCGATATTGTGCGCCGGATTGTCGCGCATGATGTGGAATGGTAGGTCGCTCTCAATCCACTCCTGCACCGCGTCAGCTTCGCGCATATTGAGGCGGGAGTCCGTATCCCTCACTATCATCCGCTCCACATCGGGCGAGTCGTAGACCGCCTCAAAACGCCAATAGAGGCCCATGAAATCATCGGACCTCGGCTTGCGGATGACTTCGCCGCCGTAGTCTTTCAGCGCCTTGATTACGTCATCAGGTACTTGGGTGTCACAGTAGAATCGGGTGGTCCAGCCGGGGTAGATGCGGGGAGCGAGCTTTGCGTTTTCGACGGCTCCAGCCGTGTAGGCGTGCTGGTCGCCCCATACCGAGAACGATATAATGCGTCTCATGCAGGTTGGCCCTCCTGTTATGTGCTAAATATAATTCACTGTCAGCATTCGCGTAATGGGAAAATTAGTCCATGACGATTATTCCAGTGCGACCCTTGTATCCCGCCACATGGCGATGAATGCTGGCCATAATGATGTCTTTGCCCGTCTCGCGATACTCTTCTATGATGTGCAAGCGCTTCGGGATCTTGATGTTGTGTGGCTTGGTCAGCCTCACGCGCGACGCGATTTTATCGTATCCACCATTGGCCAACTTGCCCTTTGACAGTGGGCAGAACGTGAACGTCATACCCGTGGGCCGCATCCAGTATGGCGTTCCGCCGGGATGTCTGATTGTACCACCGTATTGGTGTATGCGCGCGTACTTGGTGTCAGTAGCCAGCTTGACAACGAAGTCATATTCGCCATATTGGCGCTTCGACGTTCTCCACGACCGGCGCAGTGTTCCGGTAGGTGCCTTGAGTCCGAAGTCCGCGAACTTCCTTCCGCTCATCTGGTCGCGCTGTATCGTGCCCTTGAATTCTTCCATTCCAACGAACAGGCCTTGACGCGCACGCACATTAAAATCCTTCACCTTTGCGCGTAGTCCGTCCATCATCTTCCGCGTATCACTGAGAGACATCTGAATCATATCAGGCCAACCACCCGGCGATATGGCATGAGTAGATTGTAGGCGTCATTGACAATTGGCGGGGGTGGACCCATCACCGAAGACTGCCACTGTGCGCCAATACGCTGGACTCCGCCGTCCTTGCTCACGCTGGACACATCGAGCCGCGTCTTGTTTGCCCACATGTGGCGCACCTGAATCTCACACGCGGTCACTATGTCGGGGTATGATTCACAGAGCGCGGCAGTGGTCACGCTGGCGAGCGTAGCGGTCGCGTCCCCTGCCGTTGCTCCCGCCTCGGTTGTGTACTCGGTCAGCGCTTCGCCAGCCTCGAACACGCCATACAGCACATCAGCCGTGAGCACCGTAGCCGTGGCCGATACCACTTTGCCAACCGCATACGACGTGCCGCCGAAGACATATTGTCCAGCCGTCCACGTCCCCGCAGATCCACTGATAGCGTATACCGAGCGTGTCGCCGTTGTGGCCAGCCCCCCGGTGTAGATTATCCGCAGACCTTTCTTGGCTATGAACGGTTCAGCGTTCGGCAGCACAACCGAGTTGCCATCTCTGCCAATGTAGCAATCTGAAATCTCGGCCTCGGAACCATCCCACTCACCGCCAGCATCAGAGTATACGGATGTCAATGTGATAATCGGATTTGCCTTAGGATAGTATTCCTTGCGTTCGTAGTCCACATCGAAATACTCTGTCCGACTCTCGATATGCAATGATCGGTTGAGAAACTTCTCTATCTGAGCGCTGACCGATGGAAGCCACATCATCAGGTCGCGCTTGTTGATGTCGTTATTGGTGAGCACCGTAGCACCTTGCCCTACGCAGTACCGAAGCAACCTATCATAGCTTGACAGCATCATCTGTGCCATGTGTATACTCCCATGGTAATAGGGGCAGGTATTTCTACCTGCCCCTCATTCACTCACCACCACCGTACGCGACTACTCAACGTCAATGGTCTCGACATTGCCCACGGGGCAGGTGTCGGCACGACCCAGGACCGCAGTCACTGAGATGTTGGTGCTCTGTGTTCCGCTAGACCCGAAAGTCCCGGAGGCCTGAGCGCCAACCCACATGTACCGCTTGTGGTTCTTGGTCAGAACATTGCCGATCTTGATGGTCATGTCATCACTGGACGACATGGTTGACACCAGAGTTCCGCCAGTGACAGGAACGGCACTGGTAAACACATCCTGATCGCACTCGTACAGCTTCGCGCTAAACGTCGAAGAGCTGAGGACGTCGCCCACATTGAGAATGAGCAGCATCTCATCGTAGCCCTTGGTGTCAATCGACCCGCGACCGAAGCTGACCGATGTTGCCGTGAACGGACCAGCCGCGATTACCTGCTGGACCTTGAGATCCTCGATAAGTTTCCCTCGTCCGATACCCATGATATTCTCTCCTTGTTCATTTTTGTTTCGGCCCTACTTGTTATCAACTACCGTCACCTACCGACTTACGCTGTCCACTCGCTCTCTGTCGTGGATGCACCGCTTGCCAGTGTGAACGCGCTCTCACGCACAATGCCGCAATCGAATTCCGCAAACATCACAATGTAGATCTGGTCATCGAGCAGGGCCGAGCCCGTGCTACCATCACCAGCCACATCGGACACCTTGAGAATCAGGTCGCGCCACATGGGAATCCAGAACATGCCCCAGTTACCGAAGATCACGCGCGAAGACGTGCTGGACGAACCGGAGGTCTCGTCATTGGGCACGATGGACGTGGAGCGGATCTTGTAGCCGAGCTGGTTGCTCAACAGTTCGTCGGTCATCAGCAGGTTCATGGGCATGATCGGTGCACCAGTGGCGGAGGTCTGACCGCTGTACTGTGCGATACGCTCACGCTTCATACCAGCCTTCACGCGCGGGTGCATGAGGAAACCACAGTTTGCACCGGCTGCGCTCAGTTCATCGGCAACCTCAAGGTCAGTAATCATCTGCGCGGCATGATCGATCTTGAACCTGTTGCCACTCAGTGACACACTTGACGTTGTGGTCCCGGTCGTGTTGAGCAATCCCTTGGCCTGGTAGTTGGCGCCAGTACCGGCGAGAAGCTGCTGCTCCATCTTGTACTTCAGCGCGTACTGAAGATCGTCACGGATGATCTTGTCACTGACACCACGCGACTGATAGACAAGACGGTTGCTCTGCTTGGTGAACGCGCCGACCTTCTTCGGGCGGAACGTGATCGAGCTGTAGGCAACCTGGCTCTCGGTGGGCTTGCTATTCTCACCGACCATGTACGCGGTCGAACGGCTGGACTTCTTCGGAATGGGAAGGTCGCCCGTGAGCCCGCGCACCACGTTGGCACCGAGTTCGACAATGGGCATTTGCGCCATAGCAAGGTCCACAAATTCCGATGTTACTTCGTCAGGAATGAGATACCCACCCGAGGTGCCGTCGCCAGCATAATTACTGCGGAGCTTGATAGCCTGAGTAATCATCTCAAGTTCTTGTCCGGCGTCCTTCCATGCTTCGGCCTTGATCGCGCCCTGCTTCTCTTTGTAGATGGCAGCTACAGCCATACCGAAGTCAAAGGGGGTTTTCTTGTTCTGATCGCGCAGACCCGACACCTCACGCGCGGAAGCAACCTTAAGCTGCTCTTGCACGCTGTTGACGGTCTTGGCAATCTCATTGAGATCGCTCTTCAGGGCCGCGACTTCTGCCTTTGCCTTGTCGCCGGTTTCGGCGGCAAACTTGTTGAGCTGCGTCTCGATGCTCGCGCGCTGCTCAGTGAGCTTTACTTCCAGTTCTTTGAGATCCATGATTTTCTTCTCCGTTGTTGATGGTTACATTCACGGCTTTACACGGATGTTGATACCCTCACTCATCACCCTTTCGTAAATGTCACTGATCTGCTTCGCTCCGTCGCCGGGATTAGCGGGAGGAGTCTGCTTCACGGACATTTGGTCAAGGCGGTCAATGATGGCATTGGTCCGCAGTTCCGTTTGTTCGATGAACTTTGTCAATGGTTCGGTGATGGCTTTGACCGCTTCGAGTATCGGCGTCATATCGAATGCGATTGGAGCGTTGACAATAAGGGACTGAATTGTCACTTTGTTATCGTTGGTCGTGCCAATAGTAAGCGGATCGTCTTCTGAAGCGGTGTCAGGATTGACCTCGGTCAGCGGCTCGACAGCAGGCGCCGCGGGCGTCTCTGGTTCCGTCTTAATAGTCGGAATGACAAACGTGCGACCTACCTTGCCGCGAATGGTTTCAACGAAATGATCGAGCAAGTTTACCTCGAACCACTCGGCCAACACAAGCGCGTCAATGTCCTTCTGCTCGAAGTTGGCGCTTTTGAGGTCGCACGATTTCAGGGCGTTCTGCAAGGCGTCGGGATTCGCCGGTATGCTACACGGTGAGAATTCGAGGTAGTCCCACTCCGTATACTCAACACCATAGTCACCGAGTCCGACGCGCGACCGCTCTTCCTGCGATGTGGGGCGATTGCACTTGATGGGCATAAAGCCAATCGAGCACGCCGGCATAAATCCGCTCGAAGCGAACTTGTACACCAGGTCGGCGCGGCCCGACGTGTCAACGCGGTCATCTAAGAAGAGCGCTTGCGCGGGAATGTTTTTCGCCTTCTTGTCGATGCTGATTCTCAGCGAGCAACCGACAGGATAGTTGTCGTGCTGATGTGAAAACATCACCACAGGGTTTTTCAGGTAGCTTTCAAGGCGCGCACCTGCCGCTCGCACCACGTCACCGTATCGGTCTGGCGTCTCGTTAGTGGTCTGATATGACAGCACGCGCGACTCGTAGCCGGGCAGATATTCCTTGCCGATTTTGGCACACAGCTTCTTGCACTCATCGGGGTTCATGGACACGCGCGACGGAGGGACGGCAGAGTATACGCGCGTCTGCTTGTCGGATTGCTTGCTCTTTCCGATTGCTTCAACGTCTTCTGTGCCGTAGAGTGCGAGAAGTGTTTCCTTGTCCATTGTGTGCTCCTTGTTGACAATAAAAAAGGGGCCTATATGGGAAGCACCCAGATAAACCCCTCGTTGGCTTGCGCCATGTTTTCGTGTGTTCTAAATCGTCAAACGAATCTCTCTAAGACACTCCCGATGTGGACACTTGGTTTGTATGATAGCGCCCTTGCTCCTGATAACAGAAAGAATTCTTCCGTTACAGTGAGGACACCTAATCATACGCAGAATCGGTTCAGTATAAATATACCTATCCGCATTGCGAATTACAACAGACACCGAGCTGACGCCTTCAATTGGCAATGTTGGCCTCTGTTACCTGGTTGTATATTGCGGCCTTTTGGGTCAGCACATCTACACGCCGCGTCAGTGCATCAATGTTGCGCGTTGCCTCAACGGTATCGAGATTCACGCGCATCTGTAATTCGCCGCCGCTCACTCGCTGCTGATCTCTACCCTTTGCGAGTGCAAGATTGGCAATGAGAAACGACTGGACCAATATCACCACGAGCATACCAACGTCATGCCACTGCATCGGGTTTCTCCTTCGCTTCACGCATTGAAGTAAGGCGAAAACGTATAGACGAGACCGCGGTGAAGAGGCTTTGGCGCTTCGGATTTAGCTTTGCCAGTATCGCCCGCGCTTTCTGCTTGAATGTCATTGGCGCCGTCTTCTTGCGCTTTGTCATTGGTAGTCCCTTCGGATGTTGGGTAAATTTTTCTCGGCCTTCCAGGTCCACGTCTGGCTTCATTGTCGTTCATACTATACCGGCCCTTCTGCGTAGATTGTGACACACCTACAATTTATGATCTGTCCAAGATCACCCGTTGACTCAAGAGGATAATGGACACCAACATACGGAAACACGTCGCCAACGCGCACGATGGTGCCATCAACCATGGCGTGAGCCGTGCGCACACGTTCGTCTTGTGATGATAACCACTGGTGGTACTCAAC
>Ga0315288_10004840_pt1 | contig 17143 bp, 16 predicted proteins | sample YL17G11_20_MG_FD_203454 | JGI IMG/M metagenome (GOLD analysis project Ga0315288, IMG submission 203454) | Sediment microbial communities from Yellowstone Lake, YNP, Wyoming, USA - YL17G11_20 | ecosystem: Environmental > Aquatic > Freshwater > Lake > Sediment | place: USA: Wyoming | collected... | reverse complement strand
TACGCGGCGTTCTTCCGGGCATTGGCCAGCGAGGCGTCCAGGCGGCGGAGCTGGCTCCGGCACAGGGCGGCAGACATCTCGTTGGTCCGGTACATCCAGCCCATCATGATCGAATTGTACTCCCGGACGCCATCGAGTGGGCGCGCCGGATCGAAAGCCTTCTTGTCGCTCTCGCGGATGTCCTCGCCGAACATACGAAACATGTTGGCGCGATCCTTCAGGTCCTCACGGTTCGTTAGAAGATACCGCCCTCGCCCGCGGGGAGGTTCTTGCTCCCCTGGAACGAGAAGCAGCCCATGTCGCCGCTACCGCCGAACCATACGTCGAAGGCCGGATTCGCCCTCTCGGCGCGGAGCCGGGCCAACACTGCCCCCGAATGGTGCCTCCTCCTTCGCGAGGTTACAAGAAGTTCACCGACACCACCCGGGCGAAGTGGGCACGATTCCTCTTTCGGCCATGGCCCGGAGTAGGACTACCCGGTGGCCTGTCGCACCTGGGCCAGCGCGTCGGCAATCCCCGAGGCGTCCAAAACGAACTCCAGGGGGCCGATCTCCTGCTCGTACACATCGGCAGGAATCGCCTGCTTCACCTGGTCCTCCAATACGTGATACACGGGGAGTCCCAACGGGACCCCGGCCAAGGGCCCGGCATAACTGGGATCACCTTGCGTCAGCGTAAGGGCTATCATGAGCGTGCTCCCCGCCGTGGGGGTGCCCAGCAGGACGATCATCCGGTCACGCTCATTGCCTTCCACCACCCGCCGAATCATCCCTTGTTCTTCCAGGTCCATGGCGCCTGCGGAGGTTCAGACGAAGCACTGCGTCACATCATAGATGACCTGTGCGCCGGCGCTCTCGGCGCAGGCCCGCAAGGCGGGGGCGGGCACCCCATCCCGTTCACCCAGGGCCAATACCAATTTGTTCTTCAGATCTACCACCGGTCCACCTCCTTTCTGGCAGGCTAACACACGTTTCGCTCCAACAGCAAGCTTGCCCCGTCCCCGATGGCGGTCATCCGGCCGAGGAAGAGGCTGCCTTTGGCGATGAACTGCACACGGGTGAGTGTGCCCTTGGTCAGGCCAGCGATAGCATGGGGGAGATACGGAACCGCCGAGGCGGTGTGCCCCTGGGTTGGCGAGAACCCGGGGAGGCCGTGGGCCCGCTCGAAGTTCGACATCTCCTCGCGCTGGATTTCACCGGCCTTCACCGCCAGGGCGGCGATCATCCGGTAGTTTGTAGCCGGGACATCGCCGGAGCCGGCTGGCTCTGTGATGTCAGGGTTGTGAAGTTCCACGGCAAAGCGATCCACGTCCCGGAGGCGCAACCCCTGGCGCTGTAACGGGGCGAGGATGAGTGCCGTGGCGACCTGGTGGAGCGCCACGCCATCGCCAATCCGATGCACCGCCGTGCCCTCCAGCCGCAGGATCGGGCTCCGCCCGTCGTCGGCCACGACGTCGACGGCGATGCCCACCAGGACGTCCTCTAGGATCGGGTAGTGGGCCGCCAGGTGACCACGGAATTTCATCCCCAGCTTGGCGAGCGATCCGCCGGCCACGACCACGACGCGCCGGTACAGGCCGCTGGCGACCAGCGCCCCTGCCAGGATCAGGGCGTGCACGGGCGCCGCGCAGAAGGCCTTGACGTCCGCCCCTCCAGCCGTGCGGACCATCGCCAGCTCGCCCATGGCCTTGGCCAGGTTGCCCCCACCGCGCTGGTAGCGATCCCCCACCGCCTCCTCGCCACAACCGAGCAGAAAATCGACCGGCTCCTCCCCGCCACTCTCTTGCAGGAGGCCCTGGAGGGCCATGGCCCCGGTTACCTTGGCCGCTAGGTTCTCGAGGAGGACAGGTGCCGCCAGGGTGTCGTCCTGTTCATGAGCGGGCAGCACGACGCCGACAGGCTCATCATCCCCGCTGCACAGCGCTTCGCCTCCGGCAGTCAGGGCGCTCGCCAGGCTGTCTGGAGGCGCCGTCTTGATCCGGGCGCTCTGGAGCTCCGGTTCGATCTGTGGGACGAAGCGAGTGTTCCAGAGAATCAGGTTGGCCGTGTCGGCACGGGCCAGCCAGGCATAAAAGGTGCGCTCATCCACCAGGAATCCGCCCGGTCCCTGGCAGCGCGACGCTTTCAGGGGCTGGAGGTGCCAGGGGCGCGGGATGTCGCGCAAGGACTCCGGGGCCAGGTTTCCCAGCATGACCTGGTGGGGCGGATAGACGACGGCCGCGTCGAAAGGGCGCAGGTGCGCCCGGAGCGCCGGGCGGAGTTCAGGAGATGCGACCAACTCGCGCCGCGGCTTCGAACCGGAAAGCACCAGGTCTGGAACATGCGCGAGTGCCAATCGCGCGGCGCGAATAACGGGCTGGGCGATTTCCCGGCCAGCAGGAAGCGTGGTCATTTCCAACATCCCGTCGGGTCAGATGGAGCCTGCGCAGCAGCCGTGTCGCCTCGGGGATACGCCTTGGCCATCAGTAATCGAAGTAGCTCTGCGGCCCGAGTCCGTAGTTATCGAAATGGCCGAAGATCGGAGAGTAGGCCCCCGACACGGCTTCCAGATCCAGGGGGCCGGAGGCCGGCGTTCGAACGTCCGGCCGCTCCTGGTCGAAGACGAGTTCTTTCCCACCCACCACACGAGCCATGAAGGGGAGCGGCCCGGAGGGGGCCAGTGTGCCGGTGCTGACGATGGCATCCGCCTCCGGCACGCTGAAGAGGAGCGGCGGCTCGTCCGATCCTGTCTCCGCCAACTCCGGCGTCATGCGCACGACCTTGATGTCCGACTCGATGGTGAGAAACACCGTCTCGATCCCGGCCCGCTCCAGATCCTGAATCGTCAGCATGACTTCGACCAGATCGTTCCCCCCGTGGTTCCAAGTGATCAGTGCCCCTTGGGCGTTGAGCATCCGGGCGAGCTTTGCCGTCTGGTAGGCGCTCAATTGCTTCTCCCGCAGCGAGCCCCAGCGCGTCCGGGAGATGATGGATCCCACCCAATTGATGTCCACACCGTGTCGGGCGTAGAGGCTCATGAGGACCGGGTTGTTCACGTGCAACCACGTGCACTTGCCCGGATAGGTCACCACGGCGTCTCCGGTGATGGCCCCGTCCAGAATCTCGTTTGGATGCAGGAGGATGGGCAGCGCGTGCTGGGTGGACCCGTAGATTCCGGTGCCAATGCCGGGGACCATGGAGGCGTTCAGCGTGTGGACATGCACCACGCGGGGGAGAGCCGTGTCGACCGGGGCCAGAGCGAATCGGCCGCGCTCAGGCGGCGGCTGGTCACGCAGCAGGCCCGCCAGATCGTGCGCCACCCGGTGTCCGGCCCCGCGGAGGGCATCATTCCATTCGGTCAGTTCCAGCGCTGGATCGGTTTCGATGGTCAGCACCAGGTATCGAAGCGTGCTGTAGACCGTGACGGCGCCCGGACCCGTCATATCGATCAAGCTGTCTGTGGCTGCGCTCACGGCGCGGCGGACATGAGGCAAGGCCTCGGAAGAAATCAGCACGCCGAAGCCGGAATAGCGGAAGGTCTCGCCGCTTCCGACGGTGTCCGGCGGGTGGTTGCAGATGCCGGGATACGCCTGCCCGCGCCCAACCACCTTGACACGGGGCTCGATGACGTCCCGCACCTGAATGATCCGGGTCTCCTCTCCCGGTTCCACGAGGTCCACGCTGACCGTCCGGATCCGCGGGTCCTGCATCACCAAGGTACGCACGCGGGCCGGATCGATGGTCACGGTGCCATCCCGCCAAGCAGGAGGTGACCCGAAGGCAACGGTGTCTACCTGGAAGGTTCAGAGATCGAGCTCCACGTGTTTCTCCTGACTCCCTAGACTGCCTGGAACAGTGTCGGCTGTGTCACCCCGGTCTGGAGGGCCCGGAAGGCCTGCTCCACGAGCCGGCGTCTGAGGGCGCGGTCGGCCGCCGGGGAGAGCGAGGGGTCCCCGCAGACGTGCTCGATCTTGATCCCCTGGATGACGCGGTTCGCCCCGGCCTGCATCGCGAGGGGGGGCAGCGCGGTGATGACCGCGACTGGAATGCCTGCTCGCTCGATTTCCTTGCTGATCGTTGCCCCGCAACGATTGCACGATCCTCAGGTGGCGACCAGCAGGGCACCGTCCACCTGGTGGGAACGGAGTAAAGCCCCGATCTCCGCGCCGTGGCGTTTGCAGTCGGCCAGCCGCTGGTCATTGCCCACGGTCGAACAGAAAAAGTCCATGAGCTTGCCAAAGGCTCCCTCCCGCTCCAGGGCGCGCAGGGCGTCCAGGGGCAGAACGAGATGAGGGTCCTGGCAGGCGGGGAGGTTGAAGAAGCCGCCGTGGACGCATTCGAACTTGTCAGGGGTGAGGGCCTCCAGGCCGGTGAGGTCGTACATCCGCCAGCGGGTCTCGCTGCAGCGCTTGATCCGATCAGGGTTTCCTTTGGGGACGATCCCTCCCGTAGTCACGACGGCGATCCTGGCCCGACACATCTCACCGATGGGCGCCGCCGGAGGAACGGCCTCGTACTTGTCCACCGGGATTTCGGTGCGAAACGGCCCCCCGCGAAGTTTCGTGACCAGCATGGCGACGGCGCGCTCGGCGCCCGGGCGCTCGCGGAGTCCGGGCCGGCGAATCCCGCGGGGCAGATACCCGTCCGCCTCCGCCGGACCCAGTGGAAGCCCAGCGGCCCGCTTGCGCGTCAGGGCCAGCATGGCCTGGAGCGCGGGGCCCATGCCCGTGGCGGAGTTCCCTGTGGGGACGACGTAGGCCCGCTTGTACACGAGCACGCCGGGATTCTCCGGGTGGAGTCCCGTCACCGCCGGGATGCCCGCCTCCTCGGCCAGCTGACAGACCTGGGCGCATGCGCTCCCGTAGCGGCCTGCGGCGAACGCCGGGCCTGCCAGGACGGCGTCGGGTCGGACCTCGCGCAACCAGGCCTGGACGGCTGCCCGGGCTGCCTCCACCCGTTCGTTGAAGAAATTGTCGCCGCACACCAGGGTGGAGATGACCCGGCCCTCATTCTTGAGCATCGCCTGCAGGGCGCGGCCGGGGCCCACCGGACCTTCTCTGACCTCGGGTGGGTGGTTCGCGTGCTCCTCCCCACCGATGCCGGCGAAGAACTGGTTGACGTAGTGGCTGATGCGAAACATGACGGGACTCCTCAGATGCGTCTCCACTTCCGCACGAGATCGGCCATATTGTTCAGCGAGAGGACGGTCAGCGCGATCAGGATTCCGGGGAATATTCCGTACGAAGGGGCCGCGTACATGTAGTTCCGGCTCTCATTCACCATCAGCCCCCAGGACGGGGCGGGAGGTTGGCTGCCGAGTCCAAGAAAGCTCAGGCTTGCCTCCAGGATGATCGCGCGCGACACGGCGATCGGCACCTGGACGATGATCGGAGAGAGAATATTGGGTAGGATGGTCCGGAAGGCCACGCGCCCCCAGTTCGCCCCCAGTGCGACAGCGGCCTCCGTGTATTCCATCCCTCGCTCGGAGAGCGCGCCAGCTCTCGCAAGACGGGCGAACTGGGGGATTCCCACCACGGCGACCGCCACGGCAGCATTCACCGATCCCAGGCCGAGAATGGCCACCAAAGCCATCGCCAGGAGGACGGGGGGAATCGCCAACAAGGTATCAACGCCACGCATGATGATGGCGTCGATGCGTGGTCCTCCGAGGCCAGACCAGACCCCAAGGGGAACGCCCACCAGCACTGCCATAAAGGTGGCACCGACCCCGATGAGCAGGGCGACCCGCGTCCCGAAGATGAGACGACTCAAGATATCCCGGCCGAACTGGTCCGTCCCCATGGGATGGGCCCAGGACGGGAGGGCCAGGACGGTCGCCTTGCACATCTCCAGAGGGTCATAGCGCGCCATGATGGGTGCCCCCAGTGCTGTGAAGACCAGGAGGGCAAGGAGCAGGGTACTGACATTCCAGCGGGGCTTCATACTTGTCCTGCGCCCTTTTCGTGCCGGATCCGCGGGTCCACCAGGGCATACGCCACGTCTACCAGCAGGCTGATCAGCACGAAGCCGATGACGCTCACGAGGATGATTGATTGGGTGACGAGGTGGTCCCGGCTGAGAATGGCTCGCCACAGGGCGGTCCCCATCCCCGGGGTGGCGAACACCGACTCGGTGATCACCGCGCCCCCAATGAAAAAGCCGGCGTAGATGCCGAACACGGTGAGGATGGGGATCAGCGCGTTGCGAAGTGCATGCAGCCAGATGACTGCACGCTCGCCCAGTCCCTTGGCTCGTGCGGTTCGGATGTAGTCACGACCCAGCACGTCCTCCAATGCCGCTTGGATGAATCGGCCCATGATGGAGCCGCCTCCCAGGCCCAAGGTGACACCAGGCAGGATCATGTTGCGGGCCCACAGCATGGGGTTTTCGGAAAATGGAATGTAGCCTGACGGGGGCAACCAACGTGTCCACACCCCGAAGAACCAGGAGAGCAGAACGCCGAGCCAGAACACCGGCACGGCCAGCGCGCATCCGTGGTACCAGTTGACCAGGGTGGAAAGGCGCGACCGCGGATGTGTGGCGACATAGACGCCCGTCGGGAAGGAGATCAGCAGGACGATTAGCATGGCCCAGCCCGCAAGCTGCAGGGTAATCGGGAAGGCCCGCACCAGGATCCTGGAGACCGGATACCCATTGATCAGGGAGTACCCGAGTTCGCCCTGGAGGACCCGGCGGATCCATCGCAGGTACTGCACGGGGATGGGTTGATCGATTCCCAAATATGCGCGGAGCGCCTGGAGCTGTTCAGGGGTTGCCCGGTCGCCAAGCATGACCAGCGCGGGATCCCCGGGGAGCGCCCCAACCATGGCGAAGACCAACAGGGAAGCCAAGAAGGTGGTCAAAAGCGCTTCCAGCGCTCGGCGAATGAGGTAGGCACTCATGCGCGCACGTCCCTTTCATGCCCACGCGAGCATTCCCACCCACGGGGGGCCCCTCGGGGCTTTCGGGCCTTGGTTCTCGTCCCTCTTCCCCGTGCCGCTCGCCGAAATCCGACCATCACGACTTGGGCGCAAGTAACTCCTGGACCTTCAGTGCAATCTGATGGGCCTCGTAGGCGACATCCTCCCGTCCGCGTGCCGCCTCTGCCCGGCGAGGATCCTGTCCCGGGCGCACCGTGAAGTCCTGGGTTGGTTGTCCCGCACACGTCGGTCCGTCCAGCACGGCGAAGTCCAGGTTGCGGAGCGGGGTGGGTAGCGAGGGCAACGCGGTCAGGTCTACTGTCTCGGGGTGATAGGCCAACATGAACGAGGTCTCCCCCAGCTCCGCGTGGCCCCGGTACCGCGTGACGTAGCGGAAACCCGTCAGGAATACCGCGACCTTGCCTGGTTCCGTCTCCTCCATTGCCAGGCGCTCGAGTGTGGTGCGCTGATTGGGTGCGCCGTGGCCGTTCACCAGCGCGATCACTCGAAAGGCTTGCCGTTTCAGGGCGCGGACCAGTTCGCGAACGATGACCCCGAAGGCGCTTTCCTCGATGTACAGGCTGGTGAGGGGAAATCCCGGAAAATCAATTCCCAGCACCCGTTCGTCACCCCGGAAGCCCTGATACCGCAGGCGTTCCGGCTCGGTGTAGGTTTCTGTTCCCAACGGGAGGGGCGGGAGCACCACGCCTCCCGTCTCGCGAGCTGCTTCGAGTGCCATAGCATAGGCGTGGAGCATGTCCGTGCCGTAGGGCAGATGCGGCGCGTGCCACTCCAATGGCCCGATCGGAATGTAGGCCACGGAGGCCTTTTCCCGCCCAGCGATGATCTGCCGGGGACGCATGAACTCATAGCGGATCTCTTCCATTCTCGAGGTTCCTCCTGATAGTTCGGCCGGTGCCTCCAAGAGCGCTTACCGGGCCGCTGTCCTCACGGTCCCGGAGGCCTCTGCAGAGCCTCGCAGGTTTGCCAAGGCATCACGAACCTTGGCGGCAATGCTCTGGCCTTCGCGGACCATAGCCTCGCGCCCCCACTGCGCCGTGGCACGGCGGGGATCCTGATCCGGGCAGATGGAGAAGTCCGAGGCGGGTTCCCCCGCGCACGTCGGGTGATCGAGGACGCCGTGCTCGAACGTACGGACAGGGGTCGGCAGCGGCGGCAGCGAGGCCAGGTCCACTGACTCCGGGCACAAGTCCAGCATGTACGAGGTCTCGCGGAGCGACGCGTGACCTCTTGGGTGGGTATCCAGGAGGGCGCCAGTCAGGAAGACGGCGACCTGACCCGGCTCCGACTGTTCGTTGGCCACCCGGGTCAACATGGCCCTATGGTTGGGGCCGCCGTGGCCATTCACGAGCACGATCACCCGGAACTCCTGGCGCTTCAAGGCCCGGACGATCTCGTTCATGATGACGCCCAGGGCACTCTCCTCCACGTAGAGGCTGGCGAGGGTGAATCCCGGAAAGTCCATCCCGATGATCCGTTCATCCCCCCTGAATCCGCGATCCCGGAGGCGTTCCGGGGTGATCAAGGTCTCCGTCCCCAACGGAAGCGGTGGGAGGACGACGCCTCCGGTCTCGCGGGCCGCCTCCAACGCCATGGCGTACGCGTGGAGCATGTCCACCCCGAAGGGGAGGTGCGGACCGTGCCATTCCAGAGGCCCCAGGGGGACATAGGCGACCGGCGCTTTGTCGCGGGCATCGATGATTTGTTGCGGGCGCATCAGCTCATAGCGCATCTCTGCCATCGCACGCTCCCCTTCTGGCACTTGCCCCTCCTGTTAGCGATCGAGCCACACCTTGCGCAGGTCGACGATCATTTGCGGATCCACGGCAAATCCCTTCACAGCCTTGCTAACCCCGAAGGTGGGAACGCGAAGCGCGATCGGGATCGTCCACGACTGGTCCAGCAGGTAGCGGACCGCGGCCCGGAGGGCCGCAAAACGTTCCTCCTCCTTGAAGCTGGCGTTCAGCTTCTGGATGGCGTCGACGTACTCTTTGGGTGGACCAACCTTGATCCAGGATGGGTTCGTTTCATTGAGTCGGTACGCAGAGCTGATGGTGAAGTCGGTCGGGTCCAACGTTGCGAGCGTTAGGAATGTCAGGTTGAGGTCAAAATTCCCCGCAAAGTACTGGGGGTAGTAGGTCGCCGCATCTACCACGTTGATCTGGGCGTCGATGCCAATCTGCTTGAGATCCGCCTGGATGATCTGCGCAATCAAGGGGGGCTCGGGGGTGATTCCCGTCACAAGGATGCTTGTCTTGAACCCTCTTGCGAATCCACCGGCGACCAACAACTCCTTTGCCTTGGCCGGGTTGAAAGCGTACTGGTCGTTCAGCTTGGGATCATAGCCGGGTGAGCCAGGTGCCACCATCTGCACGGTCGCCCCGCCGAAGCCACCCAGGACCGTCTTGACGATGGATTCCCGGTCCACAAGGTACTGAAAGGCCTGCCGGACCTTCAGGTTATCAAACGGGCGCCGCTGGGTGTTCACGGTAAGGACGAAGTACTCGTTCGCCACGGGGGCCGGGATTACTTGCAGGCCTGCCGCGCGGAGACGCTCTGCATCCTTATTCTGGACCGTATGCGCGATGTCGATCGTGTTGCCGCGAAATGCATTCTCCAGAGCCTGGGGGTCGGTGTACGGCCGGATCACGATGCGATCCACGAACGGGACCCCCGCCTCCCAGTACTGGTCGAACTTCACATAGGTGAGGTGATCCCCGGGCACCCACTCTTGCACTTTGAATGGCCCGGTTCCGCCGCCCTGGTTCCGTACCGTGGCGAAGGCAGCCGGATCGATCATTCCCCAGCGGGCGACCATGGCCAAGTAATCGGGCCGCGGCCCGGCAAAGCGGAACCGCACGGTCCTGGCGTCGAGGCGCTCGGCGGCCGTCCAGTCCTCCAGGCGGCTGAACAATCCGCCGCCCGTCGCCTTGTCCTTGATGCGCTTGAAATTGGCAATGAGCGCGTCGGCGTCGAACACCCCGCCGGAGTGCGTCCGAACGCCCTCGCGGAGCCGAAAGACCGCGCTCATGGCGTCCTTGGCCAGTTCCCAGCTCACGGCTAGGTCGGGCTCGGGCCGCAGACTGGTCGAGAACTTCACCAGGTAGTTGTACACTTGGAAGAACACGGGGTTATTGGCGAAGTTGATCTCATTCGGATCCAGGGCGAAAATGTCGGTGCTGACTCCCATGGTGAGGGTCCCCCCGCGCTTCTCCCCCGCGGCGAGGGCAAGCCGGGACAGTCCCGGGTCGAGCCACGGGAACGTCGCCCCAGTGGCTGCCACGAGTTTCAGGAGTTGGCGCCGCGTCAGATGTCCGGTATGCATTCTTCCGTTGCCCATTTTTCATCCCTCCATGAAAAGTGCGGATCCTGCCCGGAAGTCGCACCGGCGCCGGCGCACTACCGACCGACGCTCTTCCAGCGAGCGGATCCGCGGGTTCCTACATAACAATCACCTGTCGGAGGTAGGCCACTGCGCGTGGCACAGCAGTGGAGCCGGGTTCCTCCCCTTCGTATTCCACCGAAATGCACCCTGTGTAGCCCACCCCTCGGAGGTATGCCAGGACTGCATCGTGATCCACCCGGGCGTCTCGTCCATCGGGCCCCACGCGCTTGAATTTCGCATGGACGTGCCATGTGAGGCCGGCCGTCCGCCGGATCGACGCCAGGCCGTCCAGAAAGTTCCCGGAATTGAGCAGGAGGCCGAGCGCCGGGCTGTAGACCGCCTTGGGGATCGCCTCCAGGTCGTCGGCCGTCTGGACGAAGCCACCGTGGTTGTGGTTCTCCAGCACAAGCCGGCCCCCCGCGCGTTCTGCGGCGGTGGCTGTGACGCGGAGGGCGGCAAGCATGGAGGGCCAGCGCACCTGGCGATCGCCCTCGGGCCATCCGGCGAAGGTGCGGAGAGACCGGGTCCCGAGTTCCTTGGAGACTTGCATCCAGCGGGCGGTTCGCTCCTGTTCCATCTGACGCCGGCCATCGTCGGCCACGCCGAAGTTGTTCATGAAGGCGATATTCACGATCTCCAGGCCGTAGCGTGCCGCGGCCTCTCGCACCTCGGCCAGGCCACCTGCCGTTGGTTCCCCGATATGCCGATCTTCCAGCTCCACCGCCGTGAGGCCCAGCTCCTCGGCGCAGAGCCGAAACCACTCGGGGAGTGTGAGGCATCTCTCGTCAAGGGGGGCGGGATACGATTCGGAGGTACATGGTAAATACATTCAGGCGACTCCCTTCTCACATCCGTCGGGTGGCGGTGGAACGCTCTCAGGTCCAGGGGCGATCACCACCTTCATGGAATCCGGAGCGATGGCCTTCTGCACGGCGGCCTCGACGTGCTCGAGGGGGTAACGGTGCGACACGAATTCGCGGAGGGGGTAGTGCCGCATGTAGCGGGCCATCTGGCGCAGACTGGGTCCATAGCTGGGCGCTTCCTCCCCGCCCACCCCCACGATACGGACGCCCTTGGAGCACAGGTGGCGGTGGGGGCTGATGCTCACCTCGCCCAGATCGGCGAAGTTGCCTGCCTCCACCAGCATCCCGTTCACACGCAGCATGTCCAGGGCCTCGGGGATCACCTGGGGGACCCCGGCGCACTCGATTACCACGTCAGCCCCCCGGCCGTGCGTCAGGTCACGGACGAACGCCAGCCGCTCGGCGGCGCTGGTCTCCGCGGCGTTCAGCACGTGGTCGGCCCCCAGCCTTCGAGCCATCTCCAGCCGGTAGGCCGACAGGTCCACGGCAATAATGGTCCCGGCGCCCAGCATCCTCGCCTTCATGAGGAAGCACATCCCCAGGGCCCCCACGCCCAGCACCACCACTGTATCGTCGAACAGGAAGGCCTCGTTCGGGACAGCCGAGAACTGCTTGGCGCGATCAAGACCAACGGCCACCGCCATGACCTCGGTGAGCACGGCGACCTCTGATGGGAGGTCGTCGGGCACCCGCACCAGGAAGCTGCCGGGGACGATGTAGATGTACTCCGCCCAGCCGCCGAAGAGATGGGGCGGCGTGGCCGCGCTCATGTTGTTGCCGTAATCCACCATGTTTTCGCAACAGTAGTAGGGGAAGTCGTGGCGGCAGTAGTAGCAGTAGCCACAGACCACATTAGCGCCGACGACGACGCGGTCGCCAACGGACAGGGGAAGTCCTTCGAAGTCGGTGTACTGGCCGTCCCCGCCGATCGCCGCGATGGTGCCGATGTTCTCGTGGCCCTGGATGATGGGGAGGGGGAGTTGCTTGGGAACCCCGGTACCTGCGTATTGGGTGATGTACCCCTGGTAGGCGTGCTTGTCCGTTCCGCAGATGCCGGACAGCTCCATCTTCACGAGCACACAGCCCGGCGCCGGTTCCGGGAGAGGATACTCGCGCAGTTCATATCGTCCCGGTGCCACCAGCGTGGCTGCCCGCACGAGCGCTGTGGTCATGCCGCTTCTCCTCAGAGTGTGTGAAAATATCGGCGATCTAGACCAAGCGCATTTTTCACCCAAGGAAAATCAAGAGGTTACAGTCACGTTCTCGACCCAGCGACGATTTCTTCACACACTCTCAGTCGAAGATCCAGTCCTGCAGTTCGACCCCGAGGCCGGGTCCCTGCGGGACCTGAATCATCCCATCCGTCACCACAAGGGGCTGCTTCAGCGTCTGCTGGTACGCGTTGGCAGGAAATGCCGGCGGGTCATGGGGGAACTCGAAGTACGAGGTGTTGGGAATCGCCGCCGCCAAGTGGAGATTTGCCACCATGCCCAGGGGGTCTCCCCAAGAGTGGGGATTCACGAGCACGGATGCGACGTGGGCCATCGTGGCTAGGGCCCGGAGGCGGAGCAACCCTTCGCACAGTGTCACGTCGGGCTGCAGGATATCGTAGCAGCCATCCAGCAGGAGGCGCTGGAGATCGGTGAAACCCTGGTTCACCTCCCCCCCGGCGATGGGCACCGGGGATACCGCATGCAGGCGACGCAGGTCCTCGTAGTCATGCCGTGGGAGGGGCTCTTCCAGCCACTCGACACCAAGATCGGCAAGCGCCTGCGCCGTCTGGAGGGCCCGGTGATAGCTCCAGTGCGGCCCGGGGAAGGGCGCATCGTGGACATCGGTCTGGTTCGCGTCCACCATGATCGCCATTCCGTCACCGACGGCTTTGCGCACCGCCTCTACCTGCTTCAAGTCGTCCGCCAGGGTCTCGCCATGCATGCGCAGCTTGATGGCCCGGAAGCCCTCGTCCTGGTGCCGCCGGGCATCCTCGGCCCGATCCGCAGGTGTCCGGTTCTGGCCGGTGGAGGCGTAGGCGGGCAGGGCATCACGGGCATTCCCCAGCAACCGGTACAGGGGAAGGCCGGCGACCTTGCCCAGGATGTCCCAGAGGGCGATTTCCACGAACCAGACCGCGCTCCCGAAGTAGGGCCACAGGTACCGGAGGGTACCGGCGTGCTTCTCGATTCGCAACGGGTCCTCACCAATGAGATAGGTCGCCACACGCTGCACGCACTGCTCCTCAGCGCCGAAGAATTCGTGACCCGCGATCCCGTAGATACCGGCGTCGGTCTCGATGCGGAGATAGGCGACCCGGATCCGGGTCTCCACTTGTCCCGGGGCCCAGGCCGGGTGAAAGGGCGCCGGCAGCGGGATGTCCACTTGCCGCGTACGGATTGTGGTGATGCGCATCGCGCCCACCTCGGATGTCGGCCGGGAAGCCCGAGGGCCCCGGCGGGGGTCAGTGCCTCATCTCAGCACCTGATCGAGGTTCGCGAAGACCCGCTGGAAGGCCTCCACGTAGGATTGCATCAGCTCCATCGGCTGCGGGAACAGCGGATAGGAATGCGACCCGACAACGAGCGAATCGGCCAGCAACCTCACCGTCTCGGGGTATTCCCCGAGGTCGTACTTCACCTCTTCGCCGAGCGGGCACTTCCAGGGGCAGGAGAGGCCATATCCCGTCCGCTCTTGGAACAGCGTCTGCCCTGGGACCGGAATGGTTTGCCAGAGGCTCACCTCGACACCCTCGGCCTTGAGGGCCGCCAGCAGCTTGAGGCGGAACTCTTTCGCGGACAGGTCCACGCCTGCGGCGCGGGGATCCAGGCGGATGCGGTACTGGTAGTAGCTCGACGTGCAGTCGGGTGGGACGTAGGGTGGGATGACGCCGGGGATCTTTCCCAGGTGCTCGGTGAGGTACGCGGCGTTCTTCCGGGCATTGGCCAGCGAGGCGTCCAGGCGGCGGAGCTGGCTCCGGCACAGGGCGGCAGACATCTCGTTGGTCCGGTACATCCAGCCCATCATGAGCGAGTTGTACTCCCGCGCCCCATCCAGGGGGCGGGATGCGTCGAAGGCCTTCCGGTCGCTTTCGCGGATATCCTCGCCGAACATCCGGAACATGTTCGCGCGGTCCCGCAGGTCTTCGCGATTGGTCACGAAGATGCCTCCCTCGCCAGCAGGGAGGTTCTTGCTGCCCTGGAACGAGAAGATCCCCATGTCCCCGATCCCGCCCACTTTCTTGCCCTTATACGTCGAGCCATGCGCCTGGGCGGCATCCTCGATCACCAAGAGACCGTGCTTCCTGGCGATGGCAAGGATGGGGTCCATCTCGGCCGGGAGGCCGTGGATGTGGACCGGGATAATGGCCTTGGTCCGGGAGGTGATGCGCTCCTCGATCTTAGCGGGTTGGATGTTGAACGTTCGGGGGTCGATGTCCACGAAGACGGGGACCGCATTATGGTGCAACACTCCCATGGCGGTCGCCAGGAAGGTGAACGCGGTCGTGATCACTTGGTCGCCGGTTCCGATGCCGCCGGCCGCAACCGCCGTGTGGAGCGCCGCCGTGCCGCTGTTGGTGGTCAACGCATACTTCACACCGCAATAGCGCGCCCATTCCTCTTCCAGCGCTTTGACCTGGGGTGCATAGGGGCCGTTGAGGATGCCCGAATCCAAGGCGGCCAGCACAGCGGCCTTGTCCTCGTCGCTGATGATGGGCCAGCGAACATGCAGTTCCTTGCGAACGACCGGGGTCCCCCCCCTGATGGCGATTGTGTCTTTCATGGCTGACTCCTTCCCGTTCGATGGGGCCGCCGTAGGATGTGGGTGCCGGTGCCGGGGCCGACGTGGACGCCGGCACCGCACGAGGATCGGATCAACAGCGTGTGGGAAACGACGGTGGTCGAGAAGACGTGCCGCTCCCCTTGCTCCATCTGGGCGATGGCCCGCCGCACCGCCAGGCGTCCCATCTCCTGCTTTGGGACGGCGACGGTCGTGAGTGGTGGCATGGTGTGGGCCGCGTACTCGATGTCGTCGTACCCGACCAGGGCGAGGTCGTTGGGGACGGTGAGGCCGTGGTCGTGGATCGCCCGCAGAGCGCCGATGGCCATGTCGTCGTTGGTGAAAATGGCTGTGGGCCGGCCGGCAACCTTCAGGAGCGTCTCGGCCGCCTCGTACCCGCCCTCGGGGCAGAATGCCGCCTCGACCACCAGGCTGTCCCGCACCGGGATTCCGGCCTCCTGCAGGGCGCGCCGGTACCCGCCGGTCAGGGCCTGAGAGAAAGGATGGCGCGCCGGGCCCCGCATCAAGGCGATCCGCCGATGGCCCAGCTTGATGAGGTGGCGCGTGGCCTCGCAGGCGGCTTGGAGGTCCTCGCACACGACAGCGTCCACGTCCCGGAGGGGCGGGCGCATGTCCACTAGGACCAGCGAGAAGCCGTTGGCGCGTAATTGTCGGACGAAGCCAGGGGCGACCTTGCCCACGAGGATGATCCAGCGCGTCATCATGTCGCGGATCATCTTGGGGTAGTCGATCGACTCGGCGGAATCGCCGAGGCCGTAGCCGAAGAGGAGGTGGCAGTCGTGGCGGCGGGCCTCGTCGGCGATACCTTGAATGATGCCGGCGAAATAGCTGTGCGAGGTGACCACCTCGCGGCTGAAGATGGTGCCGATGATGCGATCGTCGTGCGGGCCGGGGGCGGTGCGCGTCACGAGGAGTTGCGCGGCGGGGTTGGGGATGTAGCCCAGACGCCGAACGGCGGCTAGAACCTTGCGGCGATTTCCTGCGCTGACGTCGGGATGGCCTCGGACCACCCGGGATACCGTCATGATGGACAGGCCGGTCTGCTCCGCGATGTCTTTCAGTGTGACCGCCGACCGGGTCGTCCGGGACATGATCGTCTCCGTGATTGGTAGCGTTACCGGGAAATTATCGGCTGACCCTTGCCGATCTGTCAAGAACAATTTCTGACTCTTTCCCGAGTTTGTCACAGGACCCGCGCGGGACCGTTCCGGTTCCAGACCGCCGGAGGCGGACCGGGGCCTCCGAGGGTACTATTTGAGAGTGCCCGGGAGCTGCCCGCCCAGGCGACGGCTGGCGGCGCTGACGTCGGGGCGCCCCCGCACCACCCGGGACACCGTCATGATAGACAGGCCGGTGTGCCGCGCGATATCGCGCAGCGTCACCGGGGTCCGCACAGACTTCGGCATTTTGAGGGAAGGTGTGTTAGCGTTAACGGTACGATTTCTACTCCAAGTCGCCCCCAGGCGTCAAGGGGTTTTTCGCCGTCTCGATCCACGCCGGGGAGTCTTGAGATCGGCCGGCTTCCCCGATGGGGTACCCGAGCGGTCGCCGGGTCCGCTCATGTTATTTCGTGTTGATTTCTGTTTGATTCTGTGATGAATTACGGCTAACTTACCAGGGTGGTACGGGGCCAGTGCCGGACCGAGGGCACGGGAGGAATGGGGGATCTGGAGGCGAGGATGGCGGCCGCACGGATTGACCCGCACTGGCGTTACCACGATATTCGAGCCATCGTCCTGGAGAATGCCCGCCTTCGCCTCACTGTGTTGCCCGAGGTTGGCGCGAAGATCTACGATTTCATCTGCAAGCGAGCCGACCGGAACTTCCTCTGGCACAACCCCCGCTTGGAGCCTCGTCTTCCCGTCTTCGGCCAAAACTTCGACGACTGGTGGAGCGGGGGCTGGGACGAGGTCTTCCCCACCTGCGACGTCAGCGCCTACAAGGGTGAGACGTACCCGTACCTGGGAGAGCTCTGGTCGCTCCCGTGGGCATGGGAGGTGGAAGAAGCCGGGCCGTCGGCGGTGTCTCTGTATCTCTCCCGGACGACAGTCATCGCCTCGGCCCGGATGGAGAAGTGGATACGGCTCGAAGGGGATGACCCGGTCGTTCGGTTCCGGCACCGGCTGACCAACGTCGGGACCCAGCCGATGGATTTCCTCTGGGGCATTCACCCGTGCTTTCACA
>Ga0315288_10004839_pt1 | contig 17143 bp, 9 predicted proteins | sample YL17G11_20_MG_FD_203454 | JGI IMG/M metagenome (GOLD analysis project Ga0315288, IMG submission 203454) | Sediment microbial communities from Yellowstone Lake, YNP, Wyoming, USA - YL17G11_20 | ecosystem: Environmental > Aquatic > Freshwater > Lake > Sediment | place: USA: Wyoming | collected... | reverse complement strand
CGATGCGTGACTCAGGAGGAGACGCGAGACGCCGCGCTACGCGCGGTCCGCGATGAGATCGCTGAGACCCTCGCGGTTCTCAAAGGTCTGGGGAGGCGTGCGCCTCGGAAGGATGTGCCAAGCGCGTGATGAAGAGGCTGGTTGCGCTGCCGTTCAGGGCGGTATGCGACATCGTGGAAGCCAACGGGTTCCAGTTCCAGCGAAACACGAAACACAATGCTCTCTACGTCCATCCTGACCACCGTAATCGACTGGCATCGATCCCCCGCCACGACAGGATCGCCATCGGGACCCTCCGGTCGATTACCCGCGACTCCCGGAAGCCGAGAGAGCACTTCGAGCGCTAGGCACCGAGGCGACGCGCATCCAGAGGATGCGCATGTCAACCAGGGCCGACCGTCACTCGGACACATGCTTTGGGCCATCGATCGGTACTTCCACCCTAAGGGAGGTTCCGCCATGCCATTGGCCACCGCCATTGCCACACTCTCAGGCCTGATCGGCGCGCCGGCGATGCCGGTGCTGAAGCACTCCGACGTTGTCTTCATGAGCGGCGCCGAGGAGGATGTGTACCGGCAGTACGGCGCGACGGTGCTCGCGTGGGGCGGGACGCCGACTCCGGAGGGGCTGGCCGCCGCGAAGGAGGCCGGCGTCACGTACTTCGGCAGCGTCGGCATGGTGACCGAGTTCGCGCGGTTCATCGATGAGTTCCCGGGCTACGAGGAGGCCGTCTGCATCGACGTCGAGGGCAACCGCCTGAAGGTGCCGTGGCTATGGGACCACCAGCACAACGGGGTGCCGGCCTACTGGTTCTGCACGAACCAGCCGATCTTCCGCGAGTACCTCCGGCGACGCGTCGTCGAGACGGTCACGAAGGGCGCGGACGGCGTCCACGTGGACGATCACCTCGGCACCGCGGGCAATAGCTGGCTCGGTGGATGCTACTGCGGGAAGTGCATGGAGGGCTTCCGCGCGCACGCCGCCGAGCACTGCACCGGGGAGGAGCTTGCGGCCGCGGGTGTAACCGATGCCGCGACGCTCGACTACCGTGCCGTGGTCCTGAGCTACCTGGCCGCGCACCCCGACGAGAAGGAGAAGCGGTGGCAGTGGCCCCTCGCGCACCACTTCGCCGCGTTCGAAAGCCAGGCGGCTGCCGCGTTCATGATGGAGCTCCGCACCCTTGCGGCGGAGACGGCGGGAAGGCCCGTGCCCTTCTCCGCGAATGCCGGCGTGCCGAGCATCGCCCACCTCTCCGACCACGAGGCGCTGGACTTCCTCTCTTGTGAGGTTGACCAGGCGGGCGCCACCCGCCAGGCAGGGGACGGCGTAGCATTCGCCTACCGGATGGCCGATGCGGTCGGCCGACCGGTCGCCGCTACGGCCAGCGGGTGGGACTGGGCAATGATCTGCGAGGAGAACCGCGAGGCATTGGTCCGGACATGGATCGCGCAGGCCTACGCCATGGGGCACTACTTCATGACGCCACACTATCAGTGGTGCTACACGCAGGAGAAGGGGACCCACTGGTACAAGGGGCCGGCCGAGGAGTACGCGTGGCTGTTCCAGTTCGTGCGCAGCCATGCGGACCTGCTGGACGGGTATGAGATGGTGGCGCCCGTCGGCGTCCTGGTCTCGGCGGCGGACTACCGTGCGGGCAGAGGTGAGCCGGAAGCAGCAGCGGCCGAGCTGGTGCGGGCCGGGGTGCCGTTCCGCGTCGTGCTCGCAGGCGACGACATGCTGGAGTCGGGTCTCTACGCGCAGCACCTGGCGGCGTGTCAGGTGCTGGTCGCTGCGGCGACCCAACGGCCCGCGCCGGGCGATGCTGCACTTATCGACGATGCTGTGGCCGCAGGTACGCTCCGCCGCGTCGCTGATACAGCAGGCATCGTGGCTGACCCATCTCTGCGCATCGAGGTGCTCGACGCGGAGAACGTCTGGGCCGTACCAAGGGTGCGCACGAGCGGTCAGGGCGCCCCCGGCGTCATCCACGTCGTCAACCGGCGGTATGATGCAGAGGTGGATGCCACCGTGCCCCAGTCGCTGCGGCTGCGGTTCGCCCCCGCGCTGCTCGGCCTCGCAGGCGTTACCGAGGCGGTACTCCACCTGCCCGGCGCCGATCCCCTGTCCCTCAAGGTAGGTCACGACGGCGAGCTGGTGGAGCTGGCGCTGCCGGAGGTTGGCCTGTGGAGCATCGTCGAGCTGCGGTAGGTCGGCCTGCGTATGAGACAGTCCACACGGACCCCGCGAAGCCCTGGGAGCGAGAGTATGACGTAGGCTGGCTCCCTCACCCGGAACGTCGGACGTCTGACGTTCCGACCTCTCCCGGGGGGAGAGGTGGCCATCCCCCTCTCCCCCCGGGAGAGGTCTGGGGTGAGGGATGACGCTTCGCGGACTCCTCAGCCTCACGTCGGATCCTCGCCGATGACGATCAGCTCGGGCTCGAGGCGAACGCCCTGGGTCTCGCGAACCCGGGTGCGGACCAGGTCCACGAGGGCGAGGACGTCCAGGGCAGTGGCGTTGCCCACGTTGACGATGAAGTTCGCGTGCTTCCCGGATATGGCGGCCCCGCCGATGCGCATGCCTTTGAGCCCCGCCGCCTCGATCAGCCGCCCGGCGTAGTCGCCGGGCGGGCGCTGGAACACACTGCCGGCGCTGGGTAGGTTCAGCGGCTGCGCTGCTCGGCGCCGGGCGCGGATACCCTCATGCCTGGCGCGGATCTCCCGGGAATCGCCGTCGGCCAACTGAAGCGTGCCCCCCGTGAGGACCAGGCCGACCTGCCTGAACGCCGAAGTCCGGTAGCCGAACCCACACTCAGCAGGCGGGACCGCCCGGCACGTGCCCTCCGGCGTCGCCGCGCGGACCTCGATGACCACATCCGCCAGGCACCCCTCGTACGCGCCGGCGTTCATGACGAGCCCGCCACCGAGTGTGCCCGGGATGCCGACGGCGAACTCAAGCCCGCTGAGGCTGCTCTCGGCCGCAAGGTTGCACAGGTCCTGGAGCCGGGCCCCCGCCTGCGCGGCGATGCACAGCCCCTCCACACGAACGTCCGCGAACTCCGGGCCGATGCGGACCACCAGGCCGCGTACGCCGCCGTCGCGCACGAGCAGGTTCGTCCCCCAGCCGATGACCTGAACCGGCAGTGACAGCTCCCGCGCGGCCGCGAGGACGCACAGAAGCTCCCCCTCGCTTCGCGGCTCGCAGAGCAGATCGGCCGGCCCGCCGATATGGAAGGAGGTGTATCTCGCCAGCAGCTCGTCGACCCGCACCCTGACGCCACACCGGCGCTGCAGTTCCTCGGCAACCGTGTTCCGCATCCGAACCTTCCAAGGGGCCTGCCCTGTGGCAACCGGGGCCTGTGAGCGTGTAGTATACCCGAACGATCGGCGGTAGGATTGGGCACCGGAAGGGCGGGGGTGCCGGAGCCTGGGGCCGGCTCGGGCGCGCGTGCACTATCGTGCGCTATAATGCGGCCCGAGGCGGGCCCCGGACGGGCCCGGTGGTATTCGATGGGTGACGTTCCCTGCCTGGAGAGACCGGTGCGGCCGATGGCCGGCCCGGAGGATATGACCCCGTCCATGCGCGAGTGCCTGACGCGCATCGCCGCGGCGGGGGCTCCGATGCTGTACTGCGGCCAGACGGTGTTCTGGGATGAGCCCACCAAGGCCGTGCTGTTGCTGGCACTGGATGCGCTCTCCCTCAATGTGCCCGTGATCGCCGCGATCCACGATACCGACTACTTCAGCAAGCTCCCCGGCGCCTCCGACCATGGCGGTACCTATGCCATCGTTCCGCGAAACGATGGGACGACGCGCGAGCTGTGGGCGGCCATCGGGGAGATCAGCGCCCTGTTCGGCAGCGAGACGCCCGTTGAGGTTCGCGCGCTCCGCCGGTGCGGGGTGCCCGTGCGGCGCCTGGCCCGGCGGGGCGGGGAGGGGCGGGCCGGGTTCGTCGACCGGTCCACGGAGGCCTGGGGCTGGCGCGGCATGGTCCGCCAGGATGACGACGACGTGGTCGGCATCGACGTGCGCGTGGAATCCGAGGTCGCCGCGTGCATCGAGGACATGGTCCGATGGGCCACGCAGACGACGCTGGACGTGGTCGCCGATGAGCCGACGCGGGCGCGGGCCGCTCGCTTCGCCGAGGGCGCGCTCCGCATCGTGCACGACGCCCTCGCCCGGCACGATGGGCGCAGCCTGACCCATGCGTTCTCCGACATCTCCCGACGCATCCATGGCGCTCTGCTGCGCAGCGTGCGGCGACGCCCGGTGATCGATGCTTCGAGTCGCTACCTCGCGTTCAACCGGCAGACGGCCGTACTGGCGCGCTTCACCCCCCTTGACTGGTACCTCGACCCCAAGACGCGGGATCTGGCCACTCGGGCCTACGACCAAGCTGTGGAAGGTTCGGGCGCGTACGCCCTCGACCAGTTCGGGGCGGGAGCCATCCCGTTCGACCTCGTGGTGCGCGGCCGCGGCCGAGGCACATTGCGCATCGCGGGCGGCGCCGTAATGGCCGACCTGCCGCGCGGTCCCGCGGTGCTCGGCCCGAGCCTGCTCGTCCGCTCGCGACGGGATCTGGCCGCGCTGGTCGAGCGCCGGTTCGGCCCCGGGTGCATGGTTACCGGCAAAGCGGCCATCCTGCCGTGCATGTTCCTGAGCGAGGTCGTCATGGTGCTGAACGAGGGGGGCTCGGTCTACATCGAGGGACCAACTCGGAAGCTCGTCGCGGCCCTGAGGGATGGCGGGCTTGGGTTCCGTCTGTTCCCCGTTCTGCGGCTGCACTATGCGACCTTCGACTGCATGGGCGCGCTCGACGCCCGCTTGCGATTGCCGCCCCACCTGGCTCGCGCGTTTCACTGCGCGGAGCTGCGCACGAGTGAGTTCGCGCACCGGTGGCGGGCTGTCGTGGAGGAGCAGGAGGTGATCCTCCACCACATCCGCAGCCACTCTTCGCCTGCCGGGATGCTCGACCACGCGGCGGAGTATGGCGATCCGCGCTGGGAGAGCCTTCGAGACGAGTATGCCCGGCTGCGGGAAGCCATGCGGCGCCGCGCGGATGAGGTGCGACCGTGGCGCGAGGATCTCCGCTCCCAGTCCGACCAGTATCGCGCCGCTGGCGCTCGCGCGCTCGAGCTGGAACGCGGGAGTGGCGCCATCCGCCGCCATCGGCTCAAGCCCGCCTGGGACGCGTTGGCCGCGGCGCAGGCGGCAGGGGCCGATGCGGAGACGCTGTCCGAGCTTCGCGCCGCGGTGGCGCGGCATGAGCAAGCACGCGCTCGTACGCGGGCCGAGCTGCTGGAGGCCCGCCTGGCGATGCGCGATGCCCACTGGGCCTGGCACGATCTGCGCGACCGGATCGTCCATGAGGACTCGGAGGGCGAACTCGCCTCGCTCCGCCGTCGCGCGCGGGAGATCGAGGATGAGGTGGAAATGGAGCGCTTCGCCATCGTGCGCGACTCGCTCCTGACACAGGCCTTGCCCAAGGCCGACCACCGTCCGTCAGCTTGGTGGTTCCTGATGCTCGACGGTGGCGAGTGCTGGTTCCCGTGCGCGGCGAGGAGGGCCGAAGCGCGGTTCGAGGAACTGGCCGAGAGCGTTCTCCCGCGCTGTTGGGGTCTTGCCCCCGGTTCAGCTGCTGGCGGCGCCGAACCAGCCTCGCCCGTGGGGGCGCCCGGTGTCTGAGCGCTTGGCCTTTTCGAAGCTGCAGGGCGCGGGCAATGACTTCGTGCTCATCGACGCTCGGGGCTCCGCGGACCTCGACTGGCCCGATTGGGCGACCATCCTGTGCCCCCGTCGGTTGGGCGTAGGGGCGGACGGGCTTCTGGTCATCCTCGAGTCCGCCCATGCCCCCGCGCGAATGCGGATGTTCAACCCCGACGGCACGGAGGACATGTGCGGCAACGGGCTGCGGTGCGTGGCGCGGTACCTCCACGACCGCGGGGAGATCGCCGAGAGTGGCGCGACCGTGGAGGCACTGTCCGGCCTGAGGAAGGTCGAGGCCGTGCAGGCCGGGTCCGTGGAGTTCCGAGTGGACATGGGCCCTCCGAGCCTGGACCCGTCCTCGCTCCCCGCGAACGTCGATGTGAACCCGGCCGTCGCGATCCCCCTCGAGGCCGCCGGTGAGACCGTGGCCGTCACCCTCGTCTCCATGGGCACACCACACGCGGTGATACTCAACCACACTCCCCTGACCGACGACCGGTGGCGAGAGGTCAGCCGGGCGATTGAGGCCCATCCCATTTTCCCCGAGCGCACCACGGCGACGTGGGTGAGTGTGCGGTCGCGTGGCCGGATCCGCGCGCGCTTCTTCGAGCGCGCTGTAGGCGAGACGCTCGCCTGCGGCACCGGGGCTTGCGCGGCGGTCGTGGCGGCCTCGCTGGCGGGCCTGACGGACCGCAATGTGCTCGTCGCCATGTCCGGCGGCCGCGTTCGCGTGGAGTGGCTCCCGGACGGCAACGTCATCGTGACCGGCCCTGCGGAGCGGGTGTTCGACGGCGTGTGGTCAGCCCCTTAGCGTAGGCGGAGGGCCGGCGACTTGCACGTCGAACTCCGCGAGTGGGCTGCCTTCAGAATGGTGTGTGTCTGCCGCTGAAGCCCCACTGGGAGCGCAGACTTCAGTCCGCAGGGGTGGGGGGGTTGCGGAGGTCCCGCGTTGCGGACTGAAGTCCGCGCTCCCGGTTCGCGTACACGATCCTGAATGCAGCCCCGCGAGTGCGTTCCAATGGCCTGTTGCCTGCGGGCCCCGTCGGGTACCTCGGAGGATGCCATGAACCCTCGTTTGAACCGCTGTGCCTTCATCGCTGCGCTCGTCCTGGTCCAGTGGTGTGCGGCAGGAGCAGCGCCCCTCGTGCAGCTCCGCGGAAGCGACTTCACGGGCGGCGCGGCCGAGCTGTTCGGCGCTGCGAAGTACGGCGCCCGTGGCGTGAACTACATCTACGCGGCGCCCAACGGTCTGCGCGCCACGATGACCGCACGGTTCAGCCTGCACGAAGTGCCCAACGTCCCAGTGGCCCTGCACGTACGGGCGAGGCTCGACGACCGGAACACCGACTGCCCCATTCGCATCACGCTGAACAGCGTCGCTCTGCTTGAGGGACCCAACGCGTTCGGGCACGGCGAGTTCGAATGGCGGACCTACCCCATCGCAGCGGGCGCCCTCCGGGTGGGTGAGAACGAGTTGACGTTCGCGAACATCGCGCCCGAAGGCAAGGTGGGAATGCCGCCCTGGTTCATGCTCGCCCGGTGCGCGTTCGCGCCGGAAGGGTGGAGCCCCAGCGCCCGGCCGACCATCGAGGAGGACTTCCAGGTAACCTTGCCGACGGAGAAGCGACCGATGCCGGAGCCACTCACCGGGGAGCACCGGCGCCCCGGCTTCCGGTTCCGCGGGACGAAAGGCTGGCTGTGGCGCCCAGAGCAGTACCTGGCCGAGATCCCGACCCTCGCGCAGTTCAAGATGAACTTCCTGATGAACTGCTATGGCTCGATGTGTGACATCGAGCACTTCCCCTGGGGCTCCCCGGACTGCAACCGCTGGTGGGAGCCACTGCCCGAGGAGAAACGCAAGGGCTTCGAGCAGGTAGTGCGGGAGTGCCGGGCGCGGGGCATTACCTACTGCTTCAGCCTCAACCCCAACATCTGCAGCCGACGAGCCGTGGACTACGACAGCGCCGAGGACTTCGACCTGCTATGGCAGCACTACGCGTGGATGCAGGGCCTCGGCGTCCGGTGGTTCAACATCCAGTTCGATGACATCAGCCAGGGCATGGATCCCTCCGGCCAGGCGCGGCTGACCAATGAGCTGCTCGCCCGCCTGCGGAAGACGGACCCCGAGGCGCAGATGATCCTCTGTCCCGTCTACTACTGGGGAACCGGGCGCGAGCCCGGCGCCCAGGCCTACCTGGAGGTCCTCGCGCGCGAGCTGTACCCGGACACGTGCATCTTCTGGACCGGCGACGCTGTCGTCGGGCCCATCACGCGCGCTGCGGCCGAGTCCTACCGGTCGGTGGTGAAACACCGCCTGTTCATCTGGGACAACTACCCCGTGAACGACTCCAACCCCACTCTCCACCTGGGGCCACTGATGAAGCGCGACAGGGACCTCTGCGAGGTGGCTGACGGCTACATGTCCAACCCCCTGTGTCCTCAGAACGAAGCCAACCGCATCCCGCTGCTCACGACGGCGGACTACGCCTACAACCCGTACGACTACGATCCCGCACGCTCCATCGGTCAGGCGATCCTCCACCTTGCCGGAACGCGGGCGCAGCGGGACGTGCTGCGCGACCTGGTCGAGCTGTACCCCGGCATGATCCTCTACGACCAGGGAACGGCCTACAACCCCGTGATCGACCGCTTCGCGGCCTTGCTCGATGAACCGCACTCACGGTGGCTTGCGGACGCGTACATACGCCATGTCGAGGCGGTGTCCGACGGTCTGAAGGCGTGCTTCCACGGCACGTTCTCCGACGCTCGCCGGACCATCGAGGGCAACCTCGCGGAGATGCGCCGCATGTATGGTGAGACCTACGGCCCGTGAGCCCGTTCTTCGGTGTGACTCTACCGGGCGTACGGGTTCGTGGGGAACTCGATGCCCGTCTTCGTCGGCTGCTGGACCGGCGGGGAGGTTGTCGTCTTCGATGGCGGGGTCATCTTCGACGGACCGCCCGACGGCTGCTTGGATGGTCGAGGTGGGGCCTGAACGGTCTTCGATGGCCCCGTCTTCGACGGCTCGGGCCCAAATGAGCCCTTGGCTATCGGCTCCTCGGGCGTTCTCCCGGGCTCGGTGGCTCGGTCTGCGGAGAGTTGGCGGACCTTGGCGCGCTGGGCCTCGGCGAGAACGGTGGAGCCCATCTCCTGAAGCTTGTCGGCCAGTTGAGTCCGAGCGGCGATCTGCTGGTCAATGTCCTTGATGTCGCCGACTAGCTCGGAGGCCTTGTTGAACGCCAGGAGCGCGTTCTTCTCGTCGCCCTCCATGCGGTACATCTCACCGTGGACGAACCTCACCTCGAATGAGTCGGCCAGCTCCTCGACGCGCTTCATGCAGTTCTGCGCATCCTCGAACAGACTCAGGTCGTGGTAGCAGAGCGACTCCTGATGGAGGATGGCCACCTGCATCGTCGGCTCGGTCGTCTGGTCCAGTGCCTCGTCATAGGCACGCACGGCCTGGGCGAAGTCGGCTTTCTCGAGCTGAAGGAAGTAGCCCTTCATGGCCGGGTCCTCCACCTCGAAGCCCAGCGACTCGGGAAGCTTCTCGAACCAGTTGTTGAAGTACTGTTTCTTGAGGTCCCGCTCGAGAGCGGCGCGGTAGTCCTCTCGTCGCGTGGACAAGTCCTTGGGCGGCCGTGACTTCTTGTCCTCGATCTTGATGATGTGCCACCCGGTGTCGGTTCGGAAAGGCTTGCTGAACGCCCCGATGTCGGTCGAGAATGCGGCGTTGTCGAACTCAGGGCTGTTGTACATGCCCCTCGGAATGTACTCGTCCCCGGTCTCGGTCACATAGAGGCCGCCGTTCGCGGCAGAGGGGTGATCGGACTTGGTCTTCGCCAGTTGGGCGAAGTCCGCGCCCTCCTTCAGTTCCCGGTAGATCTCGTTGATCCGCGCCTCGGCTTGCTCATCCGTCACGGCGGGTTTGCCCCCGCCTGCCGGTTGCGTGCTGACTGTGATCCGGCGTATCTTGACGGCCTGGAAGTACTTCTCTACCTCCTCCGGGGCTACGGTGACGTCTGCCGTGACCAACTGGCCCAGTTTCTCGGTGAGTGCCTGCTCGCGCACTCCCTCCCGATCTTCGAGCACTTGCCCCTTGACCTTCTTGACGTACTCCTCCTGGGAGAGGCTCTCACGCTTGAGCGCCTCCTTGAGGTCGGCTGCCTGAGGGAATCGCCGCGCGATCTCCTCCTTCGCCAGCTGCTCGGCCATGCTGTCGACGTCCTCGTCAGTGGCTCTGACGCCGCGCTTCTCGATCTCCATGTCGAGCGCGCGCTTGCGGGCGAGGCCCGCGAGAACGTTGTAGCGAACGGGGATCAGCTCGGTCGGCGACAGCGGCTGGGTCAGCCCCGATTCGAGCTTGCGCCACTCGCGATCGAACTCCCCGTAGGTCACCTTCTGGTCAGCGATGGAGACCATCGGGTCGTCGGGCTGAGGCCCCACGGGTTCGGGCTCCACGGGAGGGAGCTCGACCGCCGCGGGCTGTTGCTGGCGAGGCAAGTAGAGGAGGAAGTACGCCGCGACCCCTCCACCGATGACGATAGCTGCCGCCGCGACCGCGATCAGAGCGGGGGTTCGGGACCGCATGGGCCTACCTCCTCGTGCTAGCCGATGTCGCCGGGGCGAGTGTACCAATGGGACTTCGCGAGTGTCAACGTCAGCGAGTGTGTAGCGTGGTATCCTGCCTTCGCGGGCATCTTGGGAACAATACGGTAGTGAGCCCGGCGGGCGCGGCACTCTCCGGGGGCGCCCGGCGGCGCACAATGGGGCCCAGTGGTGAGCGGAGTCTCTGACCTCCCGCCCCTCCTCAAGGCGGGGGACAGCCTGGGGGGGTACATCCTGACCGCGTACATCGGTGGCGGTCCGGCTGCGCATGCGTTCCGTGCCGAGGGACGGGCGAAGCAGGTTGTGGTTGTGCGGGTGCTGCGCCCCGAGTTCGCTGCCGACCCCGCGTGGGCGAGCCACTTCCTCACGGCGTCCGCCGCGCTCTCCCGCATCGACCATCCCACCCTCGGGAAGGTGCTGGAGGCGGGCACAGCCGACAACGTGCCGTACGTGGTCGAGGAGGACCTGGGGCTCAGGCACGTGATCCACCTCATCTTCAACGAGGGCGTGCGTCAGGGCGAGGCCGTTGGAATCCTGGCCTCGGCTGCGGACCTGGCGGCTGCATGTCACTGCGTGTCCCCTCCGGTCCGGGTCTCCGGCATGCGCCCGACAGACGTATTCCTTGTGGACCAGACCGCTAAGGTGTGCCACTGCGGGGTCCTCAAGTCGCCTCACATCGAGGTGCCCCCCGGGCCGGGGCGCACCAGCGTTCCGCCAAGCCAATGCCTGGCCCCCGAGGTGCTCCACGGCGGGGAGCCCACCGTCGCCGCCGACGTCTACTCCATGGGGCTTCTGCTTCTGCGGATGCTTCGCGGCAATTGGGGTGTCGCAGCGGCTGTCAGGGCTTTGCGCCTGGGGGTAGGCATCGACCAGGTCATCGAGACCATCGAGGACCCGGGCGTCGACCTGGTACTGAAACGGTGCCTCGCACCGGAGCCGGAGGACCGTTTCGCATCCGCCGAGGAGCTGCTGGACGCCCTGATGGCTCTGCGCAAGCACAACCCGGCACGCGGCCCGCGACCGCGTGGTCAGGTGCTCGCGCCGGCCCCCATGCCCGTCCCGCCCGTGCCTCCTACTGGGTTCGCGCCGCGGGCCTCCCGACGGACGCCCGCCGCCGTCGCCGCTCCGGAGCCTGTCGTGGGGACTACCTCTCGACGTGCGCAGGCTGTCCGTTCATCGGCCCCGACAGGCGACACGATCACGGTGCGGGACCTGCTCGCCGGCGCGCCCAACCCGGCGGTGCAGGACGCCCCGCCGTCGTCGGAACCCGCCCGCGCGGACGAGATCCCCAGTCCTCCACGCCCGCGGGAGTGCCTCGAGGCCGAGCTGGCTCCGGCGCTCTCGACCATCGCCCGAGTGGTGCGGCTCCGTGAGCTGGGCGGGAGGCCGGCGCCCCTGTCGATCGGGGAGTTCGCCGACCTGGCTGCCGCTCGTGCCGCCGCACGCCCGGCCGGACGGGCCGAGGCGCCGACCGAGCGAGAGCTCGCCTACCGGTACCCGGCGCCGCGCGTAACCGCGAGGCCCGAGGTGGCGAAGCCTCGACGCCGGATGCCCGGCGCCTTCTCCCGGGCGCCGTCGGAAGCGGGCGGCTGACCCACCGCCGCCTCCCCGCGAGCCTCAACCGGCGAACGTCGCTCGAAGGTGAGCCATGCCGCGTGTCGCGATGGTCTCGGCGTCGGGCTTGAACTCGAAGACCTCGATCGACGCGAAGCCCGAGTACCCGATCTCGCGCAGCGTCCGGCCCACCGCGGCGAAGTCGATCGAGCCTGTCCCCGGCTCGCGCCCGGTGTCGTCGTTCAGGTGAACGTGGGCCAGCACATCCGCCTGCGATCGGAGCGCGGCCGAGATGGATGTCTCTTCGGGGTTCATGCTGTAGCAGTCGAGGATCATCCGCACGGCCGGCACGTCCACCTCCCCGATGAAGCGGCGGCACTCGGCGGCGTTGTTGATGAAGTTCGTCAGATCCCTGCGGAGCGGCTCCATGGCCAGGATGACGCCTAGCTCCTGACAGTACCGCCCCGCCTCGCGAATGGACTCGACGGCCTTCGCCCAGTTGGCCTCGTGGGTCACGTCCTCCGGCGTGTTCCGCTGGTTCGGGGAGCCGAACACCATGACCTGGCCGCCCAGGTCCGCGCACAGTCGCGCCAGGCTCTTGAGGTAATCCACGGTGCGCTTCCGCGTCTCCTCGTCCCGAGCGCCGATGTGAAGGCCTGCGGGCTTGACCAGCAGCCAGTGCAGCCCCGCTATCTCGATCCCGGCGTCTGCAGCTTGCTTCCTTATCTGAGCCCTCAAGTCTGCCGGGATGTCGTCCGCGTGGTCCGCCAGCGTGAAGGGGGCAATCTCGATGCCCTCATAGCCCAATCCCGCAATGAAGTCGATCACCTTGCCGACGGGCCGCTCCTCGAACATCTCGTTGCAGATGCACAGTCTCACCGGTCGTCTCCCTCTCCCCATTTGGCGTGGGGCGGGCCGCCGTGCCCGCCACGGCTAGCCGCGCAGCGCGATGATCGTCTCCGCTATCTCCCGACGGGCGCGGTAGAGGCGCTGCGGATCCTGTGTGTAGGCCGATGGGCTCGCGACGACGTCATCCTCGACAGCCAGAAGCCGTTCCGCTCTGGCCCTGAGTGTGGCGGAAGCGTTCCCTGCGACTTTCAGTGTCTCGCCGAGCAGCCACAGGTACTCATAGTCCTCCACGCTGTCGCGGATGTTCTCCATGCGTACGGAGCTCCATAGCTCTCCATCGCGGCCTGGGTAGATGATGTGCCCATCGCCATTGTAGTTCGCGAAGGAGTAGGTGTCCCAGGGCACGTCGGGCCACTTACGCCCATCGCGCCCGACGACGTTCGCATCCGCCCACCAGTTGAGCCCCCAGTAGAGGAAGCCGTTCACGTGGTACTTCCAGTTCATCCAGAAGAGGATGCGCTGGTCGATGGCGGGGTAGTCGATGAAGTAGTTCGGGAACGGGTGCCGCGGCCCGCAGCAGATGTACCACCAGACCTGCTCGCCGAGAGCCCGCCGCTCCTCGGCGAGCTTGTGGTCATAGGAAGGTGTCAGGGGCACCCAGATGTCCACGGCGCCGAGCAGCTCATCGCGAACGGGCGCGGTGACCAGCGTCCTGATGTCCGGGTCGATGTCGTGGATCAGCTCGCCCTGTGCGCGTACGGCCGGCCAACGATCCGGCTGGGGCTCGTCCTGCAGCTTGAGGTAGATGCTGTCGAGCCATCCGCGCTCCTTGAGGTGTACGCTGTAGTCCGCGATGAAGTCGCGCAGCTTCGCCTCGTACTCGTCCGAGTATGGCCCCGCGGGGAAGTCCGCCATGGAGATGCCGGGCATGTGCCCCGCCATGGCGGCGCCGAGATACTGGTCCATGGCAGTGTAGTCGAACCGGCCGTCGGCCTCAGTGATAGGCCATGCCGGGCCGGGCTTGCCATGGTCCCAACCCCAACCGACGTTCATCGCGCCCACGCGATAGCGGTCGCAGAACTCGATGTCCCGTTTCCACTCGTCCGGCGGGATGTCCGCCAGCTCGTCTCCGTGGTCGTAGAATCGCGCGATCGTGTGGGGCCACAGGACGAACGTCGTCTGCAGATGGTTCTCCGCCGGCAGATCGGACCCCCACACCTCGGCCGACAGGGGAACCTGCCGCTCTCCCTGGTCGGACGCGATGGTAAGCTGCCCGGTGTAGGCTCCCGCCGGCGTCCCCGCAGGCGCGTGGACCGTGACCCAGATCAGCCGGACCGCGTCCGCCGGCACATCGAATGGTTCGAGCGGCAGCAGCGGGTCGGGCCACGGGCCGACGCGCGTGACCGTGTAGTCCGGCTTCCCCGTCACGACGGTGCCGACCCGGTGGAGCTCGATGGCTTCGCTGCCGATCCGGGCGCCGCTCGGGCCGCGCAGGTCGGAGACGCGGCAACTCACCTTCGACAGCGGGCGGAACAGCGGGATCACGGCCACCTGCACGCCCTCGTACTCATTGGCGCACATCTCGACGCCGACGCGGCCCTCCAGCTCGCCCGGGAACGGTTCATCCTCGAACACCTTGAGCATGGACGGCGCAGCGCCGATCGCGAACGGAACGTCTCCTCCCGCCTTCGCCGCGGCCGCGAGCCCGACAGCATGGCGCTCGACGCGCGATGCCGCCGAGCCCAGCTCCGCGGTGGTCGCTTCCCACCACGCCAGTGGGCGCTCGGAATCGATGGCGAAGCCGCTGACCAGAGCGTCCAGGCCGAGGCGCAGCCGTCGTAGTTCAGCAGCCGTATCCGCGAACTCCTTGCGGTAAGCCGTCCGGCCTTCGGCATCGGTGAGGGCACGCCGCGCCCGATCGCATCGCGCCTGCAGTCCCGTCAGCTTGGCACGGGCCAGCAGAGGGGAGACATCGACCAGGACAACGTCGTCCAGCAATGTCTGCGTCTCGACCTTCGGGCCGAGGTGGAACCAGAGCTTGATGAGGGCGGCATCCTTGGGGAACTGGTCTGAGATCAACTGGCCCTGGACGCGCCATTCGCCCGAATCCGCGCAGGAGGCCTGCGTGGCGTATGTCTCGCAGGCGGCGCCGTCCTCGCGGAAGTAGTCGACGCGAAGGGTGAGATCGGCAACGCCCCGCAAGCGCCGCGTGACGTAGCGGCAGTAGTACTGGTGGCCGGGGATGATGCGGATGGGCTCGGCGGACTTGAGATCGGCGAAGTCATCGAACGAGGTGGCCTTCGCGCAGTACTCTCCCCGGTACGCGCCGCCCGCCTGGACCGCCCAGCCGGCGTCGGGCTCGAACCCGTCCAGCGTGCCCCGCTCGAAGTCACCGTTGGGCACCAGGTCCTCGCCGACGCGGATCTCCCCGCTAACGATCCCCTGCTCGACGAGCGCACCCAGGTCTGGCTGCGCAACCGCGGGCCGCGGAGTGATGGTCAATGCCACGAGTATGGTGAGAGCGCAGATGCGGCACATGGCAGACACTCCTCGGAGGCGAGCGGTGGGCGCACCGACTCCGTGGCCCGGAAGGCGGTTCCCTCTACTCCCCCGGCGCACCTCTCGCCCATCCGTGGCGCGGGCCGCCGTGCCCGGGAGCTCCGCCTTGGGCGTGGCGCCCCCGCTCCGGGACCTGCTCACTCCTCGCCCAGTGCCTCCAGCGCCGAGCGGACCGTGCGGGTCTTGGGATGATCGTCGCCCAGCATCCGGCTACGGATGTCCAGGGACCGCCGAAGAAGCGTTCGCGCCCCCGGAAGGTCGCCCGCCTTCCGCAGAACCAGTGCCATGTTGCTCAGATCGGTTGCCACACTCGGGTGGCTGGGTCCGTAGGCCACCTCGTCGATCCGCAGTGCTCGCTCCGTGAGTTCCCGCGCCCTCGCGAAGTCGCCCTGACGACACAGGATCTGCCCCAGGTTGCTGAGAAGGATGGCGACATTCGGGTGCTCGCGCCCGTAGACCGCCGCATCGATTCGCAGCGCCCGCTCCGTGTGTTCCCGCGCACCTGGAAGGTCGCGTTGCGCTGCCAGGATCTGGCCCAGGTTGTTGAGGCACATCGCCACCTCGGGGTGGTTGGGGCCGTAGGCCGCTTCGTCGACCCTCAGCGCTCGCTCCGTGAGTTCCCGCGCCCTCGCGAGGTCGCCTTGCGCCTGCAGGACCTGCGCAAGGTTGCTCAGGATCGTGGCGAACCTCGGGTGCTCAGGACCGTGGGCCCGCTCGCCGATGCGCATCGCCCGCTCAGCATGTTCGCGCGCGGCGGGCAGGTCGCTCTGCGCCAGCAGGATCTGCGCAAGGTTGTTCCGGTCCCTCGCGACGTCGAGGTGGTCGGGACCGTAGACCGCCTCGTCGATCCGTAACGCGCGCTCGGTGCGCTCCCGTGCTGTCGCAAGGTCGCCCTGGGCCTGCAGGATCCCCCCAAGGTTGCCCAGGCAGGTTGCGACCTTTGGGTGGTCGGATCCATAGGCCGTCTCGTAGATCCGCAGCGCCCGCTCGTTGTGTGCTCGCGCGCCCGAGAGGTCGCCCTGGGCATACAGGATCTGCCCTAGGTTGCCTAGAAGGGTGGCGACCTTCGGGTGGTCAGGCCCATAGACCGTCTCGTAGACCCGCAGCGCCCGCTCCACGTGTGCCCGAGCACCGGCAACGTCGCCCTGGCGAAGCAGGATCACCCCGATGTTGCCGAGGCGGGTGGCGACATTCGGGTGGTCGGGCCCGTAGGTCGCAACGTCAATCCGTAGCGCCTGCTCCATCTGGTACGCTGCGCCCGCAGCATCGCCCTGGTCACACATGATCCCCGCAAGGTTGCTGAGGAAGATGGCGGTGGTCGGGTGGCCGGACCCGTAGGACGCCTGGCCGATCCGGAGCGCTCGCTCGGCGCGTGCTCGCGCACCCGCAAGGTCGCCGAGAGACTGCAGGATCTGCCCAAGGTTGTTCAGACGAGTGGCAACACTCGGGTGGTCGGGCCCGTATGCTGCCTCGTCGAGCCCCAGCGCGCGCTCGGCGAGACTGCGCGCGCCCCCAATGTCTCCCTGGGCCTGCAGGATCTGGCCTAGGTTGTTCAGGCACATGGCGACGTCAGGGTCGTCGAGTCCATGGACCGCCTCGCCGATCCTTAGTGCTCGCTCGGCGACCTCCCGCGCGCCCGCAAGGTCCCCCTGCGCCAGCAGGATCTGCCCAAGGTCACTCAGGCGCGTGGCCACGTTCGGGTGGTCGGGTCCGTAGCACGCCTCGCCGATCCGCAATGCCCGCTCGGCGATCTCCCGCGCGCCCGCCAGGTCCCCCTGGGCCTGCAGTACCTCCGCAAGGTTGCTCAGACGAATGGCGACCTCCGCCTGGTCGGGCTCGTAGGCCACTTCATCCGCATGGGCTAGTGCGGC
>Ga0315288_10004838_pt1 | contig 17143 bp, 19 predicted proteins | sample YL17G11_20_MG_FD_203454 | JGI IMG/M metagenome (GOLD analysis project Ga0315288, IMG submission 203454) | Sediment microbial communities from Yellowstone Lake, YNP, Wyoming, USA - YL17G11_20 | ecosystem: Environmental > Aquatic > Freshwater > Lake > Sediment | place: USA: Wyoming | collected... | reverse complement strand
CAGCGGATATACCTGTTTGAAATGCAGCAACGCCACGTCTTTTCTGCCGAGCTTCCGGACGGCTTCTTCTGCGATGTTCTGCGTCGAGCCCCAGCACACGATAAGGTTCTTATAATTCTTCGCCCCAGTCAGCTCCGGCGGGATGTTGTCTTTTTTCAGCAGCTCGCCTTTCTTAAGCCTTTTGTCGACCATCCTGATTCTAAGGTCGAGGTCTTCGGTGATATGTCCCTCGATGTCGTGCTCATCGCTGTCCACGACGACCAGTCCATCTCCGAAGCCGGGTACGCCCCTCGGTGATATACTGCTTTTTGTAAATTCGTATCTCCGGTAGTCTTTTTTCGTTTGGGTGATATGTTTTTCAATTTTCGACTTCGACAAATCGGGAGCGGCCGTATTATAATAAGAATCTATGAAATACTGATCGGTTAGAATAAAGACCGGCACCTGATATTTGTCGGCCAGATTGAATGCTCTCTGCGTCAGGCTGAAGGCGTCCTCGATTTTTCCGGGCGCGAAAATAATTCGCGGGAACTCGCCGTGTCCGGCATAAAGAGCAAGCTCCAGGTCGGCCTGTTCGGATCGCGTGGGCAGCCCGGTGGCCGGGCCCGGCCTCTGGGCCAGATGGACGACCATCGGGCTCTCCATTATGCCGGCCAGGCTCACGCCCTCGGTCATCAGGGCAAAGCCGCCGCCGGAAGTTGTCGCCATCGCCCGCGCTCCGGCGTACCACGCCCCGAGCCCCATATTAATCGCCGCGATTTCGTCTTCGGTCTGCTCGGCAATGATATCGAAAGTTTTGGCGTGCCCGGCAAGAAATGCCAGCACGCTCGTCGACGGTGACATCGGGTAGGAGGCGATGAAATTGCAGCCTCCGGCGATGGCTCCAAGAGCCACCGCTTCGCCGCCATTCAGAAGAACCTGGTCTTCGACGCCGGCGTCGCCGACAAAATCAAAATTAATTTTAGAGGACTTTTTAATACCAACACTAAACTCGAAACCCTTCTTCAACGCGGCGAGGTTTTTTTGCACTATGTCTTTTGACTTGGCGGAGAAAAACTTCTCTACGTATTTGCCCGCCATTTTCAGTTCGACTCCGAAGATACCGGCAATGGCTCCGACTGCAACGACATTGGAATAAATCTTATCGCCGATTTCCACCGCGGTTCCGGTAAAGGGAACATCAACAAACTTATGCTTCGTTTGGTCAATATCCTCGCCGATCATTTCTTTGTCCGCCAGGATGACAGTTCGGCTGGAGATGTTGTGCTCGACGTGCTGCAAGGCTCCTTTGTTCAGAGGAACAAGAATATCGATCGAGCTGACAGCGGCGCGGACCGGCCCCGAGCCTATCCGGATACTGGTGGAATTCATTCCCCCGCGAATGCGAGACATGTACTCTTTTGTCGCGAATACGTTATAGCCGGCGAGTTTGAAGATTCGCGTCAGGAGGTGCTCGACCGTCTGGATCCCCTGGCCTGCCTGACCGCACAATACAATCGATACGCTTTCGGGATTGTGTGACGATAATCGTTTGCTCATAATACTCCCTGCCTATTAGATCGGCCGAAAAATCTTCACGGCTATGCCGGCATTTTCGTTTTGTTCACTTTTTCTTTCCCCGAAGAATAATAAATCCATCTTAAAATGCAATCTTTTTGTCTGCATATCGATGCCAGGTATGTTAATATCAGCAGCAATCGGCAATCAGAATAACCGTATTACGATAGTATAAATGAGGTTAGAGAACAGTGCCGGAGCCCCTGATCCCGCCCACGGCGGATAAAAAAACGTGGTTTTCGAAACACCTTGCACTGCTGCTGTTATGTGCGGTTGTTCCGGCCGCTGCCCCTGCGTATGGCGAGACGTTTTCTTTTGCAATCATCGCGGATCCGCATATCGGTGGAAATCCGGATAATAGAGCAAAGTTCGAGACTGCGGTTGACTGGATCATCGCCAATAAGGGAAGTAAAGATATCGAGCTGACTTTCGTGTTGGGAGATATTGCATGGGGCGGCTCGCGAAGCAATCGAAATCTCGTCACGGCGAAGAAAATCCTCGATCGCCTCAGCAATAACGGCATTACTTACATTCCACTCATAGGTGATAACGAAATCCAGGCCGGGTGTGAGAAGGAGTTTCATGAGGTTTTCGGGCCGCACTTTAATACCCTGTCTCGGATTCTCGGCAACTGGCGGAAAGCACCTGCTCCCGTTGCCGGTGAGTATCTTCAGAATTTCTCCTTCGATTATAAGGGCTGTCATTTCGTGTGCCCTGATTTCAATTCCAGGAAAGCCGGTGATGAGGGCGGCGAGCTTCATGATTTCGCAGGCGGCAGCTGGCCATGGTTCAAAAAGGATATCGAACAATGCCCCAAGCCTAAAAAGGAGAACATAGTCATTATGACGCATATCGGGATGTTTAACACCGGATTCGAATTTGCGGACCGGTTTGTTTATTCGGAAAGCGAGATGGACAAGATAAAGGGCTTGCTCAACGATTATAGAGATAACGTAGATTCGAATTATGCAGGCCATCTTCACCTGAACTGGTACGCGCCGGTATGGTTGGAATTATTCGTTCCAATTTATCATGTTAGAGTGACGGATGAAACATGGTCTAATAAACAATGGCCCGAGGTTGAAGATCCCGGATTGACGGTCAGGTGGGTGCAGGTGGACAACAGCGGCACGAAAATATCCTATTTTCAGAATATCGAAAATATAGGCGAAGGAGCGTCAATTCAGAAATGAAGGATATTCAGTAATCATGCTCCGGCTTAAATCCTGCCGGTTAGTTTATTGTGCAGCGGCTCTGACGCCTCGCTGTACCCTTTGGAAGTCCGGGATTTCGCCGTCCTGACGGACGAGCTGGCCGAACTCGGTGAAGATTTTCGGCTTATCCCACCGCCAGTGCTCAACGTGGCCGTCGGCGAAAGAGAAGTTGCCCCCCTGCGAGTGCCGGCCGGCGGGCAGGTCCCACCATCGCGGCGGCTCCCCGTCTGATCCCCAACCCCGGGGCGGGATGCCGAAGTGGGAATCGAAGATACTCTCTTCATGGACATCAACGAAAAATAACAGCTCCGAAGGCGACGGATCGTCGATATCAGATTCCCTGGCGAAGCCCGGGACATAGTCCGTCTTGTCGCCATAGGGCAAACCGTTGATGGATTGGCTCAGGTTGTAGCTGCGCGTCCGACGGAGATTCAGGATTTGCCCTTCCGGTGTTTGCACTCGCGACTTGTCGGACGGGCACCGGTAGATGTCGGTTGATTTGTTGTAACGAAAGAGCAGGCCGTGCTCGATATTTTCGGTGGTGGTATCGAAAGGCGCCAGGCCGGGACACCATGTCATTTTGTCGCTGAAGCCGGGCGCGGGCCCTTTGGTGTCGAGCAGGTAAACGTATCGGTTCGGCAGCAAAAAGTCGTCATTATCCAGCGAATAAAGTTTCGCACAGGTCTGAAGCTGCTTGAGATTGTTCAGGCAGGCCACTTCTCGTGACTTTTCCCTGGCCAGAGAAAGCACCGGCTGTAAAAGCGCCAGGAGAAGTGCGATAATCGCGATGACAACCAGCAGCTCGACCAAAGTGAAGGCCGGGAGATACCGTCCGACCGGCGAGCCGGAGTCCGCCGCTTTCCTCAGGTCCAGGATCTCGCCGAAAATAATTGGCCTCTGAGTCCGATGTAGCATTTTTACACCTAATACCGAGTCTTCGATCTCAAACTCTGCGTAAGCAGCGCGAAATTTCGCACCGTCATACAAATTCGACTCAATCCTTTTTCCCGGGGAATTCGGGCCTGGCTTTGTTTCGTCTTCGGTCGGGCTGGATGTATTTGTAGCCGGAGTTGGGATTATCTTTGTCGTAGGCGAAAACATCGCGGTTTTCTATGAAGTGTTTGACGTAGTCGACCGGTATGGCAAAGCCGAGTCCGCCGAGGAAAATATATCCCATATTGGTCACGCCGATGACCTCGCCGGCCAGATTGAACAGAGGGCCGCCGGAATTGCCCGGATTGATGTCGGCGTTGGTTTGTATATACAGAAGTCCTTCGAAGGCCCTGTTTTTCGTGCTGATGACGCCGTTGGTAACGGTTCTTTCGAGCCCGAGCGGATTGCCGATGGCGAAGACCTCTTCGCCCGCATTGATGCGGCTGATATCACCGAGATAAACGAACGGGAGTTTCGTGTCGCCAAGATCCTCTACCTTCAGCAGGGCCAGGTCAACAAAGGGATTGATGGCTTCTATTTTGACCTTTTTGAATTTTTTTGTTTCGAAGCCGTTCTTCGTTTTTCGGAATACCGTAACTTCGATCCTGGTTTCCTTTTCCACTACGTGATAGTTGGTTATCAGGAATCCGTCTTCGTTGATGAAAAATCCTGAGCCGGTGCCGCCCGGGCACGAGATTTTGACGACCGCTTCTGAGACCGTGTCAACGGATTTTTCAATCGTTGTTTTTTTAAGATTGGCGATTTTGTACAGCCGATCGGGCGCGTTATCGACAGGCTGCAACGCGGCTTCGGTGCCCGCGTCATTGGCATCAGCGTCCTCGGCTTCGGCAGTCTCGCCGTACTTGTATTCGAGTATCTTGTCCTTTGGAATCGTCAGGACCGTTATGCCGATATCGATGTACAACTGCGCCTGCTTTTCCAGGATTATCTTACCGGTTATAATCTGCCCTTCTTTGAGGACAATTCTGTCCGCCCTGCAAATCGCGAACGAGCAAAGAAGCACGAGCGTGCAGAGAAACTTGTGACTTGTGCGCTTATTTGTAATAGTTCTGAGCATGTATCACTCTCAAATCAGGTTAAACTGCCAACAAGCCGGCATAAAATACTCTGCCCGGGATTTCGCCGGGATTTGCCGCAACAGATGCCGCCGGCACATTTATTATAAACATATACTGTCGCGTTTGTTCACCGGATAATCATTGTACGGCCTGCAAATCCACGATGCAAATATAAAAGGGATTACTCCGGAGTTTCTGATGCTCCTGCGTGCAGCTTTCAGGAAACCAAAGATGACTTGAATCGCGGCAGCCTTTTCCTGATTTTTTCGGGCCGGATTGAGGAAACCAAAAGTTTCTTAAAAAATAGGAAAAAGACTATCAACATTTAGGGGTTGAGAAACGCTGTGTATTATGAAGGCTGGGTGTATGTGAGTTATTGAGATGTTTGATATGGAGAATTTGGTTGATTGTACTTACTTTTAGTGCTAAATTTGGGCTTTTGAGAGGTTTGCATCACGAAGAGATATTTTTGGGAAATGGCGAAATGGCGGATAAATTCACCTGCTTAAATGTCGCGTTTAAGAATAACGGTCAGTTAAAAACCAACACTGCGCTGCAGATGGAGGCGGAAAAGATAAATTTTAAGGTGATATAGGAAAATGAAATGAAAAAGGAAATAATAGTTCAGCTCCACGGCAGTTTCGAAAAGAGCGTGCATAAGGACACGGATACCGGGACAGAATTCTGGTTCGCACGCGATCTTCAAAACCTGCTGGGATACTCCAAATGGGAGAATTTTGCTAAGGTAATAGAAAAGGCCAAAACGGCCTGTAAAACCGCGGGATACGAGGTTGCCGACCATTTTCTTGATATCAGGAAAATGGTCTCTCTTGGTTCAGGGGCAGAACGAGAAATTGACGATATTGCGCTGACCCGCTATGCCTGTTATCTGATTGCCCAGAACGGCGACCCATCCAAAGACCAAATTGCTTTCGCCCAGATATCCTCGTAAAACGCAACATAAAACCAGAGGCCCTTCCGCCAGCGGAGGATGTGAAGAAGGTAGAAAGGCGGCTAATCTCTGAAGAAAGGAAATTATTAGGTCACCCGGAGCCATTAGAACCGAAGCAAGAAAACTAAAAAAACAAATGAAACTTCAATTCGACGCAAACCAGGATTTCCAATTAGATACGATAAATGCGGCGGTGGATTTATTAAGGCCGTTTACCGATTTCGGGTTGAGTGGACTTATCAGGAATGTTTGCCGACTTCGGGACGAGGTAAGAATTCGTGGGAGACCGGAAATGCGAAATAGACTCAAAGGACCGATTTGACGCGTGCGGAAGAACAATCGCCGCCCCTGGCGGCTGGCCGATAAGGTAAACAGGAGAGCAATTATGATAGAGAAGAATCCTACGAAAGTTGAGTGCGTATGAGATATGCAGGATTATACCTTTTCAATCCGAACGTTAGTTCGCAGCTTGTTGCGGCCGGCCGATAAAATTAGAAGGATATTATGACATTATCAGTACGGTTGTATAATGCGCCAAGTAAGATGGTGTGGTAAAACGGAATAAGGTATGTTCGGTCAAAACTTGATTCCTATTGGGCTAACCTGAATAATAAGTGAACAACTACGGGTTAAAATCCGTAGAATAATATTAAAATCCTTATAAAATTAATTTTTACTATTGACCGTATGGTTATTTATGACTATATGGTCTTTTTTATAAATGCTAAGTTTAAAAAAGCCGATAAAACATGGGATCAGCAAAGAATTGCCATGACTGGCATGGATACGGATGATATAGAAACAAACATTAAACCCTGGAAAAGGCTTTTATAAGTAGTCTATGTGTTTTTCCGGGGCGAGAGTGTTCTTGCCCTGAGATTAATTTTTTACTTCTTTAAGGAATACAGATCATGTATAAAGTGTGTAATTCTCCTGAAAATATGGAGCAAACTGATGACCCCCCCCCGACCTCACTTCTGGAACAAGCCTGCTTAGTCAAATGTTCCGCCAATTCATCCAAAGATAATCTGAAGAATAAAAACGGCTGGAACGACTGGAAATGGCAGATAAAAAATCGAATACGTACCCATGAGCAATTGATAAGTTATCTGCCCATTTTACGTAACAACCGAGAGATAGCAGATGTTATTAAAAAATATCCTTTGGCTATTACCCCATACTATGCTTCGCTGATACAGCAACCTGACACCTCAGACCCGATTTATCAGATGTGTGTGCCACAATCCGGGGAACTTTTAAGCCCATCCTGCCTGAGTGAAGATCCGCTGGAAGAAAATGAAGACATGCCGGTCCCGGGCCTTGTGCATCGGTACCCCGATCGGGCACTGGTTATTGTAACGACTACCTGTGCCTCTTATTGTCGGCATTGTACGCGTAAGCGTATAGCCGGAACCAGGGAATGCTCGATTTCCGCCCGCAGGCTCCAACAAGTAACAGAGTATCTGTTACTTCACCCGGAAATTTCTGATGTAATTATTTCCGGCGGCGACCCGTTGACAATGCCAACCAATATGATTGAGACCATCCTGTCAGCTATCCGCTCAGTGGAGAGCGTACAGATAATTCGTATTGGCACACGTGTTCCCGTTGTTCTGCCGATGAGAATTACAGCCGAGCTGGTAGAAATGCTTCGCAAGTATCATCCGCTCTGGATCAACACCCATTTTAACCACCCAAACGAATTGACTCCTGAATCGGCAGATGCCTGCAATAGGTTAGTAGATGCAGGGATACCTCTTGGCAATCAAACGGTTTTGCTAAGAGGAGTTAATGACTCTGCCCAGGTTATTGAAAAACTTTGCCGAGGGCTGGTTAGAATGCGAGTCAGACCATATTATCTGTACCAGTGCGATTTGGTGCGGGGCGTAGAGCATTTTCGTACCCCATTGAGCCGAGGGATAGAAATAATCGAGTACATGAGAGGCAGAGTAAGCGGTATAGCAATACCATCTTTTGTAGTAGATGCTCCACACGGAGGCGGGAAAATACCTGTTATGCCGAACTATATTGTTTCTATGAGTCCGACACATACGGTCTTACGTAACTACGAAGGGCTTATGGTTAATTACCCTGAACCTGAAATTAAAACACTTCCCAAGCCGCAAGACGAACAAACTCAGTCGCTTAAGGCAGGTGTATGGGAGTTGGCCAGTGGAAAGATATCAATTATTCAGCCTGTAAACATGATCAGAAACGAGAGACGCCAAAAAATTGTCGAAAAAAGACAAAAAGCACCAACTTCTGACGGTGGTTTTTTGTTTGATTTATAATATTTAGCTGTCCTGCGAAATGGAGACATTATGATTATTGGCCTCACATATGATTTGAGGGTCGATTACGAAAACTTAGGTTATGATGAAGAGGATTTAGCGGAATTTGATTCGGAGCAGACAATTATTCTAATAGACCAGGCTATCAAAAGCCTGGGGTATGAGACTGACCGAATTGGTAATGTCCGCTCGCTGTCATCCCGGCTTGTTGCCGGGGAAAAATGGGATTTGGTTTTCAATGTTGCCGAGGGTTTATCAGGCCGATGTCGTGAATCGCATGTGCCGTCAATCCTTGAGGTATACAATATCGGGTATACTTTTTCAGATCCTCTTGTTTGTGCGATTACTCTGGATAAAGGTATTGCTAAGCGTATTGTACGGGATGCGGGGCTGCCCACAGCTAAATTCAAGGTAGTAGAGTCGGTCGAAGATGTCGACCATACTTTTCTTGAATACCCTCTCTTCGCAAAACCTATCGCCGAAGGTACCGGCAAAGGCATAAATAACAACTCTCGGATAGAATCAAACGACCAGCTGATCCAAACATGTGAGTATTTACTGAATCGTTTTGCTCAACCTGTCCTGGTGGAAGAATTTTTGCCCGGCAGGGAATTTACGGTTGGGATTTTAGGCAACGGAGATGATACTTATGTGCTTGGAATTATGGAAATCGAGATACCGCAGGACAAAAAGGGTGCGATATATTCATACGTTGCGAAAGAGGAATGTGAAAAACTGGTAAAGTATCTGCCATACCGAAAAGGCTCGCTTCACAGACAGCTTGAGCAATTAGCCCTAAAAACCTATAAAGCCCTTCAATGCCGGGATGCAGCCCGTGTTGATCTCCGCTGTGACAGAAAAGGTGTGCCCAGCTTTTTGGAAATAAATCCCCTGCCCGGTCTTCATCCGACACATTCCGATCTGCCAATGATTGCAACTCAGGAGGGAATGAAGTATGAGGAGCTAATTGGTCAAATAATTAATAACGCCCTTAAAAGGCTTAAATGAATAGGCAAAATATATATGACAATGTCCTGATTATCCACAACGCTGTGGATAAAGGACTAACAGCCAGGGACAGAACTGTCTTCGAGGAAAGCAACGCCGGCCTTATGGAGGAAGTCCGTGCTGTTACTGAGACGCTTGAAACGCTGGGGATAAAATACCAGGTCAAAAGCATTGAAACAATCGAACAATTACCTGATATTCTCACCGGTAGCAGACAAAGGATAATCTTTAACCTGGTTGAAGAACTGCCGGATGATATTTTGCATGCCTGTTATGTCCCTGCAATTTGTCAGGCGCATGGCCGAACATGTACAGGCAGCGGGACGCCTGCTTTGATATTGGCGCAAAACAAATGGCAGGCAAAGGCCGTGTTCAAAGCGGCAGACGTCCCAAGTCCGGATAGCACAATTGTTCCGATCGGGCAGAAAATTCGCCGGAAAGATTTGTCTCCTGGGAAATATGTTGTAAAACCGGTTTTTTCTGACGCCAGTGAAGGAATCAATGCTGACTCGGTTGTTGACTTGCCAAGCATGGCTTTGCACGAGGCAATTAAGAAAATCCATACGCAGTTTAAACAGCCGGCCCTTGTCGAGCAATTTATACCGGACCGTGAACTCAATGTTTCTTTACTTCAGCAAAATAACGAGGTTAAGGTTCTGCCAATTGCCGAAATTGATTTTGGTGCCTTTGATGCAAATAACATGAGGATTGTGGATTATTCCGCAAAATGGCATGTGGATTCCTTCGCATATAATAATACACCTCGTATTATACCGGCCCAGTTATCCGAAGAAATAGTCAGTCTCGTACAGCAATATGCGCTCGCTGCATGGAATGCTATCGGCTGTCAGGATTACGCTCGTGTTGATTTCCGTATGGACTGCAACGAGCAGATATTCGTACTTGAAGTCAATCCAAATCCTGATATATCTGCCGATGCCGGATTTGCAGCCGCTCTTGAGGCCGGAGGAATAACTTACAAAAAGTTTATAGAAACCTTATTGAATAACACCTTAATGCGAAATTCTAATAAATCTTTGTTTTGATCATATGCAGAAAATATCTGTGTTTACTAAATCCTTTACAACTGGAATACACCGGGCCGGGCAGGAAGATAAAGAGGCCGTTATGGCGATTCTAAAGCAGACAAAATTCTTTCGCCCGGAAGAGCTTAAGGTAGCAGAAGAAGTATTTGACGATTCGATTTCAGGTGACCCCAAAAACGATTACCAGTCTTTTGTTGCCAGGCAAGCACATAAAACAATTGGATGGGTCTGTTTTGGCCCAACTCCCTGTACAGTTGGCACGTTTGACATTTACTGGATAGCGGTAAACCCGGAACATCAAAACACAGGCGTGGGAACATCTCTTGTTCAGTATGCTGTTACCACCATTAAAAACAGCAATGGCAGGATGATAGTTGTGGAGACTTCCGGCACTGAGCATTATCTAACAACTCGGCGGTTCTATGAAAAGCTTGGTTTTTGCCCACAGCCCTGTATTAAAGATTTCTACGCTGTTGGTGATGATAAGATTATTTACATTAAAAAAGTATGATGAAAATTGTGCCTTTCAAAATATTAAAGGTTAGCCATAAAAATGAAGGCAATAATTTTGTTTGTATCGAATATGAGCAAAAAGGAGGCCCAGGCCCGTTTTGAGCGACTGACCAGGAGCCCTCGGTGGAAAGCCAAAAATAGGCCCACGTAGTGATGATATAACGTGGGCCTGTCTAATATAATTCTACTCTTCCAAAGCTCAGACCATCTCTTTCAGATTCTTAAGTGGCCGAACCTTCACAACATTACGTGCCGGCTTGGCCTTGAAAACAGTTTCTTCGCCAGTGAAGGGGTTGATACCTTTACGAGCCTTGGTTGCAGGTTTTCGCAGTACGATCAACTTCAGCAGGCCGGGCACGGTATATGCACCTGGGCCGCTTTGGCCGAGACTCTTTTTAATCTGAGAAGCCATTGCTTCAAACACAGAGTTGACGTCCTTCTTTGCCAATCCTGTCGCATCGGCGATTCCCGATACGATTTCACTCTTGGTCATCGGTTTAACTGGTGCTTTATTGTTCGCCATAAAATACTCTCCTTACTAAAAAAAAGATTATAAAAAAGAATCCATGAGGCTACGAATTCCATCGAGCCAAACCGCTTAACAACTCCCAACCACTATACCACAGATTGTGATGTTGTCAAGCATGACAAGCTTCTTTCTCCAGACTGAGATAACGTAATTGTTAGTAGCGACGTCCGCCACGACCGCCACGGTCAAAACTATCACGTCTGTCTCTGTCGCCACGTTCGCCACGTTCACCACGGTCGCCACGGTCACCACGGTCGCCACGGTCACCACGGTCGCCACCGAAACCATCTTGTTTGTCTTTGTCACTGAGATGGTTTATTTTCCTCCTGCCCTCTTCAACCTTAATGGTGTGTCCCTTCAGATTTTTGCCATTCAGGTTGCTGATTGCGGTTTGGCCTTCATCCGAAACCGGCATTCCCACAAACCCAATTTCGTTTGATTCGCCCGTAACCCTGTCCCTTAAGATCTTGACGGATATGACCTGGCCAAAAGCTTCGAAAGCCTGGCGCAAATCGTCTTCCGTTGTCTCGGGGGACAGATTTCCTACATAGATATTCATATATATTTCCTTCCTTTGTTTCTAACGGATATTCTTGCCGTTAAAAGAACTTGGCTTAACGGCTGATCTTTTCTTCTAAGATAGCGACTTTCGCTGACAAGTCAACTCTTTTTGGCTATTCTTCGCCAATCTTATTCAGCGAAACGCAGTTGAACCCGCCCTGTATCTTGAAGTCACATCTGACCTGAATCCTGATTTGAGCTGGAAAGAGCGACTGGTGGCCTACCCGGATATGTCCGGCCTGTACAATGCCGTTCCCGTTAAGAAGGTCGATCTTGAATACGATCGCGCGAGTTTTAAGGCCGGTGAGTTTGCAGGCAAGAACACTTTTTCGCCGTTGGATATTTGCATGGCCGGCAGCCCCACGATGACATATACTGATCGAGCAGCGTCCGGAAAGAAAGGAGCATCTATTATGGCTAAATCAGGCTTGATAAGACAAGTGCTTGACACAGGAAGGCCTCCCGTGTTTGAGTTGTTGGGAGGGTTCTAAAGGGTGAGCAGGATATATGATTGACTTTGGAGTTACAGAGCGAAAAGCAGCAGAGCTTGAACAGCGGATGGGCAAGTGCGGATTGTCTGAGAAAGATATTGAGGAGAAGTTCGTCCGAAGCAGTGGGCCAGGGGGTCAGAAAGTAAATAAGAGCTCCACTTGCGTTCATCTCGGACATGTGCCGAGCGGGTTGATCGTGAAAATGCAGAAGAGCCGCAGCCAGGGACTAAATCGTTATTACGCCAGAAGACGGCTGTGTGAACTGCTGGAGAACAAGCTCCTGGGAAAGGAAAGCTCGGAAGCGAAGAGGCTAAGTAAGATTCGTAAGCAGAAGGACAGGAGAAGGCGGAAAACCATAGGAAGGAATGCAGAAAAGGCAGGATCTGAGACAGTTGAGACCCAACCCGAAGAAGGATAAGTTTAAGGAGTAATTGAGAATGGCCAACAAACACCTTCCCAACAGGAATCTTCACCCGACGATAATGAGGTATGGGCAGACCGTCCTGTACCTGATCCTGACAGCCGCCCTTTGCGGTTGTGCAATAGAACAGCATAAGGCAAGACGGAATCCTGAAGGTCTGCTACGATCAGTACGACAAGTTCGACGGCAAATTCGGGCATTTGTTCTATAAGGACACGTTTTGGGCACAGATCCAGGTGATGACAAACTGATCTTCGAAGAGACTGATGATACCTTCTCCTGCGGCGTGTACAAGACCAAGTCCGGGAGATATGTAATGATCGTGTCGGCACACACCTTGAGTACGGAGTACCGCTATGTTGAAGCAGACAATCCTGCCGGCGAATTCAATATCTTCCTGCCTCGCAAGAGAGAACACGAATACTTCCTGGACCACTACAAGGATCATTTCTACGTGGTCACCAATGACCAGGCGAAGAATTTCCGCCTGATGATGACTCCGGTCGATCAAACGGGTCAAGAGCATTGGAAGGAGCTGATACCTCCATTCTCAGGTATACCTACAGTTCTTTGACGACCCCCCAATCCGTGTACGATTAAGATATGGGGACTCGGCACAAGACTCTTTTGAAACAAGAAGAAGTATTGGGCGGCTTTGACTCCGACAATTACAGGAGCGAACGTCTTTACGCCCGGGCAATGCTGAAATCGTCGACCTCCTCCGCAAGCACGGCGCCAAGGAATAACCACCCACCGACCCGGCCGGGAGGCGGTTTGTAGGAGGACTAACGCGGGGGAGCTCTGGATAGCTGACTTCCGGTTTTTGTTCCAATTGCGGGAATTCACATCTGGCAGTATAATGCATACCGGCAAGCCTTGCTTTTACAGCCGTGCTGCCGAGAAGCTATTGTTGAATATGAGGGAGTATATGCTTAAGAGAACACGGGGCAGTTACTGGGCGGTTCTGTTGGTAGCCTTTGGGCTGTTGACTGCAACATGTTATCTCTATTTGACAGGAGGCAGAAACAGATGACCATCCCCCAAACAACCTCAAGTCCACCCGCACCTCAGCCGCGTGTCTCGCGACGAACGTTCCTGAAGGGTTCGGCCGCCGCGACCGTGGCGATAGGGGTGGCGGCACTGCCATCGGCGATCGCGGCCGTAGAGCAGCCCGTACCCGGCACGTCGAGCGGCCCGCTTCGCAAAGGCAAGGTCATTGACTGTCATGCGCACTTGACTCATCACAGCCGTGCGACATGGAAGGCGGACGACCGCAAGCTCATTGAGGCGGCGGACAAGCTGGGAATCGACCAATTGTGCTGCTCGACCCTCACGCCTCGCTGGCCCGCGACCCTCGACGGCTTCCGGGAATGTAACCAGTGGACGGCCGACGGGATGCAAATGTTCACCGGCCGGGTGCTCGGCTACTGCTATGTCAACCCCGGGTATGGCCGGGAGGCAATGGAGGAAATCCGCCGCTACGTGGGAGACCACGGGTTCATCGGCATCAAACTCTACAACGAGTACACCTGCACCGAGCCGGTGGTCTTTCCCATCGTGGAGCTGGCGATCGAGCTGGGTGTACCGATCCTGCACCATGCGTCGCACTCCCACTACTTCGTGGAGGACCAGCCGCGTCTCACCGACGGCGGGCACCTTGCGGAACTGGCCCGCCGCTACCCGGAGGCCATGCTCATCTGTGCCCACATCTCCGGCGGGGGTGATTGGGAGTGGACGATCAAGGCCCTGCGCCACGCGCCGAACGTCTTGCTCGACACCAGCGGCAGCGTCACGGACGCCGACACGGTGGACATGGCGGTCGACGTGGTCGGTGTGGATCGGCTCGTCTTTGGCTGTGACTCGTCCATGACGGCGGGTGTGGGCAAGATTCGCGGGGCGAACCTGGGCATACAAGACAAGGAGAAGATCCTGGGCGAAAACATGATGAAACTTTTGCGGAGGCGGAAATCATGATTGTTGACGTGAATGCTTATCTCGGCCATTTTGCGTTCCGGCGGCTGCGGCACAACACGGCCGCGGCGCTGCTTGCATTGATGGACTCCATGAAGATCGACAAGGCGGTCGTCTCCAGCGCCGGCGCCATTACCTACCGTAACGCACAGGCCGGCAATGAGGAGGTGGCGGCCGAAATCCGTGATCATCGCGACCGGTTGATTCCGCTTGCCGTCGTCAATCCATTCTATGCCGGTTGGCAGGATGATCTGAAAGCCTGCCACGAGGAGTTTGGCATGGCGGGCCTGCGCCTCTATCCCAAGTGGCACAACTACAGTCTCTCCAGCCCATGCTGCCAGGAGCTGGTGAATGCCGCGGCGGAGCGGGGCTTGGTCATCTCCATTCCTATCCGTGTGGAGGATAACCGCGAGCGGAGCTGGCTGCTGAACGTTCCCGACGTACCCCTGGAGGAGATTGTCGAGCTGGTGAAAGCTCACCCAAAAGCACGATTTATCCTGCTGAACGGCATCGGCTATACAGGATGCCCGCTCGGGCGGAAGGACAACGGCCTGCCGTCTAATTATGCCATCGAGCTGTCCCGCTTGAGCGCCGTGCTGGCGAACGAGCTTGGGCAGCTCATCGCGAACCTGGGCGCAGAGCGTGTGATGTTCGGGACCGGGATGCCCTTCAACTATCCCGACCCCGCATTGGTGAAGCTGGAAGTATTGGACACGAGTGAGCCGGAAAAAGAGAAGATTCGCTCGCAGAACGCGATAGCCTGGTTGCGGTTGTAGCACAGGGCGAACGTACGAGCCAATCGATGAGGTGGACAAAATCAGTTGCCGGCCCGACTTTGCCATTGGAGTCTATTCGGGCTACCTGAAAGCGAAGGACAAGGACCAGATCGCTCCCGGCCTTAGCATCCCGCCCGGGACGCCTCCGATCTTCCTCGCGCACGGCGGGGACGATATCATCAGCCCGCCGGAGCATAGTGTGTTGATGTACCTTGCGCTTAGGAAAGCCGGCGTCCCGGCGGAACTGCACATCTATGCGACGGCCGCCCATGACTTCGGCGTCCGCCCGAGCGATCATCCATGCTCCACGTGGACGGAAGCTTGTGCCAGCTGGCTTCGGCATCAGGGATTCCTCAAGCCTCCCATGCAACCGTATTAGGCCAGAGGACTCCTCTATGCGTTTCTTCCCTCGCCAGGGGGATTAGTGGGGCGTCCAACCTGCTTCTGGACGATCGGAAGCGGCAAACCTCCGTCGTCGAGCTGTCGCGTAAGCCCGGAGCAAAAGAATAGGCGAAAAGGCAAATTTTCTATCCGCTGGACCTTGATTTTGAGCCTTGAAGGAGACGATTTTATATTTTGGATTGGAATCGCCATTACTCCGGTGGTATAGTCATACCTGTTTATAGGTGGAAAGCCAAACCGCTGAAAGACCAGATACATAGGGAATACGACATGACGAAATATCTCAAGACAGGAACCAGGTTTTTCGAGAACCAGTCGGCCATATTTATCATTATTTTGACAAGCATTATTCTGACACCTAACGCCCTAACCCGAGCGAACTGGCCCGGTTTTCGCGGCCCGACCGGCCTTGGCTACACGACGCAGGAGAATTTGCCAATAACCTGGGGCGGCCCTGCAAATGAAAACGTGCTATGGACTTCGCCGCTTACCGGCCAGGGGCACGCCAGTCCCATAGTTTGGGATAATGCGGTTATAGTCTGCACCGTCAACTGGCCGGCTGACGTTGAAGACCGCAAAAAGGTCATACCGGAGCATCATGTCACCTGCTATCGCACTTCCGATGGAGGATTGCTCTGGGATACGCTCGTACCACCCGGGCCCTGGTTGCGGGAAGATTTCCGCAGCGGACCGGGCGGAGGCTACGCCGCCGCCACGCCTGTCACCGATGGCAGGCTCATTTACTGTGCGTTCGCCTCATCGGTCCTGGCCGCGATAGATTTCCAGGGCAGCATCGTGTGGCGAAAGCAGATTGTTCCCTACTCCTTCGACGTAACTCTCGGCAGCAGCCCGGTCCTTTACGGCGACACCGTTATCCTTTTTTGTGCGATGGCAAAGCCGGAAGACTCCCGCGTGGTCGCCTTCGACAAGACCAACGGCAATGTGAAATGGGAGAGGAAGCTGCCGCAAATGCAGTTCGGGCACAGCACGCCTTTGATTATTCAGGTCGGTAACAAGCCACAGATGCTTCTTGTTGCCTCCGGCATGAAAGAGGCGGGCGATGCCCTGCAGAGCCTTGATCCGGCCGACGGTAGACTCCTTTGGTGGTGCCGGGGAGAGGCAGATGCATCATCGCCGGCCTATGGGAAGGGCCTGGTCTACTTTGACGATGGCCGGGGCGGCACCGGCGCAGCCGTTGATCCGACCGGTTCGGGCGACGTCTCCGATACACACATCCGCTGGACCATCATGCAGAGAGGCGAAGCACTGAACTCGCCCATCGTTGTCGGCGAATACCTGTATCGCCTGCGCACTCCCGGCTTCCTCCAGTGTTGGGAAATGGCTACAGGCAAAGAGATTTATTCCGAGCGTCTCCAGGACATATCAACCACCTGGGCCA